>Ga0075120_10000627_pt1 | contig 28970 bp, 32 predicted proteins | sample AntAceMetag02UKL_FD_69792 | JGI IMG/M metagenome (GOLD analysis project Ga0075120, IMG submission 69792) | Saline lake microbial communities from Ace Lake, Antarctica - Antarctic Ace Lake Metagenome 02UKL | ecosystem: Environmental > Aquatic > Non-marine Saline and Alkaline > Saline | place...
AAAAGAGTTTCCGAGCACAACTTAAAACATCAGCACCATTATTTCCTCGGCCTGCTATAACAGCCACTTTTTTACCTAATTTTAGCCGATCAACCACCTTAAAGAGATTGCTTGAGGCATTTTCGATAAGTATTCTTTCTTCTAAGCCAATTTCTTTAGCCATATCATCTAGCTCTCGTAATTTACTTACTGATAGACCCTTCATCCGTTAACTTCCTTTTTTGTGGTATTTTACTTATTACGGGAGGAAAAAGGTGCATTTCTAATGTCTTTCTTTACCTTTTTTCTTAAATAAGTCCAGAAATTTGTCTTCATATTCCTTATAGACATTCCAGCGGTCAAGCTCACCCTTTAACTTATTGGCTAAAGTTATGTCTTTTCCAGCATCTTTGAAAAGCTTTTCTATTTCTTTAAGAGCTGACTGGGGTAGCTTTGTGTAGGCAGCTAAATCTTTTTTAATCTTATCAATATCATCCTCACTCAAAGGGCTATGTCCCGGAACAGGAGCTTCTCCCTTTAGATAAGTTATCAGTTTATCTATCTCATCTTCAATAAACTTGCTTCGAGAAACTATTGAAGAAAGATTCAAATCTACTCCAAGATATTTACCGATTACTGACAGAATGCTTCCGGTTGCCTTAGGGTTTTCAATCTGAACAGTATAAAAAGGAATCTCTCCCAATAAGCACGCTCCTTTTATAGACTTCTTCTTTCCTACACCTAAGATAATTCCATTAAGGCCACTTACTTGACCTTCTTTTAGAATTTTTAGATTAAACTTCTCTAAAGATTCTAAGACATCCTTATGGGTTGCGGCAATCCATACCTTAGGCTTACTCTTGTGGTCGATAGATTCTGGTTTCGCAGCAAAGGTAAACATTTGATTTACTTTATACTTCTTTATAAAATTAACGATCATTAAAGACAGGTCTTGAGCATATTCTAATGGCGGCTGAACCTCACCTAAAAAAAGAATTATATCCGGTGATTTTTTACCTTTATAGTAGTAAAAAAATCCGGCCGGCATCTCAGGAATATTAAGAATTCCCTTCTTACAGATACTGCTGCTGGTTTAAAGAATTGTGAAGCCTGAAGCTTGGCAAAAACCTTAAACCCTAAAACCTCTTTTAAAAAAAGAGCAACCCGATAAGCCACTTCCCCCATTCCTGGCCAAGCAGCGATAAAAATTGGATTCTTTAATTTAGGTGATGCGATTTCCTTAATCATATTAAATACTTTACCATAAGCCAAATAAAAAACAAATAAAAAAACCCCGCCATTTATCCGTTACAAGTAATCGCTATCAGTCCCTTAAACTACAAGTGGGCACCGCATCTTTACCGCCTAAACGGCAAAAAATATTAGCTCCCTTTTAAAGGCGTTGGCTGTAGCGTTCTCACCTGCTATCGTGATAGGCAGGGTCATCTTTATGTCTATTATAACACTACACCTTTGCCCTTTCAATACAAACACCCCCCCAATACAAAAACGTTTTCAAAAAACTTAAAAATATTTAGCGTAAGCTTAAGCCTTCTTGTTGACTTAGACTCTGTCTTATTTGCCTATGAAAAGAATCAACCTCGCTAGAAGTTAAGGTTTTTTTGGTCGATTGGTAAAAAACTCTCAAGGTAAAAGCCTTGTATTCTAAAGGGATATCTTTTCCCTTGTAGACATCGACAATAGCTAAACCAGCCAAATAATTTCCTTTAGCTTTAATGACTTCTTCGATTTTTTTAAATTTTATAGTTTTCTTTAAAGAAATGCTTATATCTCTCCATATAACCGGGTAGGAACTAAAAGGTTGATATTTCTTCTGCCCCCTATTTTTAACGCAAGTTGATAAGTCTAATTGAGCAAAAAACAAGTCTTCGTTTAAATCGAGACTCTTATTCTGTCGTTGATCTAACTTGCCTAAAAATCCCACATTGCAACTACCAATATTAATTTTCAAAGCGTTGGTAAAATTATTTAAAGAACTCTCTTTAAACTCACAGTTACTTATATTAAGAAAATTCACAATTTTTTCTACAGCCCCTTTTAAGAAAAAGAAATCTTCCGCTTTGCCACTGATAGCCAAGGCTAAGATAGGTGTTTCTTTAAAACCCTTACTGGTTTTAGAGTAGACATCAGCTATTTCAAATAAACGCAAACCGCCTCGGGCACGATTAAGATTATGCCTAAAGCTTTTAACCATTCCAAAAAGCAGATTACTCCGTAGACTATTCTCTTGACTACGCAAAGGATTGATAAGCTCTATTACATTCTCCCCTTCTTCTATCTTTAATTGTTCTTTTCCCTCTAAACTATAGGTGATTATTTCTTTAAATCCCAGTAAAGCCACGAGATTTGCTAATTCTCCTTTAAAATGATAACACCCAGCTTGATCAGGGGTGATCAGACTCCTCTTTAGAAATGGAATCTGAGCCGGTATCTTATCATACCCGTAAATGCGAGAAAACTCTTCATAAACATCAACCTCGCCTTTGATATCGAAACGAGACTCTGGGGGAGAAACCATTATTCTATCTTTAGATAAGCCCTTCACCTTAAAACCAAGGTTTTCAAGGATCTTCTTTACCCTGGGCTTAAGGGGCGCAATACCTAGGTAGGCACCTAATGAATCAATGCTTATTGTTATATTATTTTTTAACAGTTGCGGTTTTTTACCAGCAACCTTGTACCCCTTGTTTCTCCCTCCACTTATCTCAGTTATCAATTTAGCAGCTTCACAGGAAGCATACTCCAACAAGTGAGATGAAACCATTCTTTCAAAGCGATAAGAAGACTCTGTGTCTAAGCCAGCAGCCCTTCGGGAGCGCCTTACGGTTAAAGGAGAAAATACTGCTGCCTCAAGAAAGATATTCTTAGTAATCTCAGTTACCTCTGTATTCTTACCGCCAATGATTCCGGCTAAAGCAATTACTTTCTTGCTGTCAGCAATTACTAAATTCTCCTTACCGAGAATTCTTTCTTTGCCATCAATCCCTACCAATAACTCATTCTTTCTTGCTCTACGAATATAGATATTGCCTTCTAGCTTATCAGCATCAAAAGCATGCAAAGGGTTACCCCATTTCAGCATCGAATAATTAGTACTATCTACAATGTCATTAACCAAAGTGAGGCCACAATTTAAAATTCGTTTTTGCAGCCATGGTTTAGATACAGATACTTTTACTCCTTCTATCCGCCTACCAATGTAATAAGGACAATCTCCCTTTTCCTCAATTATGATATCTCTTGATGTAAGAGAAGGTTTTGTGATCAAGGCAGGGTAGTTAATCTTTAATTTTTTACCTAAAATAGCAGCTATCTCCCTAGATATCCCTAATATTGAAAGCCAGTCATACCTATTGGTAGTAACCTCGATGTCAAAAATCCAATCTGAAGTCTGTTTCTCTAAACTCTCGACTTCCATACCAGCCATAGTAAGAAGAGAGGCCAACTCTTGGGGCTGAACATCTACCTTTAAAAATTCCTGAATAAAATTTAAACTAAATCTCATAATTTATTCTTATCTTACAGAGAAAATTGTTCTAAAAATCTCGCGTCATTCTCGTAGAAGAGACGAATATCATCAATACCATACTTAAGCATCGCTATTCTTTCTACACCCATCCCAAAAGCAAATCCTTTATACTTTTTAGAATCTATTCCGCAGGCTCTTAATACCTTAGGGTGAATCATTCCACAGCCTAAAATTTCAAGCCAGCCTTTACCCTTGCAAACACTACATTTCTGGCCTTCGCTTAATTTCTTCCCCCCTGTTTTACAAATAAAACAAGATATATCCACCTCGGCTGATGGTTCAGTGAAGGGAAAAAAATGAGGTCTAAGTCGAAGCTCCACTTTGTCTGAGAAAAACTCACGGGCAAAATGAAGCAAAACTCCTTTAAGATGAGCAAAGTTTATATCCTCATCTACCACAAAACCCTCTATCTGATGAAACATAAATGAGTGGGTAGCGTCTACCTCATCAGGCCGATAAACTCTACCCGGTGAAATTACTGCTAAAGGAGGTTTCGCCCCCTGCATAACTCTTATCTGAGAAGGTGAGGTATGACTTCTTAGGAGATACTTGCCCTTATTTTTTTCGGGAAGATCTAGATAAAAAGTATCAAAGGCTTCCCGAGAAGGATGCTCTAAAGGGATGTTCAAGGCTTCAAAGTTATACCACTCCTCTTCAATCTCTTTACCTTCAATTGTAACAAAACCTAACTTTTCAAATATAGAGCAAATTTTCTCACCAACTATGCTTAGAATGTGTCGCGAGCCAAATTCTGGAAAAATTGAAGGTGGAGTTAAATCAATACTTTCCTCTTTACTTTCTACCTGAGTCTTCGCGCTCCCTAATGAAGAAGTTATCTTTTGTTTAAAAGCATTTAGCCTCTTTCCCCAAGCACCTCTTTCTTTTGGAGGCAAAGTAGGAATCTGGGAGAAAAGCTGAGTAAAAGTAGACTTTCTACCTAAATATTTAATTTTTAAAGCTTCTAGCTCCTTAGGGAAGCTGGCCTCCTGGAAATCTTTTTGAAATTCTTCTTCTAAGCGCTTAATCTCGTTTTCCATATTTTAATTTTATAAGGTAAATAAATGCTATTATCAAACATATTATCGAAAGTATCTTGGCTAATTGTTGCTTTTGAGGAGAAATCGAATATTCATTTACATATCCTTCCCGGATAATTTCTAAACTCTCCAGATGCACGTCACTTATCTGATGATCTGGACACTCTTTATAAAAAACTCCTTTTACTCTTACCCAATCTCCAGTTTCTTGATAGCTTCCCCAATAAGCTATTCGCTCAATAAGGTTTTTATCAGAAGAAAAGACTCCTACCTGCTGAGGCCCTGTTGATATATTAAGCCATACACCTTGGGCATCATTTAAAGGTTCACCAATTACTTCCCCTTCTATCTGGACTCTTCTTTGGTCAAATCTATCAGGAAAAGCCAATAAGGCTTCTAAAGCGGAAGCCTTAGCATAGGCAAGGGAAGTAGCCAATGTCATAAATAGTAAGCAAAAAATGAAAAGTTTTGACTTAGACTTCATAGCTATCTCCTAAATAATGACAAAATAAAACCTAATGAAACAAAAATTGCAATAAATTCTAATCTACCTGCCCACATCTGAAAAATATAAACCAGTTTTAAAACCAATGGCATTGCTGGAGAAGTTATTCCTACTGATAGCCCAACGTTAGCAGTGGCTGAAACAGACTCAAATAAAGCTTCTGATGCTGGGTAGCCAAAACCCATAGCTATAATCGCTCCGGCCACATAGGTAAAAATAAAAATAAAGAAAAATAAATAGGCCTCTTTCATCCTCTTGTCTGAAAGAACTAAACTCTGCAAATGATGAAATCTATCTTTATAAACAGCCCTAAAAGGCATCATCCAACGTTTAATTTCCATAAAAAACGACTTAAAAACAATACCTACTCTCATCAGCTTTATTCCACCGGTAGTAGAGCAAATACCTCCACCAATCATCATGGCAAAAATTATTGCCAACAACCCCAAAGCTGGAAAATGGTTCAACTCTCCACTAGCTAAATTAGTAAATCCACAACCACTATGAGCAGAAATTAATTGATAAAAACCTTTGCGAAACATAGCTGGTCCCATCTTGATAAGAGAAAAATAAAGAATAAGACTTAAAGAGCAGATTGAAAAAAAGAATGTCCTTATTTCAAAGTTTCTGAAAATCTCCTTTTTACTCTTATTCCATAGCCAAAAATGAAGATTAAAGTTTATCGCACCGAGAATCATAAAAACAATAGTAGCTATCTCCAGAGAAAAGGAGTGGTAATAAGCGATGTTTTGAGCTTGAGGAGTAAAGCCACCAGTATCAAAAGAGGCAAAGAAAAGCCAAATAGCATGAAAAAATGATTTTTCACCAGACAATCCTTGGCTGTAGAGAATAGTAAAAAAAGTAATTACTCCTAAGATTAAATACACAAAGCTCACTTTCCAAATAAATCTTGCAGTAGCAATTACGTTAGGTAGAATCTTCTCCTGACGAGCTTCACCAATATAAAAGCCTAAAGCAACTGAACGAGCTCTAGTTAAAATAGACAAACTAGCTAAGATAATCCCCTGACCTCCAATAAACATAGTTAAGTGCCGCCACATATTATGAGAGATAGAAAGATGATCTAAATCTTGAATCAAAATTAACCCAGTGGTTGAGAATCCACTCATTGACTCGAACCAAGCATCAATAAAAGATGAGAAATGCGCAGATAAATACAATGGTATCGCCCCAAGAAGTGAAAAAACAAGCCAACCTAAACTAACGGTAAAAAAAGCATGAACCCAGCTAGCTTCTTTTTTTATCGGAAAAACAAGAGTAAGAAGCATTCCTAAACCAGCACTGAAAGCAAAACCAATAAGAAAATCAAGAAGAGGAGAATATTCACCTTTTATCAAGGCTACTATAATTGGAATAATCATAAAGAGACTTAAACCTAAAATAAGTCTCCCTAAAATGTTAAGGATTGTGGAAAAATCTCTTCTATCTGGGGAAATAATCATAGCTTTTAAAGAATAAATTAAAAAGGATTCTCTTTTTTAAAAAATTAAAGAAAGACAATACCCTAAACCAACAATGAAAAGACAAAAAAGAATTTCAGTTATGATTCCCGTTACTATCCGCATCTTTACCTATCTATCTAATTAAATCTTGCCGATAAGTGCTTTGATTAATTCTTTTTCTACATCAATCAAAGCAGCAGCAATTACTTCATCACCAGGCAATATTACTGTTGAACCATAGGGAATAATTATATCCGGTCCTCTTAAAATAGAAACTAGAACGGAATTTTGTGGCAGGCTAATGTCTTTTAAAGCTTTATTGGCAACTGGTGAAGTCTGAGGAATATCAACCCTTACTATTGATAATCTCCCTTTCTTAATACTTAAAAGACTCATTACGTCAGTAAAGGAAGCTTCTTCCTCTACAACCCTAGCAATTATAGAAGTAGAATCCACTGGGTTATCTACTTCCATATATTTATAGAGAGGTATATGCTTAGGATCATTAACCCTAGCCACAGTTCTTTTTACGCCAAATAGCTCCTTTGCCAAATAGCAAACAATTATGTTATCCTCATCGTTGGAAGTAGCACTCACACAAACATCAGCCTTCTCTATCTTTGCTTGTTGGAGGATGTCTGGGTAGGTAGCATCCCCTTTAATGATTAGAATATCTTGTAATTCCCCGGCTAGCTTATTACAAAGAGTCTCACTCTTATCAACAAGACAAACCTGATGATTGTCTTCTTTTAACTTTTTACCTAAAATTAACCCCAATCTACCTGCTCCGGCTATGACGATATACATTTCTTTAACACCTCGGCAATTAAATAGGTACGATTAACAATAGTTAACCCTTCCTCTTTAAATATCTTCTTCTTCATAGCGTCATTTACCTGCAAGATTACTTTCTTAACTCCGTACTTTCTCTTTACAACCTTGCCGACAACTAAATTAATATTATCATTGCCAGTAAGTAAGTATACCGCATCAGCGCCTTTTGCTTCAGCCTTCTCAAAAGTATTTATATCCAAAGCGTCAGACCAGATCTTCTTTCCGTTGAAATCATCACCTAAAGAATCTAAATTCTTTAAGCTCTTATCCACCACTACGACATTCTCCTCTTTAGATAGCTCAAGAGCTAAATTTTTCCCAGTCTTGCCGCAGCCGATGATAATTATATATCTCATTTTTTAACTGTTTCTACGATTTTCGCAAATATTTCTGGATGCTCAGCAGCAATCTTTGCTAAAATGTCCCGGGAAAGGATAATTTTCTTTTTAGTTAAAGCATTTATGAACTTGCTATAAGAAAGATCCATCCCCTCTAAGGCTGCATTGATACGCGTAATCCAAAGAGAGCGAAATTCTCGTTTCTTTGTCCGTCTATGCCGATAAGCAAAAGCATAAGCTCTTCTTAGGGTCTCAATAGCCCGACGGTAATTTGTGGAACGCTTTCCCCAATACCCCTTAGCTGCTTTTAAAACTTTTTTCTTCCTCTTACGGGAAGCTACCGCACTATTTACTTTCATCTCTTGTCTCCTTTTTACATAGAATAGGGCAATGCTTTTTTCAATGCCTTCATGTCGCCATCTGATACTTTAGTCTTACGCCTTAATTTTCTTTTTCTCTTTGTAGTCTTATCACTTAGAATATGGCGTCGACCAGCCTTAGACCTCAAGGCTTTCTTTTTCTTAGTGATCTTTACTCTTTTCGCTACTGATTTTCTTGTTTTTAACTTAGGCATTTCTGGCTCCTTTGTCTCTCTTCTTATTATATGAGAAATTAAAAGATATAAAAGTTGTTTATTTCGGACTCAAAATCAAAACCATGGTCTTACCCAACATATGGGGTTCCCGGTCTATTCTTCCAACTTTCTCGATATCCTTAAGAAGTTTATCAATTATTTTATTCCCAATCTCTTTGTGGGCAATTTCCCTACCCCTAAACCACATTCTTACCCTAACCTTATGCTTTTTCTCTAAAAATTCTTTTATATGCTTAAGTTTAACCTCATAATCATGAATACCTATGCGAGGCCTAATCCTCACCTCTTTAAGTTGAACTTGCTTTTGATGCTTTTTTACTTCTTTTTCTCTCTTCTCTTGTTCATATTTGTATTTAGAGTAATCAATTATCCGGCAAACCGGAGGATCTGCTTGAGGAGCAACCTCTACTATGTCTAAATCAAATTCATCGGCCTTCTTAAAAGCCATTTCGCGAGGAAAAACACCTAATTGTTCCCCTTCGGGACCAACTACCCGTAATGTTTTTGCGAAAATCCTATCATTTACCCTCACGTATTTCACTTACAGTCACCCTCCTTTTTTAAAATATCCACTAATTCATCTACCCCCATACTACCTAAATTCTTCATGCCTCTGGCTCGAAGAGAAATATTTTTTTCTTCGATCTCTTTTTTTCCAACAATTATCATGTAAGGAATCTTCATAAGTTCTTTTTCTCGAATCTTTTTCTGCAGGGTCTCATCGCGTAAATCTACCTCTACCCGAAATCCTTGCTTCCATAAATCTTCCTTTATCTTGGAAGCATAATCTTTTGCATCAGAAGTTACATTTAACACACTTACTTGAACCGGAGCAAGCCAAAGAGGAAATTTTCCGGCATAATGTTCGATTAAAGTAGCAATAAAACGTTCAAAACTTCCTAGGATTACCCGATGAATCATAATCGCCCGTAAACTTTCCCCGGAAGAAGCCCGATAAGTTACATCAAAGCGCTTAGGAATATTATAATCTAACTGCACAGTAGCACATTGCCATTCTCGGCCAATAGCATCTTGTAGTTTAATATCAATTTTCGGACCGTAAAATGCGCCATCTCCGGCATTTATTTGATACTTAAAACCTTTTTTGTTTAGAACTTCCTCTAAAACACTCTCAGAATTATCCCAATCCTCTACCTCACCAATAAATTCTTTAGGCCTTGTGCTTAACTCAGCAGTAAAATCAGCAAACCCGAACTTATCCATAGTCATTTTTACAAACTCTAAGACTCCTTCTATTTCGCTATAAAGATCTTCCTTTTTACAGAAGATATGAGCGTCATCTTGAGTAAAGCCTCTTACTCTTAACAAACCATGTAATACTCCGCTCTTTTCATAACGATAAACTGTCCCCAACTCAAATAGCCGCAAAGGCAAGTCTCTAAAGCTGCGCAACCGGGATTTATAAATAAGAATATGCCCCGGACAATTCATTGGTTTTAGAATAAACTCTTGATTATTCTTCTGAACTGAATACATATAATCTTGATAATACTCTAAGTGGCCACTCTTCTCCCATAACTTCTTATCCATAATATGGGGAGTTTCTACTCTTTCATATCCTCTCTTTATGTGCTCTTTTATCTCCCAATCTTCAATTATTCTCTTTAAAATTGCTCCTTTAGGTAAATAAAAAACTAAACCGGCACCGGCTTGATTATGATAAATATCAAAAAGCTCTAACTCTTTACCTAATTTGCGATGATCTCTCTTCTTTGCTTCCTCTAAATTATTCAGATGTTTATATAATTCATCCTTAGTAGGAAAAGCAGTTCCGTAAATACGTAGGAGTTGCGGATTACCTTCCTCACCCTTCCAATAAGCACCGGAAACTGAGAGTAGCTTAAAATGTTTTACCTTCCCAGTTGATTCAACGTGAGGGCCCTTACACAAATCCGAAAATTGCCCATGTTTATAGATTGAAACTTTTCCACTACCTAATCCTTTTATTAACTCGACCTTATACTTTTCACCTTGTTTTTGAAAAAACTCTGTTGCTCCTTTGGCATCTTGCTCTTGGCAGTTGAAAGGAAGGTTTGCCTTTACCTCTTCTTTCATCAGCTTTTCAATTTTCGGCAAATCTTCTTCGCTGATTCCCCCGGGAATGTCAAAATCATAGTAAAAACCATTCTCGATTGCCGGACCAATACCCAGTTTAGCTTTAGGGTAAAGCTTCTTTACCGCACTAGCTAAAATATGTGAACAAGAGTGTCTTAAAGCATTTAAATCCATAAATCTTCTAAAATAACTAATAAATACATGGTGGGCGATGCAGGAGTCGAACCTGCGACATCTTCCTTGTAAGGGAAGCGCTCTAAACCAGCTGAGCTAATCGCCCAAAGTATATCGGTAAATAATACCAAATTTTAAAGAAAAAGCAAGCAACTTTACCTAATCTCTAATTTTTATACTTTAGGTAGAGCCATCATGCAAAAAGCCATAACAAATAGAGCAACAGTCTCAATAACACCCAAAACCATTATATATTGACCAAAGCCCTTGCCAGTTTCAGCCAAAGCATCGGAAGCACTTGCTCCAGCTTTACCCTGCATCCAAGCTGAAGCACCCATAGCTAAACCAGCAGCTAGGCCAATTATCATCTGATACATATAATTCTGAGGGGTAGCTGGAAGATTAGCCTCGATTATCTTACCCCTTAAAATCATGCCATAGATTGTTTGAGTTAAAGGAGCTCCAACGAAAGCGATCAAAGCAAATGGTGCAACTTTATTTTGAGCAAAAGCTTTTTTCCAGGCTCCAATCGCAGCCATACCAGCAACTCCAGTACCTAAAGCTGAGCCTATAGCAGCAAAAGTTAAAGACAAATTCATATCACCAAAACCTTGAATCATAACAGCCTCCTTTTTTATTCTCTAAACGGTTCGTATTTAATGCCTGACCACTCCATGTCTAGATGGCCAGAAAACTCTAACATATTAAGCCGTATGCCGTGAACAATCACAGCCATTAAAGCTAAGAGTATATTTAAAGTATGACCTAGAAAAAGTATTAGAGCTGCCATTACCCCCGAAAATATACTATTAATTCCTGAACCCAAAGCCATATTATTAAAAGCCATGGCTACTGCTACTGTAGCATAACCAACAGCAAATAATCTTAAATAAGACACTACGTCTGAAAAAGAACTAATCACCTTTAACGGTAAATCAGCTAAGGCCAACAACGCGCCTTTAAATATATTTTTCTTAGGGTAAGAAAACAAAATAACTAAACTGGCACCAAGAATAAAAAGAATTGAAGTAACCGACGGAGCATCCTTGTTTAAAACCAACTTACCAGCAATAAAAAACATACTCCAGATGATACATATCCAGCCTAGTTGGGATAAGGCCAACCGAGAGTTAATAAAGCGAAAAAACCTTATTCCATGGGCTATAGTTAAATGAATTGCTCCGATAAAGAAACATAAGTATATCATAAAAATCTGATTAGAACCAACAAAGCTATTCATATTATCTATGATTAAAGAATTTAAAAAAGGTAACTGAGCTATTTTTTCAAACCCAAACCAAGTCCCAGTAAGCCCACCCCAAATAATAGTAGCTCCGCTTAAAAGATAGAGTAAGAAAAAAATATTTTGTTCGACCTTTTTGAATTTTCTCTGAGTAAAAAAGGTAACTACTAAAAATAATAGACCATAACCGGCATCACCAACTAACATAGCAAAAAATACACTGAAGAACACAAGAAACCAAAAACTTATATCATACTCTTTATACCCGGGAATAGTTCCCATAAAATTAAATATTGGTTTTATAATTTCTACCCAGCGTGGATTACGAATAAACGTTGGTACATCTTCATCCTCAGCCGGTTCTTGATCAACAATTGCCCAGCCTTCGGCTTTAGCGACTTTGTTGATTTCCGGGACAGCTTCGGCAGGACAAAATCCCTGGATACAACAAATCTCCTCTTGATAGGAAGCACCAAAGCGAACTCTATAAAACTCTATTTTTTTCAGAATCTCCTCCCTATGCTCGATGAATTGCTTCTTATAAGTAGCGGCTTTAACTAAATCTTTGCTAGCCTCTTCTAGTTCTCTCTGGGTGTTTGTTAATTTTTTCTGTAAAGAATTTAAATTCTCTTGAGGAATTTCTATCTCTTCCAAGCTTAGGGCTTCTTCTTGACTGCTTAGAAAAGCTGCTAAATAAATTTTTCCTTTGTTTTTTCCTAGAGTATAAATTATTTTTTCTTTAGGCAGCTGGTTTAAATCTTTTTTATTCCCAATATAAAGCTTTACGAATACGCCGGCCTCTTTTAGCCCGGCTAAAGAGTTCGATGAAATATCGCCCCATTGTTTAAACCAAATCTGCTTATCTTGAAGCTCTTTGAGCCTATTTTCAAGTTCTTGCTTCTTTTTGTTGAGGATAATAACCTCTTTTACATAGAAAGAGACATGATGTTTATTTAAATCTTTACTTTGGATTTTTGAATCACCGAGAAGGTGCAAGGCTCGATCTAAAAGCTGTAATCTGTTTTCCCAGGTCGATATAGCGTCCGCCTCCGGTTCTTTCATATGCTTAATATGCATAAGACCTATGCCCCGTAAATGCCCTAGAGCACTGCTGGTATGTTTATTGGAAATAAACAAAGTAATTTTTTTCATCTTAACTATCATGCTTTTAAAGCCTCTTTTCTTCTTTCTATTTTTGCCTTAGCAATTTTTCCTCTTACAACTCCGGCAGTTTGCAGCTCACCCAGATATATCTGTATAACTCGAATGATTTCTCCAGCTTCGGGTATTTTTACCTTCTCAAATAAATTAACTCTTTGGGTGGTAATCCTTAGCTCTTCCTTTAAAGCATTCATTTGTTTATGATATATAAGCAGCTTTACTTTTAAAGTTAACACCTCTCTCTCTACTTGAATACCTTGATCAACCCAAAAAGGGGTAAGTAAAAAATCGTAAGGCTTCTGGCTAAACTCAACATTTAAAAATACTGGTATATCTATTCCGGCAACATTCCCTTCCTCAACATTTATCTTCTCGAGTTTGCAAAGCTCTTCTATGGCAACGCCTTCAGCAAATACATCAACCCACTTTAAAACGCTCTTTCTTAAATTATTGACTTCGGAAGAGGAATTTTGAATGGCGTGGTAGACTTTTACTATCTCCAGCTGCAATTGTTTCTTCTTAAGTTGCAACATCGGCAGATAACGCCTGTATCTCTTAAGATCTTCTTTCTGCTTTTTTAATTCGTTTTTAGTTAGTTTAATTTTAGCCATAATTTAGACTATGGACATTAGACTAAAGACATTAGACCTCAAAAATTCCAGAGTATATTTAACTTTTCCTATCATAATAAGTTTCATCTCTTTCCCTTTTTTAATTTTTTCTCTATTCAAGTCTCCAGTCTATAGTCTTCGGTCTATTTTATTGGCCAGAACTCCTTTATTAGATCTGTACGGAAACTCGTCTCCTCAGGCAAGAAGCATTCGCTAAGAATCTTCCACCCATTATCAAGGGCTTCTTCTAAGGAAATCTTAACTGACAAATCCATCATCTGGGATTCAAATAGCTTTCCGTACTTTAATAACTTCTTATCCCAACTGCTCGTGCGAAAACCCATAGCCTTTTTTTCTTGGCTCTCTTTAAACTGAGCATAGAGTTGTATCATCCCATCCATAATTGCCCGATGATCTTTGCGAGTCTTATCGTTTACCTGTTGTTTAAGACGACTTAAGGAGCCGAAAGGCTCAATTCTCCCGCCTCTTAAGTAAAACTGTCCTTCAGTAATGTAACCAGTATTATCGGGAACCGGATGAGTAATGTCATCTCCGGGCATAGTAGTTACCATAAGCATAGTGATCGAACCAGCTCCTTGAAAATCAACCGCTTTCTCATAACGCTTAGCTAGCTGGCTGTATAAATCACCAGGATAACCTCTGTTAGAAGGAACTCTCTCCATGGTTATTGATATTTCTTTTAAAGCATCAGAAAAGTTAGTCATATCAGTAAGAAGAACTAGAACATCCTTCCCACCTAGAGCAAATTTTTCAGCTACTGCTAAACATAAATCCGGCACCATTAATCCTTCAACTATTGGATCAGCTGCAGTATGGACAAAAAAGACTGACTTACTTAGTGCTCCTCCTTCCTCAAGTGTATCTTTAAAAAACATATACTGATCATATTTTAAGCCTATTCCACCTAAGACAATAATATCAACTTCGGCTTGAAGAGCTATCCGGGCTAAGAGCTCGTTGTAAGGCTCCCCAGATACAGAAAATATCGGTAGCTTTTGCGAAACTACTAAAGAATTAAAAACATCTATCATCGGGATATTAGTTCTAATCATTCTCTCAGGAATAATTCTTTTAGCTGGATTAACCGGTGGCCCGTTTATTTCAATTAAATTATCAGTTAAAGCTGGCCCTTTATCCCGAGGTTGACCACTACCATTAAAAATTCTTCCCAACATATTCTCTGAAAAAGCAACTCTCATCGGATGGCCGAGAAATCTTACTTCGTCATTGGTAGAAATACCTTTACTACCTGAGAAAACCTGCAAAGAAACAATATCATCTTCTAGTTTAATAACCTGAGCTAGGGATTTGCCACGCGAAGTCTTTACCTCGGCTAATTCCTCATAAGCAACTTCCTTGGCTTTCACGGTAATAACATTGCCAGCGATACTGAGTATCTTACTATAAACCTTTCGCATTATTCCTCTTCTACTTGAGCTTGACCTTGTTTGCTAACAAAGTCTTCAATTACCTTCTCCTGATTTTTAAAATCTTGGCTTTGAAACTCTTTGTAATTCCAATCTATAAATAAATGCCTCAACTCATAGAAAACTTTTCGTGCCTTTTCCTTATCATCAAAGGTAAATTCCTTATCTAGAATATTAGATACCTTACTAAAAACATACTCTTGTCGTTTAAGGTCTGTAGCAGCATCAACCTTATCAAAACCATTTTGTTGCAAATATACACTGTCTAAGAATTCAGCTTTTAAGTAAACTATGAAATCTTCTATCGAAGTTCCTTCTTCGCCAACGACTTTCATCATTTGATTAACCTCATTCCCATGGGCTAAAATATTTTTAGCTCTCGCGACTATTTCAGGGTCAATAAAACCCTTATATCGAGACCAACTATCAATTGGGTCTATTGAAGGAAAACAGCGAGCATTAGCTCTGTCTCGAGATAACCCGTGAAAAGCTCCAACAACTTTTAAGGTCGCCTGAGTTACTGGTTCTTCAAAATTTCCTCCGGCCGGACTGACTGTTCCGCCAATAGTAAGGCTCCCTTTTTCTCCGTTATTGAGCCCGACTAATCCTGAACGCTCATAAAACTCAGCAATGCGAGACTCTAAATAGGCTGGATAGGCTTCTTCTCCGGGAATCTCCTCTAGACGTCCGGACACCTCCCTCATAGCCTGGGCCCAACGAGATGTAGAATCAGCTAAAAGTAAAACATTCAAACCCATCTGACGGTAGTATTCGCCTAAAGTTGCTCCAGTATATACTGAAGCGTCTCTGGCTGCAACTGGCATCGAAGAGGTGTTGCAAATAATTATTGTTCTCTCAATTAAAGGCTTGCCAGTCCTTGGGTCAGTTAATTCTGGAAATTTTCTTAGAGTCTCAACCACTTCTCCAGCTCTCTCACCACAAGCAGCTATAATTACAATGTCTACCTCAGCATAGCGACTAGTTAGTTGCTGGAGAACTGTTTTCCCAGCACCAAAAGGACCAGGAATGCAATAAGTTCCGCCTTTAGCTACTGAGAAAAAAGTATCAATAATGCGAACCTTTGTAATCAACGGTTCTTGAGGAGTAAATTTTTCTTTATAAGCATCTATAGGAACTTTTATCGGCCATTGGAAAACCATGGTTAATTTTATAGTCTCTGCTCTCTCGCCCTTGATCTCAGCAATCTTATCCTTAATAGTGTATTTACCTTTGCTAACAATATCTTTAACCTCAAATTCTCCCTCTAGATTAAAAGGCACCATAATATAATGCTTGAATATCCCTTCGGTAACAAAACCTATGGGGGTTCCTTTAATTACTTTAGCCTTAGCTTCAACTAGCGGATTAAATTCCCACTTCTTTTTTTGGTCTAGAGGCTGAAGGTGTACGCCTCTGGGTAAGAAAAAGCCAAACTTCTCAGCTAGCTGAGGAAGAGGATTTTGCAGGCCGTCATAAACTTGGCTTAAGAGACCTGGTCCTAATTTTACTGAAAGCATCTCAGAAGAGAATTCAACCTTATCTCCAATTTTTATACCTTTAGTATCTTCAAAAACTTGCATATTGGCAATATTTGCACTTATTCTAATAACTTCAGCCATTAATCGCTCTGAACCGGTGAGAACATAACCTACTTCGTTTTGAATAATATCGCCATCAAAGGAAACAGTTATCATATTCCCTTGCACTGATGTAATTTTGCCTATGGTTTTACTCATCTGGGTACCTCGCATAATTTATCAAAAATAACTGTACCTTTTTTTTTATCAAAAGTAAGTAATTTTTCTAATACTTGTATTTTTAAAAAATGAAGAATCAAAATCTCTAAATCAAAAAAGTGCCCTTCTTCCAAAGACTCAATAAATTTCCAGCGCAAGCGCAAAAGTGATCTCTCTATCTCCAAAGGCGTTCCCTCATTTAAGTTTAAATTAAAAGAAGCTCCTACGTAATTCTCATCCTTTCGGAAGGAAGCAATTTCTTCTCTTAAGGCCTTTTCAAAATTTTTGTACTTAGTTAAGGTCTCATTGTCACCAGCTTGAGGGTAAAAATTATTGAGGCTAACATCAGAAACGCTCAGAAAATCTTTAGTCGCTAACCATTTTCGAGCCTGATCTAAAAAATCTTCTCGATTAATATAACTTTCTTGCCCAAAAGTTAAAAAGGGAAGTTGAGATACAAAATAATAATACTTATCCATTGCTTGCGTCTAGAATTGCTGAAAGGGTGGGATTTAAAAATTCTTTTAAAGCCTCTACAATACTCTGGTCGGTAAAGTCATAATGAAGATCTTCTCCTTTTATGCCAATGCGAAACCCTTTATCTATCGCTTTACTTACCTTTATCTCTAAAGTTGCTTTAGCTTCTTTTTTCAAAGAAGCTATAAGTAACTTCTCTATTTTTTCTTTATCAGTTTCACTTACCAGTACTTCCCAAGCTATATCTCCAGAGGTTTTCCATTTATCTGCTATTTTAGTAATTAATTCGGCCATAAACTCTGGGCTTAAAGCTTCTCCGCACTTTTGCTTTAGAATTTTATCGAATAAAGCCACCATCTCCACTTTTAGGGTTAAAATTAGATCTCGGGATGCTTGTTTGAGGGCGTCTTGTGAGTTGGATTCTAGCTTAGCAGCTGAAGTTCTGGCTTGCTCTTCTATTGTTTTAGCTTTAGCTTTAGCTTCTTTAATAATGGCTTCGGCCTCGGCTTTTGCTTTTTTAATTATATCTTTAGAGACTCTCTCTGCCTCTTCTATACCATCTTGCTTGATTTTAGCAATTAAACTTTCTAATTTTACATCCATTTATCTATCTCCTTAAAGCACAGGGTTTAGAAAAAGTATTCTAATTATATAACCTCTATAGGAAAAAGCAATTTTTTTCTCTTTTACCCCTCTAGAATCTCTTCAGCTGCTTTTAAATAGTCGTCTTTTGTGATAATTGGCCTACCAACTACGATATAGTCAACACCATTAGCAAAGGCTAGAGAAGCGGTAGCTACTCTTTTTTGGTCTCCCTTAAAATGTGAAAGGTTACGAATACCCGGGGTAATTACTTTAAGCTTAGGAAAAGTTTTTTTTATCTCTTTAGCATCATGAGCTGATGCGATTACACCGTCTAACCCTGCATGGTTTGCTCTTTTAACCAAATTATTAATTTCCTTGCGCGTGGTTTCAAAGCTAGTAAGCACGGTAACCCCTAAAATAAGTGGTGGTTTTTTATTTAACTTCTTGGCAGTATCAGCAACTGCTCCGGCCACCGCTGCTAAGGCTTCTCCTCCGGAATACAAATGCACAGTAAAAGCCCAGCAACCTAGTGCAGTAATAACCGACGCGGTTTGGGCCATAGTATTAGGAATATCATATAATTTTAAATCCAAAAATATATCTATACCTTGGCTAGTAAAACCCTTGATGAAGTCCGGACCAAATTTAGTAAAAGCAATTGACCCGATTTTAAACTTTACGCCCTTAGATATAAGAGCTTCGACTACCCTTTCATTTTTAAGCTTCTCTTGTAAATCTAAAGCAACAATTAATTTTTCCCAATTATTATTCAACCATTCCTCCTCGTAGTTTAGTTACATCACTTACTTTTTCCTTTTTCATATACTTCTTTATTCCTGATAAAACATCTTCAGCACTATTAGGATTAACTAAATTTATGGTTCCTAAACTAACTGCTGTGGCTCCAGCTAAAATAAATTCAATCGCATCAGAAGCAGTTTCTATCCCCCCGCCGCCAATAATCGGAATCTTGACTTCCTTAGCTACCTTCCAAACTCGGTAAAGACTCATTGGTTTTATTGCTCTTCCAGAATATCCCCCGTAAATATTGCCTAAATAAGGTTTTCTGGTTTCAATATTTATTCGCAGAGAGAAAAAGGTGTTAACTAAAGATATACCGTCTGCCCCACCCATCTTTACTGCCTTAGCTATCTTTACAATATCAGTTACCTCAGGAGTAATTTTTATAAATAAAGGTTTTTTGGTTATCTTTCTCAAAACTTTAGTTAAGCTGTAAGTTGCTTTAGCATCTTGGGAGACTAGTTTCTTTAACTTTAAGTTAGGACAAGATAGATTAATCTCTAAACCATCTACTCCTTTTTCTTTAGTTAAAGTTCTTACAACTTGGGCATACTCCTTATCTGAGAAGCCACCGACGCTGACAATGCACTTGGTGCTTAGTTTTTGAATCTCTGGTAATTTTTTCTCTATAAAGACCGCCAGTCCCGGGTTCTCTAATCCTACTGAGTTCATTACTCCACACTCGCTCTCATAAATTCTTGGCGGAGGATTCCCGGCTCGGGGCTTTAAGGTTATAGTTTTAGTGGTAATAGCACCGATAGCTTTGAGGTTAGCTAAACCTTTGAGCTCATCGCCATAACCGAAAGTTCCAGAAGCAGAAATTATCGGAATATCTAGCTTAAGCTTACCTAATTTTATTTTTAAGTTAGTTTTCATTTTACTAAAATCATATGTAGAGATATCAAAAGTAAGAATCCTCCAAAGATCTTTTTTAGTATCGGAGCAGGAACTTTGTGAACAAACATTGCCCCAATCAATCCGCCGACTAAAAATCCTAGGCAGATAAAAGCAGCCATATTCAACTTAATATTACCTTCACTATAATACTTCCAGGCAGCTAAAAGGCCAATTGGTGGAATCATTATTGCCAGGGTTGTACCTTGAGCTTGATGTTGAGTGAGGCCAAAAAGGTATACTAGAACTGGAATTAATATTGAGCCTCCGCCGATTCCCAAAAAACCGCTAGCAACTCCGGCCATTAATCCCAAAGCTATGTATGTATACCACATCTCTACCTGCCTTTTTTACCAAATATCTTTTATATCAAATACCGGACCATCTTTACATACTTTTTGATAGCCCTTCTTAGTTTCAATGGTGCACCCACAACATGCCCCTAAGCCACAACCCATAAACTGTTCAAAGGAAACTTGGCAATTGATATTTTTTCTTCTGCCAATCACTTTTCCTATCCCTTTAAACATGGCTTCCGGGCCACAGGCATATATATTAGTCGTGAGTATTGAGTATTGAGTATTGAGTATTTTCTTTAATGCTTCGATAACTGTTCCTTTGTAACCTTTTGAACCGTCCTCAGTAGCTATTATAACTCTAAAACCCATATTTTTAAACTCTTGTTCGCAGAGAATTTCTTTCTTTGTGTTGGCTCCCAATAATACTAATCTATGGCCTATGGACTGTTGACTATGGACTGTTGTCAGCCTTTGAGCTAAAAACAACAGAGGAGCAACACCTAAACCGCCGGCAAGAAGAATGTTTTTATCACTTTTCCCACTTAAGCAAAACCCTTTTCCTAAAGGGCCGATGATGTTTACTCTATCCCCGGGTTTATATCCTGATAGAATTTGAGTCCCTCGACCTCTAATTCGAAAAAGAATAAATACGGTTTTACCCTTAACACAGTGGATACTAAATGGTCTTCTCAATATAGTTTTAATTATCTTAATATGAAGAAATTGTCCGGGGTAAGAATTCTTTGAAAGATAGGCAGAATCAAAGCTTAAAAGATAAATATCAACCTTGATTTTATTGAGTTTTTTTACTTTAACGGTAAGTTCTTTGGGAACGTTCATCCTTTCCATTTCCTACCTATTATAGCAGATTGTTAAAGTTTAACAATGGAAGAAACTTGGGGTTTCTTAGCTACCAAAAGCCCTCTAACCGAATTGCCAACATAAACCTCATCAGCATTTTCGATGTCTTTTAAATAGAGTATTTTTTCTTTTGCTTTCCCATGCATTAAGAGCTGCCCCCTTAAAACTCCTGGCAAAAGCCCACTTTTAATCGGTGGAGTAAATAATTTTTTATTTTTGAGAATAAATATATTGGATATTGTTCCTTCAGTAAGTTGGCTTTTTTCATTTAAGAAAATAGTCTCAAGGTATCCCTTAGCTAATCCTTTTCTTCTTTCCAAATTATATAAAGCTCTTTTCGTCGTCTTATGATACAAAAACTTATCCTTGGAGTTTACTTTTACCCCACTTATTCTTATCTTCATTGGAGTCTGAGACTTTTCTATTGATTCTTTGTTAATAGTAATCTTTCCTTCTAAATCCAGAACTAGCCTTATCTTTAAACTCTTCTTTTCACCCCTTACTACTTCTTTTAGCTTATTCTTAATCTCTTTCTCTTTGTAGGGGTAAGTGAAATACTTGGCTGACTTCTTTAATCTCTTTAAATGCAAACTCATAAGAAAATACCCTTTATCTTTATCCCAGAGAATGCTCTCGATAAGGTCTATTTTTTCTAATCCATTTTTAAAAAACTTTGCCTTTAGCAGTGCTTCTTCATATTCATCCTTTGCCTTTGAATCATAGACTATTCCTCCACCAATACCCAGCTCTCCCTTATTTTTCTTAATCTTAATGGTTCTTATGGCAACATTAAAACAGCTCTTTTTCTTTGGTGATATATAACCAATTGCTCCGGTATATATTCCCCGAGGCTCTTTTTCTAATTTCTTTATAAACCCCATAGTTTTTATTTTAGGTGCACCGGTTACTGAGCCACAAGGGAAAAGCGCAGAAAACACTTCTTTTAATCTTACCCTTCCCCTTAGCCTTGCCTCTATGGTTGAAGTCATCTGATAAAGAGTAGGGTGTTTTTCAATATTAAAAAGCTTAGATGCTCTCACTAATTCAGAAATTCTTCCCAAATCGTTTCGCAACAAGTCTACTATCATTAAATTCTCAGCTCTTACTTTCCTACTCTTTTTTAAATCCGTCTTAATGAGGGAATCTTCCTTTGTTGTCTCTCCCCTTTTGACTGTTCCCTTCATCGGTCGAGCAGTAATTTTATTCTTATCAATCCTAAAAAATAATTCCGGGGACAAAGAAAGTATCTTCTCTTTGCCAGTGTTAATTAAAGCTGAGTAAGGTGTTGGTTGAGACTTTTTTAGATCTGAATACAGGCTAATTACGTCACCCTTAAAATCAAACTTTTCCTTAAAGGTAAAATTAACTTGATAAGTAAGTCCTTGTTCGAGATAATATTTTATTTTTTTTATTTTCTCATCATATTCCCTTTGGCTAATATTTGGTCTTATATTTTTTACCTCATATGAAAAATTATCTAAAGAAAGCCCCGAACACTTCTGAATAATCTTTTCCTTGCTGCTTATCTCTACCGGCTTCTTACACACCCCAACCCAAGCTAAGAGAGTTTTACCATTTGCTCTTAAGGGTCGGTAGATCTCTTCTGAAAAATACCCAAACTCATAAGAAAAATAACCCACAAGCCAATAGCCTGCTTTAGAGTACTTTTCTAATCTCCTAAAAAATAAATCTAGATTATCTTTAGGCCTGAAAGTAAGGATATCTTTAAAATCAGAAAATATAAAAGAGGAGCGATCTTCTTGAGTCTTAGTGGAAGTTTCAAGAAAAACATAGGGTGGTTTTAAATTACGAAGATAATTAAGTGAATAGCTCATTGTTGACAATGGGGACAAAAACAAGTTCCTCTTCCCCCTAGAGAAATCTTCTTCAATGGCCTCTTACAAGTGTAACAGTTTTTATCTTTTCTCCCGTAGACCTTCAACCTCTTTTCCATCCCACCTCGGTCTCCTCCTAAATCTCTGTAGGTATCGACTGATGAACCTTTATGCTTTATGGCTTCCTTTAATATTAAAACTACTTTTTTATGAAGCCTCTCTGTCTCTTCGTTACTCAAAGAATCAGAAGGTCTTCGAGGATCTATTTTAGCTAAAAATAAAGCTTCCTGAGCATAAATATTTCCTAATCCCGAGATTAAGGTTTGGTCTAAAAGAAGAACCTTTATCTTGGTTTTTCTGGCCTTTACAATTTTTCTAAATTTAGCTAAGTTTATATCTAAAGCCTCTGGCCCTAAATTTTTTATGAATTTCAGATCCCTATAGTCCTTTACTAACCTCAACTCACCTAAGACCCGAGAATCCATATAATTTAAAACCTTGCCATCAGAAAGATAAAAAACTGCTCTGGCTCTTGGGTCCTCCTGGCCGTATAAAAGCCACCCTGATATTCTTAAATGTATTACTAAAAACTTATCTTCCTTTAGTTTAATTAGAAGGAGTTTGGCTTGGCGACTTACCTCTTTCACTTTTTCTCCAATTACCCCTTTTTTAAACTTCGCAGCAAGAAGATCTTTAATCAGCTTAGGTTTACTTATTTTAAAATTAACAATTTTTTTGTTAGTAATCTTTCTGGTCAGCTCTCTTCTTATTGTCTCAACTTCCGGTAATTCTGGCATTTAGTCTTCTCCTTCGACAAAGTGCTCATTCACTTTCGGATGGCTTAAATACTTAATATTAGCTATCAACAAAACCCCTACTGGGATAGCTTTTATAGCAGCCTCTATCCAATTATGGGAAAAGGCTTTAATCGTCCAAACAAAAATTATTGGGATAACTACTAGTGGTATTATAAAGATATTAATTTTTTGAGCCCAAAGCCTTGTATTCAACATGCCAATGCCAGTAATTAGAATTAAGGCAAAGGGAATAGTCGCTATACCTAGAAAGGCTGACAAGTGCATCATAGCGTAAGAATTCTTGGTGAATCCAAATTCAATTCCGCTAAAGGCGTTTGCAAAATAAATTCCGATAGCCGAAAGAAAAATTACACACCCGGCTAATCCTAATAAAATTTCTGATACACCTATTACAGTTATACCTGATAATCTTTTCTTCTCGCTCATCTCTTTCCTCCTTTATATAGATCTAATCACAAGAAACAAAAAGGCTATTACCATAATAATAACTATCACCGTAACCCAAGGACTCTTTTCGCATCGGACACTTTCTTGACCGCAATAAAGACACATAGTTGCATCTTGGGGGATTGGCTTCTTACAATGCGGGCAAGGAACTAGCTTACTAAAATCTAAATCGTCGCTCTCCTCAGACACAGTTTTATAATCAAAATGACTTTGATTCATTTTTACAAAGTTTTATTTCAAGTTCTTGTAGACTCCTTGATACTCTTCTGTTTTTTCGACCCCAATAAACATCAATTGAACCACTCGAGCATTCTGCTTAATATTTATTCCTTTGGGGTTTGAGACCACTAAGATAAATTCACCCTTACCCCTAAAGCCGGCATCCCAGATTCCATTCTGGGTAAGCGCGCCCATCCTAAGAAGTGAAGTCCGGGTAAAACCTAAAGCTGCTAAATTATTAGGTAAGTTTACAACTTCATTAGTTCTAATTTTATAAGCACCTTGAGATAGTTCCCACCAACCATACTTCTCTTCAGGTTTTCTTTTTTCTGGAGTTAGCTCTTTACCTTCGGGTACTACTCTCTGGGAATTGGAAAAATCTATATCTCCGGGCGAATCAAATTCAAAAACCTTACCAACAGTTAAGTCAAAACCATTGGGAGTCAATTGTTTGTCTAAGTTAATGTACTGATCAATTAGACTTTTCTCTTTAATTAACTTCTCGATTTCTTTTTTATTCAGCATTTTTTACCTTTCCCTTTATATAATTTATTGCTTCTTGGGAATTTTTTACTTGCTTTATCCCCGTTACTTCCCAAGTATCTATACCAACAATTGGTTTTTCTTCGTTAAAAGCAAAAGCAATCTCAGATAAAGTTCCATATTCACCATCAATGGCAATTATTGCATCTGCTGCTCTTACCACCAGAATATTTCTAGCATACCCTAAGCCAGTAGGAATTTTTACATCTAAATACTTATTTGCTTCCCGGCCATCGGAACTAGGAAGAATACCTACAGTTACACCGCCTTGTTTCTTAGCCCCCTTGCAAGCCGCCTCCATTACTCCTGAGCCGCCTCCGCAAACTAAAACCCACCCTTGTTGAGCAATAAGACTACCAACTTCCTCAGCTATTTCATAGATCTCTTTAGAGCACTTGTGTCCGCCTACTACTGCAATATTCATATTCTTCAACTTTTTCCTTTTTCCTTCTACCTTTACCCTTGAATTGTCCCCGGCAGGACTCGAACCTGCATTTTTGGCTCCGGAGGCCAACGCTCTATCCGTTGAGCTACGGGGACGCCTTATCTAAGAAAGAAACTCTCCTTAAGGATTCAAATTAATTAAAAGAGATTTTAAAAGTTTGTTGAAGTTCCACTCTAAGTAGACATTGTCACTGGTTTTTACCCCCGAGAGATTTTTGGAGAATAAAACTCTCATTTTCTTCTTCCCTAAAGCATTCTCTAATTCTTTCAACGCTCTTTTGCTCCCGGCTCCAGAACCAAAAGTTAAAAAGCAAGCTGCTATTTTGTCCTTTAAGCCCTTTGCTTTGTCTAAATAGCTACGTAAAGCTGGTGCATAAGTAAAAGCCCAGACTGGGGAAGCAAAGATAATAAAGTCGTAAATTTCTAAATCATAATCTGTCTCTATCAACTTAGATTTCTTTTTCAAGGCTGCTTCTAGGCACTGCTTAAAAAAAGGAACTACTTCTTTCTCCAGTTTTAAGTCGATTAGGTCTAGGCTACTGCCTAAAGCCTTAACTCTTTCTTTTAGAAATAGACAAGCTTTTCGAGTATTGCCGGAAAATGAATAAAAAACTACTGCTCCTTTCATAACTTAAAATAGTTTTAGCTGGTCTCCTGTCTTTTCCTTTTCTTCGTTAAAGATTTTAATTGTCTTATTTAGAGCTTTAACTATTAGCGTTTCTAAATTATCGCTCGGATAGCTAAAAGTGTCAAAAGATAATATTAGAATTAGTCTTTGTGGCGGGAGTAGATAACTTTACCTTTTTTAATCGTGTGCTCGATTGTTCCTTCTAACTCTTGACCTAAAAATGGTGTATTCTTAGATTTAGAAGCCATGTTTTCTTCTTCCACTTTCCACTTACCTTCTAAGTCAACAATAACTAAATCAGCCACGTAGTCTTTTGCAATCTTGCCACACTTATCTAACCCAGCGATAGCTGCTGGTTGAGTTGAAAGTTTATTGGCTAAGTCTTTTAAATCAAGAGCCTTCTCCTTAACCAAGAGATAGGTTAGAGAAAAGGCCAACTCTAACCCAATAAAACCAAAAGGCGCAAGCTCAAAGGGTAGTTCCTTCTCAGCTAGGGAATGGGGAGCGTGGTCAGTAGCAATACAGTCAATAGTCCCCTCTCTCAAGGCCTTCTTTATAGCTGCAAGATCTTTTTTATCTCCTAGGGGAGGATTAACTTTTAAGTTTCCCGGGAAACCTTCTCTCTCTACGTCATCAACGGTTAAAGTAAAGTAGTGAGGACAGGTTTCAGCAGTAACTTTAACCCCCTCCTTCTTAGCTCTTTTTATTACCTCTAAACTTTTTGAGCAACTTATATGGGCCAGGTGGATTCTAACATCTAAATATTTAGCTAGTTCAATGTCGCGAGCAACAATTAAACTCTCAGCAATATCGGGAATACCTGAAATTCCGTATTTAGAAGAAATGAAACTTTCGCGCATATTGCCCCCATAAGATAGCTGACTATCCTCGCAATGAGAGATAACCAAAAGGTCAAACATTTTGGCGTATTCATAGGCTCGCCGCAAAATTAGAGTATCATCTACCGAAAAACCATCGTCACTTAAAGCAATGCAGCCGGCTCTTTTTAAAGCCCCAAATTCAGTTAATTCTTTACCCTCTCTATTTCTGGTTATCGCTCCTATCGGATAGATATCTACAAGACCAATGCTTTGGCTTTTTTCACATATCCACTTAGCTAAACCTTCATTGTCTATTGCCGGATCAGTATTAGGCATGCAAAAAATTGTAGTAAAACCTCCTTTAGCGGCAGCAGTAGCCCCACTTAAGAGATCTTCTTCATCTTCTCTGCCGGGAGTGCGCAGATGAGTATGCAAATCGATGAATCCTGGAAAAACGTATTTACCTTTAGCGTCTATTTCTTTATCAGCTCCTTTAATGTCTTTGCCAATACCAGTGATCTTCCCATTCTCGATGAGTAAATTGGCCTGAATAATTTCATCAGCATTTACCAGGGAAGCATTTTTTATTATAAGTTTCATATTTTTCTCTTTTTTGTTCCTACTAAATATAATACTGCCATCCTTATAGCCAAGCCGTTTTCGGCCTGCTTTAAAATTAAAGGGTGCACCCTTTCCTTTAAGGAAGAACTTATTTCAATATCCCAGTTTACTGGCCCAGGATGCATAACTAAACAGTCCTTTTTTGCTTTTTTTAACCTCACAGGTGTTAAGCCAAACCTTTCGACATAGTCTCGCATGGTAGAAAAGAAAGTTATACCTTGCCTCTCCTTTTGAATTCGAAGCATCATAATAACATCAGCTGAAGGTATTTCTCTATCCAAATCATTAGATACCTTAACCCCTAATTTTTCAAACTCATAAGGAATAAGCGTGGTCGGCCCACAAACAGTTACCTTGGAAGAGAATTTTTGAAAACCAAAGATATTCGAACGCGCTACTCGAGAGTGAGCTATGTCACCAACTACTAAAACATTTAAATTCTCTAAAGTTCCTTTGCTTTTCTTTACGGTAAACATATCTAAGAGAGCTTGAGTAGGATGTTCATTACAACCGTCACCAGCATTTACAATCGAGGCTTGAGTATACTTTGTAAAAGACTCCAGGCATACCCCCACACCTATTCTCATTATCATAATATCAGGATGATAAGATTCTAAATTTTTTATAGTATCAACTATGGTCTCACCCTTAGTTAAGCTGCTTGTAGAAGATGTAAGGTTTACTACATCAGCGCTTAGACGCTTAGCAGCTAACTCGAAAGAAGTCCTGGTCCGAGTGGAGTGCTCAAAGAAAAGATTAACAATTGTTTTTCCTCGTAAAGCCGGAACTTTTTTAACCTCTCTTTTAGATATCTCTTTAAAAGAATCGGCTAAGGAAAGTATAGTTTCAAGCTCTAAACGGCTAAAATTTTTAATATCTAGAATGTGCTTTTTCTGCCACTCTTCCATATTAGTCGCTGCCCCTTATTACTGTTACCTCGTCAATACTGTCACTTTCCTTTAACTTCACTTCGACAACTTCCTGACGAGAGGTAGGAATATTCTTGCCTACATAATCGGCTCTTATTGGCAACTCCCTAAATCCTCTGTCTACCAAAACTAAGAACTCTACTCGTTTCGGCCTTCCAAAATCCATTATCTCATTTAAAGCTGCCCGGACAGTTCTGCCGGTGTAAAGAACATCATCAATAAGAATTACCACTTTATCACTTAAGTCAAAAGCGAGGCTGGTTTCTCTTACTGTCGGTGTAGGACCAATAGCAGTTAAGTCATCTCGATAAAGAGTGATGTCTAAAACCCCTAGGGGGATGTCTCTACCTTCTATTTCTTTTATTATTGCTTGGATTCTTCTAGCTAAATGCACTCCTCGAGTCTGAATGCCAACAAGAGCTAGTCCTTCGGAAGAAGAGATCTTCTCTAAAATTTGGTGGGTAAGACGGTAGAGTGTCTTCTTAATGTCCTCTTGGGAAAGTATTTTCTTTTTTCCCTTAGGGTTACTCATAATGACTACCTCTAAAATAAAAAAACCGTTCCAGCTTTTTGCTACAACGGCCCACTTTTTGAGATTCTTTACGGTTTCTCATAATATGTCCTTGTCGGCCTCACCGGACCGCCCTTAAAGGCTACATAATATATACCCTATTTGAGATATTTTGTCAAGAAAAATCTACAGCTATAACAAATTCGCCCTTAGGATCTTTTGCGCTAAAATGATCTACTGCCCTATCTATCTCAGCCTCAAGGACTTCCTCAAATTTCTTGGTCATCTCACGAGCAATAAATACTCGCGCACTTCCTGAAACTTGTTTTATTAATCTTAGCGACTTCAAAACCCGATAAGGAGATTCAAAGAATACCAGAGTAACCCCCCATTCTCTTGTTCTTTCTAGTAATTTCTTCTGAGCACTTGCTTTCCTCGGCATATACCCTAAAAAAGCAAACTTATCATGAGGTATTGAGGATAAAGC
>Ga0075120_10000633_pt1 | contig 28843 bp, 15 predicted proteins | sample AntAceMetag02UKL_FD_69792 | JGI IMG/M metagenome (GOLD analysis project Ga0075120, IMG submission 69792) | Saline lake microbial communities from Ace Lake, Antarctica - Antarctic Ace Lake Metagenome 02UKL | ecosystem: Environmental > Aquatic > Non-marine Saline and Alkaline > Saline | place...
GGTGTTCTGTCTGAAATATCAAGGGAAAGTAAACAGGAGCCGTATACGTGAACCGTACGTACGGTTCTGTGAGAGGGATGAGGCGAAGTAGATCACTCCGCCTCACCCTACTCGATTTTGTTGATTTCTACACGACGTCTTGCGAGCGCAACGAAACAATCTGTTTCTATACGCAATCTTTTTCATTACGGGGGATTGCTTCGCTTCGCTCGCAAAGACGGCATTAAACAAAAAGATAATTATTTAGATTGAATACGATAAAATTATGATTTCTTCAATACGAATATTACCAAGACGGGATTTATCCCGGGAGGTCTGGAAGCTTGCCGGTCCGGTGGTAATCGGTATGATTTCCCAGACCCTTTTGAACGTGGTCGATACGGCGATGGTGGGTCGTCTCGGCCCGGCTGCACTCGGCGCCGCCGGGATGGGTGGAATGCTGTCATGGCTGGTGTTGGGTTCGTTTGGAGCGCTGAATGTTGGCACCCAGGCGGTGTCGGCAAGAAGGTGCGGAGAGGGAGATTACCACTCCGCCGGGAAAGTATTCGATAACAGCCTGGTACTGGCAATTCTTCTTGGGAGTATCATTACACTTATAATTGCTCCCGGGATGCGTGATATTTTCAGGTTCTTTTCCCCGGATCAAACAGTTATTCATGAAGGTAGCGGATACATATTTTATCGTCTCCTGGGCGGATTTCCATTGATGTTGATTATGGCTTGCAGGGGTTTCTTCAACGGTATAGGAAAGACGAAGCTTCACATGCGTGTGGCGATCCTGATAAACAGTTCAAATGTTCTTTTCAATTACATGCTGATTTTCGGGAACTTTGGTATGCCGCGCATGGAAACTGCCGGAGCTGGTCTGGCAAGCGCAATAGCGACAACACTTGGTGCGCTGTACTTCCTGTCAATGGCGCTTTTTCCTGAATGGAGAAAGAAATATCGTACTTTTCGACCTTCAAACCTGGATATGAAAGTATCATACTCAGTAGTTCGGTTGGCTTTCCCGACGGGTCTCAGAGCTGTTGCGGAGATGCTTGGTTTTGCTGTGTTCACATTGATAGTGGCAAGATTAGGAACTATTGAACTGGCAGCGACCAATGTCTGTATAACAGTCATGTCTCTCTCATTCCTTCCAGGGGCGGGAGTGGGTGTTGCTGCAGCTACCCTGGTTGGGCAGAAGCTCGGAGAAAAAGATCCGATAGCAGCAGAAAAGTTCGGATGGGAAGCATTAAGAAATGGTATAATGTTAATGGGATCACTCGGCTTGATATTTTTCATATTCCCTGAGCAGATTGTCCGAATTTTTACCGATGATCCGGAAGTTATTGCAGCTGGGATAATTCCGCTGCGATTGATGGGACTTGTACAATCTTTCGATGCGGCGGGTATGGTATTCATAAATGCACTGGAAGGCGCGGGAATGAACCGCTGGGTGCTTATTGCAGCAGGAATATTAGCCTGGGGATTTTTTATTCCGGGAACGGTGCTTGTAGCTTTTGTTTTCCATTGGGGTTTGATAGGCGCCTGGGTAGTCTTCGGATTATACCTTGTATTTCTGGCAATAGTGATGACATTCAAGTTTGCTGAAGGTGCATGGAAGGAAGCCAGGGTATAGAAATAATCTGATTCTAAAGGAAATTTACATTGCTGATCTGTCCTGTTGATTCTGAAGTCTGGCATTAGAAAAAGGTCGTGATGATATATGTTGAGAATCTCCCTTTACAATAAGTAACCTGTTGTTCGCTATTGCTATCACTATTATAGTTTAATAAATTCACTGTAGCATCGGGACTGGATTAAACCAGTCCCGATGCCATTTTTTTCGCTTGAATAGAACGAATACTCAGGCTGTTGTATGTAGTGGATCAACTCACACGGAGCATTGTGTCATTTACAGACATGATAACTGGAAGGATGTGAACTGATCCGGTAATAAGCATTGCTGAGTATTGACTATTATCAGGTTAACTTTTTACTGACATTGTATTTTTTCAGAGGACACAATGAAGGAACGCATACAGGCAGTACGGCAGAAGCTCGAAGATGAAATTGCTGAAGCGCGCTATGAATTCGAAGTAGAATTACCGATTCGAATAGAGGAAGCACGTTCTAAGGGTGACTTATCTGAAAATGCTGAATATGATGCTGCTAAAGAACGACAGGGATATGTACATTTGCGATTGATGCAACTCCAGCATCGGCATAAGAAGCTGTCAGGAATAGATTTAAACGACGTTGATCCGAAAACTGTCGGGCTGTATTCAGTTGTTGATTTAAAAGAAGTTGAAAGTGGGAAAGAATACTCCTATGAGCTTGTGCTTCCTGAAGAGATGGATATCAAAAAAGGTATGATCTCCATAATGTCGCCTATCGGTCAACAGTTGCGAGGGAAAAGCGTAAGCGAAACCGTTGAAATTCAGACCCCGGCGCGGACTTTTGAGATTAAAATTCTGACATTTACGAACATTCTGGGCGAGAAGGTTGAATCTTGAACAGTAGTATTAAGGCATTATCTCATAAGAAATTAATTACTGTTAATTAATTTGGATAGACTCCAATTTTTGCAACCCGGAATCTATGGAATCCGGGTTATTTCATAAGATAACTATTTTGATGAGCAATTGAAGTTTAATCTGCAATCTCTGCTGAAACGTCTTCCACTCGGAAAAAGTGGCGATGTGGTAAGCGACTTTACCTCCAGCGAATACCGCTACAATCTGGTGATGGCTGTCATCATCGGTGTGATTGGCGGGTATGGCGCTGTGGGATTTCGTTATGCTATAATGGGTGTTCAGCAGCTCGGATTCGGTCATATCGAGCCAACGCTGGGCTACCTTCTTTCTCTCCCCTGGTACTGGCGTTTAGGGCTGCCGGTGTTGGGCGGTCTGATCGTTGGACCTCTCATTGTCAAATTTGCTCCGGAGGCAAAGGGACATGGTGTGCCTGAGGTCATGGCAGCAGTTGGAACACGCGGAGGGGTTATACGACCACGGGTTGCGGCAGTGAAAGTGATGGCGAGTGCGATCTGTATCGGTACCGGTGGCTCTGCCGGACGTGAAGGACCAATTGTCCAGATAGGCAGCGCTGTAGCATCAGCTCTTGGTCAGGCGCTGAAGATGAGTCCGCGAAGATTGAAAACATTCGTTGGCTGCGGAGCTGCTGCCGGGATTGCCGCTACTTTTAATGCTCCCGTCGCCGGGATGCTATTCTCGATGGAAATCATTTTAGGTGACTTTGGCGTCGCCGCCCTCAGCCCTATAATCATTGCCTCGGTTATTGCCACAGCAGTCAGCCGTATGCATCTCGGCAACGAACCTGCTTTCGCAGTGCCGGAATATGTGATGCAAAGCCCCGTCGAGCTTATTCACTATGCTATACTTGGTGTTGGTGCAGCATTTGTCGCAGTGGCTTTCACACGAAGTTTGCACTCTACTGAAATGCTTTTTGATAAAATTAAAATTCCGGATATCATCAAACCAGCCATCGGTGGATTAATCATCGGTACAATGGGCGCTGTTGGTTTACCACATATTTATGGTGTTGGTTACGAATTGATTGAAGAAGCTCTTCTCGGAAATTTACCTCTAATATTACTTGTTGTCATACTCGTTGCAAAGATTATAGCGACCTCCGCGACACTGGGCTCAGGCGGGTCTGGCGGAATATTTGCCCCATCTCTGTTTATGGGAGCGATGCTGGGAGGAGTTGTCTGGAACGGGGCGCATTGGATAACTCCCGATTTAGTGTCTCCAAATTATGGACCCTATGCACTTGTTGGCATGGCGGCAGTGGTGGCAGGCACTACCAGGGCGCCATTGCAGGCAATACTCATCCTTTTTGAGCTCACCGGCGGCTATGAAATTATACTGCCGCTAATGCTTTCGGCAATTATAGCATTCGTGATCAGCAACTGGCTCATGGAAGACAGTATTTACACAATCAAACTGCGTTCGAAAGGGATCTTCCTGAAACGAGGGAAGGAACTCAACGTCCTTAAAGATCTTAAAGTAGCAGGCATAATGCGTGACGATGCTCAAACAGTACCTCATAATATGCGCCTGCGCCCCCTGCTGGATACTATCTCTGAAACGACTTTGCATTCGACCCTGTTTGTTATAGATCGCAACGAGAAACTCAAAGGTTATATCTCATTCCATGAAATCCGGGCAGTACTTTTTGACGTTGAAGCGCTTGAACCGATTCTAACTGTTAATGATATCGCAAATTTCGAACTGGCAAGCGTCACACCGGACGATACCCTTGACTTGGTAATAAGGTTATTTGCGAGGAAAAACCTTGATGAATTGCCCGTGGTGGATATTGAAGATCATACAAAAATAATCGGGACAATTCACCGTGCAGATGTGGTAGATTCATATAATACTGAAATTATGAAACGTGATTTGCTGGGGAGTATGACCTCATTGCTTAATGTCACGTCCAAGATCAGCAGTGGATCACTTGCGCCCGGTTATTCAATGGCTGAGATGGAAGTCCCGGCGCATTATGTTGGAAAAACACTTCGTGATCTTGACCTACGGAACAAAAAAGGCATCGAGGTTATGCTTGTCCGACATCATTCTCATGGAACAGACCACGAGACAGAAGGCGTCGTCCCAACACCGGATGCTGTACTGTACGCAAACGATGTTCTACTCATCAGCGGACCGCACAAAATTGTAGAAAAGATGGCGAAGGGTTAAGATAACAGGAAGTGGTCTGATTTCAGGAACCTGCTTTTGTGTGAAATATCACCATGTTTCGCCATGAAGCGGACAGCCGTAACCGTAAAATAATTCCTCGGGGATTTTGAATACTATTTTTTTGTCAGTCGATTCCTGTCCGTTTTCAATAGCTGCCGCTTCGATAGTCTGGGGCCAGGTCATTTTGAAAGTCCATTTCCCAAGGAGTTTCTCCTGCATAACCACAAGCCCGAGGTCTTCCAGTTGATCAACTCCTTTCGGTTGATAACCCCTGTCATGAGTGAATAATTTTGCACCGGTATAGATGGAGTTCATTTGAGTCTTGACCGCTTTGATTTCTGCCTCTTTCTTGATAATCTGAACGCCCCAGATTATTGCAGGGATCAGTAATATTGCTACTATAATAGTGGCGATATCCCTTTTTCTCCTTTTTGCCTCAGCGATTTTTGCAGCTTCGGCTGGAGTGCCTTTTCTCATTTGAGTTTCCTCTCCTCATATGGAGTACGCAAGCCATGCTTGCGCTTTGATTGAAATACAAGTCATACATGTACATAATAGACAAAATATAAGGAAAGTTTTCATCAACTATGGTGCAAAATTGTAACCCTCTTTAGGCAATTTATAACCATGAAATGTGCCTTGGAGTATATCATATTTGATTATTTTCCCCGCACCACCAGGCATCTCATCAGTTGATATTGCATCAATTAAATCCGGCCAATTCACTGAAAACTTCCATTCTCGTTTTGCAGTGGTATCAATTGCTAAATATCCAAATTCCTCCAGTTCGGATACAGTTATTGTTGTTGTGTCACGATCACATTCAAACATTTTATATGCATTATAAATCGCTCCGATCTGGCTCATCGCATTCTCCGCTGATTTTCTGCCAGGATTGTTTTTAATCCAGCACCAGGTTGATGAACCAATCAGAATGATAGCAATCGCAATTATAAGCCTGGTTTTTCTACTCGAATCTGACTTAATCGATTTATTCATTATAAACCTCAAGCAAATGCACTGATATGGAGCACGCAATTAATGCTCACGTCTTATCGGATATACAATATCATACTTGAACAACTAAGTTTAAAATACAAAAAAAGTCTCTTGGTTTTCAAAGCTAATATGTTTTATCTTTGAAATTTAGAAACAGATACTATTCCTGGAGGGATTTTATGATTATGTCAACATTTCTTTTAATCTTAGTAGTTATAGTGGTCGCATGGGTTGTTGCCGCTTACAATGGACTGGTAAAAACACGTAACCAGGTGAAGAACGCCTGGTCGCAGATTGACGTACAGTTGAAACGGCGTCATGACTTGATCCCCAACCTGGTTGAAGTGGTCAAGGATTATATGGAATATGAACAGGAAACCCTTGAAAAGGTGATTCAGGCACGTAATATGGCAATGTCAGCCCAGGGACCACAGGCGACTTCCCAGGCGGAAAACATGTTGACGGGAGCACTGAAATCACTGTTTGCACTGGTTGAATCTTATCCCGACCTGAAAGCCAACCAGAATGTGATACAACTTCAGGAAGAACTGACATCGACAGAAAATAAGATCGCATTCGCCAGGCAGTATTTTAACGATTCGGTTATGTCGATGAATAACAAGACCGAGGTTTTCCCCTCCAACCTCATCGCTGGCGCATTCGGATTTAAGCAGGAAGAATATTATGAAATAGACGAAGAGGATAAGGAAGTTCCGAAGGTTGACTTGAAGTAACAGGATATCATTAAGATTAAACCAATTATTCCCTGGCACGTCAAATAAGATGAGCCTTGATTTTGTAAATAATTATAGATTTGGAGTTGTCATGACTTTTAAAAGATTTTTCATATTGCTGCCCCTGATTTTTGGGCTGCTGATTATTGGTTGTTCAGAGGAAGATAGTCCCATTGGTCCACCGGAAAGCTATGATGTTACCGATGATGATTATGAAGATTCAGCCGAGGATTTCGGCGCCCTGTTAGCAGATCCTGAAGAGGGGATATTGCAATATTGGATGGATCCGCTGGGTGATGGTGGACATCATATGATGCAGATGCCGGGGAAACAGGCTGATCGGGAAATAGCCGATACGACATTCCCTCGTGGTAACCTCACTTTTACTATAGACTTGACTTTCTATGATGCTGAAGATAATGCCTCCGAGATATATGATTCTGCCTCAACTGTTCGTCTGACACGCCTGATGACTATCGAAGGAGCGCGTGAAGATACTATGAGACATGTATCTATAAATCACAGTGATTTCATTGAGGTTAACGGGATCGCTCCTGATGATACAATCCGAATCCTTAATGGCAACGGAAACCGGACTATATCGGGTAATTTCCAGTCAAATGCTCGTAATGTTGAAAGATCGTGGCAAGCAGAGCACACCTGGACTAACAATAACATACAGATACATAAGAACAGGGATGATTTTCCCTATCCCCTTGATGGTGATGTGAACGTTGTTACATCTTTTGAACGTGAAGTCAGTGCAGGAGAATATACAAGAACTTTTGATGTAGAAATAGAATACACTGTTTTCTTCGATGGCACCCAGTTAGCGCATGTAGTGGTTGAGGGTGGAGGTGAATTCTGGATTGATCTGGATGATGGTCGGGGTTATCGGATACGACCCCTGCTTACTATGAGAAGACGGAGGTAATAGGAGTCTGGATATTTCCAGGGAGATCACTCATCGGCTTTTCCGTGCCTGTTGCCGCTTTCGATACATTTTTTCTGTGAAACCGCCCTCTTGCTCAAAAGTTTTGGATTGTGCTGCAATCTGTCGGTCGAGCAGGCTGCAGGCAATTGCGATCAGGGTTAGAGCGGCATTTGCAGCTATTTCGGAGTAGGTGGACTTAGTGGACACAGTGGACTGTCCACTGTTTATATTTTGTCTACCTGGTCCACTTCGTCCAGTAAGTCCACTTTTTCTGTCACCTATCTCCTTTACCCACCTTGCAATCTCATCAGCAGTTTTAAATCGTCGGGCAACCAGTTCTTTTCGGAGTGGATCTTCTCTTGCCCACTGATTCAAACCTCTCTGTCTCAGAAAATCCTCATAATCCAGTCGCAACTCCTCTAAACTGGCTCGCGCTACACTCGTAAGTTTCAATTCAAACTTTTTCGATGTACCCGATGCCTGGCTTCCTTCAGATATATTCTATACTCCGGATCGAGCAGCCTGAACCATCTGATCATGTGTCCGGCTTCGTTTATCTATATAACGATTACAAAAACGCACAGTCAGGTCATATACCAACTGCGAAATTTGAAAACTTTTCAGTTTCCGGTAGCCGCCATGCTTAGGAATAAGCCCTTCCTGCTCACCGCCTTCATTGTCCATATCGTCCACCTCGTCCATCCTGTCCACTCATATCGAGCGTCCATATTTTTTAGCTTTTTACCTGAACAACAAGATAATTCTTCTTCCCCTTACGCAGGATAATCGACCCGGATGCTTCCAAAACATCTTTTACCGTGATAGCATAATCCTCTTTAACCCGCTGGTCGTTCACATACATTGCGCCCTGTTTGAACATCCGTCGAGCTTCTCCTTTACTTGAAACAAGACCTGCTTCAGCCGCCAGCTCAATTAAGGGAATTCCTTCGGATAGCCGGGAACCATCAATGTTTGCCGTAGGACCTTCAGCAAATACCTGGCTAATCAGTTCGCTGTCCAGTTCTTCGAGCCGTCCGGCGTATAAAGCTTCAGCCCCGCGTTTCATCTTGTCCGCTTGCTGTTCACCGTGTACTAATGCAGTCACCGCCCATGCCAGGCGTTTCTGAGCTTCTCGTTTTTCCGGATGATTTTCAACCTCAACGGCAAGCTCTTCAATCTCTTCCATGGGCAGGAAAGTAAACATTTTCAGGTGACGGATCACATCGCTATCATCCGTCCGTACCCAGAACTGATAATGATCCCAGACACTGGTTCGCTCAGGATCGATATATACCGCTCCTTTTTCACTTTTGCCGAACTTCTGACCGGAAGACGTGGTAAGTAACGGGAAGGTTATACCGTATGCCTGTTTCCCACCGTGACGACGGATCAGGTCAATACCAGCCGTAATATTTCCCCATTGATCTCCTCCGCCTACCTGGAGATGACAGTCGTATTTTTCCGATATCTTCAGGAAGTCAAACGCCTGCAGGAGCATATAGCTGAATTCGGTATAGCTTATTCCCTGGTCACGTTCCTCCAGCCTGCGACGTACACTCTCTTTTGCAACCATTGCGTTCACGGAAAATTGTTTCCCTATTCCGCGAAGCCAATCAATCAGTGTGACATCTTTTGTCCAATCCAGGTTATTGGCAAGAATTGCGGGTGTATCGAACCTGTCACCTGCAAAGTCAAGAAGTTTTGCAATTTGCTTACTTTGTGCTTCCAGGTTGGATTCCAGCTTATCACTGTTCAGAAAGGAACGCTCAGAATCACGTCCTGATGGATCGCCTATCATTCCCGTAGCGCCGCCAAGTACTGCGATTACTTTATGTCCCTGGCGCTGGAAATGTGCTAATCCCAAAATCGGCACAAGATTACCTACATGGAAGCTGTCAGCAGTAGGATCGAAACCGCAATAAACCGTTTGTGGGGAGTTCAGCAGATCACGCAACCCGGTTTCATCCGTGCATTGCTCGACAAATCCGCGTTCAGATAGTATGTCGTAAAGGTTTTTCATCATATCACTTTAATTTGGTTTATCAAATAGTGCGAAAATTCAAAGAAATAAAGTAAGTCTCATGTTATCAATAACGCAACCCGGCAGTGATTTTCAAGTTCCAATTATCATTGTGAAGGCATCTCAACGAGTAAAACCCAAGATGGGCTCTCTTTGGAGTAAGGAAACCTCAAGTTCAACTTTCACCATAGTTCAAGTAAGAAGAAAAGGATAACTGCATACAGGTGAGAAAACCTTATTCCAGTGAGTGAAAGTTCAGAAAAACTTGAAGTAAGCGGGGAGTCTTATTGAATCAAATCGCTCAAGGATTTCTTCTTATTGACGATAATTATTGTAGAAGATGTTGATGGGAAAAAGCATGAAAGAGAAGATGACAGAATTTGGAAATTGCGTTGGAGTTGCAGGTTACATTAAAGCTCATAAATATGAAGATGGTAATTTGCACTATGAAGAATCACACGGACTTTGTTTAGAATGCAGTAAAATGACAATGCGTATATTTGAAAAAGAAATCGAAAAATACAGATCAGCAGCACTAAGGAAAAATGGTAGAATTCAAGTGAATATTGTTTGAGATAAAGATTAGAGCAAGGGCTCCGTCTTCAGTCGGTAGGCCTGGGGAACAATCGCCGTGCAAAACACGGCGATTATTTTTTGTCATAGAACTACTGTTTTCTGAAGTGAATATTGACTGACATATTTGTATCTGTTGTTAGTACTCATTGTATCAATTTATAATTTACTCGTAAATTTTATTTGTATTTGAATAGACTTGAAGGTTACATTTGCCGAATTAACCTTATATTGAATTTCAACAACCAAGTTATCAAGGAGGATAGAGTGAGTGTACCGAATCAGTCAAGGAACATGAAAATTGTATTTTTCCTGACTCTCATCAGGCTCCCCTTGTCGGTTTGTTTTGTACTCCTCCTGCTTCTGACCGAACGTTCATACACAATGGTAACGGCTGCAATTTTGTTGCTGATGGTAATGCATACAACGGATCTACTCGACGGTTTCCTTGCGAGACGATTGAATGTTGTAACAAAATTAGGTTCAGCTATTGATCCATACACTGACAGCATAGCCAGGCTTTTGGTTTATTCAGCTCTCGCTTATAAGGGTTACGTGCTTCCGATCCATCCTATTACGATGGCATTTCGCGATATCACCGTTGCCTATTCAAGGATTGTATTCGTTTTAAATAATAAAACACCAGCTGCAAAGAAGAGTGGTAAAATTAATACCGGCGCGCAGGCAAGTGGAATGTTTATTCTGCTTCTTGGCCCATTTTTTTCCTGGTGGTCACAACTCAACCTGGTAGAGATTTGTTCTTATACATTAGTAACAATTTCACTTCTCTCGGCTATACAATACGTAGCGGCAGCGCTTAAGATCAACTCCGAAGCGATGCGCGAGGCAGCAAAAGAAAAAGGCAAAGAGAAGTAACCAAAATAATCTCTCTATACATTCTATCATTTGAAAAATATTCGAATCCATTTGGGACAATCTTATTACCTACGTTTCGTGATGGTTCGGAGATCAAAAAACAGTGATACTCGACTTACCAAACCAACACAACTATTGTTTTATTTGGATACGGTTATTTCAGTGCAGATTTTCATACATAGCTAATATTCTCCTGTGAGCTGCATTATAGAGAGACCGTGACCCGTATCACAGCAGGGTTTTATTTTATTTTGCAATTTTGTCATACCTCGAGACAGGCTGTCTAAAACAACAAGGAGGCAGTAAACAAGAATTGTTAAGAAATTGGTTTTGGTGAACATTTTTAGCGATATTATTTCATCAGCATCTGCTATCCAGTCAGGGACACTCCTAATTGTTCCCCAATAAAAGGGTTTTACAGTAACATTTACTAAATGACATGGGCATTAAGTGCCTGAACTCTTTTGTCTCAATATTAAAACATTCATCCAACAGAAAAAAACAACAAATATACATATTACTACCCACTTTTAACAGGGGTTATACCATGAAAAAATTGTTACATGTTAGTATTGGCGCAATCCTGGCAGTGGCTTTTCTTACGATGGCTGTGACATCATTTGCCGTGACTAAGGAACAGCTATACGAATGGAATGATGCTCGTTTGGCAGGGCAGCAGTTAACTGATGAACAGTTGCATTTGCTAAGTAATGCAGGACTTATCATTGATCCACCTGAACCAGGAGATGAGCTGGACGACTTCGACGGTCCTGATGATTTCGGATACTACTTCATCGACAGTGATGAAGAAGGAGGTCCGGCATATGACTGGCAGGATATAAGTCAAACCGGTACTCAAATTACGGGATTAAATGACGACGATTCCGACGGTCCTTTTGATATTGGATTTGATTTCAACCACTATGGTGAAAACAAAGACGTGTTTTATGTTGGATCAAATGGGAGCATAGGATTCAGCGCAAATAATTTGAACTCTCTTAGTCATTATGACATACCAAGCGTCAACCAACCAAACGATGTGATCCAGTTCTGGCAACGGGATATGCATCCGGGGTACGGACCTACTGCAATTTATTACGAAAACATGACTATCGGTGACAGGGATGCACTCGTGATAGAGTACAACGACCTGGTGCAATATGGAGCGGGTAATGATACTAATTACGCGATTTCTTGTGAGATCATATTATTTGAAGACGGTGATATTATCCTGCAATATAATAATATAGGCGCATCTGTCAGCACCGGTTTGATGAGTATTGGTATCGAAAATTCTGATGGTTCTACGGGATTGGAATACGCATACAACAATGCCCTGGATGCTCCCGAGAACGAAACGACAATACTGTTTTATGTTCCTTCCGGTGATCTTGAGATAACTGTCCTGGATGATATTACTGAAGATGCGGTTGAAGGAGCGAGAGTTGATGTCATTCTTCTTGAAGAGGAATTGAATGAGGTTGTTTTCAGCGGAGATACTGATATTGACGGAATCACTCATTTTGTTTCAATTCCTACCGGTGAATACGAAGTGTATGTTTCTCACGATGATTACTTTGACGGTTACCTGGATACTACTCTGGTGGAAGAAGATGCTGTTACCTATGAGACGATAGATGTTACCTATCGCTATTCGACATTATCAGGTAATGTAACTGATGCCCAGGGTACTGCTATTGAAGGCGCTACTGTTACCATTGAAGAACAGGAACTTAACGAGACAGTTGATACTGACGTATTAGGTTACTATGAATTCATGGATGTTCCCGCTGATACTCATTCTGTGACAGTATTCGCAACCGGGTATATTCCCGAAACCGCAGAAGTCATTATTCCTGGTGGACATTCAGAGGAAACACAGAATTTCGGTCTTGACGAATTAGGGCTTGGTACCCTTGTCGTTACCTTTGAAGACCAGAATGGTGATCCCATTCCCAACGGTCATGTCCATTTGTCTGTAACCGAGTATGAAGGGTATGATCAGGATGGTATGACAGATGTCAATGGTGAAGTAACATTCGAGGATGTTCCTGAAACCGGAGATAATGATTGGGAGCTTGAAGGTGCTGCCTACTACTTTGTAAATGCATGGACCGACGGAGTCTGGATAACCGCTGATGTAGAAAATACCGAAACTCTTACAGTTACTGTGCCTGAAAGACCTGCTGATTTAACAGCGAGTGACAATGCTGAAGATATTACACTCACCTGGTCTGCTGTTCATCAGGAGCTGAACGAAACCCTGCTTGGATATGAGGTTTATATGCTTGATGAAACCCCTTTCCCAAGCGGTGACCCTCTCGCTTATACAACTGATACTGAGGCAGTGTTAGAGGATTTACCTCTCTACCAGGAGCTCCAATTCACAGTAGCAGCAGTCTATGAAGATGATGAGACATTAGAACAGTATCTCGGTGGTGGTTCTGATACAGCTACTGGTGTTGCAATCCAATTCCCAGGTTATTCATGGGCAGAGACAGAATACGACTGGATTGAATTATCCAACAATCCGGACGCGGAATTCCTGGATCCCCAGCAATGGAATGGAGATTATCCGCTAAATCTGCAAGAGATGGGATTCGAATTCCCATTTTACGGTGAGCTTGTAGATTTACTATATCTTAACCCAAATGGTTATATGTACCTGGAAGGTTACCCCTGGTGGGATAATTTCCCGATAAATCTATGGGAACCACCCGGCATTTTTGGGATTATTGCTCCCTTCTCTAATCCAATGGAATATGAACGTAACAATTCAGGTATCTACTACATGATAACCGAAGATGATATACTGGTTATCGAATGGTGGCTGCCATACGTTGAGAATGATGGCGAAGATCACGCGATATCCGTCCAGGCGCAGCTTTACCCTGATGGTACAATCCAATTCCATTATCAGGACCTCGAAGTGGGTGAGGGTAATATGGGTGAACTTGCTATCGGTATTGCAGATTTCGAAAGTGAGGACGTTTATCAAATCTTCCCTGAAGAGATCAACTGGATGCCATCAGATGAAAGTGCAGTCGAGTTGATCGGTGAAGATGCAGTGTTTGCAAGCCTTGACCTGACTGTATCTGACGATACTCCTGACCAAAATCCGGTAACTGATTTTGATGTGTATCTCTCAACCGGGCAAATGGGAACTACTGACGGATCAGGAATAGCACATTTTTCCTATATCCCAATCCAGCGTGATAATAATGTAGGTGTTACACATCGTCATCCATATTATTCCACCCTCGATGAATCAGTCACTCTCAATGAGGGGGACAATACTGCAACAGTGAGTGTCTCACCTAACAGCCAGCCACCGCAAAATGTTAATTATGATGGATTCAGCGAAAATACAATCAATCTCTGGTGGGATGCGCCTGAACCCGGATATAACGTCAATGAACCGGACATTTGGGCGTTCCACAATGGAAATGCATATACAAATTACTGGCAGTACACTGATGATATCGGTGAAGGTGTTCAATATAGTGATATTGAGTTGAGCGGTCCTTTCGATATCAATGCCGTAGAATTCAATCTCTATCAATACTATGCAGGTCAACCAGAAGCACGGCTTGATATCTGGGATATAAGCGATTGGAATAATCCTGAAGCAATCTTTACTCATTCCTGGTTTCCGAACTTGGGGCAGTATACAACAGGATGGGAATATATTGAAGTTGGGCTTACCAACCTGGATCACACCAATATCGCAATTACTGTAACTACATCAGGCGAGGGAAATAATGGCGGATACAGGTATATGTTACGTTATGATGGCGATTGGGAAAACGATTATTATATGGATATTTACATGCTTGGAGTTGGTTCAGGTGATGAATACTTAATGAATTATGGTTATGAAGGTAACCTGTTAGTCAATACCTATGTTACTCGTCATGGCGATTATATCTCTTATCCGACAGGAGGGGGCGGTGGCGGAAATCTTGAACCAGGCCCAAACGGTTTCAACCCTAACAATGGCGGGATGACTCTTGACCAGATGATTGAATCTGAATTAGCTGTACAAGATGACTATGGACGCTGGGGGCCAAAACATGAAAAACGTTACGCTGCGGGAATGACAGCTCCCGGTCCAACAGTTGACAGAATTTGCCATCCCACACCGAGAATGCCTGAAAGGCAAGGTGAACTGGATGATTTCCAGGATGAAATTCTGTACTACAACGTTTACCATGACGATGAATTAGTCTATTCTACTACTGATGCCTATGAAATGATGTACACAGATGATGGTGCAGAAGAAGGGACAGAGTATATCTATACTATCACCGCTGTTTATGACATTGATGGTAACGGTGCTGAAGGAGAAGGTCCCCCAAGTGATCCGGTTGCTGCAATGGCAGTTATGCCGCCATCTTCACCGGAATTCATTGATTACACTCACGACGATCAGAACTTAACCGCTACACTCGATTGGGATATCCCCCTTACCAATGAGAACGGCAGCGATTTGGATGATCTGGATGGATTTAATCTGTATTGTAATAACGAATTAATTCAGGTGCTTGGGTCAACTGATGATACTTATACCCACAACCTGACTAATCCCGGATGGTACTGGTATGTCATAACAGCATTCGATGATGTCGGGAATGAATCGGAATCAACCGATTTAGGTTGGGAAATTATCGGCAGCCCGGATATCGCGTCTGATTTCGAAACTAATGGTGATCCATTATCAGGTATAAATTTTGAGTGGGGTGAACCTGCTTCAGGACCTGAAGAAGGTTTCAACGGAAGTACATACCTCTGGGCGACTGAACTTAGCGGTCAATATGAAGATGCGACACTCTACACGCTGACAATGCCATCACTATTCGTTGAAAATGAAAATGCAATGGCAACTTTCGAAGCATGGTGGGATTTCGAAAACGAATTTGACGGCTGGATAATGCTTGGTTCCCTGGATGAAGGCGAAAGCTGGTTCAGAGTGGACTGGTGGCCTGAAATAGGTATGACAAATTATAATACCGATTTTTGGGGTGCTGAGTATGACAACCCACTTGTTGATTACGGATTAGAATGGGGCGATCACTTCATTAGCGGTCAATCAATGGGCGGAGAAGGAATGAGCTGGTCGTACATGGGTATCAGGCTTGCTGATTATGTGGGTCAAAACATAATTCTCATGATTGCAGCCGGTACTGATGAAGCCAACCATTTATTTGACGGATTATACATTGATGATGTTGAACTCTGGAATGTTTCCGAGACAGTGTATGGCGACATCGATGGAACTGTTTCTGCATCCGAAACAGGCGCTGCAATTGAAGGCGCAAATGTCACAGTTCAGGGTATAGGTGTATCGACTGTTACTGATCAGAATGGTGACTATCTGTTTGAAGATCTACCGGTGCAGGACTGGACAGTTACTGTTAACGTATTTGGTTATAATGACGAAGAAGCAGTTGTAACCCTGGTTGGTGACGCTGCTGTCACACAGGATTTTGCACTGTTGAAACCTGAAATAGAAGTTCCGGAATTAGTTTCACTTGATCTGCCATCAGGTTACGAAGGAGAGTACAATCTACCTGTAAACAATCCCGGTGACGGTTTGCTCACGGTAGGTTCCCTGGTAATTGATGGAATTGAAGAGGGTATGTTGAGAATTCCGGGCAATAATGACGGCTTAGGTTCGAGCGTGCAACACGGCAAAGCAACAATCGTCGAATCAATTTCTCTTAAGAACCCGAACATACCTAAACAAAAAGGTCCGGTAGCCGGAAATAGTAACGGTAGTGAACTGGATGAAACTATTGAAGAATGGATGTTCTCGATTTACTACGAAGGCGTCGGGATGGCATGGGATGACGGTTCACTCTTAATATCGAGTCCCGATAACGGTTATATCTATGAATATGATCCTTATACCGGTGATAATATAGATTCCTATCCTGTCGGGTATTGGGGAATGCCGTTCGATATGCAACTGGTTGACGACGAACTCTGGGTACTGCATCTCGATATGGAAGGTGAAATGACTCGAGAAAACGGTTTCATCGCTGACGATTTGATGGAAGATGGTGTAAGAGAAGTGTACGTAGTAAATTGGTATGATTACCGGAACAGTTATTACAGTGATGTCCTCTACGGTTCTGATTTTAACTGGGATAACTACACTACTTTACTTTGGGGATTTGCCCTGCAGCCTGATCTTTCAACCATGTACCTTGGCTCATATCCTGTATCGAGCATGGAAGAGCCTGTTCCTGATTACATACACCCGACCGGTCCAATTTCAGGTATGGATTTTGACCCGGATATAATTGATAGCTGGGAGCTTGACAATGTTACAAGCATGACATGGTATAACGACAGACTCTGGGCGGCGACAGTAAATACTGATAATGTTGAGGAACTTGACGAACCGGGGCAGCTTTATGAAATCGATTCCGAGGGTAATATCCTCGCTGTATATGATTTCCCATCAAGTCCAATGGGCGCAGCAGGATTGACGTTCGATGACGAAGGAGCGTTATGGTATTGTGACTTCTCACTGACAAATATCTACCGGTTGGAGCTTGATTTAGAGCCGGCATACCTCTACAGCATCACCGAATACCTTGAAGTTGAAGGTAACAACAACGATGTAATGACTTTCGGGATTGACATACCCGACTGGGCGGCAGAAGGCGAGACCTTCGAGGCAACTATTCAGCTCGCTACCAACACTGAAGATGAAGTGATTGAAATCCCGGTTTACCTGAACATTCTTGGTGACGTAATTGAACGGAACCTGGAGCTTGATGCAGGCTGGAACCTTGTCGGTCTCGATATTCTTCTTGATGAAGACGATGTTTCATTGGACAGCATCTTCGCCGATGAGATAGACGCCGGAAACCTGGTGCTTGTCAAAAACGGTTCAGGTGAATTCTTTGATCCTGAGCTTGGCATAAATAACATAGGCGATTGGGCGACTCCTGAAGGATATAAGGTCAATGTGGCAGAGGCTACCACAGTTTCAGTCTGGGGTGCTGAAATTAGTGATCAATCAGCAATTGATGTTGGAACCGGTTGGAACATGGTGGCTTACTATCCTAACACAGACATTCCCGCCGATTTCGCGCTGGAAAGTATTGCGGATGACCTTGTAATTGCCAAAGCCGGTGACGGCACTTTCTATCTGCCGGAATACAACTACAACGGCATCGGTGATATGATGCCCAGGGCAGGTTATCAACTCAAAATGGATGCAGATGCTACGCTAATGTACCCGGATGTCGGTGATTGGGGAGAACTCAATGCAGCTCCGGGACAGAATGCATTCACACCTGCAAGTGTAGATCCTGAACATTTCGAGATTCAGACATTTGGCACCATCACGAACATGAGTATCCTGCTTGATGGAAGCGAAATAGATGAAGAATCTCTTAAGGAAGGTGATGAAATCGCATTCTACGATCCCCGTGGTAACAGGGTCGGAGTCGCTGTCTGGAACGAGAATGACCTGGTTGGCGTCGCCCTCTGGGGTGATGATCCGTTGACAGAGGTAGTCGAAGGATTTGTGGAGGGCGAAAATCTCTTTGCCAGGCTCTGGCTATCGGAAGAGGATCTCGAGATACCGGTGGAGTTCATATCACCATCTGGAGATTTGAAGTTTTCGCCAGATGGATTGTTGATAGCTTCTGTGGGCGGAACGAGAGAAAGTGTGATCCCAAGCGAGTTCTTTCTGGCTCAGAATTATCCTAATCCATTCAACCCGACCACAACAATCAAGTATGGTTTGCGAGACGCGGTGAATGTGCAGCTTGATATCTATAATATCCTTGGACAGCGTGTTCACACTTTGGTTGACGGACCGCAGAAAGCCGGATACTATACGATTGTCTGGAACGGCAAAGACCTGAACAGTAAGCTTGTGTCCAGCGGGACGTATTTCTATCAAGTCCACGCGGGTGAATTTGTTAAAGTTCGCAAGATGGTCATTATAAAATAATATATATACCCTGATGGGAACCGTTTATTTGCGGTTCCCGGACGGGAAGTTCCCGAGAGAATCAATCGTGAGAACTTCATCTACGGTACAAAAATAATGAGAGTGAATTTTTCCATATTGTCGGTTTTGTTTTTCTTCAGCGGTTTTCAAGCTGAGGGACAACACTGGACTCCGCCTCAATCTACGGGGCGAGACCATTCCCTGGCAGTGGTTGCTGCGATAATTGACGGTGACACACTTTCGAATCCGGACGAGATCGGTGTATTTACTACTGATGGCATGCTTGCCGGTGCGGGAGTATTGCCGGAAAGTGGAGCGTTGGGATTCGCAGTATGGGGAGATGATCCTCTAACAGAAGATTCTGTTGAAGGTTTCACGGTTGGTGATACAATGAATTTCCGGGTCTGGGATGCTGAGAGAGAACTCGAGCTGGAAGCATCGGTCGAAATTATTTCCGGACCGGCAGTTTTCAGCATTGACAGCTACACCAGGGTATCATTGACTGCTACGGAAAATTCAATCCCAAAACGCAGCCGGTCTAACCAACCGGGTGATGTTTATCTGTCAGCTTACCCTAATCCATTCAATCCTTCAGTTACACTGCATTTTGAAAGCAAAAAAGGGGAATGGGGAGTTTTGGTTACAAACTTGACCGGTCAAAGTGTTAAACGACTTGCAGCGACCGGGAATTTTCTTAACTGGGACGGCTGTACTGAGAATGGGATTTCAGTAGCCTCGGGAATATACCTGTTGCATGGCTTGGGGCAGGCGCAAGGTTTGACCCAAAGCCTCGTAAAAATCGAATAAAGACAACGTCTTGCTGGATATTGGAGCGTTATTATGATAAAAAAGAACGCATTGTTGAAGCCTGTAATTGTTGGATTGCTGTTAATTATTGCAGTTATTCCCGCCCTCGCTCAACCCGAACATTTTGCGTTCACTACTACGGATGCTAACCACAGCATCATTGTTTCTTATGCTGCGATCAACCAGATTGAACTTGAAAACGGTGACGAGATCGGCGTTTTCACACCTGATGGTATTTGCGCAGGTGCTGGAGTCTGGAGTGATGAGACATTTGGAATTGCAGCATGGGCTGACGATGATCAAACCCAGGATGTTGAAGGATTCACCGATGGTGAAGAATTAGAATTCCGCATCTGGGACAGTTCAACAGGGTTCGAATGGATCGCTGAGGTCTTGTACTCTACCGGACCAGTGGACTGGGAAGTGGATGGTATTACTTCTGTAGGATTGAACGCGAATGATGATGGAATGGATTTAGGTGAGCCGACTGCGTTTGTCGATATAATCCATTTCGGTACGGTTGGCCCGATTGAAGAGGATGAATGGGTAAATGGAGCAAGGATCTGGAATATTGGCGAAGGAACACTTGCTGTAACAGGATGGAATGATGACGGCTTACCTTTGACAACTGATCAAGAGTTTCCGTTATACATCAGTTCGAAAAGAGATGCAGTAATCCGACTCAACTTTGACGGAAGCGTAGCAATGGACGGGACAATCACCATTGAAACAAATAATGGTGATATTGATATTGATGTTATTGCTGACGTCCATCCTGACGATTCACCAACACATTATTCTCCGCCGGTACCAACGGGAACAGACCATAGCGTATATGTTGAGAGTGGTACGTTTAATGATATTCCCCTACGATGGGGTGATGAAGTTGTGGTCTATGGAGCCGACAATGATTTCCTTGCCGGTTGGGGTAGAGTCGGTATGCATGAAAATAGTGTCGGTTTTGCTGTATGGGGCGATGATCCGCTTACACAGGAAATTGACGGTCTCGAAGATGATGAGGATATGGTTTTCGAGATTTGGAGGAGATTTGAAGACGTTTCCGCTGACCCAACTGTTACTGTTAATGTCGGCGATATTTCATGGACATCAGGAGGAATTACAGTAGTAACTCTTGAAGCCGGCGATGAAAATGTCATTGGTACTTTCACATATGATGATACAGATATAGAATTTCAACCAACAAGAGTTGGTGATGAAAATCTTGAGTTTAGAACTGTTACAAACACTGATAATTCCGGATGGGTTTACTTTAACGGAGCAGGGAGTGATCCCGACGGTGTATTCAATGATTATGATATTGCTGATGAACCCAGCTATCTTCCACCCGGAGCTACGTTCCTTGCACCTGTAAAATTTACACCTCTTGAAGCTGTCATGTATGAAGGAACAGCCTGGTTCGATCTTGTCGGGGAAAGTGAACTTGATGATCAGGCGACATGGAATGTCAGCGGACGGGGTCTTGAATCACAAGTTTATGAACCAACACCAACCAATTCTAACCTGTCACTCGTAATCCTTGACATCGATCTTGACGGCGAAGAACTATCGGAAGAAGATGAAATCGGAGTTTTGACAACTGATGGTATAATTGCAGGTGGAGCCCTATTTACAGGAGAATTACCTCTCGGTATAATTGTATATGGGGATGATGCTGAAACCCAGGATGTGGAAGGTTTCACTGACGGCGATACTATGCTGATTCGTATCTGGGATAACTCTGCCTCCACAGAATATTGGGCGGTTCTCGGCGAATTGCAGGACGGCGAGCTTACCTGGTCGGAAGACGGGATAACGGTAGTGTCACTTCAGGGCATAGTCCCTCCCTGGGAACTTGATCTGATGACTGGTCAGGCAATGCTCGAAAACGACACGTTTTCAACTGTTCAACTTGATAACTATATAACCCATCGCCAGACTGATCCTGCTGATATCGACTGGTCAGTTGAGCTGATGTCAGACCCCGTCAATAACCTTGACCTGATCTACGATCTTGATATTGGAAATAGAACGTTTGCCGTTTCAGTCCCTGATTCCGAATGGGTTGGTCTGCAAGTATTTCGTTTTTTTGTAGAGGATGAATTTGGACAAACGGATTCTGTTGATCTTGCCTACGAAATAATCCAGGTAAATGATGCTCCAAATCCGTTCAACCTGCTTCTTCCGGAAGAAGATGACAGCCTTGATGAATATCGCCCGACTCTCGCATGGGAGCAGGCAACAGACGTTGACTGGAGCGGTGATATACTCGCTTACAACCTCTATTATTCGGTAGAGAATCTACAGAATGTGGTAACGGACCATGAAGTTCTGGGACTGGTTGATACAACGTTTATGCTTCCTCATCATGGCGACAACAAAACTATCACATGGTCTGTTGAAGTTGACGACGGCGAAGGTGAAACTACATGGGCGGGACCAAATGGCGAAACTGGATCCGTATTCTACATCTATGTCCAGGAAAATCCATACGAATTTGAAATGCTTAATCCTGCTGATGATGATTCATCTGAGGATGATGGAGCTGTAGCGTTTACATGGGAAAATAACGGTGATCCCGATCCTGGACAGGTAACGGAACACTTCATGTATCTCGCTGATAACAGTGAGTTCACAGATGAGCGCGAATTCGGTCCTTTCGCTGACGCAGAATTTATAACCCTTAACCAAAACAACGATACTCTCTGGATGGAGGATGATACCCAGTGGTGGTGGCGTGTTATTGCCGTTGATCCGGTCGTTCCCGGCGAGGGAACCTGGGCTGGTCCTAATGGTGAAGAAGGTAATACTTTTTACGTATATATTCCTGAACCACCCGGCTCGTTCGATCTATTGTCTCCATCCGATACCGATACGGTTGATATTCATGGACCGATCCTTACATGGCAATCAACTACCGACCCCGATCCTGATAATACGGTAAGCTATACGCTTGCATGGGCGTTGGACACAGATGATCTGCTGAATGATCCGTTCCTTGAAACTGGTTTAACAGATACGTTTTATACATTTGAAGAGGAAGAACTTAACGAGGTTCTTGATGATGATGCAGTTATATACTGGCATGTATTAGCTGTTGATCAGAATACAGAGGGTACCTGGTCCGGAGAAGCGGAAAACGATTATTGGAGCTTCACTGTTTATGTTCAAGAGCTACCCGATGCGTTCAGCTTGTTAGAGATCGCTGATATGGACAGCAGCGAGGATGATGGCTCAGTCTATTTTGAATGGGAAAACAACGGTGACCCTGATCCGGGGCAAGATGTTACATATTATCTGCATATCGGTGAAGACGTGAACTTCGAAACCGACCATGACTTTGGACCTTATGCTGAAGACGAGTTCCCAATTTTTAATGAAGATAACCAGGCAGAATGGATGACGGACGACACCCAGTTCTGGTGGAAAGTTTTCGCCCAGGATTCGGTACAGGGAGATGGTGTCTGGTCTGATGAAACTTGGTCTTTCCGCGTTTATATCCCTGAACCACCTGTTTCTTTCGATCTGCTTTCTCCTCTCGATACTGACACAGTAGATATCTACGATCCAACTTTAACCTGGGAATCTACGATTGATCCTGATCCCGATAATACGATTAGCTACACACTTGCGTGGGCTTTGGATACTGATGACTTGATTAATGATCCATTCCTTGAAACTGGATTGACCGATACATTTTATACATTTGAAGAGGATGAATTAAACGAACTGCTCGATGATGATGCGGTTATATACTGGCATGTTTTAGCCGTTGATCAGAATACTGAGGGTACCTGGTCGGGAGAAGGGGAGAATGATTATTGGAGCTTCTCTGTCTATGTTCAGGATCTTCCGAATACTTTCAGTTTGCTTGAGATTGCCGATACGGACAGTAGTGAGGATGACGGTTCTGTTTACTTCGAGTGGGAAAACAACGGCGATCCTGATCCAGGGCAGGCAGTATCATATTACCTGCATATCGGGGATGATGAGAACTTTGAGATATATCATGATTTTGGACCCTATGCTGAAGGAGAGTTTCCAACTTTTAACGAGGATAACCAGGCAGAATGGATGACGGACGACACCCAGTTCTGGTGGAAGGTTTTCGCCCAGGATTCAGTGCAAAATGATGGCGTCTGGTCTGATGAAACATGGTCGTTCAGGATTTATATCCCTGAACCGCCGGATGCATTCGATTTATTGTCACCGGAGGATGAAGAGATCGTTGATACACTAGGTCCTACATTAACCTGGGAATCAACTACCGATCCCGATCCCGATGATGGTGTGTCCTATACACTTGTCTGGTCTTTCTTCGAGGATTTCAACGAAACAAACGAAGTAGAACTTGGTGAAGACACAACTTACACATTCGAAGAAGAAAATCTTCTCGCATTGATCAGGCAGCATTATAACCGCAACAATGAACTTGATGATTTTCTTCCTGATGATCAGTTGGTGTACTGGAAAGTTCATGCTGTTGACATGAATACTGGCGGAACATGGTCATTAACAGGCGAGGAAGATTATTGGAGCTTTGAAATTTATGTACCGGATAATCCCGAAGGATTCAGTTTGCTTTCACCGATAAATAACACTGTTACAAATGAAGTGGAAGTGAGTTTGACCTGGCAGTCAACAAGGGATCCCGATCCTGACAATGAAGTTTTTTACTCACTGTTTATCAGGGAAGGTGAAGGGGATTTCGAACTGGAAGCTGAAGGGCTTGAAGACACTACATATACTTTCGATGCCGTTACCGATGATGAGGATTATTACTGGACAGTGTTTGCAGAAGATGAAAACACGAATGGTACATGGGCGTTGGATACACTTTCATTTTCCACCTATTTCTTCCAGCCGCCTGAAGCTTTCGCTCTGACGACACCGGGAGATGAAGATTCCGTTGATACCACTACACCAACAGTGGAATGGGAAGAAGCAATTGATCCTGATCCCGGTGACGAGGTGACGTATTCTGTCGTCTGGTCAATTGATGACGATACCTTCACAGACCCGGATTCTGTAACCGGAATAGATGTGACAAGTTATACGTTCGAAGTAGAAATGTTGCTTGGTGGCGTTATTAACGATCAGGGTGGTTTACTTCCAGTGGGGATGGAAACATTCGACATGCAACGTGTCAACCGACCGGAAACAAAAAAATCGGTATCGGATAAAAAACGCAGCGATCAAAAAAATATTCTTGCACTCAACGATGGCTCAGATCGCAAAAATAATCCGGGGATTCATGATGAATTGGATGAGTTTGAGGATGATGTCACGGTTTACTGGTATGTACGAGCGGTAGATACAAATACTGATGGTACATTATCCACCCAGAATCCAAATGATGGGACAGAGATCAGCTTTGACGTTTACATTCCTGATCCACCTGATCCCTTCGGACTGGTTTCACCTGACGACGGATTTGTAACAAACGATCTGACAGTAACACTTGAGTGGGACGAGACAGACGATCCTGATCCGGACAATACAGTCGCTTATGATCTCTACGTCAGCGATGATATAGATGATCTGGGTGATCCGGTGGAAGTTGATCTTGATGTAACCACTTTTGATGTCGATCTCGTCGATGATGATACAGATTACTGGTGGACAGTTCATGCTACAGACCTTAATACAGAAGGTACCTGGGCGTCCGATACATTCAATGTTCATACATACATTTTTGACTTTCCAGAAGCTTTTAATTTGAGCAGCCCTGCAGACGAGAGTACAGTAGAAATAGCGACACCTACGTTGACCTGGGTATCAAGCTCAGATGTTGATCCGGGTGATTCACTTATTTATGTGCTGTATTGGGCTTTTGAAGATGATTTCTCTGATGCTGATTCAGTCGAAATCGATGCACCCGATACCACATATACTTTCGATGAAGCTCTTATGACTTCCTTACGTCAAAGGAGTTCCGGTCAAAAGAAATTCATGAGTGTTGAAGGAATGTCGAGGGCGATTGGTGAACTGGACGAGCTTCCCGATGATGACACCGTTTACTGGAAGGTTCGTTCACAGGATACAAATACCGAAGGAACCTGGTCGTCGCCTGATGAGGGTTGGTCGTTTGACATCTATATTCCTGAGCCACCCGAAGCTTTCAGCCTGCTTGCGCCTGATGACGGTTCAACGATTGACGAAGATGAAATCGAGCTTTCCTGGGAAGCGGCAACCGATCCCGATCCAGGCGATGTGATAGAATATATCGTCTGGTGGGCGACTGATGAAGATTTCTCGGAGAATCTTGATTCAGTAACTGTTACTCCAACTACACATAACCTTACCGGTCTTCTTGACGACCACACATATTACTGGAAAGTTCGAGCACAGGATACTAATAGCGAAGGAACCTGGTCGAGCGAAACTTTCAACTTCGATGTCTATATCCCCGACTTACCCGCGGACTTCGCCTTAGCCGGTCCGGAAAATGGAACGGTAATGGAAGAGGAGGAAGTTACTGTCTGGTGGACCCAGGCGTTGGATGAGGATCCGGGCGATACAGTAACCTATACAGTAGAGTGGTCATTGTACGATGATTTCTCTGAGCTGTTCTCGGGCACTACGACCGATACGTTCTTCGTGATCGATGACGTTGGCGATGCCCTCGCAGGACTGGGGCATTCTTCACATCCTGGGAAATCTGATTTAATGAAAGTGGCTGTATCCGGAAAGACAAGAAATCTATCCGGAAGAAACAACGACTCAGAACTTGATGGTCTTCCAGATGATTCCACAGTTTACTGGCGTGTCAGCGCAACAGATATCTTTAATCTGACGGTTGAAGCTGATCCCAATGAAGGCTGGTCATTCGGTGTGAATCTGTACGATCCGCCAGAAGCTTTCGGTCTTGTTTCACCTGAAGATGGATATACTTCCTTTGTCAACAGTGTTACTCTTGAGTGGGATACCACAACAGATCCCGATCCTGAAGATGAGGTCTCATATGTAGCCTGGTACGCAACAGATTCAGAATTCACAACAAATCTCGATTCCGTTGAGATCCCCGATACTACTTATGGGTTGACTGGTTTGTTAGATGATCAGACATATTGGTGGAAAATCCGCGCACAGGACACAAATACTACCGGAACATGGTCAACCGAAACATACAGTTTTGATGTTTACATCCCCGAATTGACAGGTATAGTGGAGTCCGAGAGGCTTGATGATCTAATCATAGGCGCAAATATCAGCCTGGTTGATACGGCTGGAATGGTCTTTTCGATTCGAACAGGTGATGATGGTATATTTACATTCTACCAGCTTCCAGCAGGTTCATATACACTCAGGGTCACTCATGATGATTATGCTACATTGGTTGAGACAGAACTTGAAATCACTGCCGGTGTTACCCTGACTCATGATATCACTTTGAGCGATGTCCTTTCGATGGGTTATAACCTTGCAGAAGACTATTTCGAGTTGATCTCCTTTTTCTTCAACCCGGATGATCCTTCCGCTATGAGTCTTTTCGGAGATATCAACGACCTGCTGCTTGCCTATGAGGATAACGGGGAAGTGGTGATTCCTCCGGTATTTAATACCATAGGCGATATCGATGTAACTGAAGGGTATCGTTTGCTTGCCGCAAGTTCAGCAAATTTACAGGTATCAGGAGCACCGGTAATGCCGGATATCGAATTCACTCTCCAGGCTGAGACCTGGAACCTGATGGGATATCCATTCGATTATGAGTTACCCGTTGAGATAGCTCTTGCTTCAATCGAAGATGTGGTGATTGAGGTTATGAACGACGACGGTCTCTTATGGATTCCTGACAGTGTTAATACTCTCGGTTATTTGATGCCGGGTGAAGGATATATCGTAACCGTCAACGAGGACGTAACATTCTCGTTTGAGACAGGCGGATGGATGATTGCTTCCGTAACTGGAAATCGTTCACCATTACCGGATTTTGAGGGAGTGACAAAAACCGGTCTGCCTTATTCAGTGCTTATTGGCTTTGATCAGGAGCTGCAGGATTTGATGCCTGAGACTATTGAGATTTATGACGGATCACAGTTAGTTGGCAAGAACTTAGTCTCAGATTCACAAGGCAGGACTTTGGTTACTACCTGGCAGGGCGCTCCTCAGTACGATATTCCGGGATTCACTCCCGGCAACCCGATGAGGATTGTACTAAAAGATTTATCGGGACGGGAAATAACTGCGCGTGCATTGTGGGGAGATGCCCAATTCGGTAAATTCCCTTATGCTAACTTAACACTTGTAAAGGATATCCCACTGCCTACAGAGTTTGTTGTTGACCAGGCGTATCCAAATCCATTCAACAGTACAATAACTTTACGTTTTGGATTACCTGGAGATGGTGATGTTAGAATCGCCGTTTACAATTTGCTTGGAAGGCAGGTTTACGAGACCAACCGCCATTTCAACGCGGGTTACAGCCGTTTCAGTTTCAAAGCGGATACCGAGCTTGTCAGCGGGTTGTATTTCATTCGAGTAAGCAGAGGCGATAAAGTTCATACACAGAAAGTTATTCTTTTAAAATAATCGTACCTGGGCAGCCGTAAAAATTGATTCTTTTCACGGCTGCGCTTAACGATAAGGAGTGAATATGCGAGAGAAACTTTTTATTCTATTCATGGTCATCGTTTTAGGTGCGGTGTCGGGTTTTGTCGGTTGCGGCGATGATCCTGCTTATGAGGATCCACCAGTGACTGTTGATCTCCACGAACCATTAAATCCAACTCTTACATCTTTGACTTTAATGTGGGACGGGTCAGGGAGCGGAGATTTTGATGAATACCGGCTCTTCTATTCTACTGAATCAACACTTCCCGAGGCATTGACTGATTATGAGGTTTTTGATATACGGACGGATACTTCAGTAACCCTTGAAGGATTATTTGAAGGTACTATTTACTGGTTCGCGGTAGGTGTCTGGAATAATGACGGGCAATGGTCTGGTTATTCAAATATCGATTCAGGTTCTACCATGTCATGGGAAGTTACCCGGACTATCGATGTTGGGGAACAACCTTACGGTGTAGTGTTCGATGATGATGGCGAACAGGCTTATGTTACCAACTCTGCATCGAATTCAGTTTCTGTTATCTCAAGCAGCACTGACGGTGTAATTGCAACAATTGATACTCTTTCAAATCCTCGTGGAATTGCCTGTGATCCTGGCGGTTCATCTGTCTATGTAGTCAATGCTGATAATTTTACTGCATC
>Ga0075120_10000636_pt1 | contig 28811 bp, 34 predicted proteins | sample AntAceMetag02UKL_FD_69792 | JGI IMG/M metagenome (GOLD analysis project Ga0075120, IMG submission 69792) | Saline lake microbial communities from Ace Lake, Antarctica - Antarctic Ace Lake Metagenome 02UKL | ecosystem: Environmental > Aquatic > Non-marine Saline and Alkaline > Saline | place...
TTATCAATTCACTCAGCTTAAATGCGGAGGCGTTTTTAATAGGTGATAAAACTTTCCAAGCCGCAGAAATCGGGAAAATTCATGCTAATGCGGAATGATTTTTGGCGAAGGTATTGAACAAACGATTATTGAGGACCTAAAAATGTGGGATTATTCAGAGAAAGTTAAAGATCATTTTTTCAACCCCAAAAATGCAGGCGCGGTTGAAAATGCTAATGCCATAGGCGAAGTGGGATCGATTAGTTGTGGCGATGCATTACGCTTAACCTTAAGGGTCAATGATGATTCTGAAATTATCGAAGAAGCGGGCTTTCAAACCTTTGGTTGTGGTTCAGCCATTGCCTCGTCTTCTGTATTGACTGAGATTATCAAAGGCATGACTGTAGATGAAGCCTTAACAGTATCTAATCAGGATATTGCTGCTGAACTTGATGGTCTACCACCTGAAAAAATGCATTGCTCAGTGATGGGACGTGAAGCCTTACAAGCTGCTATCGCTAATTTCCGTGGCGAGGTCTGGAAAGATGATCATGAAGAAGGCGCATTGATTTGTAAATGTTTTGCGATTGATGAACCAATGATTGAGGAAATGATCTGGGCAAATAAATTAGGCACGGTAGAAGATGTGACTAATTTTACCAAAGCTGGCGGTGGTTGTGCGGCTTGTCACGAAGATATTGAAGGCATCCTGGAGCGAGTCTTAAAAGAACGCGGTGAAAGTTTTGATCCTTCGGCAGAAGCGACTGTAAAAGTAACTGAAGAACCAAAGAAAGCACCGTTAACCAATTTACAGCGTATTAAGCGTATAGAAATGGTATTAGAAGCCCTAAGACCTCAATTAATGGCCGATGGTGGCGATGTTGAATTAGTCGAAGTTGAAGGCAATACCGTTTATGTGAATATGACCGGGGCTTGTAGTGGCTGTCAAATGGCCGCTATGACGATAGCAGGGATTCAACAACGTTTGATGGAAGAAATGGGCGAATTTTTGAAAGTGGTTCCCGCCTCACAAATGGCCACCGCAGGAGCATAATCATGACTGATATTTACTTAGATAATAATGCCACCACCAAGGTTGATCCGTTAGCGATCAATGCCATGATGCCTTTTTTTAGTGAACAATATGGTAATCCTTCGTCTATCCATAAATTTGCCGATGGGGTTGCCAAGGCTATAAAAACGGCACGCAAGCAAGTACAAGACTTAATTGGTGCCGAACATGATTCTGAAATCATTTTTACCTCATGTGGTACGGAGTCTGACTCAACGGCAATTTTATCGGCACTGAAAGCACAGCCAAATCGTAAAGAAATTATTACCACGGCAGTCGAGCATCCTGCCATTTTAAATTTATGCGAGTATCTTGAAAAAGACGGCTATACCATTCATCGCATGCCTGTAGATAAAGTAGGTCGGCTCAATTTAGAAGCTTATAAAAATATGCTTTCCGACCAGGTCGCGATAGTTTCGGTTATGTGGGCCAACAATGAAACTGGAAACATTTTCCCGGTAGAGCAAATGGCTGAAATGGCGCACGAAGCAGGAATCATGTTTCATACCGACGCGGTACAGGCCGTGGGTAAGATTGCGATGAATCTTAAACAGACAAAAATCGATATGTTGTCACTTTCGGGACATAAGTTACACGCGCCTAAAGGCATCGGTGTTTTATATTTACGCCGGGGTACGCGTTACCGACCGTTATTGCGTGGTGGTCATCAGGAACGCGGACGTCGTGCAGGCACTGAAAATACGGCATCCATTGTTGCTCTGGGAAAAGCCTGTGAACTTGCACAAGAACATATCGAATATGAAAACACCCAGGTAAAAGCCCTGCGAGATCGGCTTGAGCGCGGCATCATCGAACAAGTACCACATAGTTTTATTACCGGTGATATCAATAACCGCTTACCGAATACCACCGATATTGCTTTTGAATATATCGAAGGTGAAGCTATTTTGATGTTACTCAATAAAGCAGGTATTGCCGCTTCCAGTGGTTCGGCTTGTACATCAGGCTCATTAGAACCCTCGCACGTCATGCGTGCCATGGACATCCCTTATACAGCTGCACACGGCACGATTCGCTTCTCATTTTCTCGCTTTAATAAAATGAGTGAAGTGGATGAGGTGTTAAAAGTGATGCCGCAGATTGCTGCAACCTTACGCAAACTTTCGCCTTACTGGGACAGCCTGACCAATGAGCCGGTTGCTGATCCAGAAAAAGCATTTGCACCCACCTACGCCTAAATAAGACCATGAACAGGCAAGCCCGTACCCTCATTATTGATGACACCACGCTACGCGATGGTGAGCAATCAGCTGGCGTGGTTTTCTCTTTAGACGAGAAACTATCCATCGCCCAAAGTCTGGCAACAATGGGCGTGCCTGAATTAGAAATTGGCATTCCGGCTATGGGTAGGCAAGAACAGGAAGATATCAATGCAATCGCCGCACTACAACTGCCCTGCTATCTTCTTATCTGGTCAAGAATGTGCAAGCAAGACTTAATGTCCTGTAAACAGGTGCGCGCCGACATGGTGGACTTATCTATTTCTGCTTCAGATCAGCATATTAAGCATAAATTAGGTAAAAGCCGGCGCTGGGTCTTAGACACGATTCACTATTATGTTAACCAGGCTCTGGATTTTGGTTTAGATGTCTCTGTCGGCATGGAGGATGCCTCACGTGCAGACCCTGACTTTTTAATGCTCATTGCTGAAACTGCGCAACAGGCCGGTGCAAAACGTATTCGCTTTGCCGATACCGTTGGCATCATGGAACCCTTTGGGGTGTTAGCGTCAATTAAGCATTTAAGAGCAAATACTGACCTGGAAATAGAAATGCATGCCCATGATGACTTAGGTCTGGCGACAGCGAATACACTCGCGGCTGCTCTGGCGGGCGCTAGCCATGTAAATACCACAGTCAATGGACTGGGTGAACGTGCCGGTAATGCAGCGTTGGAAGAGGTTGTCGTGGGTCTGAAACAACTCTATGGTATAGAAACAAATATCGATTTACAGCACTTTAGTGATCTGTCTGAGCAAGTTGCACAAGCCTCTGGCGATACCATTGGCAGTCGAAAAAGCCTGATCGGTAGAGATGTATTTAGCCATGAAGCAGGCATACATGTGGATGGCTTATTAAAAAACCCTCTCAATTATCAAGGCATAGACCCGGCTATTATGGGGCGGCAACATCAACTGATACTGGGCAAACATTCAGGAAGTAAAGGGATTATTCATGCTTATCAGCAAATAGGCATCGAATTAAGCCATTTACAGGCACAAAATTTATTACCTATTGTACGAAATTTTGTACAAAGTCATAAACGTTCACCAAAAAATCAAGAACTTAACCTATTTTTACAAGCTATTTAGAGGTATTTATCATGACAGAAAATCCGCAAAATCCTTGTACGCCAATCAGTAACAACGATTTACAAACTGATGCGCCTAAAAAGATACCAGTTGAAGATGATCGTTATCCAGGCTCATTTTTTAAGGTACCCAGCGCTCCGATTTCTGCTAAGACAGCCTGGCGTATATCCTGAACACAGGGGCACTAAAATGATTGATCATCAACAACAAACCTTATGGCAACAATGGTCAGAAGATGTGCAATGTGTTTTTGCCCGTGACCCGGCTGCACGCAATACCCTGGAAATATTGCTCACTTATCCCGGTGTTCATGCCTTATTAGTGCACCGGCTTTGCAACCGGTTGTGGCGATCAGGTGCCTATACCTTAGCCAGAACACTGGCTTTTATCAGCCGGACGATAAGTAATGTTGATATTCATCCAGGTGCTAGCATAGGCAGGCGCTTGTTTATTGATCATGGTGCGGGTGTTGTTATTGGTGAAACAACCATTATTGGCGACGATGTCACGTTATATCACGGTGTCACTTTAGGCGGAACAACCTGGAATAAAGAACGCCGTCATCCTGAATTGGGTAACAAAGTATTAGTGGGTGCCGGTGCCAAGATCTTAGGCGCGATTTCTTTAGGCGATAACGTGCGCGTGGGCGCGAATTCAGTCGTGGTAAAAGACGTACCACCCTGCTGTACAGTTATTGGTATACCGGGGCGTATTATTCAAAGTAAAGGTTTAAAAATTCAGCTCAATAAAGGCATTGATTTAGATCATCATCTCGTGCCAGACCCTGTTGGTAAAGCCATTAATTGCTTAATTGAACGAATTGAACAATTGGAAGCTGAACAAAAAACCTTTGCGCTAAAACCTCTTCAGGACACTTGCCCTGACTGTGAGGCTGACAATGTTTGTCATGCGGAACATGAAATTGAAACTCCCGTTCTAAAAGAGGCAGTAGGCTAGTTATGGATTTACTCGATTTTGACCCGGAAGAATTGTATTTTGAGCAACCCGATGCTGATATTGTGCAACAGTTGCTTCAACAAGCAGGTTCAGCCTACGAAAAAGGGGATGCTGAATTACTTTTATTAAAAGCCTTTATGCGCGCACCCAAGTCTCTAAATGTATTGGTTGCGTTAAACCGCTTTTATTATTATCAGCATCGTTTAGAAGAAGCCCTGTTAATTTCCGAGAAAGCATTAGTGATTATCGGTACAAAACTCCCCTTTCCTTTCCCTGCTTACTGGCAGGATATTAAGCCAGGCGATATTAGTCGTGTACCAAAAGAATTATTGAGCTGGGTTCGGCTTTACCTATTTACTTTAAAGTCAATTGGCTTTTTAAAAATGCGTCTGTTGCAGCTTGATGAAAGCAAGGCTATTTTTGAAAAATTAGTCACATTGGATCGTGAAAATAGAATCGGGGGCGTTGGCCTGCTAGAAATCGTTACACGCAAAATTGAAGAGAATAATCATGTTTTTCGACTCCATCAATAAGCTTATCCTATGTTAATAAAAATACTCACTAAGTCACTACCCACACTATTACCCGTTTTACTGTTTGTAATTTTAATGCTCTATTTGCTAACCAGTGACCCTAATGTTGCCGGTCCTTACTAAAGGTGATATCCATGATAAATTTTGAACAAGAATTAGAAGATTTAGAATCAGCAGAAGATTTTCTGGACTATTTTGAGCTGGATTACGATCAAAGTATTGTCCATGTCAATCGCTTACATATATTACAACGCTTTCATGACTATCTGAACCAATCTAAAGATCAGATTCCTGATGATCCAGAATTAAAAAAAGCCGTGTACAACAAGTTTCTTCAGCAAGCCTATAACGATTTCGTTGCTTCTGATGCACAAACGGAAAAGGTCTTTAAAGTTTTTAAAATGGGTGAACCCCAAACTGCTTTTGTCTCGTTAGGTGACATCGAATCATGAACCCTGATCGCCCCGGCGAAGGTCGCTTTGACTTTGGTGAAGAAGTTAGAGTCACACGTAATGTGCGTAATGATGGCACCTACCCTGGCATGGAAATTGGTGATCTGCTAATTCGACGAGGTAGTGTTGGCAATGTGGTGGAGATGGGAACTTTTCTACAAGATCAGGTTATTTTTACCGTGCATTTCATTAAACACGGTCGCATGGTTGGCTGCCGCGTTGAAGAACTCATTCCTGCTGATGCCCCTTGGAATCCAAGTTTTTTTGAATTTAGAGACAAGGTTGTAGCAAAACTTAATTTATCCATTAAAGGAGAAATTAGAGTACCTATAGGCACAGAGGGTGAAATTGAGAAGGTATTACGTGAAACTCATCCGGTTATGTATCATGCCCGTTTTCCAGGCATTACACTACAAGTACCCGAAGCGTCACTCGCACCTAGAGATTCTGATTTCAACTCAGCTTAATACGGGGGAAATATGCGTGAATCTGAACTATCTGAGACTATCCAGCCCTATAATTTACTACGTAGCGCACTCGCTTTATTTAAAAAATCACCTCAGGATTTAAGTCCTGAACAATATGCTCAGGCGTTAACCCAAGCGCGTAGTGAACTGGAATTAGAGTGGCGGATATTGAATGCGCCAGAATCTGCGAGTGCTATTGTTACTGAGCAGGAAATAGCAAATGCGATCCAGGCTATCTCTGAGCGTTTTGAGGATGAAACAAGCTATCTTCAAGCTCTGGAGAACAATAACCTCGACCCTCAGTTACTGTATAGCGCATTATCTCGGCAATGTAAGGTGGAAAATATTCTGCAAAGTATTGCCGCTAAAGCCAGTGATATTTCTGAGGTAGAAGTGGGAGTTTATTATCATTTGCACCCCGAAAAATTTCATAGCCCGGAACAACGCACTGTTAAGCATTTACTGATTACCATTAATGATGATTATCCTGAGAATACCCGGACAAATGCCTTACAACGTATCCAGGAACTGTCTGAAAACCTTAGGCGTAAGCCACATAAATTCGCCGAATTAGTGCTGAAAAATTCTGAATGCCCTTCGGCATTACAGAGTGGTGAATTAGGTACCTTTCCACGCGGAAAATTGTATCCAGAAATCGATGCGGTGTTATTCAAAATGAAAGCTGGTCAAATCAGTGAGGTGGTTGAAACCGAAGCCGGTTTTCATTTAATTCTGTGTCAGAAAATTCATTATGCACAAACCATTTCACTAAAAAAGGCGCGGCCTAAAATCCTTAAACTGATGCAAGAAAATTCCAGGCAAACTTGTCAACGTGCCTGGATAGCCAGCTTGCCGCCGGTAACAAATTCACCTTCCACTTAAACAATAAGCATTAGGACATTGATCATCAATTGCATAAGCGCACACTCACTAATCACTCGTGAGGCGTGCTATTGAATATCAAACTGGTGCATGATTAGAGATACAGTTATGGCTGATAAAGAACTTAAACATTGCTCATTTTGTGACCTTGAACAAGCGCCTTCAGTGCCTTTGATAGCAGGCACGAATGGTTATATTTGTGAATCGTGTGTACTATTGGCCAGCCAGGTTGTCGGCAGCTGGGGACGAAAGAAAGCACTCAAAGAAATGCAAGGGCCTCTGGCTAAACCGCGAGAAATCAAAGACCAGCTTGATCAATATGTGATCGGTCAGGAACTTGCCAAAGAAATTTTAGCCGTTGCCGTCTATAACCATTATAAACGCTTAAAATTCGAAAGCGGTGAAGCGGGTCTGGCCAGTCTGGATAAAGAGGTTGAAATCGGTAAATCCAATGTCTTATTGATTGGCCCCTCCGGTACAGGAAAAACCCTGTTAGCCAGTACATTAGCCAAAATAGTGGGCGTCCCCTTTGTCGTTGCTGATGCGACTACGCTAACTCAAGCGGGTTATGTCGGTGATGATGTGGAAAATATTTTAGTGCGCTTATTGGATGTCGCCGAAGGCAACGTGGGTAAAGCGGAATGGGGCATAGTCTATATTGATGAAATTGACAAAATTGCACGCAGTCCTGAACAGCAATTTGGCACTCGAGATGTCTCTGGCGAAGGTGTACAGCAAGCTTTATTACGCTTAGTCGAAGGTTCTCAGGTTAAAGTAACTAGCAAAGGAAGACGTAAAGATGGGAATAATTCTGAGCAGACGGTGATTGATACTCGCAATATCCTGTTTATTGCCGGTGGGGCTTTTCCTGGTTTAGAAAAACATGTACAAAAACGTTTATTGCCTAAAGATTCCGCCATTGGTTTTCATGCAGAAGTGAGTAATAAAGACATTAATCCGGATTTAGAAGCCATGCTCAATGCAACTGAGCCCGATGATTTAAAACGCTTTGGCCTCATTCCTGAATTTATTGGTCGTTTTTCTATTTTAGCACCCCTGGAACCCCTGGATATTGACGCTTTAATTCAAATTTTAACCGAACCTAAAAACGCCCTGGTTAAACAATACCACCAACTTTTTGCTTATGAAGGCGTTGAATTAGAGTTCGATCAAGCTGCACTGGTTGCCATTGCCGAAAAAGCCTTAGCAAGAGATGTTGGTGCGCGAGGATTACGTAGCATTTTGGAGCATATCTTACGCAAAACCATGTTTGATTTACCGTCTTGCGACGATATACAACGCTGCATTATTAATGCAGCTGTTATTAAAGGAACAAGTGACATTGAATTAATTAAACGGGCAGAACCACTGTTACAAGCAGCACAATAACGACTCATTACTTTAGGTAAATAAAGATGAATACGACTGAAAAAATTCAACAACAATTAAGTGACAACCCCATTTTACTGTATATGAAAGGGGTGCCAGAAAGCCCAGAATGTGGTTTTTCTGGTAAAGCAGTTGCGGCACTCAAATCCACAGGCATTGCTTTTGCTTATGTGAATGTACTCGCCTCTCCATTTATTCGCGAGAAATTACCCAAAATTTCTAAATGGCCTACCTTTCCACAATTATTTATTAACGGAGAACTAGTTGGAGGAAGCGACATTATTGAAGCAATGCTGGCTGACCGTTCATTATTAACAGCCTTGCAAGCTGCACAAGCTAACCAGCCTGAGTTACAGGCTAGCGAGGTTGTCAGTCATGCTGAAGTAGAGCAATTGATAAAGAAAGATTATCCCGACGCGAACCTCTTTATTGAAGGTGAAGGCTGTGACCTACTAATTACAGTGATCAGTGATCAATTTTCTGATTTACCGATGGTTAAACAACACCAAGGCGTCATGGCGACATTAACTGAACCCCTTGGTAATGGCCGTTTACATGCCGTCACGATAAAATCTTACACTAAGCAACAGTGGCAGGAAAAACAAGCGGCAAGCAATCAGAGTCCTGGTTTATTGCAGATCCAGAGCTAACGGTATTAACGCGATTTAAAGCTAATGATAGAAGAACAGGCACTCGTCACCCGTGTAGAGGGTCAGCAAGTTTATCTACAAAGTATGCAAAGTAGCGCTTGCCAACATTGCGTACAAAAAGCATCTTGCGGTACAGAACTGTATGCAAAAATATTACCCCGCAGAGAAATGACTTTATTTAGCCCATTGCCCCTCACTGCGGGTGATACCGTATTGGTTGGTATAGAAGAAAATCATTTATTAAGGGCATCAGCATTTATGTATTTGCTGCCCTTATTAGTGATGCTGCTTAGCGTTGGCTTAGTGCATGCAAGCGAAGAAATGACCGCTTTAATTGCCATAACAAGTCTTTGCGCTGGTTTGTATTTAGTTCATCACTTGCAGCAGCTATTTACTAAAAACTTAATGCGTCCGCCGAACATTATTAAAAAGCTCTAAAAGCGATGAATATCTGGGCGATTAATAAAGAATTAAGACTTAAACATTTTCTTATCGAATTAGTACTCCGTTACGGTGAAAATAGTTTTTCTTTAATAGAGTCTATAGAGCAGTTTCAAGCAATAGAAATCTACCTTACCGATCAACCTAATCTTAGTGCCTATATCTACACCTTTGCTCAAGCACCAGAGCATTATGCCGTCGATTTAAAATACCCGATTCCAGAACATCATATTATTGGCGAAAATGAAAATCTTAATTTAGAACACTTATTTTCTATCCTGGATGTTCATTTTGAACTTTCTTAGGTGTTTTATTGCAAACATTAGGAGGCACATCTAACTCAAACCAACAATGCGCGTTGAATTTCAGTACATTACACAAACTATAACCTTTGATTTTATTCTTCAGGTCCAAAACACACATGATACTCAGCACAAACTTCACAGGATGGCGCCCTGCATAAATAGATGCCTTCAGCTTCACATAATTGTTTATACAAGAACTTCTTCCATTTCATGTCTTTGTTATTACGCTCGGCTAAGCGGGGGAAATTATAATTTAGAAAACCAGATAGTTCTGCGCGCTGCCAAAACCCAATATCTTGCCATAAATGGTCATTTCCCAGACAAGCCGATACCACTAGCTCTATGACCCATCTATTTTCCTGCTCTTTTTTTGTACTAAATGAAAATAATAAATTGACTAAATCTTCCTTCTCTAACATACGTGTGTAGTCAAGTTTACTACCAGAAGGCGCCAGTTCTGGTATCTCTGTACCAGGAAAAAATCGATTGCACAGAATCAAAAATTGTTCCGGCTCCAGCCCCAAGTAATCAGGTAATACACTACCCCCAGTCATCCAGCTAGCCAGTATTTTTGCCAGCCATTGTTGATTGGGATTTGTCAGCTTCTTTGCTAACAAAACTTGATAGATGTCTTCCTTACTTCCCGTAACTGACTGGAGCTCGGTATGCACAACTAATACTCGATACGTAGATCTTCGTCGCGAGCAATCACCTGACAGGCTAATCGCCAGGGACTGGGCAAATCATCAACAATCATTTGCTCCATTTCTTCCTTGCTCAACTTACCGATAGAACGTAAAACTATTTTTTCTTTTTCAGTCAGCGGACCACCCATTAATTGGTGTTTTTCATCAATGCTGGTGATTTTGACTATACACGTGCCACACTCACCATCTTCACATTCAAAGTTAATAGGAATTTTATTTTCCTTGGCCAATTTCAAAACAGTTTGAGTATGACTGCCTGCAACGGCATAAACGGTTTTGTCCCGGTATTCAGGATTTGTAAAAGTAACTAAAGCCATTATTTTATCTCTCTTGTTAGATTAATTAAACAGGTTTAACCGCAATGTTTCCACCTAAGACCTGTGCCTGACAAGCTAAACGATTATGTTTACCCGCCATATTTTCACGCAATATTTTGTCTTCCAGGACTGACGGTTCAGATAAATTCTCCCAACCATCAGTGACTTTCATAATGCAAGTACCACAATCACCTTCCCGGCAGCCGTAAGTAATACCTGACCCCACTTTTTCAGATACTTCTATAACGCGTGTTCCAGCAGGCACTGAAACGGTTACATTAATATCGTTAAAGGTTACATTTGCTTTCGCCATTTGTGTTCTCCTAATAGGTTTTATAATAAATTAAGCCAAATCAGCAAAATCAATCACTTTAGGCTTGCGTAAGCCCATCAGTTCTTCTGCCAACTCACGCCCAAACTGTGTACAATCTGCAAGCTCTTCTTCGTTCGGAATCAGCTTTACTCGCAATCCTTTTACCGGGACTCGTAACTTGAGTCCACGCAAACGATCTTCAACTAACCTGACCGCTTCTCCCGTCCATCCATAAGAACCAAAGACGCCGCCCAGTTTGTTTTTTAAATTCACCACAGTTAGTGAAGATAATAAGTCCCATACCGGTTTTACCGAGTCGCCATTAATCGTTGGCGTGCCAAACAATAAAGCATCAGCATCTTCAATAAGATCAACAAAGGGAGCAACCTCTCCACCTTCCAGGTCATAGAGTGAAATACGGACACCTGGAATAGTCATTACTCCTTGATAAATGGCTTCCGCCATACGTCGTGTATTTCCATAAGAACTGATATAAAAGATCAGCATGGATTTTTCTTGTTGTAAATTTTTAAGTCCCATCGAAGGTGCGGATAATTCACGATAACGCTGCACATAACGCATCGGCTGGTCACGTAAAATCGGACCATGAGTCGGCGCAATAAGCTTAAGTTGCAGGGGCTCAATTAACTTAAGCGCATTAATCACATGCGCCTTAAAGGGACGCATAATGTGCGCATAATAATATTCAAATGAAAATCTAAAATCGCCGGACAAATCATTGAATAATCGGGTATCACAAAAATGGCAACCAAAGACATCGCCTGAAAACAGCATTTTTTCTTCAGGTAAATAGGTACATTGCGTATCCGGCCAATGTAAATAGGGAGTATGTAAGAATTCCAGGGTGCGATCACCTAACGACACCGAATCCCCAGTCATCACCGTAGTAAATTGCAACCCATCTTGATTTAACAAGGCTTTCAACATGGATTGTGCTTTTTGTGAAATATACAATTGTGCCTGAGGTGCACGGCGCATTAATTCAGGCAATGCACCGGTATGATCGGGTTCTAAATGGTTAAGGACAATCACTTTGATTTCTGCATAATCAGCAACCGACTCCAGACGTAGAAAAAACTCATCGGCAAAATTTTCTTTTACGGTGTCGACCACCGCAACGCCTTCGCTACCTCGAATTAAATACGAGTTATACGTTGTTCCGTTCGCCGTTTTTAGGATGATATCGAAACTACGCAAATCAGGGTCAAACGCACCAATCCAATGTACGCGTTCGGATAAAGGGGCGGCTATAGTTGTCTGAGTTTCAGTATTCATGGCATCGTTGCTCACTCGCCTGGGGACAACTTTCCAGATCGTTATCTGTCTCTGACGGAGATAAGCCAATCCAGTGATCAATTTCCTGCTCGATAAAACCGGCTAATTTTTCTACACCCACCTGCATCAAAGGTCTGCGTATCAATAGAGGATCAGCAATAATTAAGCTAATCGCCTGTTGTTCATCAATCCCGTCAGGGTTAATAAACCCTTGTTTAATCATCGGTGCACTGCGATTAAACCACTGAGCTACCGGCTTATCATCAAAGAACGCACGTAAGTACAGAGAATTTTCTGCCCAATTCTCAGTTAACAGATTTTTAGCGACCACAGTATGCCCGGCAAGACGCAACAATTTCTTTTGCCGGGCATTATTAATACATCCCGGTTTTTCGTAAAAAATTACTTGCGCCATGGTCATTACTCCTTAGTTAATGTGCTTGCAAGGCAGCCATGGCTTCAGCCATTTTTTCTGGCGGAATACCGGTTAAAGAGCCAGGTGGATTTACAGGAACATGCAAAGCGTCCAAAATAGCCCCTTCAATCGGGCAAATACTGGCACATTGCGGTACGGCAAAATCCCCTTCACACTCAGTACATTTTTTACTATCGATTAGAAAATGCGGTGTCGCTTCATAAATAGCGTCACTAGGACAAACAGGTTCACAAGCAAAACAATTTACACACGATTCAATTATTGATAAAGACATCTCAACCTCCTAAGCAGTTGCACGCTTTTGCGCTAAAGACTCATTTAGTTTGCCGGCTTCTGCCATTTCTACATACACTGCCATGACCGCTGCTTCAATATCTTCCATGGCATGTTCACCATTCGGCTGGATACCCGCTTGCTCTAATTGTTCCCAGGGTTCATAACCAATTTTGGAACACAACACCACTTCACAGCCTTCCAGAGTACGGATATTTTTCTCTAACGCAGTTTCGGCTTCTCCACAACTGTCATCGCCACTGCAATACAGTTCTGTTTTACGGTGACTGATAAATCGTGCACCTTCAGGAGAGGCTTCATAAATCAGAAACTCTTTGGCATGGCCAAAATGCATATTGATCACCCCTTGACCACTGGTTGCCACAGCCATTAGTACAGGACGCGTGGTTAATTTGGGCAATTCATGTGGATTTGCTGCTTTATGAGCACGTTTTTCATTCATTTCCGCTTCAATCGCCTGATGAATGACTTTACGTTTCTCCATCGCCGCTTGATAGTCGATGTCCATTTCTTCAATCTTATCCAGGGTAAATTCATCACCGCGATCTTCACCGAGCATACCTACGGCATCGGCACGACATTGACGACAATGACGCATCATATTCATATCACCCGAACAGGCATCCTGAAGTTCTTGTAACTCTTCTGCAGTGGGTCCACGCTGCCCCATGACACCGTAAAAAGTACCATGTTCAGCTTCAGCAATTAAAGGCATCACATTATGTAAAAAGGCGCCTTTTTCTTTAACGATGCGGCTTACTTCAGCCAGGTGTTTATCATTAACACCCGGAATCATCACCGAATTAACTTTGACTAAAATACCCTTGGCGACTAGCATTTCCAGGCCTTTTTGTTGCTGTTGAATCAGAATTTTTGCACCTTTTTTGCCTTTGATACGTTTGTTATTCCAGAATATCCACGGATAGATTTGCGCGCCTATTTCAGGATCTACGGTGTTAATGGTAATGGTGACATGATCAATATTATGTTTAGATAATTCTTCAACGGCATCAGGAAGCGCTAATCCATTAGTTGAAACACAAAGTTTGATATCCGGCGCATCTTCACTGAGCATACGGAAGGTTTCAAAAGTACGCTCTGGATTAGCCAGCGGATCGCCGGGCCCTGCTATTCCTAACACCGTCATTTGCGGGATATTAGCTGCAACCGCCATGGTTTTTTTAACAGCTTGTTGTGGAGTCAATAACTCAGAAACAACCCCCGGTCTTGATTCATTGGCGCAATCATATTTACGATTACAATAATGACATTGAATATTACAGGCAGGCGCAACGGCGACATGCATACGTGCAAAGTAATGATGCGCATCTTCTGAGTAACAGGGATGGTTCTGTACTTTTTCACGTATTTCATCACTCAGATGATCAAGTTGATCATCGGTTGAGCCACAAGATCCGGCAGAGCAGCCGCTTTCTGCTGCAGGTTTATCGTTAAGTACTGGCAGTTCCATGAATAACACCTCAAATAGTTTAGTTTTCTATTACTCAGTATTTAGCACGCGCTATGCCAAGCCATTAATAATTTTTCATGTCATTGTTTTTTAAATACTATTTTTATATAAAAACGTCCTTGCCAAGTATTTTGTAACAAATACAACAATCAATTTGTGCGACTTTGTATCGATAGAAACAAATGATTTAGCCTATCTAATAGGATAAGGAATGTGCAGATGAAGGTTGACTATAAAAATGATGTAGCGTATGTAACTACGCGGAATATGGGGTTTCGTGGCATAGACTCCCCCGCACCAGGTAAACTTCATGCGATACTGAAAAATATCGACGTGTGTCATTATCACGCCTAAATAGTCTGCAATACCCCCCCTTTTCACATGTACTCGAGCAGTCAAGCTTCTGTTACAACCGCTAATACTCAATTGTTATATTTACAACAAAAATACTAGGTCACTAATCACCTCCTATTTAGAGCTTAACTGCCTAATAACAAACTGTGAAACATTAAAATAATATTATTATCAATTACCTAGCCTTATTATGATTCAATCCTCCCCTTCTCTCCCTCCACATCAATTAGTAACTGGTATAAAAACTGCTGTATTTTGTTAGTAATAATGACGCCTTAGGAACAAGCGCATAATAAAATCGACAATAAAAATAATGTAGCCTGTCTGCAACAACCTGTAATACGGGGTTTCTTGGCATCAAACTCCTCGCATTATGTAAACTTCATGCGGGCTACTGTGAAATGTCGATATGTGTCATTCACATTTCTTAGTTATCATATTCATTAAAAATCGGAGTCTAACCATGAAACACAAAATATCTTTATCACTTTTTATTATGCTGTCGGCCATGAGTTCTGCACAGGCCACTACCGTTAGTGTTGCGGTAGCCGCAAACTTTAGCGCTCCGATGAAGGATATTGCCCAAGAATTTGAAAAAGAGACCGGCCACCATCTCACGCTAACCTTTGGATCTTCAGGAAAATTATTTGCGCAAATAAAAAATGGCGCGCCTTACCAGGTATTTCTTTGTGCTGATGATAAGAAGCCAGGCAAACTAGAAAATGAGGGGCTCAGTGTACCGGGTAGTGAATTTACTTATGCACTGGGCACACTGGTGCTTTGGTCCGCTAATCCTGATTTTATTGATGATAATGGTGAGGTTCTAAAGCAAAAACAATTTATCCACCTGGCCATAGCCAACCCAGCACTTGCTCCTTATGGGGTAGCTGCTATTGAAACTATGCAGAAACTTAAGGTATTAGACAATCTAAGATCAACATTTGTGCAAGGAGAAAACGTCGCTCAAACCTATCAATTTGTCGCAACGGGAAATGCACCATTAGGCTTTGTCGCACTCTCACAAGTTTTCCAGGCTGGTAAATTGACCCAAGGTTCTGCCTGGATAGTGCCCGCTGAGTTGCATAAGCCCATTCGGCAAAATGCGGTTTTACTGAGCAAAGGTAAGGACAACAAAGCGGCAGAAACATTACTGGCTTACCTTAAATCGAACAAGGCCACAGCCATTATCAAATCCTACGGTTATAAACTCTAATTTTACTGGGTATACACATGTTCAATGAGGCTAACACGGTTGCTATTATTCTAACGCTAAAACTGGCACTGATTGTAACTGCTCTATTACTGGTTATTGCGACACCTATTGCCTGGTGGTTAGCCCGTACCCCGTCAAAATTAAAAGCGGTGATAGGCGCTATCGTTGCTTTACCGATTGTTTTACCGCCCTCAGTACTCGGCTTTTATTTATTGCTTGCGATGGGGCCAAACGGCCCCGTTGGACAACTCACCGAAAGCTTGGGTATTGGCCTGTTACCTTTTACGTTTTCTGGACTGGTTATCGCTTCGATATTTTATTCCTTACCCTTCGTGGTGCAGCCGATTCAAAACGCCTTTGAAGCCATAGGCGAGCAACCCTTGGAAACCGCAGCCACTTTACGGGCCGGTCCCTGGGATCGTTTTTTCACCGTCGCTGTTCCTCTAGCCATGCCCGGTTTTTTTACCGGTACGGTATTGGGTTTTACTCATACGGTGGGCGAATTTGGTGTTGTATTGATGATCGGCGGTAATATTCCGGGCGTAACCCGTGTGGTTTCTGTACAAATCTATGATTATGTTGAAGCATTAGAGTACGCTGATGCTCACCAGCTAGCGGCAACCATGGTGATATTTTCATTTATCGTTTTGCTGCTTTTATATACCCTTAATCCCAACAAAAGAAATGAAACATAATATTGTGATCGATAATACGGTATGAATACGCAAGATATTAAGATTTGTTTCCAGCTGCATTATTCATCATTTTCACTGGATGTTGATTTAAGTTTGCCCGGTCAAGGCGTATCCGCTTTATTTGGTCATTCAGGGTCAGGTAAAACAACACTGCTACGCTGTATTGCCGGGCTGGAAAGAGCACAAGGCAGCGTGTCGATAAATGGACAAATTTGGCAAGGAAGAAATTTTTTTATGCCTACTCACCAGCGACCTTTAGGCTATGTTTTTCAAGAAGCCAATTTATTCCCGCATCTTAGTGTCATGGGGAATCTAAAATATGGCATGAAACGCGTTGCCAACCATAGCTTACTCATCACATTAGAGCAAGCCATCGAGTTACTCGGCATCGAACATTTACTGCAAAGAAAACCCTCTAAACTGTCGGGCGGTGAACGTCAACGCGTCTCGATAGCACGTGCTTTAGCGGTTGACCCGCAGATATTGTTAATGGATGAACCTTTGTCAGCACTGGATATGGCACGTAAAAAAGAAATACTGCCTTTTTTGGAAAAATTACGCGATGAACTCGCCATCCCAATTATCTATGTCACCCATTCGCCCGATGAAGTCGCCCGGCTTGCTGATCATTTAGTCATCATGGCTGAGGGTAAAAGTGTTGCCAGCGGCTCACTCAACCAGACCCTGACCAGGCTGGACTTACCTATCCACTTGGGTGAAGGCGTAGGCGTGGTGATTGAAGCACGGGTTGTAGAACATGATACTCAATGGAGTCTATGCCGTGCCGAGTTTTCCAGTGGCAGCTTATGGATAAGAGATATGGGCTTTAAACCAGGTGCCTTAGTGCGGCTACGAATTTTGGCCAAAGATGTCAGTCTGCTACTTGAACCCCAAACGCACAGCAGTATTTTAAACTTGCTTCCCGCAACGGTTTGCGAATTGGCCGATGGCGACCATCCCGCAGTAAAAATAGCTAAGCTGCAAGTCGGTAATGCATTTTTGTTGTGTCGTTTAACAGCTCGCTCGGCTAAAGATCTGGACCTTAAAATTGGCAAGCATGTTTGGGCGCAACTCAAGTCGGTTGCGATTATTGAGTAGCATTATAATTGCTCCATAACACCTCAAACAAGCAGACTCGCTACCGCTTTACATTCACTGGCTGTTAGCTGCAAGCTAAAAATCGCAAGATCCTCAAGCATATGCGTTACAGAGGTCGTACCTGTTAAAGGCACAATCCCGATTTGGGTTAAATACCGAAAAAACAGTTGTGCAGCGCTACACTGATATTTCTCAGCCAGCTCTTGAACCAGCTTGTCTGCCAAAATTCCAGGGTTAGCCGTTAAAGTCCAGAAACTTTGATAGATAACATTGTGTTGCTGGCAAAAGCTTCGAATCTTTTGGTCATAATGAGTGTCCGCATAAAAGCGATTCTGTATCACTGCCGGTTTAATATCAACTGCATGATACAGCCACTCAAACTGCTGCGCATCATAGCAATTACACAGGCCTAGCTGCTTTACTTCATCACTGTAATAAAGACTTTCCATAGCTCGCCAAACTTCCAGCATCTGTTGTTGATCCGCTAAAGGCGAATGCAACAGTAGGCAATCCAGATAAGAGGTTTGCAAATTTGCCAACGAAACCTGACATGATTGTGTGACCTGCTCACTCAAACTCACCTTGGAATCATAAGGGACTCTCAGAGGATCATGACCATTAATAGACGTATATTTAGTCTGTAAATACAGGTCAGCTCGGTCTATGCCATTGCCTATACAGTTAGCAATGCCTGCGCCGACACCCGCTTCATTATAGTGCTTAGGTTGACATGCCGTATCGATGCCCCGAAAGCCTGACTCTATCGCCTGCTGCACCCATTTAGCCGTCGCCTCTTTTTTCCACGCTGTACCATAAATAAGCGCTGGCACAGCAACATCGTAAGCAGATATTAAAACGTTTTTACTAGGCATAAGCACTCCAATAAAAATTCAAACTTCAGCCATTGTGTCACATTTGTATCTTAGGAACCAACAACGATAAGATACGCATCTGTAGAATGAGCTGAAGTAAAAATAACTAGGTTCAGATACAAATTTAAGAAAGACGGTATTTAATTTGTATCTGAACCCTGCTATTTGATAGCCACCGTATTGGCCGCAATAATTTTTGCAATCATTTGTTCGACGCCTTGCAATTCATCGTTGAACACATCGGTTTGATAGGCGGCACCAGCGGTATTGACTTCAGAATTCAGCATTGGCTCACCAGTTTCGCTGATATTGACTCGAGTCAGCGTAGAAAGGCCGGGCTGCAGTGGATTTTGCCGGAGTTCTTCGGCATCCAGTGCGATACGTATGGGAACTCGCTCAGTAATATGGATAAAGTTACCGCTCGCGTTATTGATCGGCAATAAGGCGAAACTGCTGCCGGTACCCGGACTAACTCCAACCACCCGTCCGTGATAAAGCATATCGTTACCGTATGCATCGACTCTGACTTCGGCGCTCTGTCCCGGCCTGATGGTGGCCAACTTGGTTTCCAGAAAATTAGCCTCAACCCAGACATCGTCCATCGGCACGATGATCATAAGCTGCGCCCCCGCCTCTACCAGATCACCTATCTGCGCTTTACGCTTGGCCACAAAACCCGACACCGGCGCCACCACATTACGCCGCTGATAAGCTAAAAATGCCCGGCGTAACTTGCTTTTGGCCTTTTCAACGGCAGGGTGTTGCGCCACGTTCTGACCCAATATTTGTGCTTCGACACCGGACTTCTCAGCCTTGATAGCAGCAATGGATGCTTCCAATGCACGCACCTGGTCCTGCGCATTCTGAACTTGTTGTTCCGATACTGCGCCTTCGCGCACTGCCAGATCAAACCGGCGCAAATCATGCAGAACCTTGGTTAATTCAGCTTTGCGTGCTTGCATCCGTTGTTGCAGGGTATCAATGCTGGCTTTCAAGGTAACGAAGTTGCGCAGCGTTTCAGCTAATTCGGCTTGCGCCTGTTGCAGTTCAATCTGCGCACGGATACCATCCAGCTTAACCAATACTTGGCCAGCTTGCACATGTTGGGTATTTTCCGCCAGAATTTCAACAACAGTACCATCGGTCTGCGCCTTCAAACTAATCAAATGGCCGGTGATAAACGCGTCATCGGTGGTCACCCAATCGCGATTGAGATACCACCAACGTACGAAATAGGCCACGCTGGCCATTAGTATGAAGGCCGTCACCACAATTAATCTGCGTCTGCGTTGCCTGATAATGGCTTTCGGTCGAATCAATTTTTGCATGGTTTTTCGCACACCTCTTCGTTTTTGCTATAACCGCCTCCCAACGCTCTGATCACCTGTACCGCCGCCTTTAAATACTCCCCCTGCAAAGTGCTAAGAAATAGTCGTTGTTGGTACTCCGCAACCTGCATCTGCAGCAAGTCACTCTGATCACTCAGTCCCTGCTTGACTTTTACCTCGGCAAGCCGCAATTTTTTCTGCATTGCTGCAAGTCCTTGTTGCTGCTCAGTCAATCGAGCGTCGATATCTTGCCAGCGGGCCAATGTATCGGCCACATCTTTAACGGCATGTAGTAATTGGCTGTTATATTGGTACGCTGCTTCATCATAAGCAGCTTCCTGGTAATCGAGATTGGCGCGCAATCGTCCACCCTCGAAAATCGGAAAAGTGATTGAAGGCCCTACCGCATAAGCTAAGCTCGATCCCTCCAACAATATGTCGGTCATACTGACGCTATGCAGACCGACAAAAGAAACCAGATTGACATCCGGGTAGAATTCGGTCTCAGCCACCTTGATTTCCTGCGCGGCCGCCTCCACCTGCAACCGCGTCGCCTGAAGGTCTGGCCGATGCGCCAACAGATGTAGCGGCAGATCACTCGGCAAGGGTATTTTTTCCGGCAGTACGCTAAAGCTAGCCACGATATCGCGCCCCCAATCAGGCCCCTTGCCGGCCAGCACAGCTAAAATATTTTGTTGCAATGCAACTTGAGTCCGCAACGCGGAAACCTGTTGTTGGACGTTATGCAATTCGACTTCGGCGCTGAGTAAAGGATCTTGCGCAATCAATCCGGAAGCGAACAAGACCTTATTCATTCGTAACAATCTTTCGTGACAGACGAGAATCTGCTCCTCAAATTTTAATTCATCGCTGGTTATGGCCAAGTCAAAATAAGCTTGAGCGACTGCCGCCGACAGTAACAAGCGGGCATCAACCTGTTCCATTTCAGCGGCCATCGCTCTACCGATAGCGGCTTGCAGCGCCGCCTCGTCTTTCTCCCACAAATCCAGGTGATAGCGTAAGACCAAAGGATTGATCAATAATTCACGAAAATTTTCGCCAGCAAATTTAGCTTGTACACCGTTGGCTGAAAAGCGCCGTGCCCTAAAACTGACATTCGCGTGTACTGTTGGATACTGTTCGGCAGCCTGTACATCGACAAGCGATTGTGATTGTTGCAAACGGGCCGCAACTTCCTTAAGCTTTGGGTTATCTCTCACGGCTGTCTCAATTAAATCGGACAATTTTGGCATTGCAAATATTGTCCACCAGTCGACCACCGGCCACTGATCACTGCCTGGTAAATTCTGTCGAGCCGACGCCAGCGTTTTATCCAATTCCGGTAATGTCATCATTTCGGCGCGTTTATCCGCGTCTGGAAACAGCGCGCAAGAAGTCAACATGAGCAACAGCAAAACATTGCTTAAGTACAATAAATACTGCCTTGATTTTATATCGCTCATACTTCCCTCACCAGCAGAGCCATGACTCGACGCCGTAAAGCTTGCGTTAAGGTTCGTTTGCTCGGTTGCCGGGTCGGATTAGCAAACCAGACCAAAATAGCCAAGCAGAGAAAGATACAGGCCGCCAGCCAATAGGCGTCATTCAATGCTTGAATCGTGGCCTGTTGTTTCGCCAACCCGCCCAACGTGATCAAAGCTTCGGCATCGGACAACCCAGCACCATTTAATCTTGTCATAACCTGGTTGAAGGCATAATCGTGCGGCGTATACATTTCGGCAAACTGATTCAGATGCAATGGAGTACGCTGATAAAGCACAATACCTTGCAGGGCAATGCCTAACGCGCCGCCGGCAATACGCATGAGGCTCGCCAGCTCAACTGCACGCCACTGTCGTTGCGGCGGCAACCCATGTAGCAGCAATGCGGTCAGTGGCGTAAAAAAACTTCCCAGACAGATACCTTCCAATAATTTAGGCCAAAATAATTGCGCATAAGCATCCTGGTGATCGAAGCGACTTAACCAGAAATAGGTCGCCGCAAAGCCGAGTAGGTTTAATGAAGCCAGCAGGCGGGCATCGTAGCGCTTGACTATTTCGTGAAATACACCGGCTACGGGCTTGGCGAAAATCGCCATCGGCAAAAACACCAGTCCCGCTAGAAAAGATGAATATCCCAGCGTCAACTGCAGTTGCACAATCAGCATCGACAACAAGCCTTGAAAACAGAGAAAGCCTAAAAATAAACTCAAGACGCCGATGGTGAAATTACGATAGGCAAATAAGCTAATATCCAGAAACGGCTCGCGCGTGCCCAATTCCCATATCACCCAATAAACCAGAATAATCAGAGTAAGGGCTAATAATGCCATCATATAGGCAGAATTACTCCAGTCCTGATCGTTTCCCTCATTAAGTAAGGTTTGCAGACTGCCCAACATCAGCACCAACAACAAAAAACCCGGCATGTCGAAGCGACGACGAATTTTGCGCGCGCCGCGTTTGTATAACAGTGCACCAACCATGCCGGCAATGGCTAAAGCGACGGGGATATTGAACAAAAACAGCCAGCGCCAGCCCAAGGTGTCGGCAATCCAGCCGCCGCATGCCGGACCGAAGGTGAATGGAGTTAACGTAAACAGGCTCCAAACGCCGATTCCCACTGATTTACGTCGATCCGGGTACTCTTTCAAAATCATCGATTGCCCCAAAGGCAGAGTCAACCCCCCGGAAAACCCCAAAACTATACGCGCCGCCAAAAAACCATACAATGAACTGCAATAGGCGCAAGCCACCGAAGCTGCTGCAAAAACAACAAACGACCAGACAAAAGCCCGGTATTCACCGATGCGTCGTGAAAGCCAGATTCCCACCGGAAACGACAACGCCAGACCGATCATGTAATCGGTTTGCGTCCAGGTCGCAAAGCTAGGCGGTATGCCTAGCCCACCGGCAATGCGCGGCAACATCGCGATGTAGGCACCGGCATTGAATAAAACCAAGGCATGCCCGAGTCCCAGACAAATATTGAACAATACGAAACGCCAACCGCGCAGTCGCTTGTTATAACCTATCATCATTCAGAAAATACGGCAGTATCGAACAAGAACATAGCTGAGAACCGCTAAGGCGTACCCAACAAACGTTGAAGTTTGATATTCATTTGCATGCTTGCCCTGGTATAGTCCCCGACATATAACAAAGCTCCGCATGACATCTTTACTGCCGCTTGGATCCGACACACTCATATCGATTCTGACTTACGCTGCGGCTGTAAGCCTAGCTCTTGAAAACACTGCGTCAGCAGATGCATTCCCATTTCGCCGACTTTAGCCTTAAATTTTACCCCCTGATAAGCCAATAAGGCTTGCGCCGTGGTTTCATAGAGCCGGGTTGACTGGCTGCTACGCGCAATCACTTTTCCTGTATCGGCATCAATCAGCTTGACTAATAACTGCAAGGCTATTTGTCCCTCAAAAATTTTGTATCGACCAATACCTATTTCCAGTACCGCATCGACAGAACTGCCCTGCAATTGGTGTAGATCAATGGCGGAATTATTCTGTCCGTACCATTGTTGGACGGCTTCCCGCCAACTATCAAGATAGGCGCTACGATCATGGCCGGACAGCGGTAAATTGACTGTGGCCGGACACTCCGGTATTTTGATGTGCATTGCGTTCAGTTGTGTTATGGCTTGGTCCGACACAGCCAGGGTTGGCATCCAATCACCCGCTGCATTGAAAGCTTGTCGGCATTGGTCATTAGAAGTTACATTCGTGACTTGCGCATAACTGACCACTGCCACGCTATCACCTTCACCGACCCGGCCGGTAATCAGAATTCCGCCCGGATTACGATATATTTTTTGCGCTGTGTCCATCGGCAATGTGATGTCTTGATATTCTTGATATATCGGCATCCGGGTTTCAAGCAAATCCGGCGTCACCTCTAAAGGCGGTGCTTCTACTGCCACGACCAGAATCGATCTTATTTCAGCGACACTCGGCTTAGGATTTTGTTGTATCACACCTGTAGACTGACATCCGATCAGCGCAGGCAATATTAACAACCAGATTAGATAATTTTTAACGTGCGTCCGGCTGCGCACCATAAATTGATTAAGCATTGTATAAACCTCCCCCTTAAGTAATGCGAAACACCGAATTAATCGGCGTTTTACCTAATACAGCCGCGCCTGGCGTAAATCATTCCCTCGGGCCGGCACGCTGTACTGATACTGACCAATGGTCTTAATCAGCGACCAATCGTCTTGAAACTACTATATACCCAGCATCTTATATGTGACAAACGATTTTTATTGGACTTTAATATCGGAAAAAGCGATACTAATCAACTATGGATATTGAACAAATCAGAACTTTTTTAAGCGTCGCCGCAAACGGTAGCTTTCAAGAAGCGGCCAATCGGCTATATGTCACGCAATCGACGGTGAGTGCTCGTATTCAGCGATTAGAGTCTTATCTACGCGCGCCCCTGTTCGTGCGCAATCGATCGGGAGCGCATCTGACACAGCAGGGACAACGATTTTTACGCCATGCGAAATCGCTGCTGTTGACTTTGGAACAGGCGCGTCATGATATCGGTCTGCCCAGCCGGTTTCGAGCCAGCATAACCGTAGGTGCACGCATCGCCTTGTGGGAAGAGATGCTGCCACACTGGATCCGTGAAATACGCGAACAGTCGCCGGATATTTCCATCCGCTGCGATATCGGTTTTGAAGAGGATTTAATGCGTAGATTGATCGAAGGCAATATCGACATCGGACTGATGTACACGCCACAACACAGCCCCGGACTTAAGATCGAGCATTTGTTCGACGAAATGTTGATACTGGTCACCACCACACCATGTACTCCCTGGCCGGACGATAATTATATCTATGTGGATTGGGGACCGGCGTTTTACGCAGAACATAGCAGCAGCTATCCCAACCTGGAACGCTCTGCGCAAGTAGTCAATATCGGTTGGCTGGGCATCCAATTAATCAGGAGTAATGGCGGCTCATGTTTTCTGCCCATACGCATCGCCGAGCCATTTATCCGCAAAAAATCGCTATATATGGTTCCCGACAGTCCGCAATTCAGATTACCGGCCTATATGGTTTTCCCTCAGGATCGCGATTGTATGGTGTTACAACAATTACTTGATAATCTACGCAGTCTGGCAGCAACGGAACGTAATAAAAATTACGAAGACTTGAGTGGATCAATCAATAATCATTTCGGTATATGAAGGGCAAGCTTGATAGCCGTATATAAGAAGAACTTGAGATTTGATATTGGAGTATAAAAGCAGCAGTACGCGCTGATAGCGCACTTCGGGTTAGCGAATTTTTCTATGCAAATGCTCAACTAGCATAACGAACGCGGCACTCCCTTACTGAATAGCACGGTATAGATTGCCGCCCCAAGGTTGCGCACTTTATTTCAGCCAGTAAACTACGCTAAAACAGCGTAAATCATCTTCACTCACATCCATCAGCAATACCTGGGGGGGGGCAGGTTGTTGCAGAACTTATTCTGATTAAGCTGACGTATACCGACACAGTACACAATTTTTACCCACAATTACTTAACCAGACACAGGTATCTAGCGAATTTAAGCTATAAGCTATTTGCAAAAAGGACGTGTTTAATTATTATCTGTATAGCCTCAAGCTCAATGTGACTTTTTTAAACTAATCGTAATCAAAGCGGATATCGAAACAGCGTCAACGAGTGTCAATGAGCCTAAGTGGACATTGGGTAAATTACTTCTTGCAGAATAATGCAACGCTCAGGAGTATTTTTTTAAAATTGTGAGCGATAGTGATTCACGCTTCAAAAATATCTGGCTGGCTGCTCATTATCGGGGGTTCGATAATCGCTAGTTTTGGACAGTTCTACAGAGCGTCGCGTTATCGGGCGCCCCTTGTGGCGCGCCCGATAACTATAAATTAACCAGTCTGATAGATCTAGAGATTAGATCTATCATCAGTGTATATGGACTTCACGTGATTTACTGTTCTCGCTGTTGACCAGGGTATATTTATCCTGGTCACCTTGCATCGCTTCGCCATCGGGGTTAAGCATGATAAGTGCTCCTGCATCTTTAATACGCAATTTTTGTATGCTGCCATCCTTACGTGATACTAAGGTTACAATCCCCGATTTATCATCCCAGGTATATTTTCCTTTCTCATAATATTCTCTGCTTGAGGCCTGTGCAAACTGAGTTACCAGCAAATAATTCTGTTTATTTTTTAAGGACAGTGTCATTTTGATACCAGCACAGTCTTTACAAGGCAGGTAACCATAATAAACACCACGAAATTTCTGACTCTCGTCAACTGTCTTTGTATGCTCCGCATGATCTTTATTTCGAGAATTTGCTCGTGCTTTCTGCACTTCACCCATCGCATCCTTGTCTACGTTAGCCATAGCTGGATTAATGGCAACGACTAGAACACTGAGTAATGTCAAAGTCAGCTTTTGTTTTAAAATCATAGTTAATGCTTTCATAATATCATTTTCTGGCTGGTGGCTTAGGTTGATGGATTGGTATTTGAACTAGCTCTAAGAGCAGCTCCGTAAAATGTAACACGGTTATTGTAAGTCAAATTGCTGCCGTATTTCTACGGCATAATTTATACTGATAATAGCTATAAATTATCGCTTATGTGCTTTGCATAAGCGGCGAATTTCATAAAAAACATACATAACCAGCTTAACTGCCTGGTTTTGCTACACAATCAGAGAAAGCATCATATTACCTTTCTCTCTAAAAATTAAAAATTCAAGCCACCCGGCATCTTGGGTGCTCAAATTTCTATTTAACCACTAACAAACATATTACGATCAATCAGATAAATAAAAAAAGATGTAATGCTACGAATCAAATTAAAATTGTTCCATTTTGTTTCTATTGCATTGCACAAATTTTAAGCGTGTTCAAGACTAAAACATCCAGATCACCTTTATCCAATATACAAGCTCTTTCACAGTGTCGCATTTGTATCCTAGTACACATTATTTACCTGCAATTGTCGATAAAGCCGCCATATAAAAAACAAACAAAAGAGACCTATACCATTGATATTAAAATAAAAAAATATAATATTAAAGCATGGAATAAGATTTGCTTGATTATATTTAATGTATTTCAATACTCCCCTAAACTAACAGGTGATTTATGAGTAAAATCGGCATTTTTTTCGGCACCGATACCGGTAGCACGCGCTTAGTGGCAAAAAAAATTTACAATCAACTAGGCAGTGATTTAGCAGACAAACCCAAAAATGTGAATCGAATCACTGCAGCACAGTTTTTAGACTATGACGCGCTTATAATTGGCACGCCTAGCTATGGACTAGGTGAATTGCCTGGCTTTTCAACGGGATGTATGGAAGCAAACTGGGAAGAATTTATGCCCTATCTGGATGATGTCGATATGTCAGGTAAACAAGTCGCCATTTTCGGCCTGGGTCATCAAGAACGCTATGCAGACCGGTTTGCCAGTTCGATGATTCATCTGTACCGCTATTTCTACGGATATGGCGCAAATATCATTGGTGCCTGGAGTACTGAGGGTTATCAATTTAAACACTCTGACGCGATCATTGATAATCAGTTTGTCGGCTTAGTACTTGATCAACGCACGCAGGCGCATTTAACCGAAGAACGCGTAAAAGTCTGGCTGGAACAAATCAAGCCACAATTAATAGTCAACACGGAGGTAAACAAATCCGACAGTATCGAGTCTTTCGCTTAAATCAACCGATATTCCACCTGTTTCGAACGGCATACACCCTTCTCAGGAAGCTTCGTACTCATTCGACCTAACTCTTCTTTTTGAGAAAAAATCATGCCCAGCCACTTTTCAATCAATCTAATTACTTGTAAAGCCTTTCTAAATCCTTTTGTTTTAAGTGCGCTACATACCGCACAGAAAACACTGTGAGTAGCAGCGACAATCCTTTATGGCTACAACTGTGGCGAGATAAACAAACAGATGATTTCCATCAAAAAACAGTCAATCAATTTTTACCCCGATTTTGGCCGGCTTTACAATTAGCCAAACACAGTCGTATTTTTGTGCCTTTGTGCGGCAAAAGCCTGGATATGATTTGGCTGGCCGAACAAGGACACGAAATAATAGCTATTGAATTAAGCACGCTTGCTATCAAGGCATTTTTTCACGAAAACAAACTAAAACCCGTCAAACAACATAGGGGCAAGTTCACCCAGTGGAGTCATGGTCGTATAAAAATTCTTTGCGGTGATTTTTTTGCTTTAAATTCTGACGACCTGGGCGAAATAGATACCGTCTATGACCGCGCAGCGCTAACCGCTTTACCTGAAGATACCCGAAAGCTATACGTTGAGCATATGCAAAACATCATTTCTGACTCAAGTAATGTGTTTTTACTGACCATTGAAGATATTGAGGCAAACAATATTCAGCAAAATCATGGTCAGGTAGATGCCGAAATTACCTCACTGTATGCAGAACATTTTCTGATTAAGCTGACGTATACCGAAACAGTACACGATCCTTACCCACCATTACCTAACCAGATACCAGTATCTGCCGAGTTTAAGGTCTATAAACTATCTGGAAGAGGACGTGTTTAATTATTCTCTGTATAGCCTCAAACTCAATGTGATTTTTTTAACTAATCGTATAATCAATTCGGGCATCGAAAGAGCGTCAACGATGCTATTGCAGCCTAATAGATAGGTTCATTGTTCACGAAAATAACGTTGCCAATAACTAAAATTTCACGAAGCCTCTTCGTAGCAAAACATCTGCTTTAATTGGACTTATTAGGCTACGTTATAAGTGTTAATTTATTGTCATAGCAGATGCTTGATAGTGGTTCTTTTGAAAAATGAGTGGGTAAATATTTTTTATTTTGGTTTTTTTATGTGTTATTTCAGGTTATGTCCTTGCCCATCATCGTCGCCTCGTGTAGCCTGCATTCCACATTAGCATT
>Ga0075120_10000638_pt1 | contig 28754 bp, 23 predicted proteins | sample AntAceMetag02UKL_FD_69792 | JGI IMG/M metagenome (GOLD analysis project Ga0075120, IMG submission 69792) | Saline lake microbial communities from Ace Lake, Antarctica - Antarctic Ace Lake Metagenome 02UKL | ecosystem: Environmental > Aquatic > Non-marine Saline and Alkaline > Saline | place...
ATAGTGTTAGTGCTACAATCTGTCACGACGGAGTTCCTCCTTTTGGTTGGTCTAACTATTAACAATATAAGGAGTTTACAGAGCTCCGTCGTACTCTCTTATGAAATATCCGGGTTAGCTAACCTCCTGGCTCTCTTCGCCGCTGTATTCTGAGACTGGGATAGTTGCGAGATGCAGTAAACCATAGTTTGCCATTTAGTATCCTAATTTTCTAATTCTTGAGCTAATCCTTTTCGTGGTAATTAATCCTAAGTGGTCATGTTTTTGTATATTTGAATACACTTCCGTATAGTATGTGAAATCAACATTCTATAATATGATCACAAAGGTTGAAGAAGAAATCATCAGATGAAAACGCGTTAATCAATGAGCTCAAAACTTGCCCAAGTTACCCAAAAGATTTGATAATATCTCTGATCATTCAGTTATGTGCTATGCATGACTACCTTTGTCAGTTTTAGTGACTTCCAAACGAGTATATATTTGACGTTGAAGTTCTGAGACATTTGAGATTGTACCGACGAACCGATCCGGTTGATGAAATATATCAGGATTGCATAAAATATCGAAAGTTCAGTTTCGCTATTCGGGGAAATGAAAAGGTTCTAAAGCTCTTTGCATGATATTCAGAAGGTATGAAATTACAATACCATAGTTTGTAATGGGAACATCCGCTTCCCCGCATTTTTTTATGCGGTTGAGTAGCTGTTTCCTGGTAAAATTACATGAACCGCAATGAATTACCAGTTTGTATTTTTTCAAGCCTTCAATCGATTCCGGGAAATCGGCACCATGGTTATGTGAATAACAGAGTTCACCACCTACTCGTTGATTCAACCATTGAGGGATCTTAACTGTACCGATATCATCTGAAATGGGGTGGTGAGTACAGGCTTCAACGATCAAAATTTCATCACCGGGTCTCAGGTTTTCGATTAAGAGTACTCCATCTACAAAAGCCTGCAAATCACCTTTAAACCGTGCAAACAGGATTGAGAAAGAAGTAAGGAGAATGTCGCGTGGAGTATCCTGGTCGACTTGTTTGAACGCTTGTGAATCTGTAATAACTATCTTTGGCGGGATTTTCAGTTGATCTAGCGCCCATTTTAAACCGTTTTCCTTGACTACCAGGCACCTGGCATCGTGATCCAGCAGGTCCCGGATAATCTGGACCTGGGGCAGGATAAGCCTTCCTTTAGGTGCTTCATTATCAATTGGTGTTACCAGGATTACGGTATCGTCTGCATTTATCAGGTCACCGATGATCGTATCAGGATCATTAATTTCTTTTTTTGCATAATTCGCCAGTAATCGGCGCAGATCATCAATTCCCTGTTCAGTTGTAGCGATAGTCAGGACTGCAGGGATATCCTGCTCTTTTAAACGCTGAAGTAATGCCGGTTCAGGCACGCTAAGATCGCATTTATTAAATACCACTATGAGTGGAATACGGTATTTTTTCAAATGCTCAACGGTGTGATCATCAAAATCATTCCATTGATCTGCTACTGCGACTATTATGGCGAGATCGAGTTTTTCGATGATACTGTAAGTTTTTTGGACACGACTTTTCCCCAGTTTACCGATATCATCCAAACCGGCAGTATCATAAAAAACGACAGGACCAAAAGGTTTAAGTTCCATCGCTTTTAAAACCGGGTCGGTGGTAGTTCCGGCTTTTTCGGATACGATGGATATCTGCTGGTGCGTCAGTGCATTGAGCAGTGTCGATTTCCCGGAATTACGTCTCCCAAGGATACCGATATGAGTTCTTAAACCATAAGGAGTTTTTTGCATTTTTATCTTAGAAGTAAAAATCCCTGTCATTGGTCTTCTTTAGCTTGGTGATCCTCGTTAATAAATGTGGCTTGACTTTATCATCCACTTTGTCAAGGTTGGCGGTTATCACTTTTTCGCATAGATTTTTTGCCTTCCCGGAACCATAATCAACCAGATATTCCATCAGTGTCAGTATCGCATTGGGAGTACAGAATCTCTCGATGAAACCGGGTATTGCATACTCCATGAAGTGTTCTCCTGTACGTCCAATCCGATAACAGGCTGTACAAAAGCTCGGGATCTGGTCATTTTCTAAAAGCTGGCAGATGACTTCGTCAAGCGACCTCATATCACCAAGTTGAAACTGCTCTTTCCGAATGACTTGCTGTGTATCGCTCATTTTAGTATATCCCCCGATCTCGATTCGGCTACCGGCATCAATCTGCGAAACTCCGAATTCCATAACTTCGCGTCGTATATCCTCGTTTTCACGAGCTGTCAGTATCATCCCGGTATAAGGTACTGAAAGACGTAATATCGCAACCAGCTTCTTGAAATCTTGATCATTCACCAGGTACTTTGATTTGAGATTTACTCCGCTGGCGGGACGTAAACGTGGAAAGCTGATCGTATGTGGTCCAACACCATAACGTTGCTGAAGATATGAAGCATGGCTTACCAGCCCAAGAATCTCAAAACGCCAGTCAAAAAGACCAAATAATGCTCCAATTCCCACATCGTCACAACCGGCTTCAAATGCCCTGCTGAGTCCATTAAGTCGGTAAAGATAATCACCTTTGCGAGTATTTGCTGGGTGCATACGTTTATAAGTATCATGATGATAAGTCTCCTGGAATATCTGGTACGTGCCGATTCCAGAAGCATGGACTATACTGAAACCTTCAATGTCCAGAGGTGGAGCATTGATATTAACACGCCTGATTTCACCAAAACCGTTTTCAGTTGCATACACTGTTCGGACATTTTCTGCAATAAATTCCGGGCTGTAATCAGAGTGTTCCCCGAATACCAGGATTAACCTTTTGTGTCCCTGGTTTTCGAGAGTTTTGACCTGGGCAATTACCTCGGATTTTGAAAGAGTTCTCCTGACAGCATCGGGGTTGCTGATTCGAAATCCACAATAACGGCAATCATTCTCACACTCGTTACCAATGTATAGCGGTGCAAAAAGTACGATACGGTTTCCGTAAACCTCTTGTTTCAACCTGCGTGCGGCGGCAAACATCTCTTCATGCAATTCTGGATTTTCAGTTCGAAGCAGGACTGCAGTTTCATCGACTGTAAGTGGCTCTTTGGCAAGACTCTTTTCGATAATATCCCGCACTCTCGAAGTTTCATCAGGTACGGTCTCGTTTAAAAGGTCAAGGAGGCTACTATCATTGATAAAATCAAAACTTCCTTCTGTCAGACTGTGTGAGAAATTAATTTCACCGGGATTCTTTGTATTTAATGCAATCTTTTGCCTGCCTGAGTTATCATCGATACCAATTTCGGGAACAGTAAACTGACTCAAGCTATGCCTTGCGATAAAATTCAATGAAGTCCCGGGACCGTCTGAAATTTTTCTACCCAATGAACAAATAGACTCTTTAAGATGTCGGTTCCGGTTTTCGTAATCAGTATCCTCCTCCCGGTGATATGAGGGATAGATATCATAATACCTTTTATACATCAAAGGTGTTATATCAGGCATCACTACATTTGCTCCTGTTCGCAAACCGGGAGCACCTTCATCACCGTTGGATATCGTAGAAAGAGAAGTTGTACTTGGAATATTTGCCAGGGGTAGAAGTAGCCTGGTTAACGACAGCATTTTACAGGTGGTGAGCTCATCGTTGGGAACCTGGTCTAAATCAGGTTCGGTTGGTTTTAAAATTCTTCCGGGATTAGAGGCAGGATGCGGAATATATGGACCGATTCCAATCATATCCAGGTTCAATTCACGGAACAATTGGAGATCATTAACAAGGTCTTCAAACCTTTGTCTGGGGATTCCGACCATTATTCCGCTTCCCACCTCGTACTCCAGCCTGTCAAGAGAATTCAGCACTTCCAGGCGCTTTTCCCACCTTCCGGATTTTCCGGGATTAAGACTTTCGTACAATTCAGAGTTGCTGGTCTCGAATTTCAGCAGGTATCGGTCTGCTCCGGCTTCCCTCCATTCAGCAAGATCACTTTCAGATCGTTCTCCAAGGCTTAATGTTATTGCAAGGTTTGTTTCGGATTTTATTCTCCTGACAAGCTCCGTTATCCAGCTACTTTTCATCCCGGGATTTTCTCCGGATTGCAGGACAACCGTGTAAAATTCCTGTGACTCAAATCCTTTAACTACATCAAGGATCTCTTCCAGGCTCATCCTGTACCTGTTCAAACCTGTGTTTGCTGCATTGATACCACAGTACAAACATGAACGAGCACAATAATTCGAGATGGCGATTATCCCGCGGAGATGAACATCATCGCCGACGTGTGCTTTGCGAACTGAATCGGCTTTGTCCCAGAGTTCGCTGATCCGGTTTTCGTCTCGTTCGAGTAACCAGTTCAGAATCTCAACGCGTGTTAAAGATAATTCGTTTATATTTACGGGTTCGAGAAACATATTCTATCTTTAATTATTTTATTTTAGCATCACTAAACAACATCACCACAGTGTGAGACACCCTGCGGTGTTTTGTTGTCTTACAAGAATTTAAACCATCATCTTGGTTCTTGGAGTATAGGATGTATGGAGCAGACTGTGACTTTTATGACCGCAAGGTCCATCTTTCAGAAATTCCCCGTACAGTTTTAATACTGCCGGATTTTCATATGATTTCCTCACTTCACTTCGTTCATCCTCTGCGTATATAGCTTTAGCACGGGCTTCAAGTATTTTCTTATCCGTGGGTATCGGCTGACCTCCTCCACCAAGGCACCCGCCAGGACAAGCCATGAATTCGACAAAATGACATTCACTCAATTTGCCTCCTTCACGGATATTATCAAGAACGCGCTTGGCATTTGCAGTCCCATGACAGACCGCCACTTTCAGGGTAACACCTTTCAGCCATTTCCAGTCATCTACGATATGCTTTAGAATACCCGGGACTTTACCAACCTTATCGATTTTTAGTTCGGCATATTTTATTCCGTCAAAACCACGCACCGGTTTAATACGCATCTGACTGAAGATTCCTTCAATCTTATCCCCGGTCACCAGTTCATATACGGTTCTGATCGCTGATTCCATAACACCGCCGGTAGCGGCAAAAATTACACCTGATCCTGTCGCTGTTCCGAAAGGCTCATCAAAGTCTGATTTAGGCATCTCCGGCAGATCTATACCTACCTCCTTGATCATCTGCGCCATTTCCCTGGTGGTCAGGACATAATCAACATCTTTGTATCCCGAGCTGACGAATTCAGGACGGTTGCACTCGAATTTTTTCGCAGTACAGGGCATCAGCGACACCGTAACGATATCGAACGGATCGATGTTATTATACTCTGCGTAGTAAGTCTTGGTTACCGCTCCAAACATCTGCTGTGGACTTTTTGCCGATGAAAGATGATCAAGCATTTCCGGATAAAAATGTTCGATGTACTTTATCCATCCGGGTGAGCACGAGGTAAACAAAGGCAACGCAACCTCTTCTTTCGTTATCAGTGCATGATATAGCCTTTGAATCAGCTCGGTTCCCTCTTCGATTATGGTCAGGTCCGCAGTAAAATTGGTATCGAAAACCTTATCAAAACCACAGTGCCTGATTGCAGTGTTGAGTTCGAATGTGAGAGGTTGACCCGGTTTCAATCCAAAACATTCACCAATCGCAGCCCGGGGTGCCGGGGCGGTCTGGATTACAACATGCTTGGCAGGATCATCAATCGCTGCCCAGACGTCTTCGCTGAAATCCCTCGAATGAAGAGCTCCGGTTGGACAGTGGTTTATGCATTGACCGCAGTTGATACATACTACATCGGACATCGGATGGTTCATGAATGTTCCGACATATGTATCTTTTCCACGGTTCAACACATTATACACACCAACTTCCTGGAGGTCGATACAGGCGCGTACACATCTGCGGCACAGGATACATTTATCCATGTCCCTGACGATTGAATATCCTGAATCGTCCCTGCCAAAGACTGTTTTAACTTCATGACCGAAACGGTAAAAGTCTATCCCATACTCTTGAGCCAGGATTTGCAGCTCACAGTGACCGTTACGGCAGCAACTGTAACATTCACCCTGATGTTCGGAAAGCATCAGGTCAAGGATATGCCGGCGTACCTGGCGAATTTTCTTGGTATGAGTCCGTATTACCATGGGACTGGTGATCGGATAAGAACAGGATGCATGCAATGTACGCTGACCGTCAACTTCCACTACACAGATCCGGCAGACACCGGCAATACAAAGGTTATCATGATAACATAATGTCGGGATTTTGATACCAATCATCCGCGCTGCCTCAAGAATCGTCGTACCATATGGTACTTCGCACTCCACGTTATCGATGGTCACCTTAATTTTTGATTCGAGTAGATGTTTATCTTTGAAAGTGAGTACATCCTGTATTTTTTCACTTTTCGGAGCACGGCTTCGGTACTCTTTTCCCAGGTTATTTATTTTATTCATGATACCTTACCTCCTGAAGCACTTAAAACCTGCCCTAAGATCTCTTCCCTGAATCCCCCCATGATCGTGGTAAATGCATTACCGCTCGACTGCCCCAGACCGCATTTGCATGCCAGGTGCATCGTATCGCTCAGTTTGACAAGTTCCTTGAGGTATGAAGACGAACATTTCCCTTTTTCGAGCAGAGTTATACCCTCCCGGATTTTCATGTTTCCAATCCGGCAAGGTGTACACTGACCGCAGGACTCTTCAATGAAGAAATCGCAGAAATTCCTGGCGACATCAAGCATATTACATTCTGGTCCGAAGATGATCACTGAACCTCCGGAAGAAAGGTCTTCGAATGACAGTTTCCGGTCGAAATCATTTCGGGAAATACATAATCCTGATGCACCACCGATCTGGACAGCTTTCGCATCTTCCGCTCCGACTTCTTTCAGTAGTTCATTGATTGTTGTGCCAAATGCAAATTCGTAAATTCCAGGTCTTTCACAGTCTCCGGATATACTGAATAATTTGGTGCCCCTGGATTTGTCTGTTCCATGATCGGCAAACCATTTCGCTCCTTTAGCCAGGATTAATGCTACAGCGGCAAATGTTTCAACGTTGTTTACAATAGTCGGTCTGCCAAAGAACCCGGTATCAACCGGGAATGGAGGTCTATTGCGTGGTTCACCACGTTCACCTTCGAGAGATTCAATTAATGCCGTTTCTTCACCGCAGACATAAGCACCGGCACCCAACCTGATCTGGATGTCAAAATCAAATCCCTTTTTACAAAGAATACCTTTACCGAGCAATCCCTCCTGACGGCGTTTTTCCAGTGCGGCTTCAAGATATTCGAGCATGTACCTGTATTCTGTCCGCAGGTAAATAAATCCCTGGTTTGCGCCGATTGCATAAGCACCGATGGTTATGCCGTCAAGGATCACATCGGTGTGCTCGTAAAGCAGGAAACGGTCCTTGAATGTTCCAGGTTCTCCTTCATCAGCATTGCACACGACATACTTCTGTTCAGACTTGTCATCTGTAGCAAGCTGCCATTTGAAAGCAGTAGGAAATCCTGCTCCACCCCTGCCTTTCAGTCCCGATTTCCTGAGTACTTCAATGATATCCTTAGACTTTTTTTTCAGGGCGGTTTTTAATCCCACATTCAATTTGGTGCCGTTATTAAGTAATGGACCAGTTTTCCTGAGAATCGAAGGAACAGTCCAGGGAAATTCAGACCTGATAAAATCCCTTTTACATTCCTCGATGATCCGTTGCGCTTTATCAGGTGTCGCATGAGCAAACAAACGTTCGTTAACCAGCATTGCCGGACCCTGATCGCACAGCCCAAGACAGTTAGTGTACCGCAGCGTAAACATCCCATCCCTGGTCGTTTCACCAAACTTAATACCCAGCTCGTTCTGCAGTTGCCTGGCGACATTGTGTTTCCCCTTCATGTCACAGGAAATAGTCTGGCAGAGTCTGATAACATATTTTCCCAGTTTTTCCCTCGTCTCGAAAAAACTGTAGAAACTTACTACCGCTTCAACTTCTGCCGGGTGGATTTTGAGGGCGTGCGCTACGGTTTGAATAATCCTGTCAGGTATGTACTGATACCTGTCCTGCATTGCATGCAATATCGGTAGCAATGAAGAACGGTCATCACCGTAAATCGCCATTAATTCCTCAATCTCCTGTAATACCTTTTGTCGATAAATGACCTGCATCCTTATATCCTCTCTTTTGAAGGCTACAACTTCTTGTTTAACGACCTTATATCAGATTTTTGCAGTAAATGCCAGGTAGATAAAAGTAGAAATGTCCCCTAGATTGTTTTTCCAGTGTGCGTCAGGAATGAAAAAATCTATCCCAAGCTCACCCGTCAAACCTTTTCTTAAAGTGTATTTTATATTTGAATCAGTTTCAAAACCGAGGTTATGAGCTGGCTTCCCGTTTTTCGCTGAAGTGTAAGTTTTCTCTAACCTGAAATAATGCAAATCAGCCAATAACATTAATTCCTTAACCGGTGTCGCCCCCAGGTGAATAATAAAATCCTGCATTCCCTTGGATTTAATCCCGGTCGGATTCTTAAAAAAGTCCATATGACCGAATGTCCGGTGCTTGGATGAATAATTATCGAAGAAATAATTAATTTCACTTTCATCTGAACCGTCATCACCGCTGAAAACCTCGAATCCGGCGCCAGCCATTAATTTTTTCTGCGACAGAAAATAGAAGAAATAATCGCCTGCTGTCATAAAAGCTGCAATTGTCCCGTTTCCACCCGGATGAGCCTTACTCCCGAATTGATAACCAAGATACAAATCAACCTTGTGGTTCGAGTTTTTTTAACTTCAGCTTCAAATTGACCGCTGCTGTCATTCTGTTGAGTGAGGTATTCCGCGAGAAATCTGTTGTGTCAATAATTCTTTCCTGATCAAGTTCCTGGAAGAACAAAAAATTAATTTTATTCGCCAGAACCGACAGATCCATTCCGTTCAACGTATGATCAAGTTTATAATCAATCGTTAGATTTGGCACGGAGGCTGGATTGGTGCTGTCCGGATACCAGTGCCGGTCGCCCCTGGAACCGCAAAACGACCATAAATGCAATTCAAATCCTTGATTAGAATATCCAATCTTTATCCCATCATAAGTACGCGGTCCGTAAAGATTCCAGTTACCTGGCCCGAATATGTAACCACGTCCCTGGTCATTGGACATCTTGCCGATTACCAGGTTTGACCCGTCTTTTAGAATATCATTCACCTCGATAAAGACCTTTTTAACTCCCAGGTTGTTGTCAAATCCGTTTGGTCCGGGCGGTTCGCCGGTGAGATATGGATTCGAATAACCGAGCATGCGTGAATCAGCAATCATCATGTACAAACCGGTGTTCTCGATAATGTTCTCGAGCTTTATACCGATCCTTGTCCGCATGGAGCCGTAAGCATCGTTACCAGTTTCAGATGAGAAGTCGCGATTGTCGAGTTCAAACCGTGGTCTGAATTCAGCATCCAGTAACACACCTTCTGCAACAACCACTTGGCTTTTCACGGTCGATATAGCGAACAAAAAAAGAACGTAAAATACCAGAATTGAGAACGTTTTTAACATTTCTTTTCCAGATTAAAGGTTTTGATCCGTCGCAATTATATTATTGACTATCTCCAGGATAATATCCTGTTCTCTTAAAATACCGATTAGCTCTCCATTCATAATGACTGGAAGATTGATCAGGTGATATTCAATCATCAGGTGCACAGCTTCAAGAAGTGGTGCGTGAACGTTAACCGTAATAAGCTTGCCCATTAAATGCTTAATTTCTTTTCTACCCACCAGTTTACATTGTGCCAGGAACATACCGGTAAAAAAACTTGCATATTCTTCATCCATGAAGAGGGGCATAACTAATTTAAGCAAATCTGGAAAACGTAAAATCCCCAGGAATTTTTCATTTCGATCATAGACCAGTGCCGACCGAACTTTTCGGGTTGGTTCGACATCAGAACCTGGTTCAAAAAATGCCGTTTGCAACGCATCTAATGCCCGGGTTACCGGTTCATCAAGATAGAGCCTTGGATACAGTGTAACCGGTTTCATCAACTCCGCAATTGTACGCTCTCGTAATGGTAATTTTGCTCCGGGTTGAAGCAACGTTTTGATTCGAATGCTTAACTGTTCGATATCAAAAGGTTTCTGCAAGAAATCTACTATTTCAAGTTTAATTCCCTCGAAAGCGTCATGCACATCGCCATGACCGGTGAGAATTATTACAGGCAGAGTTTTGTCTCTCTCCCTGATCAATTCTAACGTTTCAATTCCGTCTAATCCAGGCATTTTCAAATCAAGCAATACTATGTCAGGTCGATCCTGCTTTATCGCTAAGAGTGCTTCCTTCCCATCAGCAGCTTCACTGACCGTAAAACCTCTCCGGTTTAAAATCTTAGATGTTGCACGACGAAAATCTTCCTCATCATCCACGAGGAGCAGCTTAAGGTTTGTAATATCTTTTTTCATGATTTCTCCTTACAAATTAATTTATGCTGCTGGCATTCCTGAGAATCCGAGCAAGGGCCAATAAAAAATGCTCAATAGGAGCAACACAACCAAAGCAGCAAAGAAACAGATGATCCCTACTCTGAGGAAATCCTTTGCATCCAGATATCCACTGGAATAGACAATTGCATTTGGGGGAGTACCAATAACCAACAGATAAGCAAATGAAGAAGCGCAAGCAGTCGCAAGCCCCATAAAAGGTATTAGTGTGGTACCGGGATTGGAAACAGCTGCCATATTCAAGGTGATAGGACCCACTGAGGCAGCCGCAGGTCCATCAGCCATCAAATTAGTCATTACCGCAGTGACACAACTACCTGCTGCCAATAATGCCATTCCTGAATCCAAACCAATGCTGGCAAGTCCCTCAACAACAGCTCGTGCCATCCAATAAGCAGTTCCTGTAGAATCGAGTGTTCTACCGAAAATGATCGCACCTGCATAGAGCCAAACGACACCCCAGTCAACCTTCTCTTGATAATCACGCCAATTAACCACCCCCGCTAAAAGATAAGCAACTGCACCAGCAACCGCTATGACACCAATACCAAGTCGGAAACCAATTAGATTTAGCAGCAGATTCTTTTCAGTTATCCAACAGAATAACATCAATGTAAATATTACAAGCGCAATTATCTGCTTACGATTCCAACCTCCCATCCGACTGATATCGGTTTTCAAGGTTTCAAGAGCGGGTCCCAAATTGCGGATTTTCGGTTTGAATCTCTTGTTAACGGTTATCCATACGATTGGGATCATACTCAAAACAAAAGGCAGACCGTATAATATCCACTGTCCGTACCCCATAGTGATTCCGAACATGTCCTCCATATATGTCATCATGATCACGTTACGCGCTCCACCAGAAGGTGCACCGAATCCGCCAATATTACACGCCATCGCAATCGTGATCATCAACATCTTCACCAATTCTCTATCCTCACCATGAGTTCCGCCAAGACTGTTGTTATATAGGATCATGGCAATAGGCAGGAATATCGCCGCCAGCGCATGGTCAGATATGAAAGATGCTGATGGGGCAATCACTATGATTAAAACCAGAGTAATCCAGCCGATGCTCGGTTTTGCCAGAGATCTAAAAATGAGCAGGCATATCCGTTTATCCACCCCTGTTTTAACGAAGGCAACAGCAAACATTAAACTGCCCATAATAAACCAGCAGGCATCCGACCAGAACAGAGGCGCTACCTCTTGCCGTGTTACGATCCCTGAGAAGACAAGGATCAATCCGATGCAGAATGCCACACCTGGCAATGGCATAGCTTCCGTAATGAAACAGATTACTACAAACGCTACCATTGCAATGCAGACATGGATATGTGTTGCAGCTTGATCAGCTTTCTTTTTTTGATCGTCATTCAACATGTTGTAGGTAAGTTTCTCATGGCGGAGGTCTCTCGCATGCGTCATGATCTTCGTAACTTTAGTCTCGTCCAATCCTTCAAGGAAAGAATAATGCCTGTCAAAAAGCGCTCGAGACGTCTCTATACCAATATTTTTAAGGCTTCTCAGGTTACGTTTCAAAAGTACATCTTTAGTAAGCGCTCCCTGGCGCATACAACCTTCCATAACCTGTGCAGTCAGAGCCTGCCACTGCTCAACATCATCTATGGATTTGTCAAACAGCTCATGTGTGATGTAATCCAGTACATAGGTTTTACCCATAGAATACTCAACTCCAACATCCCGCATACTGTCGGGTACAGGAATTAGGATCAAGATAAAAAATGCAGCTACAGCAATTGAAAATCTCTTATAATTGATGTATTTATCGTAAGCTGATGCTTTTTTTTCAGATGGGTTTGTCATGCGACTCCTCATTAGCTTCTCTTTAGAAGACCGTTTGATTACTTAAGTTGAGTAATATTTCAATCTGGAAACCGCTCACGGACACCTTCAATGATCTTCTGCTGTTGTTTGATTATGTTGTCTTCCCTGCGTAGGTACGCCTTGCGGATTATCTCTGCCAATTCGTCAACATCCGGTGGCTTCGTTACATAGTCGAACGCGCCCTGTTTCACTCCTGCTAAAGCTGTGTCCACGGTAGGATGTCCTGTCAGAAGTACAACCTCCATGTTGGGAAAGTCTTTCTTCATCCGCTGTAGAGCTTCAATACCGTCCATTCCAGGCATTTTTACATCGAGAACCACAACCTCAAAGCTGGACTCCTTCATAAGCTCTAATGCCTCTTCGCCATTTTGGGCAGTGATCACCTTCATTCTCCTGCGTTGAAGCACATTCTTCAGGGATTCAAGGAGCTCTACTTCGTCATCAACAATCAGCACCTGGATTATTGCGCCGGATTTGATGCTATCATCAATACTATCGGCTGTATCCGTTTGATTTCTTACCTGAGACGCTGCTTCCTGAACCACTTTTAACAGGGTATCCATATCGCATGGTTTAGTCAGGTAATCGTATACCCCACCTTTTGAAGATTCGAAGGCATGGGGTACAGAACCGTGACCGGTCAGTAAAATAACCGGCAATTGCGGTTGTATTTCCTTTACTCTACGGAACACTTCATCGCCATCAATGCCAGGCATTTTTACGTCCAGCACTATCACGTCAAACTGATATTCTTTGATCAGCTTAAGAGCCATGGCTCCGTCGAAAGCCGTCTTCACATCGATGCCGCGTCGGTTTAGCGCTTGAGCGGTTGATGCAAGGAATTCCTCCTCGTCATCCACCATTAAGAGCCTTATTTTTTCACTTTCTTGATTTTTCATTTATCATCTCATGAGTTACTGTGTTTTATTTAATTCGGCAAAGGGATATGAATGCGCATTGCAGTACCTTTACCGGGTTCACTTTCTGCTTCGAGACGACCATTCCATGATTCAACAATGCCATAACAAACAGACAAACCCAAACCTGTCCCTTTTCCTACGGGTTTTGTTGTGAAAAAAGGTTCGAAGATGCGTTCGATATCCATTGGTGGAATACCAAAACCATCGTCTTTTATTTCGAGTAGTACATTCTTTTCTTCTCGTCTAAGGGTCATTACAATTTTTCCACCGAAAGTAAGCGCATCAAACGAGTTATGAATAAGATTTACAACCACTTGTTCTAGTTCAACCGAATCGATCATTACAGGTGGCAAATCTTCTTTGAATTCGAGGATCAGCTCAACATTGCGTACGCTGGCTTGCCGTTCTAACAGGTTTTTTATCTCTTGCAAGCTCTTGACAAGATCTGTCAGTTCTAACTCCACTTCACGCTTACGTCCGAATTGGAGCATTTTTGTAGTTATGCTTTTACAGCGTTGAATCTGATTTTTGCTACGCTCAAGTGATTCATTAATTTCATCAAGAAATTTCTCATCAATATCTGAATCAGAAACAAGGTCAGAGATGTTCGTCTGATCGGCGCTAAGGATTGCAAGCGGATTGTTAATCTCATGAGCTAATCCGGTTGCAAGTTCACCGATGGATGCCAGTTTAGCTGATCTCATAAATGCCCGATGCATCTCCTCACGCTGTTCGTTGGCTTTTTCTATTCGGTTAGTCAGGTGCCGTGTAGCAAAGGAGGTCGTGAACACGATGAGAATCACTGCTATCAAAATTATTGAAGCTCCGTAAGTCGTTGCCCGGTTAAGAGGTGCACGCACTTCTGAAGCATCCTGTTGTACAACGAGCAACCAGCGGTTATCGTTAAGCCAAGTAGTTACCTGGATCTTTTCGATTCCATTCAAATCTATTCTTTGATCCTGTACACCTTGATGATAGACAGGTTTTTCTATCAGTGATGAATCAAGAACCGATCCTTTTCTTGGAGTTGTTTGAAACAATCCAGCATGATTTACAATGAATGTTTCACCGGTTTCACCAAGCATTCCTGTTTTTACAATTGTATCAAACTTTTCACTGTTGATTGTCGCTCGCAGAATCCATGGTTCATCCTTATTTTCGGTTTTTATGGCGAAAATACAGTGAGGTACCTGCCTGAATCCGAGGAAAACGTCGCTGATGTAAACGCCCATAACCATAACCTCCTCGAACCAATCCGCCTCAGAGTAATTTCGGTTTTTTAGATCATATGGTCCTACGTAAGCCAGGTGTTGACCGTTCTTGTCTATCACTCCGATATCTACGAAACCACCACTGCTCGATAGGTCTAAATCGGTAAACAGCTCACTAAGACGTTTACCATCTTGTAATTCCAGTAGAGTGTTGGATTCCGCAAGGAGTTGAAGAAGGTGGAGATTTTCATCCAGATATGCTTCAATGGATCTTGCATGGTTTTCGACAGTCGATTTCTGTATTTCCAGAGATTTTTGTTCCAGTAGTTGACCGAAGACAACCCAGGCACCAATGCCGACAAGGCAGAGCGGAACCAGTGAAACAAAAAGCAGAACTGCAACGATCCTGCGATGAAAGAAAGGTTGATCCATCTTCCTGCTCTTCATATATCCTGATGAAGGAAAGATTTTATTTCTCATCATCATCCAGTTGTCTCAATCTACGCATTATACCGAGGGCACTATCGCCAGTCGCAATCTGTTGGATTTTCTCCATCCGCTTCAGGTCATTTTCGAACTTTTTCTGCAATCGAAACTGGTAAGCTTCCTTGAGCAATTCAATCAAGCGGTCAAATTCATACGGTTTTGGCAGATAGCTGTAAGCCCCCAACTTGGTACATTTCGCAGCAGATTCCAGCGAGCCATGACCAGTCAGGATGATTACCTCTAGAAACTTGTGATCACTCTTGAGGAATTCCAGCAGCTTCTGACCACTCATTCCGGGCATTTTCAGATCGACGAGTGCCAAATCGAATTTCTTACTACGAGCCGCTTCCATTGCTTTAATGCCATTTGTGGCTTTAGTCACTTGAAAATCACGCATCTCTAACCGCTTGGCAATTGAATTAAGAAAGCTGACTTCATCATCGACGATCAGAAGTTTGATTTTATTTTCCATTATATATACTCCATCAAAGTGCTTCTTGAGTTTGGAATGGAATTGTCTTGTAATTCCAAATTCCGATTAAATTTTAAAAGCCAATCCATCGCCAGTATCCGAGAAACGTCCAGAACCATAAGACAGCGAAGGAGAGCAACAGAACTACGGTTCCATGCTTAAGAAAATCAGCCAGGGTTACCAATTGTTCGCCTGTAACGGGATCTTTGGCCATTGCGTAGGCTATTGCATTATTGGGTGTTCCGATAATTAGCATATGAGCGAATGATGAGGCGAAAGCAGTTGCTAAACCGATCATTAAAGGATTAGTATCAGCGATCATTGCCATTGGCACCGTTATAGGTCCAATAGCAGATACTGTGGCACCGTCGCTCATGAAATTTGTAGTAATGCCGGTGAATAAGCTCGTTGCTATTGCTAATCCCGTACCACTACTCATGAATTCCGGCAAAACATTTATAAATGCGTCTGCCAGATATAGTGCTGCGCCTGTACATGCCAAACCTTTGCCCATTGCGCAAGCACCTGCATATAATGCTACAACCTCCCAGTGAATCCCAGCAACGTCTTTCCAGCGAAGAATTCGAAAGATATTAAGCACTACAAGAGCCATTATTACTGGTCCGCCCATCCCGAGTGTATCGCTGGTCGTGATCCACAACAAGATCAACCCCACCAGTACTGCAGCAGTTATATATTCCTTTCGGTTTATTGGACCGATTTTGTTTGAAGCCTGCCTTATAATGGAGGCAACATCAAGTTCTTTAACTTTGATTTTTCTCCGCATTGTGATGAAGAAATATAAGCCTATAACCAAAGCCATCACCGGTACGAAGGGAAGACCATACATGACCCACTGACCAAACGTCGGAGCCACTCCGTAATCAGCCAGAATACCAATCATTACGGCATTGCGCCCTCCTGCTACAGGCGAACCGGGACCACCGCAATTAGCAGCGAAACAGAGTGAGAGAACAAATATTACTGCCAGGGCATGATCTTTCTTGATACCTTCCCGCTGTGTGGATGTTATGTAAACGAGCATGAACATAGGCATAATGAACGCAACGAGTGCGTGCTCAGAAATAAACGAGCAAGCGATTGCCATTAATGGAAGAAAGATGAAAAGCAATCTTGGCAAGGAATTAGCAGGTCCCAATAGCAGCAGTCCAATTCGGCGGTCCAGCCCTGTCTTACTGATAACCCTGGCAAGAGCCAGTACGCCAAAGATGAAGATGACAGCATCCTTTGCATAAGCTTTGGCTACATCGTCGGGACTCATGATACCTAACAAATACATAGACACCCCAACCAGAAGAGCAGTGATCCCGACAGGCATGGCACCCGTTGCCCAGAACAGCGCAGCGATTACTAGCGTTCCTAACATAGCCTTGGCACGGAAGGTTGATTGCTCGATAGTCATTTGATAGATTTTAGACAAATTGTTTTCCGTGGATATTTCGTTGCCGAGTTTGTACGTTCGAGCGTAATAATCGGTAATAGATTCACCTATTTTCAGTTTATTATATGAAGCATATCCCAAGTGCAGATCCTGTGATGTTCCGGTCTTTGGGGCAGAGAGTAATTCTTTCATTTTCTGGGGTGTGGGAATTAGAAGTATCCCAAGGAATATCAATAATCCAAATACAATAACAGCAGGTCGGGAATTATGAGATCCTATAACCCACTTCAAAAAAGATCCTTTTTCAGTATTTGGAATTTCGTGTCTCTCCATTACTCGCGCCTTGTCAGCGCGTGCCGCCTCGATTACCTCTATTAGCCGTTCATGGTCACACGGTTTTTCCAGGTAGGTGTAAGCTTCGAGTCGTCCTGCTTCCATTGCAGACTTTACACTACCATGCCCGGTCAAGAAAATGACCTGTAATTCCGGCCGGAACTCTTTTATTTCTTTTAATACCTGCTCACCGCTTACTCCAGGCATTTTACGGTCAAGAATAACAACATCAATCTCGGGATCGCCTCGAACGACCTTTACTGCTTCGGTACCATTATCGAGAGTAATAGTCTCGTACCCACGTAAATTGAGACGTCGAGCTAATGAAGTACGAAATTTATCCTCGTCATCGACTAAAAGTAATTTTGGCATTGGTTAGACTCTTTCACTTGGATTTATTATTAAACTGAAGTTTTAATAAAATCAGAAATTTCAGTAAAAAGATCTGATAGTCGTAGTATTCCGACTACTTGATCCTCACGTTTCACCAGAATGGATAAAGTCTGCCACATGACCATTTGATGGACTGCTTCAGCCAAAGTGCTATTTTCATCGATGCTTTCTTCAACGGGCTTCATCACTTGTTTGAGTTTAATATGTTTAGCACACTCAGTGATTTTAGTTAAATCGTCTCTCCAGAAATTATAATTTTCCATCATAGATTCAATGAACTCGGTACTCAATCCTGATTTTGAGAGTCGTTCAACGTCGCCCAAAATTGTATATTTTGGTTCCAAGGCTTTCAGAAAGCCAAGATGCCCCAACTTTCCGACTATAGTTCCGTTTTTGTCTTTCACTAAAACGGCACGGTGTGGTTGACGACCAGGTGGGAGGTTAACTTGCGATTTTTCTAAAGCCTGAAGAGCCTCCAGTAAACTGTCGTCTTCGAAAACCAAAGCATATTCATTAAGCGGAAGAGTGAGATATTTTACATATCTATCATTCATTGTTCTTACTCCCTCTATCGCTTGTTTTCATACGCTCAGCTACTTCGTTAAACAAATCCGCCAGACGAATTATTCCCACGACCTTTCTTGCCTGATTTGTCACCAGTATCCGCATAACCTGCCACTTGATCATTTTATGGATAGCTTCTGTAATAGGCGCATCCTCATTGATTGATTCTGAAATTGGACGCATTAGATGTTTGACTTCAATCGTTGCAGCTCGAGTGCATAGATTCTCTAAATTGCCCTCCCAGTAACCGAGCAGTTCGGACATCGAATCCAAGATCTCAGTATCAATTTCTGACCTTGATAGAACATCAAAATCGCTGATCAAGTTGTACTTTGGTTCAATCGCCCTGAGAAAATCCATATGCCCTAAATAACCAACAACATCCCCATTATAGTCTTTAACCAGGACAGCCCTGACCTGGTGACCATAAGCCACTATGGTGGATTTTGAAGCTTCAACCATTCTATTAAGTGCATCAACTAAGATGGTATTTTCAGATACAATGGCGTAATCATCCAGTGGTACCATCAGCATCTTGACTCGTTTAATATCCATATGCGATCCATTTCAGTGTGTTCAATATTCCCAGAAAAGAGTTAATTGAAGGGAAGAATGATCGTGAACGTGCTTCCCCTGTCAGGTTCACTCATGACTAAAATTTCCCCCCCCAGGCTCTTCACGATGCCGTAACTGACCGGCAATCCAAGTCCAGTTCCTTTACCAACTTCTTTAGTTGTGAAAAATGGCAGAAATATGTTTTCTATTTCCTCAGGATCCATACCTCTGCCTGTATCCGAGATCTCAATCTGGATGTTCCCATCGTATTTAGCCGTTTTAATTATCATTTTTCCCGAACTATCATCTAATGCATCAATGGCATTATTAATGATATTGAGGAATACCTGCTCGAGTTGAATCGCATCTGTAACTATCGATGGAAGCTCATCTTCATATTTTCTTACCAACTCTATGTTTGACGATTCCATCTCGCGTGCCAGGAAACCGTCCAGCACATCATCTATCAGCCGGTTGACATCGTGCGGTGCGAGCTTGATATCAGTCTGACGAACAAAACCAAGTAACTTTCTTGTAATATCACGGCATCGGAAAACAGCTTCGTGAATCTCATCGAGGTGATCACGCATTTCATCCTGAGTGACCTCTTCTCCATATTTTGGGTCCATCAAGTCTTTCATCAATCCGGATTCTTCGCTGATAATTGCCAAAGGATTGTTAATCTCGTGAGCTATTCCTGCAGCCAACTCTCCCACCGATGCCAGTCTTGCTGCATGCTCCAACTGGGTTTTGGTCTGGATGCTCTCTTCCTGTAATTGAACCAATTGCCTTGCTCGGGAGACAATTACGAAAAAAATGATCAATATTATTCCCAGCGATACCAGAATTATTCTTAGATCAAGATCCCGGAACAAGCCAGAATCCCGGTTATTAGCCCATTGCACGATTAGAGCCCAATCCGCCGATCTTAGCCATGAATAACCGTACTCGTGCTCGGTCTGACCGATCTTAAGCTTTTCAACACCAAGACTTGGTTCATAGGGGGGTACAATGGAAGATTCTTCCAGTAACGTACCAACATGCTGGGTTACAACTTGATAGTAGCCGTCTTTGTTGACTATGGAAGTATATACCTCGCCTGTACCTTCAACAGAGATTATAAATTCATGTATCTTTTTAGGGTCAAGCGTGGCTCGCAACACGACATATTGACCATCGATTGTCCGACTGACACCGATGGTGAAATGAGGCTCCTTCCTGAAGCCCAGGTAGATATCGGTAATGATAAAATTATCAGTTTTGTTTCGTAATTCGACATACCAGGTTTCCATGCTGTAGTCTTTCAACTCCAGTGATGAGAACGGTCCAGAATATCCAACCTGAACACCGGATGAATCGAAAAAGCCAATATCAACAAACGTAGCTGAGCTTTTCTTCAGTTCATTTAGATACCTTTGCATTGATTTAGAAGAAGGAGGCAACTCCAGTTTAGGACTATCGATCAAATTAATCAGATTGATTACCCTTTCACGTAGAAACAGGTCGAGTGTATTTCCCTGCTGTTCAGCAATAGTCTTCAAATGAATCCGACGACCCTCGTTTAGTAACTGACTTGATTGCAAGTAGAAGTAAACCGTCAGCAAGACAAATGGAGCAAGGTAAGACAACGAGAGTCTAACTATCGTTTTTCTGAGCAGCACGTTATGCTGAGCTTTAGTCTGTGTACCCATATGATATTGAACCGTTTAAAATTACTGTTTATCGATAATTCACAAATCCATCCGATCAACACCTATTTGACTCGCAATCCAGCTAACTTCACTGCCCCTCGATGATAGCCGTCAGGAAATAGTCTTTCGAGTTCTTCAAGGTCGATCCCGTTGGCTTCGCATGTCTCGATAACTGTTGGCACAACTTTATTCTTCTTATAACAATCTCGGATGTGTAAAATTACCTGCCAATGTTTTTCCGTTGGTTCATCAAACATTTTTGTTTCATTTGCTTTATGTTTGCAGAAATGTTCATCCCATTCATCAGGATCAATTAAAAATCCAAAGAGATCGACTCTATATATTTTTTCGGATTGTACCGGTGCGGTTTCTTGGGGTAATGCACCCAACCAGGTTGTCGAAACTGCACTTTGACGGTATGTGATCCCGGCAAGTTTGCATGCACCCCTGAGATATCCTGTTGGAAATAACTCTTTAAAACCACGAAGTCGAAGTCCGTTCATCCTGCAGGCTTGATAAACTGATGGGCATCGGGCATTTTCATAGAATACGTCACGAATGAATTTTATTACTCCCCAATGTCTTTCAGTCAATCCGTTTTCAATTTTAACATCTTTTGCTGTTCCCTCGGCAAAGTCCTCATCCCATTCAGTAAAGTTCTTTATGAACCCCAGCATATCTATGTTATATGTCTTGCCATTGTAATGCATAGTGCACATTATCAACTCCTTAATAAGTTTTCGCTTCTCAGGTAATCAATAATTTCCAGGCTCAAAATCTCTGGTGATTTAGCTTCGGTCCTTGACACAAATTCAGGATTGAGAGGGGATTCATAAGGATCATCAATTCCTGTAAATCCTTTTAATTCACCCATCCTTGCTTTTTTATACAAACCTTTCGGATCTCTTGCTTCGCAAATTTCAATGGGTGTATCGACGAAAATTTCAATAAAAGGCAATCCTTTTTCGCCATGTTTTTTCCTCGCCAGGTCTCGATCTTGCCTGTACGGTGAAATGAAACTGGTGATGGTTATAATTCCTGCATCAGCGAACAGGAGTGCCACTTCACTAATTCGCCGAATATTTTCTTCCCTGTCCTCAGCAGAAAATCCCAGGTTTTTATTTAAACCATGACGAACATTATCCCCATCCAATACATATGCGAGACGACCACGCTTGATTAAATCGTGTTCCAGGGTAAAAGCTGTTGTACTCTTACCGGATGATGGCAAACCGGTCAACCAGATCGTGATACCCTTCTGCCCCAACAGGTGCTCTCTTTCTTCACGTTTAACGTGATTCATATGCCAGGTTATGTTTGTTGCATTCATTGTACTTTGAATCCCTTGATTAATATTTCAATAACTGAATGTATTTTTATGTATTACAGTTGTTTCAGATAGTTAACAAGTCCGTTGATGTCTATTGGTTTGTAAAAAATCCGGTCGGCATTCAATTGAATATGATCACGGTAAGCAGTAATGATAATCATCGGTATTTTTGAACCGAGAGAACGAATTCTGTCCAAAACCTCAATACCACGTATTTTAGGCATCTTCAGATCGGTAATGACTACATCGAAATCATTATTTGCCTGGAACCGTGCAATTGCTTCTTCCGGATCACTGAAAGCTTCACTGTCAAAACCCAGCATCTTCAGTGTTGCAGCCAACGCTTTTAATGATGGTATGTCATCTTCTATTAAAAGAATTTTCATAACTCCACTTTTACCTTCGTTGGTAATTTCAAAGGGACAAAAACTCATGTTGAGTGTTTACAACAAGTATGCCAGATATAAAAATGAAGCAGTATCAATTAGAAGGTATTTATTAACAAACAATTGTGAACAGAATTGGTTAAGAGGAAATTGTTAAGATTTTATTCAAGTGAAGTGTTTCACACGTGGCAATTAGAACAATTGGGCGATTTCGCACAGTTGAAAGGGTTAGTCAGTGAAATCATGATATTGTCAATGATTGATCGACTAAAAGGTAGAGTAATTATTATAACTGAATATCAGTCCAGCTTTTTAAGACGAGATCTTAAAGCATAGCGTGACATCTTCAAATACTCTGCTGTTCTGGTCTGATTTCCATCGTGCATCTCAAAAGCTTTTCTGATAATGGCATTATTCAACTCTTCGAGGCTGAATCCGTTTTCCGGTAACTGGATGGTGAAGGGGTAGGTCAGTACTGTCTGTTTGCTTAAAGTCTGATCAGATTTTTTATAAAGGATATCAAGATGCTCAGGTAGTAATTGAGAACCATCATATAATAGAACTGCATTCCTGATTACATTATCAAGCTCCCTGATATTCCCATGCCAGGGATAAGATTCCAAGAGCCTGACTGCATCCTGGTGAATTGAGCGAAAGCAGCGATCCATCTTTTCCGTGTAAAGAGTAAGGAACATCCGGGCAAGAGGTGGTATAGCCGATTGCTGTTTTCGTAAAGATGGTACTTCAATATGTCCTACATGGAGCCTATAATATAGATCCTCACGGAATGAACCTTCTTTGATCATTTTTTCGAGGTCGCGATTTGTTGCGGTAATTACACGGAAATCAAGAGGTATCTTCTGCGAACTGCCAACCCGGTATATGGCTTTTTCCTGCAGCACCCGTAAAAGTTTCGGCTGTAATGATAAAGGGATCTCACCCACTTCATCGAAAAAAATAGTTCCGCCTTCTGCCGCCTCAAATTTTCCCGGTGAACCGGAAGGTTTTGCTCCGGTAAAAGCACCTCCTGCATACCCGAACAATTCGCTTTCAAACAGAGTCGAAGCGATTGCAGCACAATTGACTATAACAAAGGGGAGATTACTACCGCTTGATCCATAGTGGATCAATCTCGCAAACATCTCCTTTCCGGTTCCGGTCTCGCCCTCAATAAGCACCGGTACTGTACGGTCCTCATGAAATCGAAGAGCGATGTCTGCGAGTGAACGCATTGCCGAAGAAAACAGACCTAATCTTGATCCGTCAGGAAAGGAAATAACGGGTTCATTCAATTTAAGGTTAGAAACAGCTGTTTTTAAAGGAGAATCATTCTTGCCGAGTCTCGGTTCAAGATCGGTCTCCTCAATTGATCTCTGCGTAACAATACGATTTACCACTTCAATTAATTCTTCTGCTTTTAGTGGCTTACGAAGATAATCAATCGCTCCTTCTCTTAATGCCGCTATTGCACTGTCAAGATCAGCAAATCCGGTAATAAGAACTACATCCGTGTTTCGTCCACTTGGAGAGTTTTTTATCTCATGAAGCAAGTCCATCCCACTCTTGCCTGGCATCCTAATATCACTGATGACTAATGGAAAGGTATACTGATAATATAATTTTAAAGCCTGGCGAGCATCTTCACATGTTGTTACCTGGTGACCAAGCAATCCCTCAATCACCTGTGAGACAACTCTGCGACTCTGTTCATCATCATCCACGTGAAGTATCCGCATTTATCAAATCCTCTCTTTGTCAAATACTGCAGGAAAATACAATGAAAATGTTGCCCCAGCATCCTTGTTGTTACATGCTTCGATTTTTCCATTAAATCGATTGACAAACATCTTAACAATTGCTAATCCCAATCCCATACCTTTTCCAGGAATACGGGTAGAATAAAAAGGATCGAAAAGTTCATCTTCTGAAAGAGTTGAAAGACCTGGTCCGTTATCACTGATTTCAAGTATGACAGTTTTATCGACCATTTTTGTGTTGATTCTGATTTTTTTATCAGTTCGCTCAACTTCATCGAGAGCATATATTGCGTTTATCACAAGATTGTTGATTATCTGCTGAAACTGTACCGGATCACCAAGTAACTTTAAAGACGAACTATCACAATTCATAATCAATTCGATTTGATGATTTTTTATCTGGCGTGCAATCAACTCGAGAGCGTCCTGTAAAACTTCGTTCATATCTATCTCAACCGGTTTCTGTGGAACCGGTGTCACCCAGAACGAGCGCATATGTTCAATAATTTCTGATATTCTCTTTGAACCGCTCGATATCTCCTTAATCAGGTTAAGAAGGAAATCAGGGAAAGAACTAGGATTTTTCTCACTCCAGAGTATTATTCCGTCTGCACTTAACCGAATTGCATTCAACGGCTGGTTAATTTCATGAGTTATGCCTGCCGCCATAACTCCAATAGATGATAACCTCGATGTTTCTTCAGCCAGTTTTATTGCTTCATTTCTTTTTTTACCTACCTCTTCCATTGTTACAACTGCTCGTTTGAGTTTCCGATTTAATCGCGATACATAAATCGCAAACAGGATGATGGCAATTACAAGAATCACCGATCCAAACATCCAATGCCAATACTGTTTTAAAACCGCGTTAAAAGTTACTTTCCCATATTCTTCATAAGGACCAGTATGAAGTCGTTTAAGGCAATAGTGTACACTTTGATAATTCAGCGGTATTGTCCAACCTCCGCAACCTGCCGCAATTGCTGCGGGATCATCTCGAGACATCTTTAACAATGCTGATGCTACCTGTTCAGCCAGCTCGATAGAGGTTGATGGCAACCTGGCAATTGGCCATTCGGGATAAAGTCGGGTGGAAATGAGATAAGGGTATTCTGGGTAGGTATTATCATATAAACGAAATACATGAAAATCGGTCAGTTTTATTCTATTTTCCTGTTCCATTCGTTCCAGGGTGCCGGATCGAACTGCACCAATATCGACTAAACCATCCCTTACCGCATATACAACAGAATCATGTGTGCTCCCAGCAAACTGAACGTTTGAAAAATCCGTAAATGGATGAAATCCCTTTTCTTCAAGTTCAAACCAGACTGAATGCCATGCGCCAAGCGCATTCTGGTGCACCGTTATGAATGATATATTCTTGAAATCATCGGTATTTTTAAAGTCTGTCCGGTCAGACCTGGCGAAAATCACTCCACCAAATACTGTGTTTTCCTTTCCACCAGCCAGATTCTTCAGTGTCGCAATCCGGCTTACTCCATGCTGCATCTCCAGTCCAACATAGTATGAAGAATTTGCCAGAATAAAATCTACCTTCTTTTGCTCAATTGAGGAGTAAATCTCATTATAATCCAAAGGAACAATTTCAAAGGTGTATTCACTTACTTCTCGAGTCAAGTATTGCGCTGTCGGATTCCACTTTTCCAGACACCTTTCAGCGCCACGTTTAGCCAGTACGCCTATTCTGACCGTTTTTAATGCATCTTGAGTACCTGCGAAAAGATCAGATATTGTCAGAACATTCGTCAAAAGCATTGCAACCAGAATAAGCAAAGCACCAGTGATTTTAGACAAAGCCTTTATGTGACCCTCCAAAGGTTGAGTATTTGAAATTACAGACAACCATCCATCTTTTTAAATTTATTATCAAGATACTCAATATTATTAGCTGAGTTGATACATGGTAGCTGATAACTGTACGTCTTCAAAGTTTTTTGGACCATTTCTAAAGTGTGATTCTGCTTTTAACATTGTAGTTATTTCTTTCGCTTGAACACAAGTTTTGTTCTTTTCTTTTTCTGATTGTTTTTCTTTTAATTTCCTCCCTTCTGGACAATATTTCCCTTTATTTTCCCTGGTACATTTCTTCAGGGGTTACGTTTTTAAGTGATTCATGTACTCACGGAAGCTTCAATATCACGGATAACGTCAATTAATGGCATAAGAACATATACTCAAACAAACCAGGAGATATTCTTATGCAAAACACATTCTTACCATTCGCACCGGTCGAACTCCAGCCACTACAAACACCGGACGGAAATAAAAGCTCACGCCAATCTGTCGTACTCGATCCCGAAGGTGAACGATTTGAAGCAGGTGTCGTATCAAATGACTATCGTCTAATCCCCAATGCTGATGTTGTACAAGTGGCTGAAGACATTTTAAAGCAGTCACAGCTTGAGTATAACGACCATCAGACAATGTTCGATGGGAAACGCTTCAGAAGACGGTATGTGGTTAACCAGCTACAGGGTGAAGTCCGCGTTGGAGATACGGTAGCAGTAGTCATGGACGCACGTAACAGCTACGATGGCAGTTCAACATTTGGACTTGAATTTAATGCTATGCGTCTTGTATGCAGTAACGGATTGCAGATTTCTTTCATGCTTGGCGGTTTCAGGTTCAAGCACTGGGGTGATAGGGATTTTGAAAGTGAAATGCTTAATGCATCTGAAAACTTGTTGAAAGTTCAGAACCGGATGCAGGTAGTAATGCCATTGCTGACAGAGATGACCAGGAAGCGGATAAAGCGTGTTGATATTCAGCAGTTCTTTCAGGAAGCGAAGCTACCGATTACTGTACAGGCAAAGATCTTCAACTCCATCGAAGAAGATAACCGGTGGATGCTGTATCAAGCTGCTACTGATGTATTGACCAAGCAGGAAAGTTTCAGTGCGGAGAATCTGAACAGGCGGGTTTCGCAATACTTTCTTTCACGGAATTAGGGGGAATTATGCAACTATCACCACTACACCAATCGACTATTAAATCCTACCTCTGGTGTGGAAGATCATTCAAGTATCAATACATCGACTGCATTCCACAGGCATTCAGGAACCTGGCTGCTGTACATGGGACAGTAATTCATAAGATTATACACCTTATGCATACGGTAGAATGGGAACAGGATGTAAATAGTGTATATCCATTTCAGTTCGATTTAGAGGAACAGACTGGACGGGAGTCACACATTCCGATATTCTTCAAAGGAGATAAGGATAAAGAACTTTTGCGACTAACAGCTGAGGCTGTTGAGATAATAGATGGCTATAAGTCGAAGGCTTACATTCTTGATGCTGAAGTTATTCTATCTGAAGCTCAATTCACAGTTAAGATGGGACGTGCTGGTGTATTTGCCGGTACAATTGACCAGCTACGACTACATTCCGATGATTCTTACGAACTTGTGGATCTGAAAACTTCACAGTTTAAACCAGACAAGGCATTTCTCGATTGTGATTACCAGTTCAGCATCTACAGTTACGCATTGTGGAAGGGAGTATTCAAAATGCCGGACGGTTCGCTCTGTATGCTGGATATACCACCGGAGAGGTTAAGCATTATCTGGCTTCATATGAGGAACTACATGAAGTACAAACGGGTTTCAAACGGAAATAAGCCTGGAGATGAAAAAGGCGATGCAAGGTTCACAACAAGTAGAACACGTAAACAGCTTGCAGAAGCCAAACGTGACGTATCGGCTATAGCCAGTTGTATTCGAAGAGGAATTTCTCAAAGGAATCCAGATCAACAACGCTGTGGCTGGTGTAGATATTCCAGCGTTTGTATCGAAGACAGCAAAGATTCCGTTTTGAACAGAAGGCAGTTAAAAGAAGTTGAACAACTTATGGAGGCATAATGCCCAGAGGAAAAAGTAAAAATACAGCAGTCGAAAAACCCGGTTCTGATAATGGATCGGGTTTAATCGTTATGGAAGATCTACAGGCACTTGAACTGGAAAATCTGGACGAGGAACTATCCTTAATGACAAGGGACTTTCAGTTACAACCACCACGTGTGCGCGTAGAACACAGTACAACTGGTCGTCACCGGTTATTCATAGACTATGGCGAATCATATACAGAGGAGGATGAAGGTCAGGTTGACCTGCCAGGTAATTCTATCACCGGTATTGTGGTCATGGCACAGATGATCCGTGCAAAGTGGGCAGAAGGTGAAGCCAAGCCAGCGTGTGCAGCGGTTGAAGATAAGCCAACCGTTAATGATCCTGTACACTCTACGTGTATTGGATGCCCGGAGAACGTCATTGGAAGTAAGTGCAAACCGAAGGTAAGACTGCTTGTGTTGACATTCGCTACCGGTCAACCATCATTAGTAGTGTTTCCATTATCACCCACAAGTATCAAACGTTGGAAAGCACATGTTTCCAAGCTTGCCAGGTCTAAAGCTCCCTACATAGCAGTGATTACGAGGTTTACATTGGATGATACCCAGAAGAACGGCTATCGGTGGGCTGAAGTGGAAATGGCTGTGGATCGTGTTGTAACCAAGCAAGAGCTTGATAACGCCATGCAACTGCGTGATCAGTTCACACAGCAGCTACGTGATGTTGATGAAGCCGATTTTCAGGACAACGGCGATAAGGTGCCTTTGTAAAGGGGGTGCTTTATGAAGAAAAGTACAGTCGAAGCAGCACTTAAACTTGCCGTGGCTATAATATCTTGGATAATTTGGATCCTCGGGAAGAAGAAATGAAAGATAACAAACGGTTCACATGCGTGAGCCGTTGTTTTAGCATTCCAATATCATACTGTGATGAAGCATTGGTATAATCCTCAATCTCAAATAATACTTAGGGTCTCCTGAATAAATCAATTACCCTTATAAGGGGAGAGATTGAGCGTTGTTTTTCCTATCTTTTGTGCAAGGATACTGATTAAAACAGTC
>Ga0075120_10000642_pt1 | contig 28714 bp, 48 predicted proteins | sample AntAceMetag02UKL_FD_69792 | JGI IMG/M metagenome (GOLD analysis project Ga0075120, IMG submission 69792) | Saline lake microbial communities from Ace Lake, Antarctica - Antarctic Ace Lake Metagenome 02UKL | ecosystem: Environmental > Aquatic > Non-marine Saline and Alkaline > Saline | place...
ACAGGGTAATGCGGGATCTAACCATGTTTCGGTTTTTACGTTGGATTATGGTGGTTGGCTATTAGATACGCCAAAGAGCTTTTCAACCATAGCAAAAACCAAGAAGTTCGTTGAAGAGTGTAAGAAAAAGTTAGATAAAGGTAATGAAGGCTATAAAGTCCCATTTGCAGATTAAATATAAAGATGAAAACTAAACCAGTAGGATGGAGAAAGGAACCAAAGAAGCATTCAGATGCGGCGAGAAAGGGCTGGAGGAATAGAGGTAAACGTCATTCAGATGCAACTAGAATGGAAACAAAAGAAAAAATAGTCGAAGACCCCAAAACAGGAAAAAGATATATTAATGATGGAAGCGACTATGTCGAAGAAGTATATGGTGAATGCCAGTCGTGTGGTGCAGAGTTTGGCGAAGAAGCCGAAGGCTGGGATTCATGTCCTAAGTGCGGGGCTAAATGGTAACGAGAAAACCTAAAATGAATCCTTCCAGTACATCTCAGTTGTATACTGAATTCAAAAAGATTCGGGATATTGAAGATGATATAAATAGCCTTAAAAATATGAAAAAAAAATTGGCAAACAAGGAAATATCACCAAAATATGTTATAGGGGGTGGATATACAAATCCAAGAAAAGTTGCTAATGAATGGATTGATGGGGCTATAAGTATACGCAAGAAAGAAATGCTATCAAGAATGAGCTCAAAAAAACCAGTAGGATGGAGAAAGGAGCCAAAGAAGCATTCAGATGCCGCGAGAAAGGGTGCAAGAAATAAAGGTAACTTTACTCTGAAAACAAAAGTCGATGAGCATAAACGTAAAGTAAAGAGTTGGAGAAAAATTACTCCTGACTTTTATGTTAATGATAAGACTGGTAATCAAGCTTGGGTTTCTACTGGCAATTCCTTATACTATCTTGATGCAAGTGCAAGACCTTCTAATGTGGCAAACAAGAACAAGATTGCTTATTGGCTAAGAGATTTGAAGGGTGCAGTATTTGAAGATTGGACTTATGATAACAATAAAGATGCTCACATAGCGTTAATGCAATATATAAAATGAAACTAAGCGACAGAATAGCACGGATATTTGTCAAGGATAGAATATTTAAATAAAAATGAATTCAGGTATGTTACTTTTTGGTTTTTTAATAAAAAGACCTAAATAAATGTAACTCAAAGAATGGAACAATATAAACCGAGAAAATTTTTTGTTGTCGGACGAAAGGATGGGTTTCCGATGTGGGATAGAATGTTTTGTAGTAGAACGCAGGCTGAGGCCTTTATTGATTGGTTTGGGTCTAAACATGAACATTACGAGAAAACTGTATGGCAAAATGAAGTGGATAGATATATTGATGGAATAAAAGTAGAGATTGAAGAATCTTTTTAAGAAAAAACAAAATGGAACTAAACGAAAAATATGTTATGAAACATGGGATAATTGACAAGATAGAGCTCGAAATCACAAAATTAGGTGTATTGGATTGTGTGGTACATGTGGTATCCATAGTACCTAATAAAGTACACATGGATGTGTTTTGTCGTAGTGAGGGTGATGATGATGCTTTAGATTTAGAAAATGAGCTTCTCTAAGCCCCTTAAAATGATATGTAAGTGTTGTGGTAAGGAAAGGAAATATATGTTGACTGAGGGTATTTGTGTGCATTGTGCATGGATTAATGGGTGAGTATGGATTGTGGTATTAAGAAGGATTATCCTCAACTGGAGAGAATACTCAGAAGTTTGGATTATGACGATAGAATCTGGCTTATGGCATATATTAATGAAATAGAAGATGATGCTGAGGAATTACTTGAACTTTTGGATAATAATGAAAATGCACATTGAGAGTTGTAGTAAAAAAATGGAAACAATCAAATATTGTATGAAATGTGGGAGCGCTAAGGATGTTAAAGTAAAAGAGATTACAGGCCTTGGACTAGAATTATGTAGGTCTTGTCGTATGTCTAATGATGTGGATAGATTTGTGAATGGGTGGTATATGCGATAATTATAAAATGGCTTTAGTCAATAATAATGGTATTAGTTTAAGGATATCTTGGGTGAATAGGAAAAGGATATGGGGATATTGGGTGTTATGTAATAAAAAAAATACAACTAAAAACCCTCTTTTACAACCTCGTACAACCACTTTACAACCACTTTACAACCAAAATACAACCACAAAAGAGACAAGAAGAGAGTAAGTACACTCTTTTTACTACTATTTTCTACATATATTTATTTATCCATTATATATATATGGGGGGTAGGGGGTAAAAAATACCAATCGGGGCTACGCTTGTCTATTCTTTGGTTGTATTCTGGTTGTATTTGGTTGTATTTAGGGGTATTTTAGTTGTATTTAGTGTTAAAATGCTTTGTCTCTTGCCCCTAATCTCTTTCGTGTTTTAGGACTTTACTAATTGCTTGTTGGCTTTTATTGAGTTTCTGGCCAATATCTTTCTGGGTTGTCCCTGAGGCATATAACGATTTTATGGTCTCAATTTCATGTTCTTCAACAGTTACTCTTTCTAAGTGCTTAAAGGACTCTAAATTTATTTTGTGGATTGTTGCTATATATTCATCTCGGTCATGTTTCCAAGCTCGGTCTATTTTTTTGGTAGACTTTTTAGATATTTCATCCAAATGGTCTATTAGGAAGCTTCTAAAGGCCGCTGTCTTGATTTTAGCAGTTGCCATAGATAATCCTTCGAGTAATTCAGAAAGCTCTGGTAAGATTATCGTAGAGGAGATTTCGTGTAATTCTTGGCGCATTTCGTTATCTGGTGTGCTTATGTATTTATAATTGTTCTCAAAGAGAGTGTATATTGTCTTAGAATTCTTTGCAATCGTGTTTTTGACAACGCGGCGGATAAAATCTATGTGTCGTGTTGGAAATGGTTTGGAGAAATCGACTGTTTTAAAATCGTTTCCAAATAAAAGGAGACCAAAGCGTCGTCCTAATCGTACTTTATCGTCGTCAGCGCCGACAACATTGACAAATTCTATTATGCCATCACTTGGGTCTAGTTTACTTTTTGGGTTGCTGTTTAGGATTACTGTTTTTGTACCTCGACATATTACGGGTTTCTTGAAAGCTCTTATAACAGTCCCTTGTTCGAGATACGATAACATTAAATTGATTAAGGGTGCTGATTCTTTATTCGAGACTGTTAATTCTGAGACCTCATCAACCATAAGCATACCTTTTCCATGAAGAAGGCCAGTATATTGTTCTTCATAATTATTTGTATTAGACCCAAATAATCCAGCTTGAGTAAGTTCTTGAATTGGAGAATTGCCATAAATCATGTTGAATGTAGATTTTCCTGTACCTGAATTAGTTACCCATATTTGATGTGAATTTAAAGGTTGGTATAACATTGCATCATAATCTGGAAGTGGCATGATACAAGATTTGAAGGCTTCTACGAGACGGGGGTCCTTAGTGCTTCCGCCGTTTATCCAATATGCTAGACATTTTTCCCAGTCTATGTTATTAAAGAACAATTTAGGATTAATAGAAGGGAGGGGATAATATAACATCATTCCATTTTGAGTCTCGGCTTTTAGAATCTCTTTTAATTGTTTGTCGCCAAATTTAGTAGGTGCTTTTTTTAGGACTACCTCTAATTCTGGATTGCTTATGTCAATCATGCCTTCTTGGTCTACAATATTCTGTTTGATGTTTGAATTGTTAGGGAGATGTGTCTTGATTATTTCTCCTTTATATTCGTAATTAGAAACGCCATTTGTCCACGTCTGAGCATAAAGTGAGCGATTGTTAACTCTTTTTAGTTTTTGGGAAGGTATCTCTTTAGACTCAAGATTTATAAGAGTGTCTATTAGAGACATTCTGTAGACGTTTCAGACTTTTGTGGAGTGCGTAGAGTAAGGTATATTCCATTCTGTCTTTCTTCATCCTCGATTAAAATCTTGTCCCCACTGTTGAATCCCATGAATTTTGCTACTTGTGGCGGAATCCTAATATATATCGTACCACCCATCGATATAGTGTTTGTTTCAACAATCATGTCTTAATTAGATGTTTTGAGTATATAAAGGTTTTTCAAAGGAAAACCAAAAGGTTTATATAGGACTACCTTCTAAGTATATGTGATTATTTGTAAAATGGTCATATAACATTGGGGAAGGAAAACATGACACAAAGGCAAACAGACAGCGTTCAAAAGGCAACAAAGTGAATCATAAAGAATATTATGATAATTTCCATTTGAAAATGGAACTTGTCAAAAATTTGGGGTACAGGGAACTGGCTTTTAGAGATTGTGAGAAAGAGCACTGGTTCCGAGATTGTTGTGGGTATAATATCGCTTTACTGGAAAGTGCGTTTCGTGCTTTTAGGATATATGATAAAAAAGCTAATTTATACCATTCAGTTGCGAAGGTTAGACGTACTCCTTGGATTTCGTATGCTCCAAAAGGTAGGGAAGAAGGGCGACAAGAATGGCAAATGCAATTTGATAATGCCATAACTGAGTATGATTTTGTGGTAGATATTGATAATAATGATGAACTTGAAGCTTATCGTGTTGCTAGGATTATAAAAGACTTTTTTGATGTTTTTCATGTACCATATTCCATAAACTATTCAGGGTCAAAAGGCTTTCACTTTAGAGTGGCGGATGTGCAAATCCCAGATTGGGGGGTTCTAGAAAAACTTGAAAAATATGCAACAGTAGCCCAATATTTGAGAGAAATAACAGGAACTACAACCAATAAAACTATAGATAGCGTTTATGATAAACGAAGATTGATACGACTTCCATATAGTATAGATGGAAATACTGGGAAAGTAGTTTTGCCATTGAGTGATATACAGTTCGATGATTTTGCATTGGTTGATTTATCTCCTGAAGCAGTCCTTAAGAATGGTATTGGATTTAGGGGAATGCTTACACGAAAAGGGACCTCAACAGATTTTTTGAATATGTACCTAAAATGTGTGAATAAATAAGAATGGAAAGAGATACTTGGAAATATATTATGGCTCTTAATGGGAATATCAATCTATGTAGGACTCATTTAGAGAAATTAGAAGAAAGAATCGGGAACTTAGAAAAATCACTTTCGAGCGAATCGCATCGAACATAGCAAAAATGACAGAAGACACAACCCCCTCTTGGGAGGGTTATAAGATAGTACCAGGTCCAGAGCCAGGTGATGCACAAAAAGGAAAGGTGACAAAGGTGGAAACTTTAACTTGGAGAGAGTTCCTCACATCAAGAGGTCGTGAGGCATCAATTCAGAAGTTTGAAGCAAAGGGGACTGCTGATGATACCCAGTGTGTAATCACAATAGAGTGTGAGGATGGTACTGTTAGGGAGGAATGTCTGAACATTCCACAAGGAACCGCTATTAAATCTGGTAGTTTCCTTGGATTGTATGCAAAAATGTACAAGAATCTTCCAACAGTTAGAGACCAAGTGAAGTTAATTGCAAACGCAGATGGTTTTTGGAGTTTGTACATTGGTAAGTAATTAGGTGGTATATCCACCTCTTTTTTATAGATTATTGGGTTAAAACCCCAAAATTTATCGATTACACAATATAATGAAAAATCTGGAAAACCTCAAGAACATGATGAAAAAATGGTTGATAATATCAATAGTGACAAACCCAAAGAAAAGAGTTTTTAGATTTTTCATAAGAGATTTTGGTGTTAGTACAACACGAAAAAATTATGTAGATACGGATATTGATAATAATTTAGGGTTTAATGATTAAATCACAAAAAACATAAAATGGTAAATATATTAGATACTCTTAGTAATGAGACTCGGGATAAATATATAACAAAGTTCAGAAAATGGCAATACCTATATTCGATGGCTGTATATTATGATAAGTTATCTAACGGATACTTAAAAAGTTGTGTGGTTGTTGAAGCTGATTTCGAGCGAGCTTTTGGTTCTATGGATAAAGTTTTAGAGTTCATGATTAAAGCTGATATATGTACAAAGGAGGAATTTGAGGATGAATAAGTATGTAAAGGATGCAATTAATATTATATCTACTGCTGTCAAGAGTAGCAACCCAGATAGCATTTTTATAGTGTACGGATTCCCAACAGATAAAGGTCCAATGATAGGTTGTATCACTGAAGGGAAAACCACTATAAAACAGTCTTTGAAATTGATGAAGTGTCTCGAAACTGAATGTAGAGAAAGGTCTTTAGCAATCAGAACAAATCTTTTTGTAAATTTAGTGGAAACCTTAGCCGAGAATGATGGGAAGGAAACTCAATAATGGCGGCATATTTATACTTAAAAAAAGAACAAAAATAAAACCAATATGGATATAAATAAATTAACAATAGGCGAAGCAAAAGAAAAGTTCGAGGACTACAAGGAACTTGCTAAGATATTCGGCAATTCCACAGAAAGCGCGGAAGACACAAAACTATTACAGAGACAGTTTTACGGTTATTTTATTGTCCGAACATATTCGGCAGGTGTCTTTGCAGGAGAAATTGAGAGCAAGCAAGGCGATGAGATAGTTATGCGCAATGCCAGACGTTTGTGGTATTGGAAGGGTGCGGCATCCTTATCTCAGCTTGCTATGGAAGGAACGGGTAACCCAAGCGAATGCAAATTTCCGTGTGAAGTAAATAAAGTCGTTCTGCAAGGCGTAATAGAAACGCTGGAATGCACAAAAAAGGCCGAAAAGAGCATAAAGGGAGTTCCAGAATGGAGACAATAGGGGATAACTCTGGCTCTGGTTCTGGCTCTGGCTATGGCTATGGCAAAGGCGATGGCTTTGGGGATGGCTATGGCTCTGGGGATGGCTCTGGCATTGGCTCTGGCTGTGGCTATAGGAATGGCTCTGGCTATGGCAGAGGCGATGGTTCTAGCAAAGGCATTGGTGCTGCTAATGGCTCTGGCAAAGGATAATAAAACAACACTTTAAAAAAGAATAAAAATGAATAAAAATAAGGAAGAATACGAAGATGAGTAGATTACCGCTAGCTCCGTTTAGACGGATGCTTAAAGAATATGGGGCAGAGTATGCTTCTATTGATTCCGCAAATGAATTAAGGAAGATTAGTGAAGAGTTCACATGTGCTGTGGCAGAAAGGTCTGTGTTTTGCATGCAACATGCTGGGAGGAAGACATTACAAAAACGTGATATTCTATTAGCTGTGCGATAATGATAGATTGTACAACTTGTAAACGATTTAAAGGTTGGGGGCTTCCATGTTGTGATGGCATGGATTTTCCACATAAAGACAGTAACCTAGGTAGTTGTAGTCACTATATCAAACAATGAAATATTGTTCGCGTTGTGGTGAACCTTTTGCTTGGGAGTTAGAATCTGGTAATTATATTTGCACGTTTTGTGGAGCTACGATATTTGAGAGAACATAATAAAAAAGAAACCAAATAATGAATTTGTAATGAAATTCAAAGGTAGATACAAAACTTATCATGTCTTTGATATTGACTCAAAAAAGACTTTATGTGGCCGCCATATAACCAATAATTCTGGTGAGTTATATGTGAAGAATGTTCAGCACTCATATCTGGTGTCCGTTAATTGTAAACAATGTTTAAGACAAGTACAAAAATAAACAATGGATACTACTACAATATTTAAGGTGTTAGATGCTGTAATCATAGTTATTGCATTAAGTTGTATTGGTGCTTCTTATTTTATTGTGACTTCACTTATTTATGTTAAGTCTTTTATTACTGGGGCTGATTCAGTTCGATTTAATCTTAACACGTATGGTGAAAGAAACTTAGAAATACTTTTAAGTTTTGTGAGTATTCCATGTGTGATTTATTTGATTTTAAGATTTTTTAGAATACTACAAAAATGAAAAATATATATAAATCAAGATTTTTGGGAACTAGGGGGATAATGTTAAAAACAATAAAAAAAGATGATATCTTTTATGTGGAGTCCTGTATAAATCCACAATCAAGTGATTTTAGTACCACTTGGGATTTAACGCTTAGACGGGTAAGTCATATTTAATATAATAAGGAGCTAATATAATATGGGAATAAAATCAAGTTTTGCAAAGGGTTATCTCGCTGGTAAACGGGGAGATGAAGATATAAGTCGGTTATCAGCTTCAAATGATTCACAAAAACGTGGTTTGGGTCCTATTGAGCCTCAATCTCCGAGTCGTTGGAGCCCTATTGCTAGACGCTTTTCAATTCGAGATAAAGAAGAAATTACACAATATGAGGAGACCAAAACAGAGGATTCTATAGTTTGGTCCCGTGTTACCAGTTCAGTAGGTGGCTTCTTTGATGTTCTGCGGCAGAGATTTGGTGGGAACACTAGCAATACACAATATCAAGGAACATCTAAAAGGGGGGAAGCACCTTTACAAGGAGAATATAGGAAAATAGCTTATGCTTCGACATGGGCCTGGGGTCATGAACCAGATTATAGTGACAAATATGACTTAAAAGTTTATTTTTGGCTTCCACCTGGAGTTAATCTTAATGAAAGTATCGGTAAATCTATAGCTGGAGAAGCATTTAGGACGATACCTTATTTAGTAGGCAAGTCACTTTCTGATGCAAATAATAGGTGGAAAGGTTACACTGATGATTTCATACTTGTTACAACTTCTATGGAACGTCCTTATGACTTTGCTAGAGTAACTGGGGAATATACACATAATCATCGAGGTTCCGTTGTCCACAAATGGGGCCCTGAAGTTGTTGGGAGCTCTCCATACGCATAATGATTTTAAATTTAGATTATGATGATTGGACTGAAGATTCTTTATGGCATGAACTAAGTCGTTTGAAAGAAAAGTATAATTTTGTTTACCAGATATGGGAAACAAGTCCACAAAGTTTTCATATTAGGTCAAAGTGTCATATTGAGGACTATATAGCTTGGGAGATTATGGATTTTTCGAGGTGTTCAAGTGCATATAAATTAATGTGTCATAAATATGGGTACATGCCTTTTAGAATCTCGTCTAAATTAGCATTCTATAAGGGAATTTCTAGGTTAGTACCAAAGCCAAAACTCTTATGTGAGATATGAGGTATTTTTATTTGTAAAACTACAAATTATAATAATAACTAAAAATGAATCCAAAAGAAAACTTACTTAAAATGGATGAACTTCAGTTGGTCCGTTTGAGTAGATGGGGATTAATCTAAAATGTTTGGTAGAAAAAACAAGATTAATGGTAAAATCAAGGGGAACAAGAAAGTAAGAAAGTCCAAGTCACAAAAATCGGTTTCAGTACCAGTAACTGAGTTGAGTGGTGTTGTGTCTAATGCAGATATCAAGGACCTGTTATTAGACATGGCAAAACGTCAGGGGTTTATAGATTCTACTGAAACAGGGAAATATTGGGTAAGATTAGATGATGTGTTAGCATTATTTGATTAATAATGAAAGCTATAGAATATCTAGCACAAATCTTTTATACTTTGATGCAGTCCCAGCCGAGAGGGACTTTTTATACAACTTCATTTTGGGTAGCCGAGTCTATTGTGTATCTAGATATGAAGGATAAAGAGAATCAGAAAGACAATTTTGAAGATTTAGAGGTAAGTAAACAATTCAAGAAAGAATTAGAATTTATCCGAGAGAATACCCATTCCAGAATAAATTTACCTTTATCTATTGTCGAAGCTGTTGTTGCTTCAACTCCTCCAGAACAATGGAGAAAAGTTTATGACGGGAAAACATTTGATGGGTCTAGAGTACATGTGTGGGATGGAAATAATGCTGGTAGAGAAACTACAATTTTAGATTTATATTATTTGATGAAAGAATCATATCTAACTGCCGTCATGGCTGTAGCTGAGACTATTAAGTCATATTCTATGGATTATCGTATGTCTCAATCAAGTGATTCTGCGCTGGATTGGTTGGGAGGTACAAATGAGTAACCCTATGTTCCCTGAAAAATTATTCAGAAAACCATTAAAGTCTCAAGTAACTAACTCAGATGGCACTGTGTCGACAAAAGCGATATGGCACTTTGGGGAAGACCCTCTCCAAAAAAGGTTAACTGAAATGGAGGTCATGAATAACGAGGCTCTTAGGCGTGCAAGGTCCACTGATTTGACTCAGGAACTTGTTAAGTCTTTGTACCTCAAAGCAACTAGAGTCCCATCAGAGAATATCAATATAGAAATCAAGGGTGAGACAAGGTCTGGAAAATCTACTACAGGTATTTCGTTAGGTAAACTGATTTCTAGTTGGTGGGGTTATGAGTTTACTGTGGACAATATTCTTCCAAATCAGGGAGAACTTTTATACAAATTAAAAGACGCTAAATATGGTGAAACTTTTGTAGTCGATGAACAAACTCCAGAGACTTATGGAGAGGGAATTTTGAGAGAAACAGAACAATTAGGTATGAATTTGAATATATGTGCAAAAAAATGCAATAATCTTATATTTATTTATCCACCATCATTTACAAGTCGAAATAGTCCTTTTGGTCTAGAAGCTATCTCTAAGGATGTACAGAACAAATATATAAAATGTCTTTATTATGATTTGAGACGAAAAGATATAGGTGGGGGGCAGGTACCGCGTGGTTATATTACAATTCCAAAATATGTAGATGAAACATATAGGTGTTTACCTAAAGAAAAACAATCAAAATATAGAGTAGACAACATTCTTAAACATCATTTTGACTTTGATTCATTACTCGAAGAACAATATGAACAAAAAAAGGATTCATGGATTGATGATGTGCGGAATATGGATGCTTCAGTACGTAGTAGGCATAAACAAGAACTGGCAACTACACTCGCAGAGGATTTAACATTCCAGACCCTCAAATCAAATGGTCACAGAGAAGCATATATTCAATTAATGATTAACACTGGTGATATAATCGAAATGGCAAAGACTGAGATTAACTCTGTGTCAAATATGGCTCAGGTGATTATACTAAAAAATGGTTGGATGGACTGAACTTATATTGTTCTCGTGTGGTTTGGGGGTAGTTATTGGAGCTTTTACACACATAGGACAAAGGAAGAACAAACAATCAGTAACTGCTCAGGTTCCTATTATGGGAACTTTCTTAGCTTATGAATACTGGTGGCCTAGGGATAATACTCAAAAGAATATCTTAGTGGACAAGTTAATCATAATGGTCTATATGCTTATGGGAGCCTTTATAAGTCCAATATTCTTTGCGTTTACTTCGATACCTTTACTTTTTAGCCATGATTGGTTTGCTACAGATAAAGATTAAATTATGATGGATTATTTATGGCTTATATTCGGAATCCTAATAATTGGATTCTTTGCTGGATTATTTAGGTTTATCTTGTTTGGTTTAATATTAATAGCAAAAATCCCAATACTATTAATCAAGGGTATTATCTATTTAATATCTCAGATTATGGAAAAAGCTTTTTAAACTTTGTAATTCTAATAATACGCAACAAAATGAAACAATCTGCATATATAAGACGTGTGTCTACTGTTAATCAGTTAGCACTACCAAAAGATTTCTTGAAATATATTGCTCCAGAACAAGCTAGGCCTTCGTTTAGAGTTACTTGTAATAAGTCACGTAAGACCATTACGTTAGATTTAGAGGAATGTTCAGGATGAAACTAAATACCGAGCTCATTAAGGTGAGATTAAAGGATGGGAAAGAGATGAACTACAGTAAAAGTGAAGACAAAAGACATGTATTTTTAGGGGATGTGATTACAATGAATATTTGGATGATTGCATTACTTATTTTTATTGTCTTAACCTCTATATTAATAGGCTTTTACCAGATAATGACGTACAATGAAATAGGAACCATGATGATGAACAAACTGGTTGAAATACAATCAAGTTTAACTCAAGGTTCTTTATTGTACACAGATAACGGAGTAATTAGTCTGTTACAACCATGACTAAGCGATTAATATTAATTACTTTATTAACACTTTGTGTATTTGCAGTCGGAGTCCAGGCTTCATGTGATGATGTAGTTTGTGAATCCGATGGTGGTTTTTGTTGTGGCACTACGTGTTGTGGAGGAACATGTATTAGTGGTGTCTGTAGTGTATCTATAGATGATTTGGGGACTGATACCCCATCTTTGTCAGGTTCTTTTCATACTGGTGATATTGCAATGTGTGGTGACGTTATTGGAGACGTTACATTCTATGATGATGTCGTAATCTACGTAACTGGGGAAGATTGTGGTTTAGATGAGATATGTTTAATCGAGTTTGAATCAGATGGGTGTCTTCATGTTGTAAGTAATAATGTTGAGATTGATGGAAACAATAATGAGGCCGATGTAAGAAGTGACAATATCTTTACGAAAGGTTTTATATACACAACATCATCAATCTCAAACTTAGATGTGACAGACCTAGATATTGATTTTGATGGCCATGCCGCTGGGTCCGCCGCGATTTGGTTGGATAGCGTAACTGGAGGTACCTTAGATAATTTACATATTTATGGAGATTATACTTCTTCTAATCGATATTATGGGGTCTATTTGGAGGATTCGCTTAATATTGAGATTATAGATTCAGACATTGGGTCTGGAGTTCCTATATTATGTAAATCAAGTAGTGGTGTGTCTGTTTCTGATAGTTCTTTGTATGGGTATACAGCTACAAGTGGTATATCTCCTTATTTTGCTTCGGTTTATTTAGAGGATTGTGATGATTTTACAATAGAAGATTCAGATATCGATTGGGAACATCCTTCAGTAGGTTATTGTTTGGAAGCAGATAGTTCTCAGGGCCTAGATTTTACACGGACTACTTGTACTTCAGACCAAATAGGTGTGTATATGAGTGGGTCTGGTACTGGAACTTTTATATCTCCTTATATTTCTTCTGAAGATATCAGTTTATATTTTGCAGGATATTCGTCAGGGAATGAATTAAAATTGGTTAATGGTCTTGGTTATCTAAGGTCTGATACCGATTCTGTTAAGGATTTGAGTAGTGGCCAAACAATGTCTGCATTTTATATGTCTAATAGTTATGCCAAAGTTACTTGGACAGATTCCACTTTTTTGGGAGATTTTAAAATTGATGGCGATGTAGAATTTGGAAAAACTGTGTCAACATCTTCAAATTTCTTAGACTTTAATGAATCTTTATACACTAAAGGAGGTTATACTCAAATTAAAACCACTCCAATCACGATTTCTATGTATGATGTCCCAACTATCACGTATACAACTCCAGTTATATTTAGAGATGGGATAATTTGTAATTCAACTTCAACTCCAGAATGTACTAGTATTTCAGGTTTAGACCCACCTTCTTCAACTGTTACATGGATTGTAGAACACTTCAGTAACTATACTATTGGAGACGAGGGGGAAGGCCCAGAGGTTCCAGTAACAGATAACAATATAAGTGATGTGGAACTTGTTATTTCATTCCCACAAACTTCAAAAGCGGAGTTAGGATTATCATATTGTCCAGAAGAGAATCAAACATTTACTATATATCTAATCAATTCGACTACTGGTGCTAATTTATCAACAAATATCAACACGACAATTATGGTGGCTGTGTACTCACCACTGAATGATTCAGGTTCAATAGTTGATGGCCCAAATTATGATTTGGTTTGGTATTGTGATTTAAATAGTTACACAGAATGTAATTTTACTTGGGAAGCCCCAGCTACAGGAGGTGGGAGTGACACAATTATTGCCGCGATGCTTGCTGGTGATGGATATTCTTATGTTTCTTCACAGACTGCTTATTCATATCTTTTATTTTCACCTAATTGTGGGTGGTTTAATGCGATTCCTAGAGACTCTGTGACTGATGAGATTATAGAAAATGTTCTCATGTCTTTGATTGATGAGTCAAATACTTCTTATTATTCCATATATTCAACAACTTTGGGAGGATATTTTTCAGGTCTTCCAATCACAGAAACAAATATTTCTTTATCTAAAGGTGGGTATACCTCAATAAAATACACGATTGATGCAATAGAATTTGGAGATGATGTAAATTTATCTATGGTTGTTGATGAGAATTATACTTCAGGTGGTACAGATATTTATTGCCCGTTTTGTTTGGGTGAAGCACCCCCAACAACCCCAAGTGATGCTACAAGTGGTTTAGTCAATATTGTGACAGATGGAATATTGCCAGGAATGTTTAACTGGTTGATGTTGTTCATAATCGCTATAATTTGTATCATGGTGGTCGGAAAATTATTAATAACAGGGATAACATGAAGTATTATATATTGGTAATATTAACATTGTTTGTCCTTCCCTCAATGGGATTATGTGCAGAGGATTGCCCTGATTGGTATACTTGCCCCCCTGGGTATACTTTGAATGTAGAAGAATGTATATGTGAAACTGCGACATATCCTGTAATAGCTCCTTTGGCCCCTAGTGAATCTATGGGAGAAGGTGGCATCGGTTTTGAAGCCGCTGAGGATTACAATGCCCCAGAAGGTTTCCTTAATATAATATATTCATTTTTGTCAACAATGTTTGTGTGGATTTTATTGTTCATAATATTCTTAATAATCTTAGGAGTACTTGTTAAATTCACATCCATAATACCAAGATGAAGTTGTTACTAATGTTAAGCATAGTATTTATGATTGCATGTGTAAATGCAGAAAATGTTACTTATGATTATTATTGTCCACCTCTTGCGTTTACTAATGAAAACTTTACAATTTGGTTTGATTACCAAAATAGTACTGGGGGGGACCTAAACACCTCAAATGTATCTGTTTATGATTTTGACACATTGGATAATTTTACTCTAGAATACACTTTATCTCAAAGCCATTATTCAGACACATTTTATTCTGCAACCCCTTTAGAATGGAACATAAGCCTAAATGTACTCGATGATGTGTATGATAATATATCAATAAACTGTACAGTACATATCAAAGATGGATTTAATTTCTCTGTCAGTTTATGGGAAGAAGTAAATGAGGTGATTGTCGCGAGTACTACTGGTAAAGTGATTACCGAGGAGAACTATAACAAGATATTAGAAGACCCTTATATAAATGACTTTGCATATCTATTAGCTGTTAATAAAGATTATAATTCAACACATATCTATGACACCTGTTATTTACCTCTCCCAGGAGCCCAAGCTATGTTTGATGTAGCATTTATTCCAGATTTGTTACATAATGACACTTCAACAGATTCTTTAGCAGAACTTAAAAGCTCTTTTAGTGATGAATTAGATTGTAATTTGTTCTGGTTCAGAGCCAAGTACAATGCAGGTTTAGCAACCATAAAATTACCTATCGCTGGAAACTATTCATTATACCTCGCAGATAGCACAATGGAATGGGAAAACGCATTTTCACCACCTCATATTATAAAACCAGGAATCCTTGTATGGTTAGGTGACTTAAACATACCTGAAGAAAATAGTCGAGTAGATTTCTGGATATCTCATGACGAATTGGATTTCTGGACGAATTTATCTGATGTAGTATTCTTCATCTCAATTACTTTACTCCCAATATTTATATTTTTTGTGTTAAGCCTAATTGGTGTTCCAGCAAGTTTTGCAGGTACAATCGCATTAGGATGGAGTGTTATATGGACTACAGTAAAACTATTATTTTAGGGCTGATAGCGGCGTTGTTATTTGTTCCTCTCGTAGTCTCAGAGACTTCTCTATACTTAAGTTACCCAGATTCAATTTGTGTGAATCAAACATTTACAGTTTCTGTTAAATATTTCTATAATGGAACTTCTCTCACAGATGGAAATGTGACTATGGATTATGGTTTGGATAGTATAAATCTGTCTTATGACTCTAATTTTGAGTCATATCGTGATGAATTTGTCTCAGATACAATACAAATTATACCAATTACCCTTGTAGCTGGTCATATCAATGATACCTATTCAAATTTAACTGAAATTGGTGAAATCAATGTTGTAGATTGTATCGGTCTCAATGTTAATTTATGGCAGGAAAGAGAATATGATTATACAGAGGGTGATGATTGGATTCTTCAAGGGAGAAACTATGATAAACAACTTGATACTCCATACCTAAATGATTTTGCATACGTAGTAGCTCGCGATGTGGATAGTAGTGTAGAAGGCCTTTATGAATATTGTAGAATCCCTGTTAGCGGACTCCAGAATTATGGTTCAATGTTAACTGGTCTCCTAACACCTAATTTCACTGATACTCTAGTAGACCTCATCGGTGGCAAGGAAGTCGTAGGTTGTGATAATTATTGGTATCGTGCAGAACTAATCGACGGGACTGCTCATTTTTCTATACCAAATTCAAGTCATTATGCTTTTTATCTAATCGACGGCGTATTATCTTGGGAAAACGCATTTTCACCCCCTCAAGTCTCTAAATCCAATTTATTTATACCCTTAGGCAAAATTGAATTGAATGCGACAGTCTCAAATGAATATGAGGTAGATATTTATCTCACTCATTCCGAGCTTAATATTTGGGGGGCATTACTCGCAGACTACTTTATTGTGTTCGTAGTACTCATTCCGATTTTAATTCTCATAGGTTCAATTATAATAGGAGCTCCCATAAGGCTCTTTATATTAATAGACCTCATTTGGATTATACTATGGATATTATTAAGATTAGCATCCTAATCGCGGTTTTAATGTTGCCAACAGTGGCTTCTGCTTCTACTATACTTACAAGTGAGTATGATATTGATTTTTCACAGGTAGAATGGGTAGGGACTTCTTTTGATGTTGATGATGGGGATACCTCATACTTTTTTATGGCTGGTAAGGGCATCCCCCAAACAGGTATCGTAGTTAGAGTAATCCCTCGATATGGAGGAACCCCGTTGGCTGGAACCACTTTAGATTATATTTGTGGTGATTTTAGCACAACTTTTGTTACAGATTTAAATGGCACTTATTGGCTTACTGATGGCTATTATGTAGATGGACAAAGTGTATTTATTGAGGGTAGTGACACTTGGACATCAGTTGGCGGTAACTGTTCTATGACTGCATCTGGCCAGAATCTTACAGTCACAGTTTACGACATCCCAACTGTACAATATACTGAAGTTCCGAGTGCATCTTTAGAATCAATAGTTCAAACAACCTCATCCATTATCCAAGCTGGATTTGATATTTTGGTTCTTATGCTTATCATAACTGGGATGCTATTTATATTCTTTTTGGTAATCTTTACCTGGAAGATATTTGAGTATTTCATACGGAGGGTACGTGCAAGATGAAACCAATAATTATATTATGTGTTGTATTGTCAGTTATATTAATGTCAACCTCAATCCAAGGTTTCACAAAGAATAGCGCGGCAAACTGGTTTGTCGGGGAAGGAGACATAAACCGAGTAATAGAAGACCATACGTCTTCAAGTATATTCATAGAAGGTGATGAGCTAGGAACTTACGACATCAGAGGGAACTATCCTCTAAACTCAGACCCCTCTAATGATTATGTCTTGATGATGCTTATCACTTCGTCTTTTGATAATAGCTCAGTGATTGTATCTTGTGCAGGTGGTTCAACTTTAATCCTAGACCAATGGTCAAATGGTTTAAACGGAAAAACATTTGATGAAATGGAACTAGCTGATGTAGACGGAATCGGGGGTATGTTAAGACTCCCAACTATAAATGGAACTACTTATGGAATCTGGGTGGACCCTCAACTCATTCCTTTACAAATGTCTTCGTTTGATTCTAGTGGACAAGAATCTGCGTCAGAAGACGAATCAGACTCAGTGGATTGGTGGCAGTCTTGTAGCATCATCCCTCAAGATAATGATGTATGGATAACAGGCACCATATTACGTAATAAAGCTGATGTGTTAGAACGTCATTTTGATACTCTAAATCACGAATTTAATGTAATTTCAACTCGTACTTCGAATACAGTAGACATGCTAGATGATTTAATCTATTCAGCTATAATAGTAGTAGGTATAATCTTAGTAATCTTCATATTTGTTGCTATCTGGAAAACATTTGAGTATTTTGTAGATAGGGCAAGGAGTCCATAATGGGAATAAAATCAAGTTTTGCAAAGGGTTATCTCGCTGGTAAACGGGGAGATGAAGGTGTGGCTAGTCTCGCGGCTTCAAGTGATACGCAGAAACGTAATAAGGATAGAGAACGAGCTGTACGGGAAGAAAATGCTAGAATAGAAACTAGACGAGAACGTCATCAAAAAGCTGAATTGACATCCCAGCAATACCAAAGTGGCTTAATCTCTAGACAAGAAGGCCGTAGCAGATTAAGGGGCCTTGGGTTCTCTTCTAACGAGTCTGAGGACATGTTAATGCCGAGTAAATCAAAAACAAATAATGGCGATTCGAATTTCTCTACATATTACAAAAATGGCGACAAAAAAAAGGTCTCTGAAGGAAACAATATCCGTATAAGACGATTATCCTCTATGAGACAAACAAGTGTAAGTACAAGTAGAATCTCGAATAAAAAACGTTAATGGCTTCACTAAAAGACAAATTACTGGGAACAGGAAGTACTAGTGCTATGGTTGCTGGACCAGCTGGAGCTATGGCAGGTGTTGCAGGAATTGGGGCAGGTGTAGCTGTAAGCACAGCTGGTAAGGCCATAGACCAATCCATAAATGTCTTTACATCAAATATAGATGTTGGACAAATCATAAAATATGCTATATACGCCGCAATTTTATTTGGTGTGTGTATTTTAATCTTAGGATGCATCCGAGAACTCATAATCGGGGTGGAAGTCGGAATGTGTGATGTCTCAGCAGGTTTTCAACTACAAGACGGCGCGGATTGTATTAGAGAAAATATGAGTGCTTTTAAATACGCAATCTTATGGGATATTGAATGGTATATGCGAGCGTTCTTATTCCTCTCTGTAGCTGTAATCCTAAGTGGTACAATATATTCTTGGGCTAAATGGCTTATGGATAAACTTCTGCGTATTGACCTTTATATCAAACAAATCGAAGATTGGATATTTGGGTTTAGCTGGGAAGGCCGTGCAGAATCTGGTGAGACTCTAGAGACAAAGTTCTAATACAGATATTCATTTGTATAGACTAAAGCTATAATTATGTATAAGAATGTACAAAAAAATTCTTTTAATGTGTGCTTTACTAGTCTTATTTATAGTTCCAGCAGTAAGCGCGACAACTTATAGTTATGCTACTTCAACAACTCCGACTTCAGTAAATTGTACATATACTGGGGATGCTCAATGGGATGGGACCCAATTATGTAATCTAACTTATGATACAGTTTGGACCACTTATGGTAAACCTGTTGTAGGAAACGCGTCTACAGTATATTTGAATTACACAAAACCATCTCATGTACAAAGTGTTATGTGGGAGCATAAATCTGGAAGTGGCTCAGCAATTAATTCTACGATACCAGTTGTATGTTATTCAAGTGCAACACTACAAACTAAAGTAGTTATAGACCAAGCAACTGGGAATGTCACATTTACATGTTATAATGGTACGGCTTGGGTTTTAGCAGGAAATGCGAGTACTACTGAGACAATGACAGGAGAGGAGTTCTATGAAGGCGCAGTTTGGTGGTATTTAGCAACACCAGCCCCTATAGTGACAACTCTTACTGAGACAGGTGATGGGCTTGGGAGTCTATTTGATAGTCTTGGTGAGCCTCTAGCGGCGTTCATAATCTATCTTGGGATTGCAGGTGGAGTGGGTGTTCTAATGTATTCTCTTGCACAAGTCGTAAAACGTACTTAGAAATCCTTAGTATCTATGTATATTATATCTTTACTTAATGATATACTCAATTTTATTATTAATAATTGTGGGTCTTATTAAATCTATTAGTTTTTATTAACTCTAATTCTAATTTAAGTGTTATAGTCACATGGCTTGGGAACAACCTGTTATTGGAGGGTTTGAAGGCCTGAACTCATTCTTTGGACAGGTGACCCCTTACTTATTGCCGATTGTGTTAGTACTTTTCCTGGCTGGAACACTAATCCTCATAGGTAGGAAAGTCATGATGGCTGTTTCGTGAAGGAGAGAACAAAATGACTATGAACGCTACACTTAATAGTGTAGGTGACGGGCTAGGCGGATTATTTGATGGTCTTGCAGAACCCCTCGGAAACTTCCTCATAATTGTAGGTATTGCAAGCGGAATTATTGCTTTATTTATGGCTATTGCTGGAAGGGTGAAGTCTGGTATGTAGTTGGTATATACTAGGAATCACAGGATAGAAGACAAAAAGAACAAAATTAAAAAAAAACAAAATGGCAATTAATGATACGCTAATTGGCGTAGGTGATGGGCTTGGTGGATTGTTCGATGGTCTTGCAGAACCTCTCGGTAATTTCTTAATTATCATCGGTATTGCAAGTGGTGTCGTAGCACTCTTCATGGCTATTGCTTCAAGAGTTAAGTCAGGGCTTTAAGGAATGATATATTATGAATTGTAGCAGTCTAATAGAAGGAGACCCAAATGCGTTTGGGTGTGAACTTCAAGAATTAGGCCAGATGACTTCTGGGTTTCTAGGAAACATTGACCCAGTTGTCTCGTTCCTTTTCATAATATTTATCACTGCATTTGTAGTGATTGTATTCCTCGCTGGTTCGCGTGCTATCGGAATCCGATAGCTAAGGACTAATCTCAGAGATTTTTCATGTAATTCATGAAGCCTCTGAGATTCCACTTTTCTTTTTTTATTATTTATTTACTAACCCTCTCAAATATCAACTCATCAACCTAACAACCATTAAAGATGGACCAAAACTCTTCAACCAGGAATCCTCTTAAACTCATTTTAATCACTGTAGTCTTTACTGCATTCGTATTAGCAATAACGCCTACCCAAACCTTAGGTGGCTGTCCTTATTCAGGTCTTGGTGTAATAACCTGTTTATGTGAGGATGGCTCTAAAGAAACATATACTGATAATGCTCGATTCTTAGAAGCTCGTAAGAATCCTTCTTCTTGTTGTTTTTATAAAACCACAACTATCAATATACAAAAGACACAATCTTCGACTCAAACTGGGAACTTAGTAGTTACCCCTAGCTACTATGAAACCCCAAAGACGGGAAACCTGGGTGCTGTAACTGGAATTGCTGGTAATGATAAGAGTACACCTCACTTTGAACCAGCTCCACTCCAGTTATCTCAAGACGAGTTTCAGGCCCTCACTGTAATATCCTCAAAATCTCCATATCCAACAACCTCTTTAAGATTGTATGCTTATAACATATTACATCAGGATTCCCCAATCCAATTAGTTAATCCAGAAACGATAAAATCAGATAAAGGATTTACTATCACTTCGATAAATTCCAATCCTAAACCTATGAAACAACTTAGATACACCTTATCTATTAAAGACCTTATATACTTAAATCTATTCTCATTTATATAGGATTAACTTCTAAGTAACATAAGAATGGCTAATGTGATAGGTGGTGTTAGGGCTGTATCTGAAGTAGTACCTTCAGGGAACATTTGGGACTCAATTCTCTTTTTTGGAATAATTCTAATTGTAATAGGTCTAGTTGTATTTGGCGTAATACTAATCACAAAATGGTTAGTCAAGAAAAAGACGCGAGTGAAAGATATTTATGAAGAAAACTTCAAGAACACTATTGGGTTGTGTAAACTCCATCGTAACACAAAATACCTACATTCTATTATGGGTCTCCCTTTATGGCTTATGAGTAATGGTGTAAAAATATATGTGAAATATCCCCGTGTTAACTATACTAAGGAACACCCTAAATTTCAAAACATCGGAGAAGACCAAAACATATTTGCTCATAATCAAAATGGAGCCCAACTTTTAGGGACCTATGCAGGTTCATGTTATACTTCTGATGGGTGTTTTAATATCCTAATTAAATCAGCACATCAAAAAGTTATGTTCTTCTTCCCAAAAGTTATTATCTTAAAATTACGTCATCCACATAAGCAGAAAGTAATCGACCCAAAAAATGCTGATAAAACCAAAATCTTAGATATTCCACCAGACAGTTATTTCATGTCTGAGGACATAATCATCATAGAATCACTTGGTCTAACTCACACAGGTCAGTATCACTATGTTATTAACCAAGGTGATAATGGTTATCTAATTGACACAAAACCTTTTGTATACAATGACATGATTGACATTGCAACACAGAAACAAGTCATAGACTTTGGACAGAACTCCACAATCATGGCAGAAAACTGGGTAAGAGGAAACCCTCTAATCCAATTCGTGAGGAAAACAGACTCTGGAATAACACAAGAATGATTGATATAACTGGTATAAAATTTATCATAGTTATCATCATAGCGGTCCTCTTTATATGGGGGACTCCATATCTTGTAGTTACCCAAATATCTGCAACCTTGGTTGTGTTAACTCAGTTTGCATTATTATATTATTATGGCGAAAAATATACCACTCAAAACTGAACTAAGGTTTATCTTGACCTCGACAGTAGGGCATGAATGTATATTCAGCTCTACTGACATTGACAAATTGCTTCATGCTCTTAGTTACCAGAACAAAGGCCTTTACAGCAAACTTGCTCCTTTTGTTCAACAATGCAAAGATGTTTACTCAGATTAATTTAAAATGAATTTATCCTCTATAAAAAAGGCAGAGAAACCAGTGCTAAAGAACAAGGTAATCATAGAAATAGAATTACTCAAGGCCGTCATTGACCCAGGGATGGAAAATGAGTTCCTGAAATCTTTTGAAAGATTTGGGGAAACCTTACGCACTGCATTGCTCACATCAGAGAAACTAGAAACAAAAGTATCAATTCGATTACAATGACCCAATACCCTATCTCAGTTAACACACCAACCGCAATCTCAATAGTCTTATTACTCACGCTAGCCGTCTTCATACCACTACTTCTTCTCTCTGGTACGAGTGAACCACCCCATATTTCTGACATACTTGAGATACCACAAAACGAAGACGGCTATACTCTATGTTCATTAGAACTCCCTACAGGAATCACTCAAGACTTTCAGAACCATACTCTCCAACCAGTTCTAGATGCCGCAAAATCATGTGATATAATCGTCATATTTGGGATAGAGACCTCTTCAAGTCTAATCCCTCAAACAATTTGTGATGATTTAGATGGATATATGTGTGCAAAATCTTCTCTAAAAGGTGTCTCTATGACATCTCTGTCTCGCAATATAATAGCCCATCGAATTGGTTCTATGATTGATTTGGTAGAATCCCCCAACCAAATCTATACGCAATCACCTACTACATACACAATCCTCTTTAATGACTCTATTCTTTTAATAACAACGCTCCAACACACCGCAGAATCTCCTCAAATAATAGCCAAAGAACATTCATATCTAACCCAAACAAGTACTAACGGCACCCAAATAACATTTGAATCAGGTTATCCCATACAGACAAGCTATAACCTTCCAATTTTGTCAAGTGACACGCAGGATATATCTTACGGACAAAAGCATATCATACTAAGGTTGGCAAATATCCCAAAAGACAATTTATAAACACTATCATTCTAAACTATGTAGGCTATGAAATTACTGATTATACTCGGAGTATCATTATTGTTGTTTGTAAGCTCAACTTTAGCAGTAACCAGTGTGTCTAGCTGTAGGACTCTAAACTATTATGGGGAAACTTATCAACTATCTGCTAAAGTCGACGCAGATGAGCCTGGCGACCCTTGTTTTTCTGTCACAAATAGCTATATAACCCTTGATTTGAATGGATATGACATCCACGAAGATGCTTCTTCAGGAGAAACAGAATATGGAGTTTATGTCGGTCCTGTTAACAATGTCCGTGAATTTACTATAACAGGTAATTCTCGTTCAGATTATATCCATTATTTCCCGACGAGTGTGTATTTTGATAACTGTTATAATTGTGATATAAACAGCATTACTGTACAGGGAGATACTGCTAGCTTATATATCAAGGACTCATATGTAACTGTAGATGATGTAAGTTTTAGAGGGTCTGCTGATGATAGTGTTGAAATAGATTGTTTGGATTCCGAAATAGATGTTACTGACAGTACTATTTCTCCTGTTGATGATGGGGGTGAAGGAATACACTTAAATGGTTGTGATGATTCCTCATTTGATGATGTGAGTATGAGGCGGACTGATGATAGCACAAGTACCGAATATCTCATACGTGCTTCTGATTCTGATGATGTGACTTTCTCTAACTTAGATATGGATGTTACGGATGGAGAGTATGCCTCAGATGACCATATTGCAAGAATCGAAGATTGTGACAACTTCTTATTTGATTCAGTAGATTTTGAGTCAGAAAATGATGATGCTTATACTATACTCTTAACTGGCACAACTTCAGGAACTACGTTCAGAGACTGTAAATGGTACGAAGAAGATACTGATTTTAATATATATAGCACAGTTGATTCTATTCTATATACTCAATATGGTATAGAATACACAGATACCGATGGCTCAATCTTATGGAATGACACGGGCTTATTTGACCCAAGTTCAATCATTGATGGTGTTCTTTGTTATGATTCATCTTCGCATCCAGACCTCTTTGATATATATGACAATTTTATCCGCATAAATTACACTCAACTAACAAGCCACTATGACGAAACAGATGTATTCCTTACCCTCACAAACACTCCTTCCTCAGGATTCTCTGCACCTGTCATGGCTCTAAATAATGTTACATGCACTGACGAAACAGACCCATATTGCATCAACACGACACCACTAACCGCAGAGACAGTTATCTTTTATACGAACCCCTCAGGACGAAGCTCTATTGAATATAAGCTAATGGAAGACCCCTGTGAATCAACGTATACCAACACATCCTGGTCTGATTGGTACGCTAATGGCTCTTGCTTAATCAATGACTCCTATGATGATATACGCAATCTCACTCAATATGACTCAAATGAATGTCCAGCCTCAGTAAACTCAACGTTCTATGAATCAAGGTACACTACCTGTGATTACTGTACCCCTTTCCCAACAAACACTTCCTGGACAAGCTGGTATGAAGAAACTACATGTTATGTTAACAACACACAATACGAAACTCGCAATCTGACAGAATATGACTCAAACTCATGTTACTCAATCACTAGCCTAGGCTCTGACATATTTGAAAACACAACATACAATGAATCACAATGGGATGCCTGTTCATATTTATACGGGATAACTATCAACAATGCCATCAATAATCTACTCCATGTCTCAACATTAATCTTCAATGTAACTACAGCCTCTGAAGCATATCAATGTACACTCAATTTAAATGGAACTGAATATTTAAATAACACAAACGGCACATCCTTTTTATGGAATCTTTCAGAGCTTTCGGGTAATTATACTCTCATAAATGTAACATGTTGTTATGACCCACGATAATGATAGACTGTGGGTGAAAAAAATTAAATAGAGCAAAATGAAAACCAAACACTTCATAATTATTTCTACATTCTTAATCATCAGTCTCCTCACATTACCTTCTTTGTTTGCAACAGAATTATCTTCTAAAACTTACACTGATATTGATTCATATAGGAATGGTTTCAAAATACCCTCCAACTTACTTAACATCAAAGGTATTAATGGGAACACAGTGTCTTGTCCTAATGGGGCGTGTGTATTCCCAATAACTATAGAGAACAATTTTGACTCACCGATAACTATCTACCAAACAAATATCAAAGCAGATGGAAACAAGAAGATTAAATCTTCATATACCTCTAAAGAGAAAACTCAAACCATACAAGAGAACTATACAACACAAACAGGAAAAGAGTATGTTTGTAAAGACAAAATAACTCAATCAACAACTGCAAAAGGAAACATCACATATTCTTGTCCTGATGCCCCACAGGCCCTAATTGACTCAAAGTCAGTCTCATATAGTCCAGACAACAAAACATTTTACTACATCGAAGAACAAGAAGCTACGCGCACAATCGAGAAAGTTATAGCAGATACTTCCAACTTAGTAATCCCCTCAAAAGGAGAAGCTGAGACTAGAGTTTATTTTCAAGTCCCATTAGGCTCTAGTGGCAAATTTGATGTAGTTATATACCTCACAATCAATGAGATGGAATACACTTTTGTTCTCGACCCATATTGGACTTCTAGCGGCTATGTATGGCGTGCAGACATAACAAACTCGACGGCAGGTATAATATCAATGATTAACGGCTCAGGGACTTATGCTGGGTCAGACATAAATGGAAGCGGGATAACTGAGTGGTTTTACTTTATTAATTCCGTTACTAGCCCAGCTATATTCTATAATAATTCTTGGACTATGACCATTGGCAACGCAACAGAAACTGCGTGGTGGGCGCAAACTACCCCAAATTCATCACAGGGAGGAAATTCTGCACCATCGGGATTGGTGGGTTATTACCCTCTTGATGAAGAAAGTGGAAATGCTATAGATTATAGTGGAAATGAGCATAATGGTACGAGATGGAGAGCAACACCTAATCAAACAGGAAAGATAAACAAAGGTTCTTTATTCAACGAGGAGGCGCCTGACACCAATAACAATAGATATACGATTGCAGATAGCGCTGATTTTGACTTTGATGGGGAATTGACATTCTGCGCTTGGGCAAAACCTACATACGCAGACTGGAACGGAGCGTTACTTTACCGAAGTCCTGCGGGTTTTTCGTCCATATCGTTTTTTCTAGGACAAGGTACAGAAGATGATGGGAAATGGTATATACGTTTGCACCCCACTGCAGGGTTATGTGCCGCCGTAAATTCTGATTCAGCACCTTCAACAACAGAATTTTCTCATGTTTGCGGGACCAGACTCGCCAATGATACGGTATATCTCTACATAGACGGGGTAAGACAAGTGACCACTACCCAAACGTGCGCGGGGACAATAGCGCCAACTTCTGCAACATATATAGGTGATATTCCTGGGTCGTATTCTTACAATTTCGTTGGGATAATAGATGATGTCCAGATATGGAATACAAGTTTCACCGATGCGGAATTTGGAGCAATATATAAACAAGGAGCTTACCTTCTCGCCGCCGAAAAAAATGGTACAGACCTAACCCTAACTATAAACTCTGCAACCAACACAACTTTATTATCTGGCCCACATATCTTTAACCTAACAACCTCATTAGCCACAAATTGTACAATGCATCTTGACTCCACAAATTATTCGGAATCTGCAACTCCCTTGAAATATAACCATACTTGGAACATCAGTTTAATCGAGAACAATTACACTGTATCATTTTCCTGTACAAATGAAACTACAGTAAACTCCTCGGAGTATTGGCTAGATATTTTAGACCCTGTATGTGAAACCTCAGAGGGTTATTGGCTTTATTTTTGTGTAGCAAACTACACCAATTCAACCTGGACAGACTGGCGCACAAATGGCACGTGTCTAACAAATGATTCTTTCCAAGAAATTAGAAACTTCACAGAATATGATGTTAATTCATGTCCAGATTCAACCTCAACTATTTATTATGAATCAAGATATTCGACATGCGATTATTGTACACCCTATCTAGTTAATACGACGTGGAGTTCCTGGACAAATATAACAGAATGTTACTCAAATGAAACCGCGAACTATCAAAGGAACTTAACAGAATTTGACAACAACACGTGTTATGAAGTAACAAGTCTCCCAGCAGATTATATCGAGAACACAACCTATGATGATTACAAATGGGACTCATGTTCTTATGATGAAATCCCACCCTCCATAACCATCAATTCAGTCCAAGACCAGAGTATACCTACTTATCATATATTCAATATATCTGTAGATGAATCCTCAACATGTATACTATATAGGAATGAAACTGCTTATGAAAATGCTACACCAGCAACCAATTTCGTATGGAACCAAACCTCACTCTTAGGTAACTATTCTATAGAATATCTCTGTACTGATTTATATAATAACAGTGCGTGGTCCACAGATTACTGGTTATATGCAGATGGATACGGGCCAGCAATAACCCTAAGTTGGTCTGATGCAAATTCTACGATAACCACAAACTCAACCAACATCACCATAAACTTAGACGAATCTTCAAATTGTACATTAGACTTCAATGGTACTACAGCCACTCACACAATAGGATTAATAGCCTCATGGGAAATAAATGACTTAGCACTTGGGAATTATTCAAACATCAGTATCTCATGTATAGACACTTTTAACAATACAGCTTCAATCGAGAATATGTGGATAAATGTTGAGGAATATGTCCCAATCATAAGCCCTGTTTGTAAAGAAGGTTCATACAAATGGGTGTGTGAAGTCGGCGTAGGTCTAGGTTATTTCTTTGAATACGCAGGAACAAGTCTAGGTTACTTATTAATCTATATCGCAATAGCCACTGGAATCACAATATTGTTTTATTCAATAATCCAAAACATCAATTCAGATGTGGATGATAAGGGAGGTAAAAAGATATGAGGTTAATGAAAAGATATTACACAAACAATGATTCTATGGAACATCCTGATGAAATAGCAAACACACCAATCAACAGACTTATAAACAGAGACCAATTAATCTCTCAAGGTAAATTACCGCGACGCATAACTTCTAGGAATCGGTAATCAATTAATAAGAAGAGGACAACAAAATGGTAAAAAAGAAAAAGAAATAAGACCTCGATATTCTAAGGGGTCGTAATCTTCAGGGCCCCATTTTGTTTTCTCTTACTCAACTTCTACAACATTCAATAAATC
>Ga0075120_10000646_pt1 | contig 28644 bp, 32 predicted proteins | sample AntAceMetag02UKL_FD_69792 | JGI IMG/M metagenome (GOLD analysis project Ga0075120, IMG submission 69792) | Saline lake microbial communities from Ace Lake, Antarctica - Antarctic Ace Lake Metagenome 02UKL | ecosystem: Environmental > Aquatic > Non-marine Saline and Alkaline > Saline | place...
TTGACAATAAAAATTTTGGTGTTACGGATTTTGTGCAGCAGGTGAATTATCAAAGGGCGCTTCAGGGGGAATTGTCACGTACGATTAACAGCCTGGATGAGATTCTGCAGAGCAGGGTTCATATCGTAGTACCCAAAAAATCGCTTTTTGTTGAAAAACAAGCTCAACCGGAGGTATCAGTTGTTCTCAAGTTGAAATTGGGGGCAAGATTGAAGGCATCCCAGGTAGAGGGGATAGCCCATCTTGTGGCTGCCAGCATAGAAGGACTCCAGCCGGAAGACGTAACAATAATCGACAGCGGAGGGAATATTTTATCAAAGCCCGGAAGCGGATCTCAATTGTCGAAGCGGACAGATTCGCAAATAGAGGATCAGAGAAATATAGAGAAGGATCTGGAGAGCAGGATTCAATCCATGCTGGAAAAAGTGGTGGGAGCAGGAAAGGTTGTGGCAAGGGTTTCCGCGACCCTTGATTTCAGAGTTGTGGAAAAAACAGAGGAGGTCTACGATCCTGAAGAACCTGTGGTGAGGAGCCTTCACCGAAAGAACGAAAAAACGGAGAACGCAAAAACAGACGAGACAGTCAATTACGAAATAAACCGGGTTATCAGCAAGATTATGATGCCCGTGGGGCAAATGGAAAGATTGTCTGTGGCTGTGCTGGTAGATGATGTGTACAGCAAAAATGACAAGGGTGTTGAAGAGTCCCGGTCAAGATCGAAACAAGAAATAGAGACACTGGAAGGCCTTGTTAAAAGATCAGTTGGTTTTGATGCCAAAAGAGGTGATCAGGTGGTGGTGACCAGCATTTCTTTTAAAAAAATTGAACTGGAGACAGGGCCTGCTGAAGAAGGTTCCTGGAAGACTAAATTAAACCTCGCGGTTCCATTCATAAAATATCTTGTTTCCTTAATCGGCTTGATGCTCATTCTGTTTTTTGTTCTACGTCCCTTAATTAAGTTTGTTCTTGCAGAAAGCACGATGAAGGAGATTGCCCTAAGGGAATTGCCGGCCATTGCCGGCGGTTCAGTCAACCTGGAGGGCGAAGGAATTTCGTTGGGGCTGGGAGAACCTGAGAATCAAGGTTTTAAAGAGATAGATGTTGTGAGGAATATGGCTGATCAGGATGCACAAAAATTTGCGGAGTTATTGAGAAACTGGCTCAAGTAAGGGTAACGGAGAATTGCAGGGATATGACAAACCAAGAAAAAGCGGTCGTGCTCCTTTTGTCTCTTGAAGAGGAAGTGACGGCGAATGTGATGAAGAATTTCGGACCGGCTGAGATTAAACGTATCGGAAAGCATATGAAGAGCTTAACAGGGATATCTGGTGCTGATATAGAATATGCTGCCAAGGAATTTTGCGATCTTGCCCGGAAAAAGGGGAATAGGATCATATCGGTTCAGGATAATGCTGTTGAAAGTATTATAATGAAAGTTCTGGGAGAGGATAAGGGAAAAGAATTTATTAAATCGATTGAAGAGGAGAGTTTTTCATCCGAAAGCATAGTAATCGAAAAATTGAGGAACACTGATCCGAAACGCCTGATGGAATTTACAAAGTTGGAGCATCCCCAGACTACAGCTCTTATCCTGGCTCATCTGAGACCTGAACAGACAGCGGAGATTTTGGAAACTCTCCCTCTTGACAGGCAAAAAGATATTGTGGGGAGGATTACGACACTGGGAAGCGTCCCTAGTGAGTTTATGGCGGAGATGACTAAAACTCTTGAATCAGAGATGATTTTAGAAAGTGGTAGACAAGAGCAGATCGGCGGAGCTCACATGATAGCAGAGATTTTGAACAAGATGAGCCAAACGAGCGAAAAGGTAATTCTCGAATCGCTTGAGGAAACTGATCCGGATATGGCAACTGAGATTAAAAATCTCATGTTTACTTTTGATGATATTTTCAGGTTGGATGACATTGGTATGAGAATATTGCTCGAGGAGACAAACCGTGAAGATCTGGCTCGTGCCCTCAAAATAGTTGACGATGAAATAAAAGAAAAAGTCTTTAAAAATATATCAAAGCGCGCTGCTGAGATGCTTAAGGAAGATATGGCGGAGATGCCCCCGGTAAGAGTGTCAGATGTGGAAAAGAGTCAGAGAACGATTATTGAGACCGCAAAGAGATTGGAAAGTGAAGATAAAATAGTATTTACAGGGAGTGTAGAAGAAGATGCATTCGTATAGCAGGATTATCAAGGCTAAGGATGTAAGGGAAGCAGGCTTTAATGACTTTGAAAATAACAGGGATATCATGATCGAGATCGAGAAAATCAGGAAGCAGGCAGAAGAAAGGATAAAAATTGCGGAAAAAGATGCCTATGATAGAGGTTGTTCAGAAGGACGAAGGGATGGCATAGATCAAAAAAATAGGGAATTATCTCTTACTGCTGAATCCGTTGCAAAGTTGATTAGAGAATTGGAAGATTTGAAAAAGCAGATTCTGGAAGGCTCTGAAAAAGAGATACTTGATCTTGTTTTTTTAATAGCCGGGAAGGTTATACATAAAGAAGTGAGCACTGGCCGGGAAGTTATCCTCTCTGTCCTTAGAAATGCAATGAAAAACATGCAGGAAAGGGAAGGTGTCAGGATCCGGCTGAACCCGGGAGATTATAGTCATATAGTGGAAGCAAAGCCAGATTTTCTTGACAGTTTCAGCGACATATTGATTGAGAAGGATGAAGGAATCGGTAAGGGTGGAGCTATGATAGAGACAAATTCAGGGGCAGTGGATGCCAGACTGGATCAGCAGTTAAATAAGATCATGGAATCATTGTGTGATGAACATGGATTTTGAGAAATATCACAGAACAATTGAAGGCATAAACCCTCTTAACATTTATGGAAAGGTAAGCGGGGTTATCGGTCTTCTGGTAGAAGGCCATAACCCTGGAGTTTCCATGGGCGAGATGTGTCAGATTTGTCCGGGTGGCAGCAACAGGACAATCAGCGCGGAAGTTGTGGGGTTCAAAAAAGACAAGGTTCTTCTGACACCTCTTGAAAACCTTGATGGTATTGGGCCTGGGTCCAAGATTCTCTCCACGGGAAAAAAGTTCAATGTAAAAGTAGGGCATAATCTTCTGGGAAGGGTCATAGATGGTCTTGGCAATCCTATCGACGACAAAGGTCCTATAGATTCGGAAGACGAATATCCGGTTTATGCTGATCCAATCAATCCTCTTAAAAGAGGTAGAATAACGGAACCGATTGACCTGGGAATCAAAGTGATCAATGGGTTGTTCAGTTGCGGCAGAGGTCAGAGGATGGGGATATTTGCAGGCTCCGGGGTTGGCAAGAGCTTTCTTCTTGGCATGATTGCCAGAAATACAAAGGCTGATATAAGTGTAATCGGACTCGTCGGCGAAAGAGGAAGGGAGGTTCGTGAATTTATCGAAAATAGCCTTGGCAAGGAGGGACTGGCCAGGTCAGTGGTTGTTGTGGCAACGTCGGACATGCATCCTCTGATCAGGATGAGGGCGGCGTATGTGGCGACTGTAATATCGGAATATTTCAGAGATCAGGGAATGGACGTTCTCCTTATGGTCGATTCGCTTACCAGGTTTGCAATGGCGCAGAGAGAGGTTGGTCTCTCTGTTGGAGAACCTCCAACTACAAAGGGTTATACACCATCGGTCTTCAGCCTTATGCCAAAGCTGCTGGAAAGGGCGGGAAAGATAGAGGGCAGCGGAAGCATAACTGGCCTCTATACGGTTCTTGTTGAAGGGGATGATTTTAATGAACCCATCGTTGATGCAGCTAGGTCAATTCTGGATGGGCATCTAACCCTTTCTCGTGAACTGGCTTCAAGAAATCACTATCCTGCGGTAGACGTTCTTCAGAGTATAAGCAGGGTAATGATCGATATTGTGGATGAAAATCACAGAAAAAAGGCGAATGCTATTAAAAATATCATAGCTACCTACAAAAAGGCGGAAGATCTTATTAATATAGGTGCCTACGTGGGAGGAAGTAATCCGGGAATAGACAATGCAATAAGAATGATAGACAGGGTAAATTCATTTTTAAGACAGGACATTGATGGAAAGATTGATTTTGAGGGAAGCAAAAAACAACTATTTGCACTTTTTGATTGAAAGTAGTCAAATTGGGGAACAATTTTCAATTATTTAACGAGGCCCGTATATGTTTGATTTTAGATTACAGGCGGTATTAAATTACAGAAAACAGACAGAAGAGAAACTGATGCTCGAGTTTGCAGATACAAAGAGACGTCTTTCTTGTGGAATAGAAAAATTGAAAAAATTGAGAAAAGAAAAGACGGATCTGACCTTCAGTTTGAAAAAGATGGGAGAACGTCGGATGAGCGCAGCAGATGTCTCAAATTACCTTTTTTATATTAATTATATAAGAGATGAGGAAAATCGTCAGGAAGAGATTGTCTGCAAGGTTGAAAAGGAGCTGGAAGAGAAAAGAATAGAACTTGTTGGCGCTTCAAGAAAAAGAAAAATCCTGGAGATCATTAAAGAAAAAAAGTTGAAAGAATACAGACTGTCTTTAATCACCAGGGAACAAAAACAACTGGATGAAGCTGGAATTATGAGGGCGTGAAATTGAAGAAATTAATAATTGTCTGTGAGGTTTTGATAGTATTTATTATTCTGGCAAAAATTGCCACAATTGGAGGAATAATAAAAAATTTAGACGTCGTTGATTTTCTTCTGCCTGCAAGCACGGCGGCGGCGAACTCAGGGGTTGCAGCAGCCCCTGTTCATCAGGCTAAGGACATATTCGAGGACAGCCTGTCAGAAGAAAGAAAGCTTTTGTCTTCATTGGTAAAAAAGCAAAAGACCCTTGAGGATCGGGAAAATTTTTTGAAATCTGAAGAGAGAAGATTAAATTCGTTAAGCAATGATATACTTTCCAAAATTGACAGATTGTCCGAGATAGAGGGAAGAGTAACAGTGCTTCTTGAAGTGTTTAAGGAAAAGGATAATAAAAAATATAAGGATTTGGCAAAGGTTTATGAGTCTACCCCCCCTGAACTGGCAGGTCCCATGCTTGAAAAATTGAACAGCAAAGCAGCCGCGGCTATCATCATGAATATGAAAGAAAAAAAAGCGGGAGCGATATGGGGGTATATAAAACCGAGCAAAGCCGTAGAGATAACCGGAGAGATAATAAAGTCAGGTGAAATTCAAAAATGAAGTCGGCATTTCTTTCAAATCAATAGGAAAAAGTTGCCTCATCTTAAGTTCCTTCCTTATTAATATTTTCGTAACATATTGATATTAAATATGATTTTTGAAGTGTGAAGAGTGGCATGTCTTTTGCTTTTACTCTTTTATAAAACATTTAAGAGGGAACTATTGGTGATGGAGTTCAATTTGGCAGATTCAATAAACAGTGCCGGCCTTTCGGGCGGTTCAAAAAAAATGCAAAAGGAAAATGCTGTCGGGGAACCGGGGCAGTTGATGTTGTTTGCCCCTATGATAGATCAGGCATCGCATATAGCGAAACAGGGTGAAGCGACTATGGTCGAGCATGGAAAAACAGGAGTTAATGAACTCACCGATCCTGAAATGAAGATTTTTCACAAGGAAATTCCATCAAAAGGAGTCGTTCCCGGGTCGTTGAAATCGGGGTCGCTGAAACCGGGGTTGAATAATCTGGGCATTGAATCAGGGTCGCTGAAACCGGAGTTAACTAATGCGGTTGTCGGAAAAGATGAGGCTAATAAGAAAAGCAGGGGTGCAGTGGGTAAGGATGGCGGCGGCAAAGATGGAATTGAAAATCTTCTGAAAAATCCTGATCTTAAGAGTGAAAAAACTATAGTCGAGCATGGAAAAACAGGAGTTAAGGAATTCATCGATCCTAAAATAAAGATTCTTCACAAGGAAATGCCATCGTCGGCGCGTTTGGTTGATAAGATTTCTTCTGTGGGAGGATATCCTAATGCCACTTTTCATGCGGGCAGCAGTACGGCGGCCGTTAATGCGAGTGTGAACTATAACGGCATTGAACCCCGGGCTTTGATCAGTCAGATTGCAAATGGTGTGAACAGGGCTGGAAGGGTGAAGATTGTGCTCACCCCACCCCATCTGGGAACGCTGGATATGGATGTGATTGTCAGGAATAATAAAGTGCATATTATTCTGCAGACGGAGAATAATGATGTCAGGCATACATTGCAGTCAAATATGGAGACGCTTAAAATTGCTCTTCGCAGTCAGGGATTGATTGCAGATAATATTATAGTAATTATTCAAGAAAAATCGGACAGTACTGATTATTCTGGATTCGGGCGGAACGAAACATTATTTAAAGAAGACAATAATCAAAAAGAGAACAAAGAAGATCAGAGGGGGAAAATGGATTCTCTGGGTCATGCTCCTTCGTTGTTTGATGAAGAAAATCCACACGTCCGGATTGATGGGCGTATCAGTTTATTTGCGTAAGTATAATTCCGGCCTGGTCGGATGAGGAGGTATAAAATGTCTAGTATAGAAAGTATTAGCAGTGATGTCAACGCAGTTTCGAGTGTTATGCAGGCGAACAAGGCAGATACAGTGGGGAAGGATGAATTTCTTGAAATGATGATCGCCCAGCTTAAAAATCAGGATCCTCTCGATCCCCTCGATGGCACGGATTTTACAGCGCAGCTTGCTCAATTCTCCAGCCTTGAACAATTGGTCAATATGAATGAGCAATTGCAAAATATAGGCCTTTATCAATCCTCGTTGAACAATGCTCAATCTGTAAATCTCATTGGCAATGAGATAACGGCAGAAGGTGATACTATCCAAGCGGATGGTTCATCCGTTGATCTAATGTATAATTTATCGGGGAATGCCAAGGAAGTCACTATTAAGATTTATGATGAGGAGGGCAATCTTGTGGATACCCTCGAACCTGGAGGTCAAAACGAGGGAGAAAATTCTATTGCGTGGGATTGCACCAGCATCGCCAATGGTAATTATACCTTCGAGGCATCCGCAATCAATGATAATGGAGATGTGATAACTGCTTATACTATGATAACAGGGGAAGTTACTGGGGTCATTTTTAAGGAAGGTTTACCTTATCTCTCTGTGAACGGGCAGGATATACCCTTTGGGAATATAACCTCTGTTAATGCACCGGAAGTTTAAGAAAAAGGAGATAAAAAAATGGGAAGCTCATTGTTTGCAGGAATATCAGGCTTAAATGCCAGTTCCCAACAGATGGATGTTATCGGTAACAATATAGCGAACGTCAATACAGTAGGCTACAAGTCGGCAAAGATATCTTTTGGCGATATTTTGAGCCAGAGCATTGCGGGGGGCGTGTCATCCTTTATGCAGATTGGCCGGGGAGTGTCGGTAAACAGTGTCGGCACACAGTTTTTACCAGGGTCTTTTGAAACAACGGGAAGCGCAACCGATCTTGCCATCGATGGAAGCGGTTTTTTTATGGTAAATGATAGTGATGGCGGAAGTTACTATACAAGGGCAGGCACATTTCATTTAGACAGCAACGGCAATCTTGTGGATGTCAATGATTACAAGGTTCAGGGACATAGCTTTTTTGGTACTGATCCGAATATGGTAACCGACATTTCTCTGAAGAACGTTCAGTCTTCTCCTAAGGCGACATCCACTGTTTCCATCGGCGTGAACCTCGATGCACAAACAACAACAGGAGATACCTTTAACACGGCCCAGACAGTCTATGACTCCCTGGGCGCTGAACATACGCTGAAAACCACCTTTCAGAAAACAGAAGAAGCCGGCGTGTGGGCGGCTCAGGGCGATCTCGATAATGTTGATTCAACGTCACAAAACTATTATGGGGTCAAGTTTGATTCTAACGGTGTGCTGGATAAGGTTTATATGGGAACAGTGGGCACTGTTACTCCGACAGGTACAGGGGTCGCGACAGCCACAGTGGACAACCCCGGACAGGTGTCCCACACCGGCACATTTCTGTTGACGGCGGGAGCGACTGCGGCTGATTGGACAATAACCGATCCGGGTGGTTATACAAACGCGACGATTATTTCTGCAGATGCTTCTACTGTTAAAATAAGTCTTGACGGCACCAGCAGCACAGTGGCCGATGTTACACTTACTCTGACAACTGCCTTCTCAGACACGAATACTGCACAATTCACACTTACCGGATGTGAGGCGGGCCCAGGTCTTGTTACTAGTTCTGTTGCTGCTGCTTCTGCGTCGGCAGATCTGAATAACCCTGAAAAGTTTGTTGCCGCTGATACGTTTACGCTGACAAGGGGAGCTACGGCAGATTCATGGAGTGTCACGACAGCCGCTGGCTACACGAGCGCGGCAGTTCTTACATCCAGTGATACCGAAATTACAATGTCCCTTGATGGCGGCACGGACGCTGATATCACACTTACCCTGTCAGGCATTCCTGCTGCTGGTACTCTTATTTTCGATCTCGTTGCCGGCAATGCAATTAACCCGGTAGATATTACTTTAACCCTTCCCTCTATCTCCTCCGGCGCTACGATCGGCAGTTCTGGTGTGATTACGTGGGATATAGCCGGGGATTCAGCAGATATGATGACCGGATACGCCAGCACTTCGGCAGTGCAATCTCTGACCAGTGATGGATATAGTTCCGGTATTCTGCAGGATTTGTCTGTTACCCAGGATGGAACACTGAGCGGTTTCTTTACAAATGGTCAAACCCAGGATATTGGTCAGATTGTTCTTGCGGAGTTCTCCAATCCAGGGGGGTTGAATAGAATGGGAGATAATCTGTTTGGTGCAACCAATGAGTCGGGAGCGGCCATTCAGAATGTCCCGGGTTCAGCAGGCATGGGTGAAATCAATTCAAATTCGCTGGAGATGTCAAACGTCGATATCGCTGCGGAGTTTATCAATATGATAACCGCACAGAGGGCATATCAAGCCAGTTCCAAGGTTATCACAACCACTGATGCGATGATGTCCGAGCTTATGAATATCAAGAGGTAAGTGTCAGGTTCTTGACGACCTGTCAAAAAGTCTTTTAGTTCAGGAATCGGGGGCTGTTACGTTTTTTACCCTCGATTTCTGATTTCTGACCTTATAGTTCGGGGTTCAGAAGTGACAAAGGTAATTCATAAATCCTTCAACCAATCTGGCACAGTCTTTGCTTTATTAAAAAAATTATGGATATTTCAACTCTTTTAGGAATTGTGATCGGGTTCGGCCTTGTTCTCACCGCTATGGCAGGGGGTGGTGGGTTAGCATGGTTTATCAATGCGCCATCCGCAATGATCGTTGTGGGCGGAACCGTTGGTGCCACGCTTATCAACTACCCCATGTCTGATATCATCGGGGTGGTAAAGGTGGCAAAGAATGTATTTTTCGGTAAGGAGATGAAACCGGAAAAAATTATAGAAATGTTAGTGGATATTTCGAAAGCTTCTCGACGTGACGGGATCCTGGCCTTGGAGGACAAAGTCAAAGATATTAAAGATCCCTTCTTTGCCAAAGGAATAACGTTGATGGTAGATGGTATCGAACCGGCTGCCCTCTCCAGGATTCTTCAGACGGAACTTGAATTTATTTCCGAGAGGCACAGGCAGGGAGCGGAGATATTTACGACCATGGGTAATTTTGCGCCGGCCATGGGAATGGTGGGAACCCTGATCGGATTGATAAAGATGCTGGTACAGATGGATGACCCGTCCTCCATAGGGCCAGCCATGGCAGTTGCCCTGATAACTACTTTTTATGGCGTCATTCTGGCAAATCTGATTTTTCTGCCGGCCGCAGGCAAACTGAAGACACGAAGCACCAGTGAACTTATGCTAAAGCAGATGGTCATAAGCGGGATCCTCTCTGTCCAATCGGGAGACAATCCAAGATTATTAGAGGAGAAGCTCCATTCATTTATATCTCCGAACAAGAGAAAGGCTATGAATTAGAGATGGCAGCGGAGTACAAAAAGAACAGCCGGGGAGAAGAGTCCGGTGTTGCATCCTGGGAGACAATATACTGTGCTCTTGTGCTGATTCTGGTTGCTTTCTTTGCCATGCTTGCGTCGTATTCAAAAACAGAATCTAAGAAAATGGAACACTTCCTAGAAAAAAAAGTTGTTTTGGAAGATCCTGACATATCTGCAGCGCTATCCATGAAATCCTTAAAGAGACATTTCAAGAAGCTAGGTCTGGAGAAATCGGTTCAAATAGAAATAGAAAAGGAAGGGAGAGGGTTTAAGGCTACTTTTGAAAGCCAAGTATTCTTTTCATCAGGACTGGCTGTGATAAATAAAGAAGCATATCCGTTCCTTGATGAGATGATAAAAATAGCGCGAAAAGAGACTCTGTCTATAAGGGTGGAAGGTCATACGGATAATGTTCCGATAAACACTCCAAAGTTTCCGTCGAACTGGGAATTGTCGACGTCCCGGGCGGTCAATGTCCTGCGGTCTCTTCTTGAGAGGGGGGGGCTTCCCACACAGAGGCTGTCTGCGGTTGGATTCGGGCAACATCATCCTGTCGAATCAAATGATACACCTGAAGGTAGACAGAAAAACCGCCGGGTTGTTTTCTATTTTGAATTATCGAGTTGATCCTGGGGTCCTGAAATGAAGAGGAATCACGAAAATTCAGAAGATGAGGGTGGAAAATGGCTCTCAACCTTCAATGACATGGTGACACTGCTGCTTACATTTTTTGTCTTAATCCTTTCTCTTTCAACACCTGACACAGCCAAACTATCAGAGGTGGCTGCTTCCTTCAAGACTGCATTTGGCATGTTTGAGAGTGGATCAAAAATAGATGTGAATGTTTTTACCCCTTTTGTTATTCCCAAGAGAAAAAACAGGGCCAGTATAATTGAAAAAAATAAGAAAAAACTGGCAGGCCGTATAAACGGGGCAGTCAAAACGGTTCCAGGTTTAGAGAAAAGCACAATGGAGGTAAAGGTGGTAAAGGAAGGGGTTTTGGTTGTTCTTGGAGAAAAGTTATTATTCAAGACAGGTATGGCTGAAATTGAAGAAAAAAATTATCCCGTTCTTAAAACTGTCCTCTTCTCAATTCTTCAAGAAATTGATTGCCAGATAAGGGTAGAAGGGCATACAGACGATGTTCCCATAAGGAACGAACGATTTTCATCCAACTGGGAGCTTTCAATGGTCCGGGCTGTAAATGTTGTCAAATATTTTATTTCTGAAGGCGGCATTCTTCCGGAGAGGCTTTCTGCAACAGGTTATGCAGATTCAAAACCCCTATTCCCTGATGCGAACGACCATAACAGGGAACTCAATAGAAGGGTGGAAATCATTTTGACGTTAAAGAAAGGTTAAGGAGTACCACAATGGCTGATAAAGAAAAAGAAGAAAAAGAAGAAAAAGAACCCAAAAAAGGTATAAGTTCGGTCCTTAAATGGATTATAGTGCTTTTTGTCGTAGTGATTATAGGAGTTGCGGGTTTTGCGGGGTGGAAGTACTATGAAACTAACCTTTCCGGTTCAAAAAAGGCGGGCGAGGAACAGATTGTTCCCAAACCGGGCCTCTGGCCCATGGACAGCCAGATCGTAAATCTGATGGATAATAACGGTGAAAGGTATTTAAAGGCCAAAATCCAGATCGAAGTATCCAGTCAGGATTCTTTGTTGGAGCTGGACCTGCTGAAACCAAAAATTCTGGACAGCATTTTAGGCCTTCTTTCATCAAAAAACTATAGCGATATAGCAGGCTTTGAGGGCAAACAGCGCCTCAAAGATGAGATTGCAGTGCGTTTGAACGGCTACCTTACTAAAGGTCAGGTCAGAAGGGTTTACTTTACGGAATTTCTTGTACAATAATTTGAATGTTAGTTAATTGAGAAGGTATATATGTCCCAAGTTCTGTCACAAGAAGAAGTAGATGCTCTTTTAAGGGGAGTATCAAATGGTGAGATTGAAACCGAACAGGATGAGGTCGATGATCCATCAGAGGCCATGAAATACGATTTAACCGGTCAGGATAGAATCGTTCGAGGGAGGATGCCGACTCTTGAGATAATCAGTGAAAAATTCGCCAGATTGTTCAGTACAACCCTCTTATCTTTGTTAAGAAAAGTTACCACTGTCAATACCTTATCCGTGGACATGGTCAAGTATGGCAAGTTTGTCCAATCAATCCCTTTGCCGACAAGTCTCCATGCCTTTAAAATGGATCCATTAAAGGGCAGTTCACTTCTTGTGGTTGAGTCACAAGTCATATTTGCCCTGGTTGACATTATCTTTGGAGGATCCGGGCGGGCAGCGTTTAAAGTTGAGGGAAGAGATTTTACATCTATAGAAAATAACCTGATAAAAAGGGTTGTAGTGAGCGCTTTGTCTGATTTTGAAAAGGTGTGGGAGACAACTATGAAACTTAATGTCGTCTATCAAAGATCGGAAATCAATCCCCAATTTATGCAGATTGCAGCGCCTAGCGATGTCGTGATTATTGTGAAATTTGAAATCGATATGGACTTTTCTTCGGGCATAATGACTTTTTGCATACCTTATTCGACAATAGAGCCGATCAGAGAAAAATTGCAGGGAGGTTATCAAGCGGATAGGCTTGAGGTTGATAAAGAGTGGGCGAACAGGTTTACAGAGGGTCTTAGATGCACAAATGTAAACCTGACTGCCGAGCTGGGCAAAACAGAGCTAACCGGAAGGGAAATTGTAGAACTGAAAAATGGGGATGTGATTCCCCTGGATCAATATTTCAGTGATGGTCTGGATATTTATATAGAAGATGTCCTTAAGTTTAAAGGACAGCCAGGGGTCTATAAAGGCACCCAGGCTGTGGAGATATCAGAAATTATTGTTGGGGAAGAGGTGAATTGATATGGTACAGAATGAATTGATGGAAGAGGTAAAAGAAACAAAAAAGGATGAAGAAATTGGCTGGGGAGATGTTGAAGAGGAGATGAAGGCATCTGCCGGGCCTGTTGAAAAAAAGGATGAAGAAATTGGCTGGGGAGATGTTGAAGAGGAGATGAAGGCATCTGCCGGGCCTGTTGAAAAAAAAGAGGTCAGTAACGTCAGGTTCGGGGAAATAAAAAAAGGTGAAACAAAGGAAGCAGGTCTGGATATAGATTTTATTCTGGATTTACCGCTTTCAGTTACTGTTGAGCTGGGCAAAACAAAGATGTTGATAAGCGAGCTTCTTCAGTTGGGCCAGGGTTCGGTCGTGGAGTTAACGAAGTTTGCTGGGGAACCCATGGAGGTTTTTGTCAATAATCGATTGATTGCCCGGGGCGAAGTGGTTGTGGTTAATGAGAAATTCGGTGTTAGATTAACGAATGTTGTTTCCCATGCTGAAAGACTTAATAGATTAAAGTAGCTATTTTAGGAGCGCCATGAGTTCACCGGAATTATTTCCATCCCTTTTGAAGATCGTATCTGCCCTTGCCGTTACGGTGTGCGCCATGATTATTGCTGCGTATCTGTTCAAAAAGATCATGAAGAAGGGCGGAGTGAAAATGAATGATAGCGAATTGATAAAGATTTTGTCTGTTAAATACCTGGGGCCCAAGAACAGTATAATGCTTATTAATGTATTGGAACATATTATGGTGATCAGTATTTCGAGCAGTAAGATATCCTTGTTGACAGAGATTGTGGATACTGAATCTCTTGAACAACTGAAAGATATTCAGGGATCGGAAAGCAAAAGCGCCCCTTTCTCTGATTATTTAAAGGGGTTGTTAAAAGGGGCCAGAGTTTGATATTTAGCAATTTAAGATATGCCGAACAACGTGATATGATATCTGGGAAAGGATGTCAAAAGTCAAGGCACAACCCTGTTATGAAATATCTTATATGTATACTGGTAATTTGCGGATTGGTTTTTTTTGCCGGATCTTCATGGGGGGAGCAGTCATTTTCCATTCCCTCGATAAACCTGAGTGTGGGGGATGGCGGTGATGAACCAGTCAAGATGACTATAGCGCTGCAAATTTTGTTTTTATTTACGGTGCTGTCTCTAGCACCAGCAATACTTGTAATGGTGACTTCATTTACTCGAATCGTCATAGTCCTTTCCCTTCTCAGGCATGCGCTGGGCACACAGCAGATGCCGGCAAACCAGATTATCATTGGACTATCTCTTTTCCTGACCTTTTTTATCATGACTCCGGTCTGGAATGAGGTAAACTCCCAGGCGCTGCAGCCGTATATTAATGAAGAGATATCTGCTGAAAAAGCATTTGATCTGGCGACACAGCCCATAAAAGAATTTATGTTAAAGCAGACCAGAGAGAAAGACATGGCTCTTTTTGTAAAAATTTCAAAGGGGAAAAGACCTCAAAACCCAGATGACATCAAACTTCCAGTATTACTGCCCGCCTTTGCAATCAGTGAATTAAAGACGGCTTTTCAAATCGGGTTTATGATATATCTTCCTTTTTTGATACTGGATATGGTTGTTGCTAGCGTACTTTTATCAATGGGAATGATGATGCTTCCTCCTATAATGATAAGCCTGCCTTTCAAACTGCTCCTTTTTGTGCTTGTTGACGGGTGGAATTTAGTGGTTGGTTCGCTGGTGCAAAGTTTTGTTTAACACAGGAGTGTGCGCATGAATGTCGATCTTGTTATTGGGCTTGGGGCCGAAGCAATAAAGGTTACCTTGCTGCTTGCATCACCCATGCTCATTGTAGGCCTTGCTGTGGGTATAATTATCAGCATCTTCCAGGCAGTGACCCAGATTCAGGAAATGACCCTGACATTTGTTCCTAAAATAGTTGGCGTTCTGGCAGCCCTCATCATCGCGCTTCCATGGATGATCAATCTTATGGTCACTTATACACAGAACCTCTTTCATGCCATACCGATGTATATAAAATAACAGCCATGCTCTGGAGGGCACAACAAACTATGAAAGAGTAATGAATGGTGAATGGTGAGGGAAGCTAAGTTGGCGGTTTTTTTCACAACTCAAAATTCATATCTCAATACTTTCATATAAATGGTCAGAGAACCGGTAACCTTGAATCTTGAATATGCAGCAAATAACCCCAGAACAGATTGAGATGTTTATTCTTGTGCTCCTCAGGGTAAGCGCAATTGTTACAACCATGCCCATTGTGGGAAACAAACAGGTTCCCGTCAGGGTAAAAGGCGGGTTGTCTCTTATCATAGCATTTCTCCTCTTTCCTTTTGTTGAGCTCCACACCCCGCCTTCTGATATCCTGCTGTTAGTTTTGAGAATGGCCGGGGAGGTTATGGTTGGAATCACTTTGGGTTTCGCAGGCAGACTGGTCTTTGCCGGGGTACAATTAGCAGGGCAGCTTGCAGGCTTTCTGATGGGTTTTGGCATTGTAAATGTGTTTGATCCCATAACCAGTAGTCAGGTTTCGATTATAGCCCAGTTTCATTATCTGCTTGCCATGCTGATATTCCTTGCCGTTGATGGCCACCACATCTTTTTATACTCTATCGCAGAGAGCTACAGGATTGTTCCTCCCCTTGATTTTCATTTTTCAGGAGAGTTAACCCAGGCGATTGTTGAACTTTCAAAAGATATTTTTATTGTTGCTATCAAGGCCGGTGCTCTGGTTATTACAGCGCTTCTAATGATAGACATCGGCTTTGGATTGATTGCCAGAACTGTTCCCCAGATCAATATACTTATCATTGGATTCCCCATAAAGATAGCCATAGGGTTGATAGGTATCGGACTTGCTCTTCCGGCTTTTGCAAGGATGATGGGCAACATTTTTTTAAATTTTGGAGACACGTTAAATCTGCTTCTATCTCTGATGTGAGGTTTTTTTGACGGATACGTCAAGGAATGGTCAAACACTATTTAGTGCCCGACCAAAAACCGCCAATTTTTCAGATTATTGCGCTGGGGTCAAGCAAAGTTATAAAATTGGGTTAATCTTTAAACTACTCAACGAATAAACTACTCAACGAATAAACTACTCAACGAATAAACTACTCAACGAATAAACTACTCAACGAGATAAAAAATATGGCTGAACAGGATACAGATCAGGAAAAAACCGAGGAGGCAACTCCTAAGAAACGGGAAGATGCGAGGAAAAAGGGTCAGGTTGCAAAAAGCCGGGAAGCCGCGTCTGTGGCTGTTTTGATGGCCTGTCTAACCTTCTTCTGGTTTGGCACCTCAGGCATGATAGAAGAGATGATGTCTCTTGCAAAATGGCTGCTGATCCAGTCCAGCCAGTTCAATGTTAATACCAATAATATTCATGGCCTCGCGATCAGCCTTGCATATAATTTTTTTGCCATACTTTTCCCTCTTCTTTTGACGGCATTTTTCATGGCTCTGCTTGCCAATTATCTTCAGGTGGGTTTTGTTTTTTCCCTGGAATCGGTGCAGCCTAAATTCTCAAAGATCGACCCGATCAAGGGATTTGGTAAATTGTTTGCGATCAGGTCCCTTGTGGAATTGGCAAAGAATATATTCAAGATTTCGATCATCTCTTTTATTGTTTATATAACCCTTAAGGGGGAAATAGAGAATTTTATTCCGCTGATAGACCAGAGCGTATGGGGAATATTGATTTACATCGGCAAGCTTGCATTTAAGATTGTTTTCAGGGTCTGCCTGGTGCTTATAATCCTCGCAGTTTTAGATTATATTTATCAGAAGTGGGAATTTGAAAAAAATCTTAAAATGTCAAAGCAGGAGATAAAGGACGAATATAAACAGACAGAAGGAAATCCTCTTGTAAAGTCAAGGATAAAGCGTCTTCAGAGAGATGCGGCCAGAAAGAGAATGATGGCAAGCGTCCCGGAAGCGGATGTGGTTATAACCAACCCCACCCATCTTGCAGTGGCCCTTTGCTATGATCCGGCAAGCTTGTCTGCACCGAAGGTGGTCGCGAAAGGAGCCGGGTTCATAGCTGAAAATATAAAAGATATTGCAAAAAAAAATAAGGTACCAATTGTTAATAACAAACCGTTGGCACGGGTATTGTATAAGAGCGTAGATGTGGATGAAACGATACCGACAAATTTGTACAGGGCCGTAGCTGAAGTTCTGGCGTTTGTTTATAATATGAAAATGAAGCAAGGTTAAAAATGGCAGATTCTTACGTTAAAACCGATAGTTTTGTAGATCTGTTTAAAAGCAGCAATACGATGATGGCCATGGGGGTAGCAGGTATCCTTCTGGTTATGATGATACCCATGCACCCCTTTGTCCTCGACCTTCTCCTTTCTGTCAGCATCACCCTTTCTCTGATTATACTATTGCTTTCCGTTTATGTGACAAGACCTCTTGATTTTTCTGTTTTTCCATCCACCCTTTTAATCGCCACTTTGCTTCGTTTGTCCCTTAATGTGGCTTCCACACGCCTTATCCTTCTCCATGGCAATGAGGGTACAGGAGCCGCAGGACAAGTTATAAAGGCATTCGGTGCCTTTGTTGTCGGTGGCAATTATGTGGTTGGGTTTATTGTATTTCTGGTGCTTGTCCTGATTAATTTTATTGTGATAACCAAGGGGGCTACAAGGATAGCCGAAGTGGCGGCAAGATTCACCCTGGACGCGATGCCCGGAAAACAGATGAGCATCGACGCCGATCTTAATGCAGGAGTGATCACAGATGCAGAGGCGAGAAGAAGGCGGCAAGAAATTGAGCAGGAATCAAATTTTTATGGTGCAATGGATGGGGCGGGCAAGTTTGTCAGGGGAGATGCAATCGCGGGGATAGTTATTACTATGATAAATATTCTGGGCGGTTTGATCGTCGGCGTGTTGCAGCGGGGCATGCCCGTGGCGGATGCAGCACGCATTTATACCCTTCTTACAGTGGGTGACGGGCTGATAACGCAGATTCCGGCGCTGATTGTATCTACTGCTACTGGCATGCTTGTCTCCAGGTCTACAGCCTCATCTGATCTGGGCAGGGAGGTAAAAGAACAACTCTTTGCCCAGCCAAAGGTGGTTGGCATGGCTTCAGTTATACTTTTGATATTTGGTTTGATTCCCGGTATGCCCAAGATATCTTTTATGACCATATCTCTTGTTTTGGGAGTTATTGCGTTTAGAGCATTTAAATCGTCACAACAAGTCGAAGAGGTGACTGCGGAAGCACCGGTGCAAGCGGCCGAAGAGCCCATAGAAGCCCTTCTGTCACTTGATCCCCTTGAACTTGAGGTGGGATACAGCCTGGTGCCCCTTGTTGATGCCGGACAAGGCGGGGAATTGTTAGAGAGAATCAAGGCCCTGAGAAGGCAGCTGACCGTTGAAATGGGTTTTGTCGTACCTCCAATACATATAAGAGACAACCTACAGATAAAGCCCGGTGAATATATTGTCAAACTGAAAGGGGTTGAAGTGGCTAAAGGAGCAATACAGATGGGTCATTGGCTGGCAATAACTGCAGGAAGTGAAGATGTAAAGATAAAGGGAATTGAGGCAACGGAACCTGCCTTTGGTCTGCCTGCCGTCTGGGTAAACGAAAAAGAAAAAGAATCCGTTCAGGCAAAGGGTTTTGTTGTTGTTGATCCAGCCACCGTTATTACGACCCATTTGACTGAAATTGTAAAAACGCATGCAGATGAACTGCTGGGTAGACAGAATGTTCAGTCTTTGCTGGATAGTCTGGCAGGCAGCCATCCTAAGGTTGTGGAGGAGCTTGTTCCGAATGTCGTTCCGCTGGGCACGCTTCAGAAGGTGCTGCAAAGACTCCTGAGGGAGAAGATTTCTGTTCGCGACATTCTCACGATATTGGAAACACTGGCAGATTATGTGCCATTGACAAAAAATGTTGATACTTTAACCGGATATGCCAGGCAGGCCCTGGCCAGAACGATAACAGGAGAACATAAGGATATGGATGGGAACATAACGGTTGTTATGGTTTCTCCCGACATTGAGGACAGTATTAATAAATCTGTTCAGCATACGGAATATGAATCATTTGTTGCGGCTGACCCAACTCTGATACAGGAGATTGTAACCAATCTTCAGGAATTTGTCAAAACCTTTGCCGACAAAGGCCTACAACCGGTTATCCTCTGCTCTCCAAATGTCAGGATATATTTAAGGAAGATCCTGGAGAAGTTTTTTCCAAATATTACTATCCTTTCCCACAATGAAATTACGCGTGAGGTGAATATAAAATCTCTGGGCATGCTGGCGGTAAAAAATGCAAAGTAAAAGATATGAGGCACGAAGCGCAAATGAGGCTTTAAAGAAAATAAAGGCGGATCTCGGCTCGGATGCCATAGTCCTTTCCAGCAAAAAGCTGAATGGCAGATTTGAGGTGTTTGCCGCCAGGGATGATAAATATGAAATTTTTAAAAAAAGTAAAGTTGAAAAAGGCGAAAAAGATGGTTTAGATGCACTTTCCATAATCAGATCCGAGGTTAATGAGTTGAAGTCTCTTATCATGGATTTCAAAAAGGAAATAGGTATTCATGCCGAGCTGGCTGAAATAAAGGAGACAATGAGTGCCCTGTTTGATGTTCTTGGCGTTCAAAAGAATGGAAGAGTTTCTTCTCCTCTGTCAAAGGTTTATTATCATCTAATTTCGGTCGGCGTATCAAAGGAGCGGGCCTGTGCGTTAATAGAAAAATTGAAGAACGATGGCTCGACGGTTGAACCGGAGAGTTATTATCATGCTATCAGCGCCGTGGAGGATATGATAAAGCGATCTATCGCCTCTTCTTACAGGAGTTCGGGAAAAAAGAGGATTACCGCCTTTATCGGCCCTGCTGGCGAGGGGAAAACGACAACCCTGGCAAAGCTGGCCGCTCGCTGTTTATTCGAAGACAGATTGAATGTGGGTATCATAACCATGGACACATATCGGATCGGCGCGGCCAAACAACTGAAGACATATGCTGATATCATGGATATCCCCATGGAGATTGCCTCTGAAAAGAAGGAATTCGATAGGGCTTTGAACAGGTTTTCCAACAAAGATGTTATACTGGTGGATACACCGGGCAAGAGTCGTGGTGATGAAAATTATCTATTGAAATTAAAGGGATGTCTTGAGACAGATATTTCCCTGGAAACAAATCTTGTTTTAAGCATGACATCAAGCCGGGAGAGCATGATGGATGCAGTGACAAGATTCGGCATTATAGATTATAGCAGCATCCTATTTACAAAGTTGGATGATTCAAGGAAATCCGGTTCAATCTACAATGTTATGGACCATACCGGAAAACCAGTATTTTATGTCGCCGATGGGCAGAACGTTCCCCGTGATTTAAAAAAAATGGATCCCGCAAAGCTTGCAAGGCTTATAGTGGGCAAGGGAACAGGAGTCAGGGATAACTTATTAACTCTGACTTCTGATCCCTGTAAAGGAGATAATGGTGGATCAGGCAGGAGTGTTGAGAGAAATGAAGACAAGTGTGATGCCTCCGTCAATTAGGCAAAAAAGGCACAACGTCAATACCCGCGTCATTGCCATTACCAGCGGCAAGGGGGGAGTCGGGAAAACAAATATATCGGCAAACTTTGCGTATCTTCTTTCGAAGATGGGAAAAAGAACATTGCTGCTTGATGCAGATGCCGGGCTGGCCAATATAGATGTAATTTTGGGCATTACCCCAAAATATAACCTGCACCACGTTCTTAGCGGTGAAAAAAGTCTGTCAGAGGCCGTTGTCGAGGGCCCGGGGGGTATCAAAATCTTGCCGTCATCCTCGGGAATTCCAGAGATGGCTTCTCTGTCAAAAGGGCAGAAATTTACTCTTCTCGAAGAATTGGACGGATTGGATGAAGACTTTGATTTTATGCTTATCGACACAGCTGCTGGAATTGCCGACAATGTCCTGTATTTTAATATGGTAGCCGGGGAAATTATTGTGGTTGCATCACCTGAGCCTACATCTTTGACAGATGCCTATGCCGTAATCAAAGTGCTTTATCAGGGTTACGCTATAAGGCGATTTGCACTGCTTGTCAACATGGCCGGTGATTCAAATGAGGCAGGAGAGGTTTACAAGAGATTGAGCAATGCGACAAATCATTTTCTTGATCTTCCAATTGAGTATCTGGGTTATATTCCATATGATCAGAATGTTTCAAAGGCGGTAAAAAAACAAAGACTACTGGCAGAAGCCTTTCCTGATTCAAAGGCTATCAAAAGCATGTCCAGAATTGTTAAAGAGCTGTGCCGAAAGGAGCCGAACGATTATGAGAACAGCACCATTAAATTTTTTGGCAGGCCTATCATTGAAAAAAATGACTGACAAAAAAGAGCGCGAGGAACTGATAATGAAATATGTGCCTCTTGTCAAAAATATTGTCGGGAGGATTGCCTTGAGACTTCCAGATTACATGGGTAAAGATGATTTGATCAATGTCGGTGTAATGGGATTGATGTCGGCCCTGGAGAAGTTTGATGAAACGAGGAATGTACGGTTTGAAACGTACGCAGGATTCAGGATTCGGGGGGCAGTACTGGATGAATTGAGGTCAAGAGATGTTGTGCCCAGATCAGTGAGAAACAAAGAGACAATACTGGAGGAGGCATTTGTGGCATTACAGAATGAGCTTGGACGTCATCCAACAGATGATGAGGTTTCAGATCATCTTGGCATATCCCTTGAAAAGTATTATAAACTTCTTGATGAAGCAAGGAGTGTCTGCATACTGAGCAATGACGATTTACCCCGGGGTTATTGTGAAAAACACGGCCGGTATGAGGTGTTGGAGAAAATTAACCAGAACAATCCTTTTTTCCTGCTCGACCGCAGGGAACTCAAAGAGACATTGAAGAATGCAATAGATTCTTTGCCTGAAAAAGAGAGACTGGTTTTGTCCCTTTATTATTATGAGGAGTTGACATTAAAGGAGATAGGGGTAACCATAGAATTGACAGAATCAAGGATTTGTCAGATCCACTCCCAGGCAATACTAAGATTAAAGGCCAGTTTGAGAGAATTGAGATATGAAGTTGCATAGCCAGGTTACCATTAGGTATTACAAAAAGGCACTGCTGGCAGTATGTCTGTGCATTGGGGTGTTTGCAGGTGACAACGTATTCTGCGAGCCGGCCGAAAATGGCCTTAGTCAGAACTCAGAAGTCAGAAGTCAGAAGTTATGTGAAAAAGGGTTTGAATGTTTTGATGATTTTATTGTTTATTTGAAAGATTATCGCGAACCTGTCTTTCGTGATGAACAAGGCGCTATCGGGAAAAACAGAATCCTGCTTTGTAATTTGGTTATTGAACTGAATCAAGGAATGGGGTTTTCAAAAGAGAGGATTGAGCTGAGAAAGAGCATATATAAGACATTGAAAGAGCTGTCGGGTTTGCCTAAAATCGAAAAAGGATTAAAAGAAGTAATTAAAAACGCAATTAAAATCAGATTGAATAATTTTATGGGTGCTGAAACAATAAAAAAAGTGTATTTTATCAAATTTCTTTTGTTGTAAAAATAAGTGAGCCGGGGGAATCAGGTGAAAAATGAATGGAAGATCAGAAGGATGAAGAGAAAAATTTTTAAGGAACCGGGGGAAAAGTTTGAATTGACCTTTGGGGAGCTTATCCCGGGCATTCTTCACAACTTTGCCAGCCCCTTAAATGGGATTTTAGGCCGTTCTGACCTTTTGGAGGAGAGAGCAAGGGAGAATCTTGAACTGATTATAAATAATGCCAATAAGATAGATGACGAGATCCTGGAAGGCTGCAAAAAAATAAGTGATGACGCTGGCTTGATTGCAAAAGAAGCGGACAGACTTTTTGGCCTGTTCAATGATGTGGCAGGAAAATTTCAGAGGCTGTGTGACACTGATTTACAAAAAATCAATCTGTCCGAGCTTATAGAGGCTGAAATAGCGTTTTTTCAATTTTACCCTGATTTTAAGTATAATATTAAAAAGAGCCTGATATTGGACAGGAAGATTCCGGAAGTGTCAGGAATAAAAGCCGATTATTCCATTTCTCTGTCGGCGATAATCAGACATTCATTGAATTCCATGAAAGACAGTGAAGTTAAGAAGTTTGTTATCTCCACAAGCCATGATGATTCACATGTATGCGTTAAAATTGAGGACACTGGGATGCCCATTGTCGGAAGAAAAGAAAGACTTGAAAATTTGAATTCAACCGGTAGCTTCCTTCATGATCCGGATGGAGAGAAAGGATTGTTCTATGCGCTGTCTCTTCTGGAGAAGAACGGGGCTTTTTTTCAGATTGCACATGAGTCAGGTTTTAATATTATTTCCATAAGGATACCTTTTATCCACCCGAGTAGTTAGATTAAGGATTTTTATGGCTCGTGACGATAAGGTAGATGAGGGGTTGTGGATGATCGTTTGAATTATCCAGCTATAATCTTTCAAAAAGGGAGCACAGAAAGTCATGGTAAGATCACTTGATGTACAGCAGATATTATTGCAATCCAATGCAGTTGAACGTGTTCAGCAGGTTCAACAACAGCAGGCTGATGTCCAGCAGAAGCATTTTCAAGGTCAGCTGGCCGAAGAAAAGAGGGAGCTGAGGGAAAAAGTTAACAACCTTGAAGAAGCTGAGCGGCTTATGATCAAGGAAGAAGAGGAGCGGGAAAAAAGGGAAAAGAAAAAGAACATGGCAAAAAGGAAAAAACAGGATGCTGCTGCTGGTGACCTGTCTGTTGATGAGCCCTTGGGAAAAATAGATATAAGAGTATGAAATGACAATTGAATTTATTTTGGGATTTCAAATCCTTGCCGATATAGTGCTGTGCCTTGCCATTATATTTCTTATCTGGTTGGCAAACAGAGAAATAAAAAAGAGACCCCCTGCACTAGACACAGAAACTTTCTCTGAATTCAGAAAGTTGATTGAAGACTCACGTCGTTCTACGGATTATCTTTTCCAGGCCTTGAAGGAAGTTAAAGGGATCGGATATGTCCTGGATGAAAAAGAGGCGCGATTGAGGGCTCTTATAAAAGAGACTGACACTGAGTCAGAAGATCGGAAGCCTGTAGATTCAAGCCGCAAGAAGAAATATGAAGATGTTATAACAATGGCCAGCCAGGGTCTGACTGAAAAAGAGATAGCCGATAAGTTGAATTTAACTGAAGGAGAAACATGTCTTATTTTAAATCTCCATCGACAAAAAAATGAAAATTCTGCCCCCAGCAATAATATCTCATAAATTAAATTCTCTGTTACAAGTTCAAAAAAAAGCAGAATTTTTGCCCCCACTTTCCGTTGGCGAAGTGGTGGATGCAAAAATTCTGGAAAACTCTCGCTACGGGAAAAACCTGATTCTATTGAAAAATTATAGAGTTATGGCAAATTCTGAGTTGGTGCTCAGGAAAGGCGAAAAGATTGCGGTAAGGGTGGAGCAATTGCATCCCAAGGTAATTCTTCATATTGTTCAGAATAAAATATCGCAAAATTCCAGGGTGGTGGATTGTTTGAGATTTTACCGCTCAAACCCAAAGGCCCTTTTGGAGTTTGTCACAGAGGGGATTGACAGATTCAGTCTTAAAAATTTAGGGGAGCTTGCAACCTATCTCGGAGAGAAAGATGTCAAGAATATACAAAGCATATTAAAATCTCTGATATTTTCCAGGGAAAGTCTAAAAAATCCTCTCTTTCTTAGAGATTTTGTTCACAAATTCGGCTACTTGATGGAGAATGGACTGGGAGAGGCGCTGAAAAGAAAATCCGACAGAACGATTAATATAAGGAATGTCTCTCAAAATCTGAAGGGAATCTTGATAAGGCTGTCTGGCAGGCTTCAGACGTTGATGGAAACCAGAAATCTTCCTGCAGCGGAAAAACTTGCAGGGTTTATCAGTTCTTCTTTAAAGACAATTGATTCTCATCAGGTGATAAATTATATGTTTCAGGAAAATGAAGGTAAATATATGTTTCAAATTCCTCTGCTGTTTCCTGAGAATCTGGGCCTGGCCGAGATATTTGTGAAATTTAGAGATCAAAATTCAAAAGGCAAAGGCAGCCAGGGAGATAAGAGGGTTCTGTTTTTGCTGAATATGGACGTCCTGGGTGACATTGTTGTCGATGCGAAAATTGAAGCTAAGAAAATAGACTGTGTATTGAAATGTGAGGATGAAAATGTATGCGATTTTATCAGACCTTTTTTAGTAGAGCTAGGCGAAAGACTTATGGCCTTGGGATATGGCATAGATTGCCTTAAGTGTGTGACAGAGAAGGATAATTTAAAGATAAAGAGTGAACGCGAGTTTCAAAATCTGTTTTCTCTGGAAAGTATAGATATTATAGCGTGAGATTATAGGAGTTATGAACAAAGATAAAAAAAAGACAATTATTGCCGCTGCCATAGAATATGACAGGGAAAAAAATCTGGCGCCAAGGGTTACTGCCAGGGGATGTGGTTCCACTGCTGAAAAGATTATAGAACTCGCAAAAAAACATGGGGTGCCGATAAAAGAGGATCCGGCGCTGGCACAGATCCTGAGCCGGCTTGATATCGATGAAGAGATCTCTCCTGAACTTTATAAGGTTGTTGCTGAAATACTGGCCTTTGTTTATTCAGTCAATGAACGGTATCGGGGGCAAAGTTGAAAACTCAAAGAAGGAAGTTTATAGTACAAAATTCGACTACTCTTACAAAAGATCCGCTCGAATGGGAAAAATTTTCCCCAAAGGATCAGATTTTCCTGTCGAAAAGTTAAAGCAGACGTAACCATTCACAGTTCATGGTTTCCACGTTCCGAGATATTTCAGTTACGTGTCAACCATAATATCTCGTTCCCTTCTAAGTGGGAATGCATAATAACAATTACTTACCGACCTTCGCCTGTGTGGCATGCAAGTTGCATTGTTTTGTATACAGGAAAGGGGGCAGAAAATATGATTAATGGTATCGAGATAATGGCAAATGCGGCTATAAAGCAAATTAGTCGGCTTGATTGCGCCACGCACAATATTGCCAATGTTAATACACCTGGTTTCAAGGCAGAGCGGTTTCGTTTTTTAAAGGAAAGTGCCGGCGGGGGGGCAACTGAAGGAAGCCCCGCGCAGGGACCGGCAACAATGGTCGATTATTCCCAGGGAATGATGCAGAAAACCGACAATCTCTTTGATTTGGCAATAAACGGGAAGGGATTTTTTGCTGTTAAGACACAAGATGGCGTTGCCTATACAAAAGATGGAAGGTTTACGCTCAATGAGGATGGAGCGCTGGTTACACAGGCCGGAGATGATGTCCTTGGCAGAAAGGGAAAAATTATCATTGCAGGGAATGACATCCAGATAAGCCAGGATGGCGTAATAAGTGTGGGTGGCAATGAGGCCGATGCATTGAAGATCGTGAGCTTTCGTGAACCATCTGCTCTTGTTAAGCTTAATATGGGTCTCTATCGTGATCCTGATAATCTTGCGGGCGCAGAAAAGGAGGAGGAATCACAAATTCAATCCGGATATCTTGAGCTTTCCAATGTCCAGGCTATAAGAGAAATGGTTGAAATGATCAATATACAGCGCACCTTTGAATCGTACCAGAAAGTGATTCAGACCATGTCCGAACAGAACAAAATGTCAACAGACCGCATTGGAAAGCTATAATTACAGAGATTGTCAAATAGTCAACCACTCGACAAGGATTGAGTGAAAGGAGTCTTAACATGATAAGGGCTTTATGGACGGCCGCAACGGGCATGGAAGCGCAGCAGATAAGTCAGGACGTTGTGGCGAACAACCTGGCCAATGTCAATACAGTGGGATTTAAAAAGGCAAGGGCTGATTTTCAGGATCTCATGTATCAGATATATTCAAAGTCCGGAGCAGAAACATCCGATGGCGGGCAGCTGCCCGTGGGTATAGAGATCGGCATGGGTGTAAAACCTGTGGCTGTTCAAAAAATGTTTGCTCAGGGTGATTATATGCAGACAAGTAATCAGTTCGACTGGGCTATTGAGGGGGACGGCTTTTTCCAACTTGATGATAATGGGCGCACCGTTTACACACGGGCAGGCAACTTAAAGCTTAATAGCGATGGAGCCCTGTGCAATTCCGAGGGGATTAAATTGATACCTGAAGTGACTATGCCTCCTGACGCGGTTGATTTTACCATTGACAGCGGAGGGACATGGACGGCATCCGATGCAACTGGTAGCCCCCTGGCAACCGGCAGGATAGAACTTGCCAAGTTTATCAACCCTGCGGGACTTACCAGCCTGGGGAGAAATCTCTATGCCAGTACAGAAGCCTCTGGTGACGCCACTGCCGGGAATCCCGGAGAAGAAGGATTCGGCACGGTTTCACAACGTTTTTTAGAGATGTCAAATGTAAATGTTGTGGATGAGATGGTCAGGATGATTGTGGGCCAGAGAGCGTACGAGATAAATTCAAAGGCCATTCAAACGGCAGATTCCATGCTGCAGATGGCAAACAACCTTAAGAGGTAGGGGATGTATTTCAAGTGAAGACGTCAGATGAAATGCTTAAAACGCCACGCTTAATTGCGTGCATTGTTTTCATATTTATTTTCAGCGGTCATCTGTGCATGGCTTCTGCGGCAGTGATAAGCGGAGGGGCGATAAAGTCGGTTGTCAGGGCTTATGTCGAAAAGAACATGCCCTGGCAGGAAGGCACTGTCCGGTTGGAGTTTCTTGACATGGTGTCTGATTTGAGTCTGCCGGGAAAAAAGATTGTCTGCCGGATCCAGAGCAAAAGGAATATGGACTTTATTGGAAATTCTTCTTTTACCGTAAGGTTTTATGAAAATGACACATTTTTAGAGCAGAAAACTGTCAAGGCAAGATTGGAGGTATCGATGGATGTTGTGGTCAGCGCAAAGTCTCTCTCCAGAAATATCAAGATTGACAGCAATGATGTGAGGTTGGTTAAAAGGTGGTTTAATCGCACGCCCTCAAATATTATTTCAAACCTGGATGATGTTGTGGGTATGAAACTTGGCACCAGTGTCAAATTTAATACCGAAATAACTAAGAATATGGTGAAGAGCATACCCATGGTAAAGAGAAGGAAGCCGGTAAAAATTATTTTTGATAACGGCTTGATGAGCCTAACGACCATCGGGCTGTCAGAGCAGGATGGTATGCTCGGGGATTTGATAAAGGTCAGGAATGTATCATCCAAAAAGATGATTTATGTCAGGGTGATTGGCAATTCTCTGGTGAAGATGGAGTTTTAAGTAGTGTCAAATGACTATTAACCATGATTGCAGGAGAACAAAATGAAAAATAAAATGCTGTTAACTACGAGAGTAGTCAATTCAGCCTTGGTGGGTGTCCTTTTTCTGTTCGTCATTTCAGGGTGTTCTTCAAAGATTGATATGGTAAAAAGAGATGAACCTGCCCTGGTTCCGAAAGAGGAGATATTGCCTCCTCAACCAGTGGGATCAATCTGGCCCGGTGAGAATGCAAAAAATTCACTTTTTACCGATAATAAAGCAAGACATGTCAATGATATCATTACAATAGTCATAGATGAGTCTTCCTCGGGCAACAATTCTGCGAACACAGCTACCAGTAAGGATACCTCGACTTCTGCTGAAGTATCAAGTTTTTTTGGCCTGGAAAAGTATTTGCCCTCGACGCAGATTGGGGGTTCGTCCACGAACAGCCTCAAGGGTAAGGGCGCAACGAGTCGAGATGGTGAATTGCAGGCACAGATAACGGCAATGGTTGTCAAGATTATGGATAATGGGAATATGGTCATAGAGGGAAGACGACAATTGACAGTGAATGAGGAGGATCAGTATATTATTATTTCCGGTGTTATCAGGCCTGAAGATGTTACCTCAGATAATGTAATATCATCA
>Ga0075120_10000650_pt1 | contig 28617 bp, 28 predicted proteins | sample AntAceMetag02UKL_FD_69792 | JGI IMG/M metagenome (GOLD analysis project Ga0075120, IMG submission 69792) | Saline lake microbial communities from Ace Lake, Antarctica - Antarctic Ace Lake Metagenome 02UKL | ecosystem: Environmental > Aquatic > Non-marine Saline and Alkaline > Saline | place...
TAGTGTTTAATCTTAAGAATAAGTGATAAGAGTCATATCCAAACTTCTTTATATCAACTATAGTCTTAAAGCCTCTTATTACTTCTTTTTTAATCAAATTACTAATCCTGTACTTTACAGTATCTTTAGAAACTCTAACCTTTTTAGCTATCTTGTTTCTAGACTCTCTGGCGTTCTTAGATAGGTAATATAATATTTTCTTGTCAGTTAAATCGAGCTTTGCTTTGGTATTGTGTGTAGATAAATACTTCATAGTAATCTTAAAGCTAACATTCTTTAAAAATGTTGCGTTTTAGGATGAAAAATGACTCCAAACTTTCTTATAGGTAGTTTACCATACAATAATTGTGATTAAAATGACACAAAACAACAGCACAATGAAAAAACAAGAATGTGAAGGAAATCAACTTTATATATCTCAATTTGAGGTTGTTGATGCCAAAAACATTTCAACTAATGAGTTGGTACTTTTGGGTATTATTTCATCTGATAAGGCAAATAATCTAGAAAAGATACTTGACTCTAAACTACATAAAATAGATGGCCATAATGATTTACTAGCAAGGATTATGACCATAAGAGATTTAGTTATGCCCAAAGTTCCTTATCATAATATTGAACATGCGCAAAGTGCTTATGAAGAAGTTAAGTATCTTGCACAAAAATTAAATATTGGGAAAGAATATCAACAAGACTTGGAAATCGCTACACAAGGTCACGACTTTATTGTTGACAGGAATATAAACTTTACTTGGACTGGACCAGTTGCTAGTTATAAAGAAGATAATGAGTTAAAATCTGCATTTTTGTTAATGTATGCACTTAAAAAATTAGGTGTAGATAATTTAATTGGTAATGAAAGAATAAAGTTAATTGGTGAATTAGTAAAAAGTACAAAATTTGATAGGGTACCAACAAACTTTTATGAAAAAACAATAAGAGATGCTGACATGAATAATCTTTACAAAAGTAATTGTTTAGAGTCAAGTGTGAATATTCTTGGTAAAGAATTATATATTGTTCCAGAATCAAAAGTTTATGAAGCAACAATAGGTTTATTGAGTAATCACAAATATAATATGACTTTCAAAGGTGATACAAGATATGTTGGTATTAATAATAACCTTGTGTTAGCAAAAGAAAAACTTAAGAGTTTGCAATAATTTTTTTTATCATATTTAAATTTTAAAAAGAAAAAGTTTGTTAAAAAAAGAAAAATTTATACTTAATCATTGATCATTTCGATCTCAATGCTTAAACCTTCAGGAATGGGTACTCTCATAACCAATCTTAGTGTTCTCTCGTCAATACCTAAGTCAATTAGTCTCTTGTAGACTCGCATCTCAAACCTATCCCAAGTTGCTTTACCATTACCACAAGGACTTTTTCTTGTTGTAATCTTAAGTTTCTTTGTTGGTAAAGGTATTGGACCTTTCATTAAAACTCCTGTTTTGTCTACAATATCCTTGATGTATTTACATACATCATTTATTTTGTCGATGTTTGTGCTTGCTAGTTTTATTCTTGCTTTTTGCATGATTATTTCCTTCCTGAAAATTTAATAAAATATCAGAGAATCGGACTAATAATCTCTGAATCTAAAAAAATAAAAATAATATAAAGTACAAATTTACTTTTTAGTCATATCTTTTTTAACTAAATCGATACACATACCTGCTGCAACAGTTGCACCAGAATCTCTGATTGCAAATCTTGATAATGGGGGAATGTCGTTCTTCTTCTCGATTACTAATGCAGTTGTTGGTTTAATTCTAACAATTGCTGCATCCCCATTCTTAATAAAATCAGGGTTTTCTTCAAGAGTTTCTCCAGTTGCAGGATTAAGTTTCTTTTCAATTGCTACAATTTGACAAGCAACCTGTGCTGTGTGAATGTGGAATACAGGTGTGTAACCAACAGTCATAACACTAGGATGATTTAATACAACAATTTGTGCAGTAAATTCAGTAACAACAGTAGGTGGGCTATCAGGATGTCCGATAACATCTCCTCTTGCTAAATCTTTTTTACCAAAGCCTCTTACAGAAAGACCAACATTGTCTCCGGGGATTGCTTCTTTAATTTGTTCATGATGCATTTCAATTGTTTTACATTCACCACTAACACCAGTTCCTTCTCTTCCAGGCATTGCAATTAATTTGTCTCCTGGCTTTAGAACTCCTGATTCAACTCTTCCAACAGGAACAACACCGATACCTGTAATGTTATATACATCTTGAACAGGCATCCTAAGTGGTAGGTTAGTTGGTTTTTCAGGTGCGGTTAGAGCATTGATTGCATCTAATAAGATTGGTCCTTTATACCAGTCCATTTTATCAGATTTCTTAACAATATTATCTCCAAGTTGAGCTGATGCTGCAACAAAAGTGATTTGTTCTGGATTATATCCAACTTGTTTTAGTAAAGCTGAAACTTCTTCCTTAACTTTATTATATGTTGCTTCTGCATATTCAACACCTTTGATGTCCATTTTATTAATAGAAATAATAATTTGGCCAACACCTAAAGTTCTTGATAAGAAAATGTGTTCTTTAGTCTGTGCGTTTACACCATCATTTGCTGCAACAACTACAACAGCTGCATCAGCTTGTGAAGCTCCAGTAATCATGTTCTTAATAAAGTCCTTGTGTCCTGGCGCATCAATAATAGTGAAGTAATACTTATCAGTCTCAAATTTCTTGTGTGCAAGATCTATAGTGATTCCTCTTTCTTGCTCTTCCTTCAGGTTGTCCATAACATATGCAAATTCAAATCCTGTTTTTCCTAATTCTTTAGCTTTTTCTTTGAATTTTCTCATTTGCTGTTCTGATACATTTCCTGTATCAAACAACATTCTTCCAACTGTAGTAGATTTACCGTGATCAACATGTCCGATAAATACTAAATTTATGTGTGGTTTTTTATCTGCCATTTTATATTTACCCTAGCCTCCGCTTTTTTTAAATAATTTAGTTAATTAAATCAACTGAAGGAATTAGAGGGTATTTAAAAAGCTTTTGGGTTTTGAGGTCTAAAGACTAAACGTTATTTAGCTATGGGAGGCTATATTATAAATACAAAATAAGCTAAGCTATTCTATAATGGTAACATAAAGATTATATATAACCTACGTTTATGTATTACTAATATGTTTAAATCTATGAATATTATTAAGAAAGGGGAAATTGGTCTTTTATATGATGATGATCCTATTAATGAAAAGAAAACAAAGGGGATTATTCTAGAAATAGAAACAAAATTTGGATTATTATCAAGAAAGCACAAGGATAAAATTTGGTTAAGCATGAAGTTTGCTTCACTTATGGCTCTGATTCCAAGAAACTTTGGTAATTATACTGAACAGCAAATTCAGCAATACATTAATAAAAACGCTGTTGGAAAATCATTTAATTTTAATCTGACTACAAAATAAGGGGGCAAAAAACATGGAATTAAAGCAACCAGAATCAATGGATGAATTATTATATATGACAATCAGAGAGCATGATGGCTTTAGAGCAAGAGCTTGGGTTTTTAAAGAGCTTTGTCCTAAATGCAAAAAAGGACTGATTGCAAAACCAAAAGACCCAAAAACAGGAAGACCAAAAATAAGAGCAACAGAGTATGAATGTAATGAGTGCGGTTATACTGTTCCTAAACAAGAGTATGAAGAAACACTAATGTGTAATATTGATTATAAATGTCCTGAATGTAAAAATGAAGGCGCAATTCAAGTTCCATTTAAAAGAAAATCTTTTATGGGCACAAAAGCAATTATTTTCTTTTGTGAAAAATGCAATCATAAGCTTGCAATCACAAAGAAGATGAAGACACCTAAGCCAAGCAAGAAGAAGTAGGTTTTTTAGTTAAATTTTTAAATTCTTAACCCGTTAATTAACGTATGTGGGTTGCAAAGTTTAAATTAAGAGATACTGAAGAAGATGATTTATTTTGTTCACTATGTGTTAAACATAATATTCTTATTCATGCATATCCTCTTAGTAAATTTGAAAGAGATAAGAAAATACATCTTATTGCATCTGTAGTTTTATCTGGTAAAGAAGAAAATAAAAAAGCTTTAGTTAAAAGTTTAAAAAAAGATAAAAGAGTTGTTTCTTATGAGCAACATAAAGATTTTCTCTTAGTTCATTCGACTGTTGCTGTAACAAGAGAATTGCAAAAAGAAATAAAAATATTTTATGATCCTGTTTTTATTAAAGTTAATCCTGTTATTCTATATGAAGATGGATGGGAACTTTGGGAAGTTGCTTGTCCATTTCGTGAAGAATTAAATAAATTAATTCAAATTTCAATAAAACATTATAATGGAAAACTTATTTCTATGAAGCAAGAGAAAATTAAGCGAGTTAGCACTTTGCAATTCTCTCCTGGTTTGACTGAGAAACAATTAGAGTCAATTAAATTTGCCTATGAGCAAGGGTATTATGCTTTTCCTAGAAAACATAGTTTGATTCAAACTTCTAGATTTTTTGGTAAATCTTATTCTGGTTTTCAAGAGAATTTAAAAAGAGCTGAGAACAAGATTATTGATTTTTTCTTTAAATACCGTTAATTAACTGGATAAAATCTATATATCTATAATCACTTCCTAGTGGTATCATAAGAGGTTATTGTTATGAAACAAACACTTAAAGATAAATTAGTTATAGTAACTGGTTGTGGTTATAAACCAGTTGAATATGTATTCACAGATATTGTTACTGGCAAGCCAAGTCATGATGCAATTAATGTTGATAATGAAGAGATGAAATTAAATGTTGGCTCAGGAATAACAAAAGTTTTGGCTGAAAATAATGCAAATGTTTTAATGGTTTCAAAAACAGAGTCTAAGCTAAAAAATTTACAGGAACGATTAATTAAACAAACAGGAAACAAAAATATTAATTATTCTGCACTAGATTTACTAGATCAAAAACAAGTTAATGATTTTGTGCAAAACTTACCAACTGATAAAACAATTTATTGGATGCAGTCAGTTGGGTTAGGTGCAGGAAGTTATAAAGTAAAAGACGGAAATCCCTATCTGAAACCAGAAGATATTCTTTTAGAACTGATTCAAAAAGAAGTTGAAATTGTTTTAAGTAGTACACATATAATGTTCCAAGCATTATATCCTATACTCAAAAAACAAAAAGAATCAAGAATTGCAGTTATAACTTCAATGAGTGCAGTAAGAGGATATTCTTTAGGTTGTACCCACTGTGCTGCAAAAGGTGCAATTGATAGATATACAAATTCTTTAATGCTTGCAAAATACAAAGAGAACATATTTGTTACTTCAGTTAGGCCAGGCGGAGTTGATACTGGAATGTATGATAATAAAGTTGTTCAAGAAGCAGTTAACGAAATATCAGATGAATATAATGGCTTATATAGAGATAGGCAGTTCTATATGTCTCCAACTGTAGTTGGAGAAGTTATTAGCACTATTTTTACAATAGACGCACACATTCCTTCTGTTAATATAGTTGCAAAAGGACAATTTCCAAATGAAGGTTCTTAAGGTGAATAAGTTACAACAATATTTAATTGCTGCAACTACTCTTGCTTTTAGTTATTTTGCAACTGGAGTTTATGCAGATAATGTTGATGTTGTTGATAGTACAAATACTTCTTCTAAGCAAATTGTTAATTTAGAAACAAAGTTGGATAGTATTAATAAGGTTACTTTGTTAGTAAAAGAAGAAGATGTTAAGTCTGAATTAGATACTTTGAGAGTAAAATTTGTTGATTATTTGTTTGATTTAAATTTAAGTGAAGCTGAACAAGGCATCATTGGAAAAAGTTACTGCAACTTTCAAAAAGATTTGTCTAATTATAATAAGTTTTGTAAAGTAAATGATTTTAAGGGTAATCTTAAAATAAATGAAAAAGAAATAGAGATTTACAAATTGTTTCATAAAAATATTAATAAAATTGATTTTGGTGTGCCTGAAGTTCAAAAGTATTTGTATGCTGAGTTTGGATTAGATGTTAATGTTGATAGTGTTGAAACCCTCATGGAGAATGGTTTGTATTTTTTAGGTTTTATTTGTGTTAGTGTATTAATGGGGATTGTTAGGGGTTATTTAAGATATAATTAGTTTAGTATTTATATTTATATTATTCATTTTACCAACAACATTTTTAAATGCAGTTCTTTTTCTTAGTTTTTAGATGGCATTTATTAAAAAGAAAAAAAAGCCCTTTAGAAAAGATAAGAAGAGTAATAATAATTCTGAAGAAGAAGTTTTTAGGGTTAGAACTCCAAGAGATAGAGAAGTTATCGGTATTCTAGAACAGAGACTTGGTGGAAGCAGAGCAAAAGTAAGATGTTTGGATGGTAAAACTCGGGTGTGCAGAATTCCTGGGAGATTAAAAAGACATTTATGGGTTAGAGAAAACGATATTTTGATTGTTGAACCATGGGAGTTCAGCGGTGACGAAAAGGGGGATATTCTATTTAAGTATAGACCAATACAGGTAAATTGGCTAAAAAAGAATGGATATCTTGACAAGTTAAATGATCTGGATGAATTCTAATAATAAAACTTATAAATAAAATATTACAACAATTCAAATAACAAGATGAATAGAAAAGAAAGAAGACAATTATTGAAAGAGAAACAAATTTCTAATATTAATATTGAACAACATAAAGATTCTTCAAATAAAAAAAGAGGATTTTTTCAAAGAATATATGAAGATGAATATAAAAAATTAATTTTTATTCCTTTTACAATATTATTAGTGGCAATAATACTTATTGTTATGAATATTGCACAAACAGGTGAGTTTGTAAACAAAGGATTTTCTTTAAGTGGTGGAACTGCAATTACTGTTGTTGCAGACAACATAAATATAGATCTAATAGAAGAACATCTCGAATCAAATCTTCCAAATCAACAAATAAGTATAAGGGTATTATCTGAGGCAGGTGTTGCCAGAGGATTTATAATTGAATCTGATGCTCAGGATAATGGTGAAGAAATAATTAATGAACTTGAAAAGCTTTCACCAGGAATAAAAGATAGTGATAATTTATCTGTTACAACAATGGGTTCAAGTTTAGGAGATTCATTTTTTCGGGACGCAATCCTTGCAATTGTAATAGCATTTATTTTTATGTCAATTGTAGTATTTATTATTTTTAAGCAAGCAAGTCCAAGTCTTGCAGTTATACTTTGTGCTCTATCAGATATTATTGTAACAATTGCTGCAATTAACATTTTTGGAATAAAACTTAGCACTGCAGGTATTGCAGCATTATTAATGTTGATTGGTTATTCTGTTGATACTGACATTCTTCTTTCAACAAGAGTTATTAGGGAAAAGAAAGGTCGTGTAATGACAAGAATTTATAATGCTCTAAAAACAGGACTTACTATGAATGCAACAACTCTTGTAACTGTTCTTGTCGGAATTTTTATTTCGCAATCACCAGAGTTAAAACAAATATTTACAATATTATTAATCGGTTTAGTTATCGACATAATTAACACTTGGATACAAAATGTTGGTATACTAAGATTATACTTAGAAAGAAAAAATACGCCCAATAATAAGAAAATTATTGGCGCCGAGAAAGTTGGAGAATAAAGTAAAGAGTGAACCTAATGGGCAGTAATACAGTAATAAAAAGGATATTGAAAAAGACAAGAGTAATTATATTAATAATTGCATTAGTTCTTTCTCTATTTGCAATACAATTCTTAATAGTTGGGAACACAGGTGTTGCAATCAGAACAATCACTAAAGATAGTGCAGCTGCAGTTGCAGGAATCGCTAGCCCAAGAACTACTCAGCCAATGGCAAGAGAGGTAATTGTTGCTCTAAACAATCAAGATATTGATACTGTAGAAGATTACTTTACTTTTACAGAAGATCTTAAAATCAATCAATCAATAAGTGTAAAAACAGTTAATAGGAAATTCTGTTTTGTTGTTGGGTGTTTAGTTAATGATTATAATACTTATAGGTTAAAAGTTCAACCTGAATATGAAATTATTGTGTTGAATGAAACTGAGTCTGTTGAAATAACAGAGCAGGTTTTTAATGAAACTCTTAATCAAACATTAAATATAACTACTACTGAAATAAGAAATAAAACCATAAAGAATGTTCTTGGACCTGAAGACATTGGTTTTAGTGTTTATCCTGCACCAAGCAATAATCTTAGAAAAGGACTTGACCTTCAAGGAGGAACAAGAGTTCTTTTAATGTTAGAAGAGAATGTTGATGCAGAAATCATGGAACTTATTCTTGATAATATAAAACAAAGATTAAATGTTTACGGTTTAACAGATATTGTTGTTAGAGAAGTAAAAGGTTTTACTGGAACAGGCGATCAATATATTCTTGTAGAGATTGCAGGAGTTAGTAGTGAAGAAATTCGTGATCTTATTTCTAAGCAAGGAAAATTCGAAGCAAAGATTGGTGAGGAAGTTGTTTTCATCGGCGGAAAAGACATAACTTATGTTGCTAGAGCAGGAGATCAGGCAGGTCTTGAATATGGAAGTTGTGGTCCTGTTTCTGAGGAGTTATACACTTGCCGGTTTAGATTTGGAATCTCACTTACTCCTGAAGCAGCACAAAGACAAGCTGATCTTACATCTGTTCTTCCTATTGTTGTAGAGAATGGACAAGAGTATATTAATGAATCTATAACTCTTTATCTTGACGATGAGTTTATTGACGAATTAAGAATTGGTGCAGAACTAAGAGGGAATGCTGTAACTGAAATAATGATTAGTGGTTCTGGAAGTGGAGTGGATGAACAATCTGCTGCAAATGATGCAATTGTTAGCATGAAAAAACTTCAAACTGTATTAACAACTGGAAGCCTTCCTGTTAAAATTAATATTGTTAAAACAGACACTATTAGCCCAACACTTGGAGAACAATTTATCAAAAATATAATGTTGGTTGGTTTACTCGCGATTATTGGTGTCTCACTTGTAATTTTTATTAGATACAGAAACTTAAAGGTTTCAATTCCTGTTATTATAACAATGCTTTCAGAAGTATTTATTCTGCTAGGTTTTGCTTCTTTGGTAGGTTGGAATCTTGATATTGCTGCAATTGCAGGTATATTAATCGCCGTGGGAACAGGTGTAGATGATCAGATTGTTATAACTGACGAAACAATGAAAAAGGCTATTGGAGAGTCACATCTTAATTGGAAACAAAGATTCAAGAAAGCTTTATTCATAATTATCGCTGCATACTCAACTACTATGGTTGCAATGCTTCCTCTGTACTTTGCAGGTGCAGGTTTAGTTAAGGGTTTCGCCCTAACAACAATGGCAGGAGTAACTATTGGGGTTCTTATAACAAGACAAGCTTTTGCAGCTATTCTTGAAGAGTTAGTTAAGAAGTAATAAGTAAATTCTTGTAATATCTATCATATTTACAAAAATATTTTAAATGAGCGTTCTTTATATTAGTATATTGAAGGATTTGGTGATTTGTTGATGGATAATTCAGATGTGCGTGATAAACTAAAATTATTGTATAAAGTTTTAATTAGAATCTCTCTTAGTGGTGAACCTGATTGGAAAACAAAGATCTACGTTAACACTGCTTTATCTTATTTTATTATTCCTGAAGATGTTGTGCCTGAAAAGAATTCAGAACAAGAGAGTTATGTTGATGATTTTTATATCTGTCTTCTAGTTTTTAATGAGCTTAGAAAATATCGGTATGAATTAATTAATAAAATCTTTTCAGAATATATTAAAGAGGATATTGATAAATTTCTTTCAGAGAATTTGCATCAATGTGAGATGGTTTTAGGAGACAAGGTTGAATCAATAAAAAAAGAAGTTGGTTATGATTCTCTAAAGAATATAAATCTTCATGATAAAGGATTTTCTATAACTATGAATCAAGAGTTATTGGGGATTGTTGCATTTTTGTACGATGAATTAGTTAGATCAAAAAAAGTAGATAAGAAAGTTCTTGATAATCTAATAACTGTTGAAGAATTGTTTTTCGATGTTGAGAGAACAATTAAAGAGTATATTACAACACTTGAGGAAATTACTTTCGATGAGTCAAGTACAGAGCAAATGTTTGTTAACTATGAGAGTAAATTAAAGAAAATTGATATGGGTTCTAAATATAGAGGAATACTAAAGTTTGCGTTACCATTATTTAAGATTTTGTATAAGATACAAATGAGTTCTCGTTCTGATTGGATAATAAAACATGAAATTAATTGCGCTCTTGCATACTTTGCTCTATCTAATGATGTAATCCCAGACACTCTTAAAGAAGGGACAGGATTTGTTGATGACCTATTCCTAAGTTCATTTGTTTTATTTGACATTTTTGAAAGAGATCAACGACTTATATTAGATCACATTTCTAATGATTTGACTATAGATGATATAGTCTATGTTCTTGAAGAATCAAGTGGATTACTTGCAAAAGATGCAGGGAAAATTCTAAATTTTCTAGGGTTGAAATCTTTATTAAACTATTTTGCAGTTTATGTTATAGGTAAAGAATCTATAGATAAGAACATTAATTATAAACTAAAAACTGTATTGATAAAACTCTTGAATATTTATTTAAACAAGTCTTGTGATAGTGAAGCGAGTCTTGAAACAATAGCAGAAAATCTTAGAGTTATTAAGAACCCACATAAATTAGAGAAGTTTATTGATATTGCAGTAAGAGTTATTCATGATAAAAAGATTGAATTAGATTTAGAGCAAAATGAAGACAAAGGAAGAAGACTTCTTGAACTAAGACGTAATCTCTTAACAACATAAGTTATTTCTTTTTCTGATTACTAATAATCCCCAGGTATATTAATAATATTATCAGTGCAAATGAGAATCCTGTTGCTAAAGTAAGAAATACATTTGTGGTGTTTTCAAAGTAGAATTTTAATGTATTAAATTTATTATCTTTAGGGAAATACATTCTGAGATTGCCTAACTCTGAAGCATATCCTAAATAGAGCATTGCGGAGTTTAAATCTATCTCTTTTAGAGACTCAGAATATTCAAGATAGCTTAATCCTGCAATTGGGAAAACGTCTTGGTTTAGTTCATTGGCAATTAGGTTATTAACAATATCGCTTTTGTCGTTAAAGAATTCAGTCATGTTTACCTTATGTAAAAATGCTGTTGTTAATGCAAGATCTGCCTGTGCTTTTGTTTGTGATGCAACATAAATGCATGCTTCAGGGTTGTTGTTTTCGAGCAAATCGCTTGCAGTGGAAACTTTATCATGAAGTTCTGTAAAATCCCCTGTCATAATTGTTCTTAAGTATACAATTCTTTCTTGGGCTTCCATTATTTTTGTTTTACAAATATCATTTAATAATTCTTTGTCAATTTTTTCTTTTTTTGTTTTAATATCAAAGAACTCATACCATACTCTCGCACTATACAGACGTTCTATTGCATATCCTACGTTTGCAGAAGTTTGTTCTTCCTGTAGTAGTTTTTCTGAATCAGATAACCTTTCAAGCACTATTTGTTTAGTTTGTAATTTGATGATTGAATCTATTTCTCTGTTGTTTACTTCATCTCTAAATTTTATAATTTCTTTAGCTGTTTGGTTAATTATTTCATTTATTGTAGTAGTATTTTTTGAAGCTAATTCAATTTCTCTCAGAACAACATTTGTTGCAAAACAAAAGCTTGCAGCAGAGTAAGGTTTATCCTTAATTAAGGCATTTCTAGAATTATTATAGTGGGTATATGCGTCTACTAATCTTCTTGTGACTAAATATTCATCAAAAGTTTCGTTTGTAAAGTTATTAGTTAATTCATTAATAAGAGTCTCAATTTTATCACTTTCTAAAGTGTAATTTATTTCTTTTAAATTAAAATTAATCTCTTTTTGCAGTCTCTTTGTTTTATTACATAAGAGTATTGAAAACCTTCTCATGGTATTGTCATATTTCTCAGGTATTTCCAGTTCTTTTGTTGTTGAATAATTTTTACCAGTAAAATGATATAATGCTTCAGCAATATAATTAACTTTGATTGTGTCAATTGTTTTAAAGTTTAGATAGTTTTCTAAATTATATTGGACTGTTAGGTTGTTTTGCGTGTGATTCATTTGAAGACTAAAATTATTATTATCTTCATCAAGTCTTGACCATTTAGGAATAAGCACCTGTGTGAATCCATTCTGCTTTGCGGCTTCTATTTTTGCCTCTGTTCCGCCAACAGGCCCAATCATTCCGGCTGAATTAATAGTTCCTGTCATTACAATGTCTTGTCTTACATCAATATGTTCCAGAGTTGCAATGGTTAACACAGTAATTGCTGCACCTGCACTTGGTCCTCCAATAAGTGGTCCTGTCGATGATATGGTGTAGAAAAAGTCAAGGTTAGAACAATCAATGTCTAGAAAATTACAAGCATATTGTTTTGCAAATCTTGTGCTTATCTGTGTGTCAATTTGGCTAAGTGGGTAGGATTGGAAGAAAACCCTCCCTTTTCCAGGAGTAACTTCTAAATCAAGATCTGCAACCCCCCCGAGAGTTTCATTATCAGATTCTATTGCACTAAGAAGATAGATGTGTGATGTTCTAGCATAACCCGCTGTTGTTAATATAAATAATACTAAAATTAAGATCAATATTTGTTTTTTCATTGTTATTTATTTAACTTGTTAAATGACCAAAAATGTTAATTTTTGTTTTTTTTTATGTTTCTCCCTCTTGATTCGACTTGTTCTAGTCTTTTCACCACCTCTTTATAATTTTTGCTCTTTTTATAACCTTTAATAAATAATTCATAAGCTTGATTGCATATTTTATGATGTTTGCTTTCTAGTGCTTGTTTGAATAAGTGAATGTCAACTGCTTTATCTTCTAATCTTTGTGAGAATAGACTTAGGCCAAAATCTATAAAGTATAACTTGTTGTTTTTAGAAATGTCGCCTGTGCCGCCGATGTCAGCATTGTCTTGCAATGGTGGCAGGCCAGATGTAGTAGATAATGTTGACTTGCGAAGTGAGTTGTTATTATCTGCAGAATAGACATTTTTTAATATCATGTTGGATGTTGTTAAATCGCCATGAATTATGTTGTTGTCATGCATGAGTGCAAGTGTTGTGCCTATTTCTTCTGCCAGGTTGATTTGATTGTCTAGGATATCCCTTACTTTTTCTCCTTTTATAAATTCCATCTCAATAATATCTTTTTTATTTGTGAAAATGATTTCTGGGACATTTATTTCTAAACCTTTTAGTTTAGTTATTACTTTTATTTCTCTCCTAGTTCTAGGAGGGATTAGGAGTTTATTTAGAGCTTCAATCCGATACTTTTTATTAATTCTCTGTTTGATAATAGTTACTTTATTATCTTCTATTTTCTTGAAGATTTTAGCCTCTGCACCCTCTTGAATAAGTTGTTGCGTCATACATGACAGAATGCAGTTATTATTTATAAGGTTTTATGCTACGTTTTTAACAATTTCAGTTAGTTTTTCAGCCATTTGTTCCTTGATTTCTGCTTTAGAAGCATAGATGTCAAATCTGTGTATTTTAGGAATTTCTGTTCCGTGCATTCTGCAGCCTTTTTGATAGAACGCTTTAATCCACTTAGTTGCATATCTTTCATTAACTAGAACTTGATAAGGTGCATTTTTCTCGAAATCATCAGTTATTCCTCTGCCTTGAGATCTTTCTTCTTTCAATTCTAGATATTGTTTTGCAGTCCAATCTTTTGGTCCGTGAACAATAAATAAGTGTGTGGGAGGATTTGCAAATGCAAGTTGGTGCCCAGGCAAATTTAAGTATTCTGATTTGACAATTCCACTTTGAATTAATTTTTCGTCAAACATTTGATAGCATCCTGATTCTTCTGATCTGCTTCTGATTATGATTTTGCCTGATTCACGTAGTGGTTTTCTAAATCTTAAGAATTCATCTATTCTATATGCTTGATGTGCAAGTGCAGTAGAAGTATGATCTGTTTCTGAATCAAATTTAGTTCTGTTCTGTTCAATAACTCTACAAAATTGTCCTGCGCCTCTTTTGGTTGGTTCTTCAAAAATCCAAACATCTGCACTATTAGGATTGAAATAAGTTGTTACGTCATTTTTAATCATTGATGCAATTTGTAATTCTTCTTCTCCATTAAATCCACAAAATATGTTACTTATTTGATAGATTAAGCTTTGTTTTGTTTTGTAGTCAAAATTCTCATTTTTTATGAATTTTCTTAATGAGCAACACTTTTTGTTATATTCCTTAAATCTTTCTGTATGAAATAATGCGTTCATTTCTGTTCCACGCATATCTTTAACTATTTGATCTCGCATTTGGAAGAATTCAATAGTGTCTTCTATTTGAGTACTAGTCCCACTCATGTCTGGTCCGCATATTACTAAGTCTATGAAGTTGTTCATTTTAATTATATTTCTCCTTTACTTGCATATATCTGCCACAGGGTTCTTTTTCGGTGCAACCATTCTTTATACAGGGGGGTGCTATGGCCTCTTTAAACACTGGAAATTTCTTAACAATAATATTTCTTATTTTTTCATATAGAACTCTTATCTCTGGTTGAGCATTTTCACACAATCTTTTATCCATTGCTCCTTTAATTAAATTCCAACCATTTAATGTATAAACTGTATTTATGACAAGATTTTGTGGAATAACATCTAATGCTTCTTCTTGAGGAACTCCTGATTCAACCAGTCTAGCATATAAGCTTAAACCCTTTTGAGATATTTCATGCCATCTTTTTTCCCATTTACTTCCTTTAATTGCTGAAGGAACATCATATTTACCTCTTTTAGTCGCATTATAGATTGATTCTATGGACATATCTTTAGATCTTTGACGTTCATCTTGGTGTTGAACAATAAGATTCTTCTCGTCTAAAATCTGAATTTTGAATTGTTTCAAGTATTGAAACGCGGGTTGTTCATCATTCATTGCTGCTTTAATTAATTCTTCTGTTAAGTTAAGATTTTCTGTTATGTCTAAAATCTCCACATCATTAATTTTTTGAGCTATTTGTGGTTGCCAATAATCATGGGTTTCAAGAAAGTTTCCTATTGGGTATACTGGTCTAGAACTATCTATTTTTTCTAGGGCTTCATCAGATATCAATAAATCTGAGTCTTCTCTTGCAAGAGCTAACATTGATTCTAGTCTTCTCCTAATCCTTTTAGGTGTATACTCATTTTCTACCAGTGCAGCAATATCTTTTAATGCACGGGTGGTTAAGTTAAATTCTATATTCGTTGGGGTGCATAAAGGAGTTATCATTCTTGCAACTTCTGTTTTTACAGCGTCTTTTCCCTTCTTTTGCATTTGAGTATAGAGAACACCGATTTCATGCAAGTATTCTTTTGTTTCATCAAATAAATCTGAATTTATTATATCTGGAGATAGAACTTTATCGAACTTGTATGGTTTGTTGTTTTTAACTATGAATAAATCTGAAGCGTCAACAAATCTCATTGATTGTTGAAGTGCAGAAAATCCAAATATCATTTGGCAAAAGAATAGAGTTTCTAATCTTGTTGCTCCATTGCTGTTGTTTCCTCCTTTGCCAAAAATAAACTTATATCCTGCAAGTTCATCAACAGCATTATGATCTGATAGCGCACTTTTATCATAAATTTCATCGGCTATTAAGTCATAATCTTTTGTTACTGATTTATTATCAAGATTTTTAACTAAATTAATTCCTAATTTTGGGGACTTACAGCCATTTGCACTTGATAGAACAGAAGTTTCATTATCATATCCTTTCTGATTAAAGAAAGGGAGCATTCTTGTTTTTACTCCTTCAGAATCAGTAGTAGATAAGAAAGAGAACTCTTGATTATTACGCCCAACTTTAGATTCTTTTATAACTATTAAACTATTAACTTTTTGTGCAAGATTACCTTTCGTTTTAACAACCCCTCAAATAATAACTACCTTAACCGGGATTATCAAATTATAATAAGAGTCCGAAGGAATATCTTCTCGATACTAGAATTATAATCTATGATTTGTTTGTCATTTAAATACTTAGAATTAATTTTCCTGTTTTGGTTAATGATATAATGTTTCTATTTGCAACTTTCTTTATGGATATGATATTCATCCTCCTGAATTTGTCGACATAATAGTTAAACTCTGCCCTCTTTTTATTATCATCATTTTTATTGAATAAGCTAATGTAGTCTTGCACGATCATGGAATCTTTTTTATCTAATAAGACTAAGAAATCTTTTTCTTTTTTAGATAGGTTTACGTTTGTTGGAATTGTCGGTAGTTCAATGACTTTCTCAAAGCCATAGTGCCAATCCTTTTCGCTTAATAATTCTGAATTAAGTTCAGTCATAAATGTAAATTGTACTTTTAGATTAAATATTGAGGCGATGTTTTGTAGTATTGCACAAACAAAATGAGATCCAACAGAAATATTTATTATTATATCATATTTATCTTTATTTTTTTTGATATATTCGATTGTTCTTTCCATTACTTCATTATAATCATTAAATTTGAAAGAAATAATGTCAACCTCTGTGAACTCTTCAATTTTTTTTAGGAGTTTTTCTCCAACTTTTCTAACAATCAGATCAGATTGTCTTCTATAGCTTTTTTTTGGTTCAGGGAATACAAGGCATACTTTTTCTGCCCCCGATCTAAATATGGTTTTAAGAATCATTTCTTTGTCCATATGCGCGAGCATTAGATATAGCTTCTTCATGTAGGGAACAAATCCCTGACAATATATAAATGTTACTCTTTTATAGTAGTTTAAAATGCTCTTTTTGTTAATTTTCAACAATCGAATTTATAAAATAATCAGAATGATTTTATGGTATGATAAATCTAAGAGAAACAGACACAATTGATTTTATCAAGATAGAACCAATCACCAAAGAGCAATACACTAAATTTATTGAAATGCTTGGTAAAGCAATTACCTTCTTTAATAATATACCTAAAAGTGAGACAATAAGAGTAATAAGTCATCTGGATGCAGACGGAATAACTTCTGCAGCAGGAATGTTAAATGCACTAAATAACGAAAACAAAGAATATGATTTAACTATTTATTCACAACTGACAGATGATGTGTGTCAAGAGATTGCTAAAGAAGAATTTACTTATTATATTATCACGGATTTAGGTTCTAGCCAGCTAAAGAGTATTAATGCTCATTTGAAAAATAAAAAAATACTGATTCTTGATCATCACACCCCTCAGGAAGAAGCAAAATTTAATATTGTACATATTAATCCTCATCTAGTGGGGATAGATGGCTCTGCACACATTTCTGGCAGTGGAATAGTATTCTTTTTTGCAGGATTATTGAATAAAAAGAACTATGACTTTGCACACATAGCACTGGTTGGTGCAATAGGAGATGTGCAAGAACTAAATGGTGGTTTCACAGGTTTAAATAATATTATTCTTGATATTGCAATTCAACAGAAAAAGATTATGATAAAAAAAGAGTTAAATCTCTTTGGAAAGCAAACAAGACCTCTGGTAAAACTTCTTGAGTACAGTTCTGATCTGAATATTCCTGGAATAACTGGTGATCAGAAAGCAATAGTTTTTTTCCTCAAACAATTAGGGATTAACCCTGTTAAAGCAAATGAAGATCTAAAAACTTTTGTTGACTTAACTGAAGAAGAAAAAAAGCAACTTGCAGAGCATATTATTGTAAAAAGAATTCAAGCTGGGTTAACTGACTATGAAAAAGTTTTTAGCACAACCTATGAGTTGGTTGACGAGGACAAGGGAACATTTAAAGATGCAAAAGAGTTCTCCACAATACTTAATGCCTGTGGCAGAATGGATCAAGCTAAAACAGGCGTCTATGCTTGTCTCGACGAGCCAGGATTTAAACTTGAAGCAAAACAAATACACAAAGATTACAAAATTGAAATTGTCCATGGAATGAACTGGATAGAAAAACAATTAAAACACAATTCTAATGCAATTATTCAAACAGATAAATACATGATTATTAATGCGCAGAATAATATTATGCATACAATCATAGGAACTGTTGCATCTATCCTAACCATGAACCATAAGTTTTCTAAAGATTATTATGTTCTTAGCTTTGCACACAATGTTCCTGAAAAGATAATTAAGGTTTCTATGAGGGTTGTTGGTAACAATGAAGATATTGATCTACAAAAGATGGTAAGTAAAATGATTGAGAAGCTGGGCTGTGGTGAAGCAGGTGGACACCCGCATGCTGCAGGTGCAATGATTCCTATTGCAAAAGAGCAAGAGTTCTTAGATATTGCACGTGAAGAATTGAAAAAACTATAAGAAAAACAGCCTTCTATCGTCACCTAGTTGTGACACAGAAAGTTTTATATGTTTTAGCGATATTATAAGAAACAATTATTTGTTTTTATATTGATAGGGGTTATTTAATGACTATAAACACTTTTGAAGTTGCTAATAAACACACTGGAGATAATGTTATTTCTGATCTTGAAAATAAATTAAGATCAATCGATATTAAGGATGCAAAAGCGTTTAGCACTAAATTTTATACTATTGATGGGGAAGAAGTAGGAGAAAAAAAGATTTCAGAATTAATTCATCATAATATTACTGAAAAAGTATTTTGTAATTTACCATTAAAAACAAATCAAAAGTGGGAATTCGCAATAAAAATAGATTCTAAACCAGGTGTTACTGATAATGCAGCTAGAGTGCTAAGAACAGACATGAAACATATAGGTCTTCCTGATCATGATGTTTATACTTCACAAATTCTTTATATTAATGGTGAATTTAATCCAGATTTAAAAAATCAATTAGAAAGACTGACATCAAATCCTCAAATTCATGATATTACAATAATGACAAGACAAGAATATGAACAAAATAATGGGTTTGATAAAATTATACATCCTGTAAATCTTGGAAATAAATCTAATTATTTTTATATTAATTTAGGTGAAATGGATAAAGATGAACTTCTTAGAACAGGAACAAAAGGAACTCTAAATTTAAATTTTGTTACAGAAGGAATGAGTCAACAAGATAAAGATGAATTAAGGGGTGGAACACTCTCATTAAAAGAAGATTATATGAATGCAATTCTTAAATATACTAACAGTAAACTCAATACAATGGGCGGAAATAAAAAAGGGATTTTGACAGATACAGAATTAGAACTCTTAGCTCAAATGTGGAGCGAACATTGTAGACATAGTTTGTATAATTCAGAAATTCCTGATAGTAAAAAAGGAATATTTAATGAATATATTAAAAAACCAACTGAAGAAATATTAAAAAAGAAACCTTATCTTGGTGTTTCTATATTTAAAGATAATGCAGGTGTTTTTGTTTTCAATGATGACTGGCTTGTATGTGTAAAAAATGAAACACATAATTCTCCTTCTGCACTTGATCCTTATGGTGGTGCAATTACTGGAATTGTTGGAGTAAATAGGGATCCTGCAGGAACAGGTTTAGGAGCAGAAGTTATAGGAAATTTTCAATTCTATAGATTTGGAAGATTAGATGATACAAGAAAACATTTCAAAGCAAAAAAAGGTGATGATGAAAAATTTATACTTGAAAATCTTATGTTAAACCCAAAACAGATATTTGATGGGGTTATTAATGGTGTACAAGATGGTGGAAACCAGATGGGTATTCCTATTAATATAGGTGATGCAACTTATGATGATCGTTATAATGGTAAACCAATTGTTGGTGTTGGGAGTATAGGAAGAATCCCTCACAAAATAAATGGATTAAATTCTTTTGAAAAACAAATTGATGTTGATGATAGACTTTATATAATTGGTGGACGAGCAGGAAAAGATGGAATTCATGGTGCAACTTTTTCTTCAGAAGCATTAAGTGAAAATTCTCCTGCTACTGCAGTACAAATTGGAGATGCTTATACGCAAAGGAAAATGTTTGAAGCTATTCTTGAACTTCGTGATAAAGGTTATATTAAATATATTACTGATTTAGGTGCCGGAGGAGTTTGTTGTGCTGCATTTGAGATGGCTGAAGAAACAAATGGTTTAGAAATAAACCTTGATAATCTTCTTGTAAAATATCCTGGAATGACTGCAACAGAATTATTATTAAATGAATCACAAGAGCGAATGGCAATTGCTGTTAATGAAACAAATAAAAATGATATTGAACAAATCTTAAAAAAACATGAAGTTGAATTTTCTGATATTGGAATATTCACAGATTCTGGAAGAGGAATTGTTTATTCAAAACAAAGTAAAGTTGTTGATATGGATATGAATTTTATACATACTGGAATGCCAAAAAGATCATTGCAACCTAAAGAATATAAATTACCTCCAAAAACAAAATTGGATTTTGAAAACAAATTTAATGAGATTTTATATGATGAAAACTCAGAAAGTATACCAACAATTAAAAAACGATTTAATTTAATGATACAAAGACCAAATTTTAGTTCAGTTGCTAATTTTACAGATAAGATGGATTCAACTGTAAAAGGATTACAGGTTCAGCATTGTATACAAGGAAAAGGTAGAGTTTCAACAAAAACTTCTTGCACATTAGTTGATATAAATTCAAAAGAAGGATTAATACAATCTTATGGGCATACTGAGAGACAGTCTTATATTGATTCAGAAAAAATGGGGAAAAATGCTTTCTTAAGAGCTATTGGAAATAATGTTGCAATGGGTGGAAGGCTTGATTATATGATTGCAACAGATCAAGCATTATGGCAAAGTTCTGATAGAGGAGAGTATCAACAAATGCTTATTGAAGCTAATAAAGGAATGGCTTCTGTTATTAAAGGATGTGAAATACCTGTTATATCTGGTAAAGATTCAATGTACAATCAAGTAAAAATGTATGCTGAGGATGGTTCTATTACTGAAAGAGGTGTTTATCCTGAATTAAGTATGATTACTTTTGCAAAAATAGATGATGTAAATAAGATTGTAACAATTGATGCTAAAGAACATGAAAATCTTGTTTATGTTGTTGGTTCTATAACCAAGAATGATCTTGGAGGATCTGAATACTTAAATATGCATTCTGAAGAAAATAATATTGAGTTTAATATTGGAAATGTAAGTGATGAAGATATAACTGATGTTTTTGATACATTTAAAAAAATGAATAAAGCTGTTGATCAAAGATTATTACAATCCTCCATTTATATTGAATCAGGGGGATTAGCTATGGCAGTACACAATACTGTGGCTGCGGGGGAGCTTAGACTTGAATTCGATTTAAATAATGTTCATAAAGAAGAATTATTAAGAAATCATGAATTAATGTATAGCGAAACAGAGGGAAGGTTTTTAGTAACAATAAAACAAAAAAATAAAAAACAATTTGAAGAATTATTTAAAAACAAATTAAGTAAAATAGGTATTGTAAACAAAATTACTTAACTTTTACAAATAACAAAGAATATTATTAGAATAAAGAATTTAATAAAAATACATAATTAAAATGAAAAACATAAAACCAAAAATATTAATCCCTAGAGGATTAGGGATTAATTCACATGAAGAATTAAAATATGTTTTTGAATTAGCTGGTGCTGAAGTTGATTTTATACTTTGGAATGATTTAATCAATAATCCTAATATTCTAAATAATTATCAAGGGGCTGGACTTGCAGGAGGATTTGCAATGGGGGACTCACTTGGAGCAGGTCAATCACTTGCAAATAGAATTAAAGACCCTGGTTTTATCTACAAATTTAAAGAAAAAATTGAAGATGAAAAATTTCTAATTTATAGTGTTTGTAATTCTTTGCAAACTATGGCGAAACTAGATCTTCTTCCAGGTAAAATTGGAACAATGCAAAATGATTCTGGAAAACACGAAACCCTTATGTGGGACATTAAAATTAATTATAAAAATAAAAGTGTTTGGTTGAAATATTTAAAGGACTATCCAGGCCCAGTATTTGCACCTATTTCTCACGGTGAAGGTAAAATATTTTTAGATGAAGAAAATTTAAAGATTATACAAGATCGAAATATTGTTGCTTTAACTTATACACAAGGTTATATTTGTAATGAATTTGAATCATCAAGAGGCAATAGATATAATCCTAATGGCTCAACTGCAAATATTGCCGGTCTTGCATGGAAAGGTAATTTATTATTATTTCCTCATTTTGAAAGATTTCATCATAACTTTCAAAGGCATGATCGTCATAAATTAAAAGAATATGAAAAGAATAAAGAGGGATTATATTTACCAACATATCTTATGTTCAAATCAGCAGTCGAAGAGATGTGTAAACACATTAAATAATAATTAATTTAGAGGGGCTAAAAAAAATGGCAGAAGGAGATTATGAAAAATCAGAATTAATAGCAATCAGTGAAGGTAAAAAATCATTAGGAAAAGCAAAATGGTTATTTAATAGAAAAATAAGGCAAACAATGGCACAGACGCAGATGGTTTCATAATAGCCGGGGGCATAGAAAACTTTATATAGATTCTATATAAATAGTGATATGGAATTTTTGGGGTGTAACTATGCAGATAAATAAAATACTAGAAAATGTGCAAACTATAGCAATAATTGATAATCAATTTGGAGATACAGGCAAAGGCAAGTTTTCTGATTATTTTTCAGAATGGGCAGATATTGTTGCAAGAGGAACAGGGGGAAATAATGCAGGTCATACAGTTGTTATTAATAATAAAAAGAGGGTATTTCATTTAATCCCATCAGGAATTACTCATAAAAACAAAATAAATATTCTTGGTAATGGCATGGTTATTGATCTTAAAGTTCTTACTCAGGAATTAGATGAATTAGAAAAAGAGAATATTTCTTATGAAAATTTAATGATTAGTGAGGATGCACATGTGATTCTCCCGTATCATATTTCTAAAGATAAAAAGAAAAATGCTTCACAAAAAAAAGGAGGAATAGGTTCAACAGGAAGAGGTATTGGTCCTTGCTATGCAGATAAAATTGCAAGAAGAGGAATTATGATTAGAGATCTTCTTGATAAAAATATTTTCAATCAAAAGATTGAGAAAGTAAAAGAAAGATATCCTAATGAAGAAATTGATGCTGAAATAATCTTAAAAGAGTTAGAACCTTTTATAGAAAGGATAAAACCTTTTATTAGAGACACAATATCATTAATTCATGACTTTAAGAAACAAGGTAAGAAGATACTAATAGAAGGAGCACAAGGACTTTTATTAAGTATTGAGTATGGAACATACCCTTATGTTACTTCATCTGATTGCTCTATAAATGGAACTGCAGCAGGAGTTGGTTTATCTGCAAAAGATGTTGATTTGCCTCTTGGTATTGTTAAGTTCCCATATATGACTAGGGTCGGTGCAGGACCTTTTCCATCAGAATTTGATACTATAAAATCAGAAAAATATTGTGCAGCAGGTTATAATATTTTAACTGAACTTAAAGAATATAATATTCCTTATACAGAGGAAAATAAAAATATAAAATATAATCATTACCATGAAAATATTATTAAACTAATGAATTCTGATGATCCTTTCTTACAAGGAGTAGGAATAAGACTTGCTGGAGATGAATATGGTGCAACAACTGGAAGACCTAGAAGAACTGGTTGGACAGATCTTCTTTTATTAAAATATGCAGTAGGAATTAATGGGCCTAATATTATCTTAACAAAAACAGATGTTATAAGATTTGCAAAAGAATTCAAATTTGTAGTGGGTTATGATAATCTAAAAAGTTTCAAAAGAGATTTATCTATTTTAAAAAATTCTAAACCAAAATTTAAAACTTTTACAGGATTTGATGAAGACATATCTGAAATAAAAGAATATAATAAACTTCCTGAAAGTTTGAAACAAAGTATTGAGTTTATTGAGGAATTTGCAGATTGCAAAGTTAGAATTATCTCAGTTGGTGCAGATAGAAATCAAACTGTGTTTAAGTAAGTTTTTTTATTGTTAGTTATAAAAATGCTCAATAAACAAAAGTTTATTGGCACCGTTAAACCGGAAACAAAAAATTACTCATTATCACCAAGACCCTTTCTAGAACGAATCTGCTTAATGATTTTACCTTGCAGTTCTTCAGGTAACTTTTCAAATGCTTGATCAACTAGTGAAGATGAACCTCTTCCTCCAGTTGCACTTCTTAACTCTGAGGCCAAACCAAACATTTCTCCTACAGGCATTTTACCAATAACAGTTACACTTGCACCTTCTTGCTGCATATCTAACAATTGTCCTCTCTTGTTAGAAATCAACTTAGATATTTCTCCCATATATTCTACAGGTGCTTCAAATCTAAGAGTCTGTAATGGTTCAAATATTAGAGGTCTTGCTTCTGACATTGCTCCTCTAATACCTTCTCTGACTGCAGGATAGACTTGTGCAGGTCCTCTGTGGATTGCATCTTCGTGAAGTTTTACATCGTCAAGTGTAACTAGAACATTAAGGCACGGTTCTCTTGCTAGAGGCCCTGCTTTCATTACATTTTCAAACATATCCATAACCATTTCAATAACTTCTCCAATATGTACAATACCTCTTGTACCATCGATTAGCATGTTTCCATTAAAGATTTCTCTTACTTTTCTTGTTGTTTTAGCATCCATCCCAGTTTCCATCAGAGCTTCCCATAGAGCAGGATCATTCTTCTTAATTCTTCCCTCATGAAGTTTACCGTCTTTGATTGCAGTTCTTATTTCTTCTGGAATTGGTTTAACAACAAAATAAAACTTGTTATGTTTATTAGGAGATTTTCCTTCAACTGGCCCAGGTGTTTCTTTCATAATGGTTTCTCTATAAGTAACTATTGGGGGGGAAGTTTGTACTTCAACACCTTTTTCTCTTTTAATTCTATCTTCAATAATTTCTAAGTGTAATTCTCCCATACCACTCATTAAGTGTTCTCCAGTTTCTTTGTTAATTTCTATTTTAATACTAGGATCTTCTTTTGAGACTTGAATTAGAACATCAATTAATTTAGGAAGATCACTTGGCTTTTTTGCTTCAATGGCTTTAGTAATAACTGGTTCAAAAATGTGTGTTATTTTTTCAAATGCTTCTTGCTCTCCAATTGTAACAGTTTCCCCTGGATAAGCATCTCTTAATCCTCCAACACCAATAATGTTTCCAGCAGGAACATTATCTACAATTTCTCTTTTTGCACCATTATAGATGTAGACTTGTTGGATTCTTGCATCTTTTTTTGCAACATTTAAGTGTGCAGTTTCTCCTCTTCTCATTGTTCCTGAATACAGCCTTCCCATACAAATTTCTCCTGCTTGAGGATCAATAACAACTTTAATGACAACAAAACTTAGAGGTCCGTTTGAGTTTGATTTGGCTAGGGATTTTCCCATTTCTGATTCTATATCCCCATGCCATAATTTGGGAATTCTATATGGTGTTGCAACAACAGGGCTTGGAAGGTGTCTTATAACCGCGTCAAGTACAACTTCATGTAATGGTGCTTTTTTACCAAGCTCTTTCCAAGTGTTATTTTCATATGCATCAATAATCTCTTTGAAAGTAATATGCTTTTTTTGCATATATCCAACACTAAGTGCCCAATTGTGAAATGCAGAACCAAAACATACTGATCCGTCCATAACATTAACTTGCCACTTTTCTCCATAGCCTTCTTCTGCAATACCCATTATTAATTTGTTAACATTTGCAATAATTTTTGTGAACCTTTCTTGCATTGCTTCTGGAGTTAATTTTAGTTCTTTAATTAATCTATCAACTTTATTAATAAACAAAATTGGCTTAACTCTTTCTCTTAGTGCTTGTCTAAGAACAGTTTCTGTTTGAGGCATGATTCCTTCAGAAGCGCAGCATAAGACAATTGCTCCGTCAACAGCCCTCATTGCTCTTGTAACATCTCCTCCAAAATCAACGTGTCCTGGAGTATCTATTAAATTAACTAAGTAATCTCTGTCTTCAACATTGTGAACCATAGATACTGCTGCACTATCAATTGTGATTCCTCTTGTTTGCTCATCTTCATGAAAGTCAAGCTGACAAGCTTTTCCTGCCAGTTCTTCTGACATCATTCCTGCTCCTGCAAGCAGATTATCTGAAAAAGTTGTTTTTCCATGATCAATGTGAGCACAAATTGCTATGTTTCTTATTTGATCAGGACTATTCATTAATGATGTAACCCTATCAACCATTTTTGCCATTTTTTTATCACCTTATATTTAATTATTATTTTTACATTACATGAACTTCATGTACTGTTTTGTATGTGTGAAGTTCTTCTGGTTTAAACCACAATTCAACTTCGTATTTTGCTTCTTCAGAATTTGCTGAAGAATGAACTAGATTACCAACTTTTTTATCATTTGCATTTGCATAGTCTTTAGATATGTGTGCAAAATCTCCTCTAATTGATCCAGGAATTGCTTGATTTGGATATGTTGAGCCAGCCATTTTTCTAACAAATGAAATTGCACTAACACCTTCTACTGCCATTGCAATAATTGGGCCTTCTTTTAGGTATTTAACTAATGCCATTAATATTTTTTCGCTGTGTCTTTCTGCGACATCAAAATAATGTTTTTTAGCAAGGTCCCCATTTGCCCAAACCATTTTCATTCCAACAATTTTAAGTCCTGCATTTTCAAATCTAGTTATGATTTGTCCAACGATTCCTCTTTGAACTGCATCTGGTTTTAGTAATACTAATGTTCTTTCAATCAAAAAAATCACCCTTATTTGTTTTTATTTTTTTGGTGTTCCAAAAATTGTAAATTTTTGATACAATCATATTTTTACACCTTAGTATCTATTAAAAATAATAATGCTCAACAATTCTTTGCACTGGAAAGACCGGGATAAAAAAATAAATTTTTATCATTTCTTTTTAGCTGAACTTTGCTTTTTTCTTTTCTCAGCTGCAGAAACTTCAGTCCATTTCAGGTTTCTACCTTTTCTTTTTAGAGAAAGCTGGTTTTTTTCGCACTTGTTAGAGCAGAAATAAAATATTTTTCCGTCTGCTTTAACATACATTTTACCAGTGCCTTTTACTATTTGCTCTCCGCAAAAATTGCATTTAACCATTTTAATTATGACCTCTGCCTGCTTTGTTTAATGCTCTTGCTTCAATTTCAGTTTCTCTAAGCATTAATGTATCGCCTTTTTGAACAGGCCCTCGAACATTCCTTCTGATAACTTTATTTGTATCTCTGCCTTCAAGGATTTTACATCTAACTTGAATTGCTTCTCCCCTTGTTCCAGTTCTTCCGGTTACCTCTTCTACAATTGCAGGAACTGCGTGAGAGAAATGAACTCCTGTTTTTTTATCTTCTTTTGCAGGTCGTTTAGACCTTTGTTGTGGGTTATCTGCCATTTATATCACCTATTTTGCAGATAATGTTTTTATTATGTCTTTTGCATCTCCTTCTTCAGTAACTGCAACTGCGGTTGTTCCTAATGGTAAACCTGCTGATGCACCTAATTCTTGTTTACTTCCTACTTCAATACAAATAACTCCTTTCTCTTTTGCAAGTATTGGTAGATGCATTACAATTTCTGCTGGGGAAACATCTTTTGCGTATACTATTAACTTTGCTTTTCCTTTTTCTAGTGCTTTTGTTACTTCATTAGCACCTTTACAGATTTTTCCTGATTTTTTTGCTAATTCAATAGCTTCATATGCTTGTTCCATTTTTTCACCTTTTATGTTTTAGTGATTTATTACTATGAGACCAGAATTAAGTCCCTCATTCCGCTGTTTCCAGCATCATAAATCATTGGTTATATTAACCGTTTACAGTTAATATGCAGCAAAATTTTTTGCCGCATCAGCCTAAGCTAATTATGTGTAAGAAAAGGGGATTTATTTATAAATCTAATGGTTGGGTCGACGTTACTACCTTTGAGGCGTTAACTAAGAAAGTTTTATAAATAGAAATTAATTTTGCTTAATTAAGATGAATGAAATACACTTACATGTGCCTGATAAAATTAATGATAATAAGGGAGTGTTTTTTAATTATGATGGTACTTCTCCTATTAAAAGAAAAGTGTATAGTAATAAAAACCAACATCAAGATAATGTAGGTCTAATAAGAATTGTTGATTTCTTGAATAATAAAAAATCTCCCCTTACTCTTACGACAAGAGAATTAGGGGGTAATAGTGTTTTTGAGATGAAAAATACTAGACAACAATTAATAGTTACTCCAACAGGAAATTATAAAATAAAGGATATAAAAGTTTATACCAATGCAGAAAAGATATTGGGGTTTGAAGCAGGGAAGACTTTATTGTTTAATATCCCAAAAGAGGAATTTAATCAGAAATATGAATGTTTTAGAAAAAATAAATATATAAACAATATGGAAAAGTTAATTTTCTATTTAACTAGTAACAGAATTCCTTTTATTATGGTTTGGGATGATGATTCTGGTGCAAAATTTATTGCAGGCAATAATAAAGATGATAAGATATATTTAAATAGAAAACACAAGGTAATTTCTCCAATTGTGCAAACAATAAAGAAACTAATTTCAAGAATGCAAAGAAAGTCATATGAATCTGTTGTAGCTACAGACACTATTAGAAATTTATATTTAGGAGTAAACGCAAATTCTCAGTAAACTTTATAAACAAAAATAGATGACTTGTTTTTATTAGAATGAAAAAGAAGCCAATAAATAAAAA
>Ga0075120_10000658_pt1 | contig 28500 bp, 42 predicted proteins | sample AntAceMetag02UKL_FD_69792 | JGI IMG/M metagenome (GOLD analysis project Ga0075120, IMG submission 69792) | Saline lake microbial communities from Ace Lake, Antarctica - Antarctic Ace Lake Metagenome 02UKL | ecosystem: Environmental > Aquatic > Non-marine Saline and Alkaline > Saline | place...
ACTATACTTACAGGGAAAACTAACATCTAACTCAGAAAGAGGATTATATCTACAGGGAAAACTGACTACAAACTCCGAGAGAGGATTGTATATTGAAGGTTCAATAGACAGCGATTCCGAGAGAGGGTTATATATAAAGGGTTATATAGATACTAATTCAGAGCGAGGGTTATACATTTCAGGTAGTGGGTTAGTAAGTAGTGAGAGATTGTTATATTTAGAAGGTTCTATTGATAGCAACTCAGAAAGGGGATTATACATAGAGGGTTATATTGATACTGATTCCGAGAGAGGATTGTACATTTCAGGTGGTGGTGTAGTTAGTAGTGAAAGATTGTTATACATAGCAGGAAAGAACACCTCAAGTTCAGAAAGGAATTTGTATATCTGGGGAATTGATACTTCGGACTCAGAAAGGAATTTATATTTACAAGGGAAACTAACCTCAAGTTCAGAGAGGGATTTGTATTTAGAAGGAAGGGTTTTAGATTCTTCTGAGAGAGGGTTATACATTTGGGGGATTGATACAACCTATTCAGAAAGAACACTTTATCTACAAGGTTCAATTTCTGAGAGTTCAGAAAGAGGGTTGTATATATCTGGGGGAGGAGTAGTTGGAAGTGAGAGAGAGTTATATATTGAAGGCAAACTAACATCTAGTTCAGAGAGGGTATTGTATTTAGAGGGTGTTGATACTGACAGTTCAGAAAGGGGTATTTACCTTGAAGGTAGGGTTGTATCCAATTCTGAAAGAGGTCTGTATTTAGATGGTGTTCAGATATTATCAACTGATTACTTCAACATTGGATTCGGAGATGCTTCAGTAGGTAATGAAAGAGGGTTATACATTCAAGGTTCTATTGGTTCTAATACAGAAAGAGGATTATATATTGAAGGTATTGATGTCAGTTCTTCAGAAAGAGGTTTGTATTTGGTTGGTTCGGTAGAGAGTTCTTCTGAAAGAAGTTTATACATCTCTGGAAAGACATCTGGAAATAGTGAGAGGACTTTATATATAAAGGGGAAAGTTTCAACAGAATCGGAAAAGCATCTTTATATAGAGGGGGCTGATACTTCTAATAGTGAGAGGAACTTATGGATACGAGGTACTGATGACAGTTCATCCGAGAGGGGATTATATATCTCAGGTATTCCATCTACTAGTGAGAGAGGGTTATATATTGAAGGAAGAATGTCCTCAGAGAGAAGAATATACCTTCAGGGAGCAGGTGGGGATTACTCAGATAGAGGAATATACCTTAGGGGAATAAGCACATCTAATTCTGAAAGAACCCTATACCTAGAAGGGAAAGTAGAAGTTACTAGCGAAAGAGGGCTATACCTAGCAGGAGTTGTATATGAAGCACAGGAAAGATATATTTATATTCAAGGTAAAATAACTTCAAGTAGTGAAAGGGGTCTATGGATATATGGTAAAACCACAAGTGATAGTGAAAGAGTATTGTACTTGCAGGGGAGTAAGGATACCGAGAGTGAGATAGGATTATACATAGAGGGTAAACCTTCAAACTCCGAGAGAGGGTTATATATTAAAGGAAAGGAATATGATAACTCCGAAAGGTCTATATATATACAGGGGAAGATATTAGATGGCTCGGAAAGAGGGCTGTACCTACAAGGCAGAATATATACCAGTAGCGAGAGAGGATTGTATATAGACGGAAAGGTTGTCAATTATTCAGAAAGAAATCTATATCTAGAAGGAAGGGTGTTAGATACTTCAGAGAGGAGTTTATATGTAGAAGGTATTGATACCTCCGAATCTGAGAGAGGGTTATATATTGAGGGTACTGTTATTAGTTCTAGTGAGAGAGGATTGTTCATAATAGGTGCTAGATGCCCTTGGAGTTCTGATGATACACCAAGTTGGAAAACGAGGAATAGGCAAAGTTGGAAGACAAAAGACACCCCTTCATGGAAATCAACGAATAAAGGAAAATGGTATAATGAAGAAGAGAAAGATTACGAGGTAACTGTTAAAAGGGCAAAATGTTAATTTGATTTTCAAATAATATGGGAATAGAAACTAAAAGGGGTTATATCACCAAAGCAGAGTTATCATCCTATGCAGATATAGCAATTACGGATGATGATGAGGCAATAGAGAGAATGAATATTGCAGAGGAACTAATAGATCGTTATGTAGGATTCCAAAATTCATTTATGAGATACGATATAGTGGGTACTGCTTCAGCAGGAACTACATTAACATTAACAGATACCAATTCAGGTTCTCAAATAAATAGTACGACAGAGAATAGGTTCTCTTATTGTATGCTTGAAATAATCGGAGGTACAAATGCAGGACAATCAAGGACTATAATTAGTAATACCACAACAGGAGTTCTAACAGTAGAGAGTGCATTCTCAAGTGCTATTGATAACACTTCGGTATACAGGATCTATCAGTTAGCAAAGTTCCCTAGAAGTCAGGACTACAAATTAGTCAATTCTATTTATTACAAGTTCATTCCAGAAGCAGTAAAGCATGCCACCTTGGCACAGGTAGAATATATGATTGAGATGGGAGATGACTTCTTCATAAGTGGGGTTGATAAGAAAGATGAGAACATTGATGGGTATAGTTACAATATACCTAAGAATGTTAAGAGAATGATTGCACCTAAGTCAAGAATGTATTTGAAAGGAATTTTCAACAGAAAAGGGAAACTTCTAATTTAGACATAAAGGATTATGAACTTTAATTCAGCCGTTACAATTTATGGTGTTGATGATAGGAATGCTTATGGAGAGAAGGGTTGGACAGCAGGCGTTGTTTCAAAGGCAAGGGTAGTACAAGAATCAGTTGAGGTTTTAGATAAGAGAGGGGAAAGAACCAATAGTGATTTGACTATACATTTACCTTTGGAAGAATACGATATAGAGATAGGACAGAAGATTGAATATGATGATAGAGATTATCTAGTATTAAAAGTATCCAAGCCAAAGAATGAGGTAGGGCATTATAGAGATGTTAAATTGATTTGCAAGTTATATGGCGAAAGTTAGCATTGAGTGGAGTAGTGATATACCACAAAAAGTAAAAGGGTTAATCCAGAAGACAGTAGAGGGGTTGTGGGAGGCATCTAGGGTTGGGGTGGATATAATAGGAAACGAATCAGAAAAGGAATGTCCTTTAGATATTAGTACATTGAAAGATAGTTGGAGGGTAACTCCATTGGGGAATGAAATAGGTTTTGAGTTTGGATATTATACTCCGTATGCTTCAAGATTACATGAGCATCCAGAGTATCATTTTCAGAATGGAAGGAAGGCAAAATATTTAGAAGATCCTATTGAACAAAACAAAGGGGATTGGCAAGGGCAGACAGTAAATAAATTGAAACAGATATTATTCTAATGAAGCAAGTAGCACTAGAAGTAGCAAACCATATTGAAGATGAAGGTCATGCAACACTTGGAACTGATCTGTTTGTGGATTCACTTCCAGATGTAAGAACTGATGTCATTGCTGTATTTACGACAGGGGGGCAATCTCCTGACATTGACTTGCCTATTCCATACCCTAGTTTTGAGATCTTAATTAGAGGAGAAAGTGCCAGTACAGTATTTGCAAAGATAGAAAGTATAGTAAGTGGACTGCATCAAACATTCAATGAAAATCTTGTAGTTGGTGGAAACTACTACTATTCAATATTATTAAATGGAGAGATAAGTAACCTTGGTAGAGATGATAAAAACAGGATTGAATATAGTGCAAATTTTAGATGTAAGGTAAGAGGGAGGTAAATATGTTAAAATATAAGGGTGAAGCATTTAGAGAATTAAGGTGTCCTAATTGTCATGCTTTGCTATTGGAGGAGTATTTATACTCTGGAAGATTGAGGATTAAATGTCCTAGATGTAAGGAAATAATCACCATGACATTCCAAACTCCATTAAAGGGTAGTTAAATTTAGTTTTTAATAACATGGCAGATATTGCAAATGTTAAACTCGGTGTTTGTACAGTAACATTCAATGATGTGGACTTAGGTCATACGAAAGGTGGAGTTGTTGTAACATACGAACCAATATATCATGATGTAACAGTAGATATGTATGGGGAAACCATAGTAGACAAGAGATTGTTAGGCGAGAAGTTTTCAGCAAAAGTACCTCTAGCAGAGGCAACTGCTTCTAACCTCGTAGTAGCAATACCAGAAGGATCAACCACAGGTGGAAAATTAACAGTCGGTTCAACAGTTGGAGATTCACTCTTAGATGATGCTAAGGAATTAGTATTACACCCATCAGAGAATGCAGTCGCAACTCTTGATGATGATGTTGTTATTCACTTAGCAGTTGTTGCAAGTACAATAGAGTTACCTTTCACTAATGATGGTGAAAAGATAGTAGAGGTTGTGTTTGAAGCCCTATTAGATGATACCAAAGATGATGGAAATTATCTCGGTTTCATAGGTGATTCTACAGCATAAATAATTTTAGCAATAGAACTCTTAAAGAGTCGCAAATTATATGAAAAAGTTAAAGATACAAATAAATGAGAAGGACTATGAGGTAAAGTCTTCCCCTCTAGTTAAGTTACTAGATGCCTTAAAGATACTGAAAGAGTATCCAGACAAGATTGGTAACATAGATTTGGAAGATAAAGAAAAGAATGTAGCAGTTATGATTGATTTAATATCCACCTCAAGTGGGGATATTTTTGGAATACTGTTTAATCTCTCAGGGATACCAGTAGCAGAAATTGAAGTATTAGATCTGGCTGACACATTGGCTCTTATAAATGCAATATTGAAGGTCAATGACATTGAGAGAGTAAAAAAAGAATTTGGCGAAATAGCAGGAATGTTCAAACAGAAGTCCAAGAAGTAAAGAGTGAAGGGGATTGGATTTATGGATTAACTGATATTTTGTCTTCAGAGTATGGGTGGACATTGCACTATATACTCAATGAGATTTATATAGATGAACTATTAGGTCTTTTAGAGAGTATAGAAAACAGAAAAAGGAGAGATGCCTTGTTGTTGTTAATGATAACACACAACCCCCATGTTGAAGACCCAAACAGATTGTTTAGGGAACTGAGTAATAGTGGCTTTGATACAAGAGGAGATAAGATTGACCGAGAGGGATTGAAGAAACTAAAAGGTGAACTAAGCAAAAAGTCTAAGTTAATAAAAATTAAGAAATGAAACTTGGAGATATAACAGCAAAAGTAGTTGCCGATACAAAAGGTTTTGTCGCATCTATGAATGGTGTTACTAAAACAATTAGTGGTACTACATCAAAATCTGCAAAGGTTATAAAGGGAATTGGTACTGCTTTTAGTAAAGTAGGTAAAGTTGCAGTCGGTGTAGGAAAGGTTGCTCTTGGAGCAATAACAACTATGTCTGTTGCAATCGGTGCTCTTGTGGCTACTTCATTAAAGAATGTTGCTGAATACGAACAACTTGCAGGAGGTGTAAAGAAGTTGTTTGAAGATTCTTCAGGAGAGGTTATGATGAATGCAGAGAGGGCATTCAAGACAGCAGGTTTGAGTGCAAATAAGTATATGGAAATAGTTACAGGGTTTTCTGCAAGTTTATTGCAATCACTAGGTGGAGATACAAAGGAGGCAACAGAACTCTCAGATATGGCAATCAAAGATATGTCAGACAATGCAAATACTTATGGAACAGATATAAGTATGATACAGAATGCATATCAAGGGTTTGCCAAACAGAATTTTATGATGTTAGACAACTTGAAACTTGGATATGGTGGAACAGCCACAGAGATGGCTAGGTTGATAAATGATACAGGAGTAATGGGAAAGAGTTTTACAGCCACAGCAGAGAATGTTAAAGGTATAGGGTTTGATAAGTATATAGAAGCAATCCATGCAGTTCAGGTAGAAACAAAGATTACAGGAACAACAGCCAAGGAGGCATCTGAAACTATAACTGGTTCAGTAAATAGTGCTAAGGCGTCATGGAGTAACCTTCTTACTGCCTTTGCATCTGATGACCTTGATACTATGTCAAATGCTCTTGAGGGTTTTGCCAGTTCTATTGGAGATGTGTTTAAGAATGTTATGAAGGTTATACCTAATATATTAGTTGGAATAGGAGAGGTTGTAAAAGAAATATTTTCTAGTATTGATTTGTCAGAAATGATTTCTATGATAATGGATCAGATACCAATGATATTAGATTTAGCAGTCCAGATAATCCAAAGTCTAGTAAGTGGGTTACAAGATAATTTGCCAATGATAGTTGGTTCAGCGATTCTGATTATAGATACTCTTATAAATGCTCTTGTAGAATTAGTCCCATTGATATTGAAAATGGGGTTAGACCTCTTAGTAGCACTAATAAAAGGGATTATAAAATCCATACCAGATTTAATTCCAGTTGTTCTTGATGCTGTAATGACAATTATCAATACAGTTGTTGAAAATCTTCCAATGATTTTAGAAGCAGGTATAGAGATATTACTAGCAGTAATAGAAGGGATAACCGAGATAATACCTGACTTGATACCTACAATAATAGATGCAGTTTTACTCATAGTTAAGACATTGATTGATAATCTTCCATTGATTTTTGAATCAGGGATAGAAATAATAATAGCAATAATAGAGGGGCTAGTTGAAGCAATACCAGATTTGATTGACTACATCCCAACAATAATAGAATCTATTATTACTGCGATTATACCTTTAATGCCATTGATTCTATATGCAGGAATAAGAATACTTATAGAATTGGCAAAAGGTTTGATAGTTGCCATTCCTAAATTAGTTGCTAAGATACCCCAAATTATTGATGCTATCGGAAAGTCGCTTGGGGAAGGGGTAATCTCTATGAGAGAACAAGGCAGGGATTTAGTTGCAGGAATATGGGAAGGTATAAAAAATTCAGCAACTTGGATAAAAGACAAATTAAGGGGTTGGGTTGGAGAGGTTACAGCATCCGTGAAGAAGTTCTTTGGAATATCCTCACCATCAACAGTTATGGAAGACGAAGTTGGTATGAATATTGGTGCAGGAATAGCAAACGGAATTAGGAATAGTGTAGGACTAGTTGAAGATGCTATGAGTGGTATTGATAGTGCAGTTACAACAGCAATCAGTCCAATGATAAGTCCTAATATAAATGCTTCTGCAATGGGTATGGGTGGTAGTGGTGGAGGAATCAATCTAAGTATCAATATGTCAGGTGCAAATATAAGTTCACCAGAAGTTGCTCAGGAATATGCAGAAAGTATTGGAGATGCGATAGTAGGTAAGTTGAGAACCAATAGAAGAAGTTATGTCTAGTTATACACTAACAATAGATGGTTCAGACAGAACAACCTGTATCTCAAATGGAACAATAACCATTAAAGATGATATGGGTTCTAGTGCTTCTACAATGGGTTTTGATATGACTATTAGAGATAGTGGTAATATACCTGCTTGTGATGAGGAGGTTGTAATTACCCAAGATGGAACTGTTTTATTTGGGGGGAGAGTACTAAAGGTAATCCCTACAAAGAAGGGTTCTTTTGTCAGTTGGGGTGTTGATTGTGTAGATTATACAAGGGATCTGGATAGGAACTTAGTAGTTGAGGGTTATCAGGATATGACTGACAAGGAAATCATTGAAGATATAATTGACAACTACTGTGGAGGAACTGGAATCACTTACAGCAATGTAACAGAGGGAATAACAATATCAAACTTAACATTTAACTATGTACCACCCTCAGAGTGTTTAACGATAATAACAAAACTAACAGGAAGGCAATGGCATATAGATTATGACAAAGATATTCATTATGGAGTAAAGTTTAGTGATGCTACTCCTTTTAATATTGATAGTGATAGTGATGCCTACAAGAATTTGAGATTAAAGGTAGACAATTCTGCATTAAGAAATCGTGTTTATGTGAGAGGTGGAACATACCTTTCAGATGAGGTAACTATTAAACAGGTAGCAGATGGAGAACAGACTGTTTTCTATCTTCCAGAGAAACCCCATGAAATGACTATACTTGATGGTGTAACTTCAAAGACAGTAGGAATACAGAATGTAGATAGTTTTGATGACTATGATTATTTGATGAGTTACCAAGAAAAGTATATTGAAACAGATGTAGCACCAACTGCTGATAATGTTATGACCTTTGCTTATAAATATGATATACCTGTTCTAGTAGCTGTTGAAGATTCAACCTCTATTGAGGCATATGGACAATTTGAGTTCGCTATCTTTGACAACAACATAGATACAATAGAAGGTGCAAGAGATAGGGCGAGTGCAGAATTAACTGATTATGCAGATTCAATTTCAAGTGGAAGTTTTGAAACTCTCACTTCAGGATTTACAGCAGGGGAATATATAGAAATAGACCTTGCTGATTTAGAAGTAGATGAGAGTTTTGTTGTTAAGAGTGTTACTTCAAAATCCATGGGTGGAGGAGAATTTACATATACAATACAAATAGTATCAACAGAAATGTTGGGGATTATTCAATTCTTAATAGGGTTACTTGAGGGAGATAAGAACTCTCTTAATATCTCTTCAGACGAGGTAGTTGATGAAATAGCAACTGTAACAGCAGAAACATTCACCTTAGATGATGGGGTGCCAGTCCTAACTGAACATACAGGTGCTTATAAATATGATAGTGATGCTCAATGGGATATTGCAGAATGGGATACGACTTAAAATGATATAATATAGGTATGAAAATAAAGAGCAATGTAAAATTAACAATAGAAAATGTAATAACAAAGAAGGTAGAGATCTTTGAATTGCACAATATTGCTTGTACTGTAGGGAAGTATTCCTTGGCAAGCAGAATGGCAGGTGCAGAAAAAGGGGATGTTACATATCTTGCAGTTGGAACTGGTGCTTCAGGAGGTGGAGATGCTCCTGCTGTTGGGGATACAACATTGAAAACTGAATTGATTAGAAAACAAATTAGTGTTAGGAGTTCTACAACAGACACAGCGAACTTTAGGGTTTTCTTCAGCACTTCAGAGGCGAATGATACATTAACAGAAATAGGATTGTTCGGAGATGATGCAACAGTAGCAGGAGATTCAGGAACATTGTTTGCAAGGGCTGTAATTACTAAGACAAAAACAGATGCAGAAACTCTAACTATTGATTGGAGTTTAACGATAACTTAACTAAAGGAATAGAACTATGATATGGACTTCAAGTGATGTAGCAGGAGGAGATGAAGTTCTTGCTTCACAATATAATGAATTAAGGGCAGACACAGCAACGGTTTTAACATCTGCTGTTCCTATTGGAACGGTTTTGTTATGGGCAGGTACAGATGCAAACCTCAATACAGGTTGGTTAGTTTGTGATGGTTCAGCAATCAACAGAACTACATACTCAGATTTATACACCATTCAAGGAAATGCTTTTGGTGCAGGAGATGGATCTACTACTTTTAATATCCCAGATATGCGAGATAGGTTCGTTGTAGGTGCAGGAAGTTCTTATTCTCAAAATGCACAGGGTGGTGCTTCTACAAATAACATGGCACATACTCATACAGTAAATAGTCATACCCATACTACAGGGACTCATAGTCATACAGTAACAAGTCATAGACACAGTACACCGAATCACTCCCATGGAGCAGGAACATATAGAGCAAGAATAATGAGAGCAAGTCAATATCAGATGTATATGTACCAAGCATCTTCTACTGGTTGGACTGCAAATGTTATGGTGAATTTATACAATAGTTCTAGCAATTCAACTGCACAAAGCACAGGGGTTGTTATATCTGGTTCTTCAAGTTCGGCAGGTGCAAGCAACACAGGTTATTCAGCACCGACTACAAATGCAGTAAGTGCAGGAACAACTGGTGGAACAGGTTTAACATCTAATAGTAGTGGTTCAGCAACTCAAGAGAACAAGCCACCATACATAGGTATATTTTATATAATCAAAGCACTATAATGTCCCTCACAGAAAAGAAAGTAAAGTCCCTAATTAAAATAGAAACCAAATCCATTCAAGCATGTCTTGATAAATTTTCTAAAGATTTTGAAGAAATGAAGAAAAGTCAAAAGAGAATAGAGAGAGTATTATTGGGTGATAAAGAATACGAGGATAAGGGTCTGGCATATATGGTTAATTATTCCTATGATTATGTGAGAAGAAATACAGAGAGTGATATTGTAGAGAGAGCAGAAGATACAATGAAGATAGTTTGTAAATATAAAGATAATGGGTATTGGACTATCTTTGAAGAAATGGTTACAAGATACAAAGCGATCAAGTGGTTTTTCTCTTTTATTATTGCAGGTGGTTTAATGAGTACAGCAAATATTATTTATAACATAGTTAAATTATTAACAGCATAGTTATGCCTAAAAGATTAAGAGATAAAAATGGATTCAGAAGATTAAAAGGAAAAGTGATAAAGATAACCAGAGACACCTTTGTAAAGAACCCTAGAAAGGGGAAGAAACTAACAGAAGTTAAAGCAAGAGAGAAGAAGGTTGCAAAGAAGAAGAAAAAGTAATAGAATTAAATAATAAGTTGAGTCATTGAAACATGGCAAAATTTGGAAGTCCACTAAATGGTAGTTTGTATATAACACAAACCTATCATACAAACACGACCAACACAGCAATAGACATTTCTGCATTGGCAGAAAAACCTGTCTATGCGATTGCAAGTGGAAAAGTACCCTACAGAAGTGCAAACCACGGAAGCTATTGTATTCAACATATAGAAAACTCAGATTTGAAAGTTTATTATGTTCATACCCACAGATGGGTAAAGGCAAACGCCTATGTTAAAAAGGGTGATATTATCTGTTATATAGCACCTGCAAGTTTGAATGGTGGCTATACAACACATCTACATCTTGGATTACAGAGAGGAAGATACATAATGAATTACTTTGATAAGAGTATAGTATTCAAAGCAGGGTTCAAATGGGGAAGTATCCATAACCTAAATATCAGAAATGCTTGGTTTAATGGTGGTTCAGTTTTGAATTTGAGTTTATTTAAGGATCTAAATTATGAAAGTAATAGCATGAAAATAGGTGATAAAGTAATATTCACAGGACAAATGAATATAAGGTCAGGAGCAGGAACAGGTTTTACTGATACAGGAGATATTTTAATTGGTGCAGTCGGTACAGTTCACGATGGTTCTCGTACTTCACAGAACGAGCAATTTGGAAAAGGGAAGAATGACAGCTATACATGGTGGGATATTTATTTCAATAAAAAATCAGGTTGGGTTGCTGACACAGGGAGAATGAAAGTAACCACAAAGAAAGTAACCAATATCAATGCATCACCAGTCGTTGTAGCACCCCCACAACCCCCTGTAATACCCCCAGAGCAGTTAGAATGCCAAAAGAAGATAGAAGACTTATCTAAGGAAATAGATGTGCTTAAAACCAATCTAGGGAAACAGAGTGAGGTTTTATTAGACTTGAAAACAGAGAATGACGAATTGAGAAATAATCTCAAAACAGAAATGGCAGGAAGAAAGGAAAGTGATGATGAGGTTATAGAATACATGAGAATGAATGAAGACTTAGCAATAGAGAATAATAAACTTGACGATGATTTAGGAGATTTACAGTTCAAGTTTGATAAGTTTAAGCAGGAAGGACAGACCAACTTTATTAAAAAGATAAAGGATTGGGTAAGCGAATCGGTTGAGAAGATACTAAGTCAAATATTAAATAAATAATTTATAATTATAATTCTATGGCAAAGAAAAGAATACCAGATTGGTTTCAGGATGCGTATCCAGATTGGAAGAAAAATCTATGGGGAATGGGAAGAGCATTTGTTGCTTCTTTTATTCCTATGTTAGCAATATGTCTAATGTCGGCAACTCCAAAAGATTTTAGTTCCATCACAAGTTTCAAAACCTACCTAATGCCTATTCTAGTCGCTTCCTTTACAGCAGGGGTGGTTGGACTTGGAAAGTTTGTACGAGATCTCTATCCAGAATCAGAGATTATCCAGAAGATGCCAATATAAGATGGAAAAATATTATTGGTGTGAGAATTTAGAAGGATATCGGTTCGTTATGACTAGGAAGCAAGCGAAGACAGAGGGGTTAAGAGTAATAAAAAAAGTATACTAAATAATTGAATAGAGGGGGTACTGAAACTTTAATGGTTTAGCCCCAGTATCTTCTCTGTTGAGTTATTAAGACTCAGTTCATTAAAAACTAATACCGACAAAGAGAAGAGGTGAAGGGTGAGGGATTGGAAGAAAGCAGTTCATCAAAGAGATAAAGAAACGTGTCAATATTGCAGTCATAAAGGTTCTAAAGCAAACCCATTAACAGTACATCATATTCGCCCTAAATGTTATGGAATAGACAATAGTTTGGAGAATTTGATTCTTCTCTGTCGCCACTGCCATGATAATCTTCATGGGGAACAGGGATATCCAACAAAGAAGAGGAAGAAGAAAACACACAGAAGGAAAAAACATCGTAGGTATTAGGAAAACAGGGGGTCTGAGGAGCAATCCGAGGTTTAAGTCAGGAGTCTTTCTCCATTATTTGAAACCACCCCCTAGTTCTTTTTTGTCTTATAGTAAATAGGGGTTTACTTCGCAAGGGAAATATATATAATGGAACTATGCAAGATATAAATATAAATACAACTGAACACAACAGATTTGGATTCAGCCAATTTGTATTTATACAAAGCATCACACTAGACACTCTTCGGGGTGTCTTTTGTGTTATTGAGGGTTGAATGTAGTAGGTGCTTTAACTACCTATTACATCCAGTTCTTAATTGAACAGGTCATTCTAGTGGGGATCTGGTTTAGAGGTTACAGCCACAGGATGCTTACGAAAGTAAGAGGGGAAACCTTGATTGACTTGTCTGGAACTCAAAGTTCAGGTGAGTAAAGAAATCCCGAAAGGGTTGGTGATTTAAACACCACAAAAAGACAATATTGTTAGTCATACGGAGTCATAAACTCCTATATAATCACGGCTGTTAGAAATTCTATCTATGTATTAAAACATAGGGGAGATTGAACTTGAACTGAAATCTTAAGTTAGGTGAATTAAGTAAATATATATAGTTAAATATAAAGAAATGAAATATATAAAATTGTTCCCACTCGGAGAAGTAATAGAAGAGAGAGTAGATCTAAGTAAGAAGTATAAACTACTAGAGTTCAAAGATTGTATTTGGAGAGTTACCCAGAAATGTAGAAAAAACTATGACCCCCTCTCTTATCTTCAATACCTAAAAGGCGACCTAGAAAAACCTGTCAAAAATACTACCCCAATCCTAAGAAAACAGATGGCGATTCAAGACCTGTTAAAAATGTAGATTTTCATAAAACTGCGAAAGTGCTATTGTAGGGGGATTACTTGGATGCGATATCTCCCATAGTAAGAAATTACAAGGTTCTTGACATAGAATACAATACAATATAATATGTAGTTAGATAAATAAGTTAAACAGAAAGGAGGACATAAGCAAACAAAAATCATTAACATATATAAGTTATTAAGTTAGATAAATGGAAGAATTATTAAAGATACAAAGCGAGTTGAATGTACCTAAGAACCAAATGAACAGTTTTGGTAATTATAAGTACAGAAGTGCAGAAGATATATTAGAGGCAGTAAAACCTCTATTAAAGAAATACAAATGTATTTTGACTATATCTGATGAGGTTGTGAATATCGGAGAAAGATATTATGTAAGAGCAAATGCAATCATAAGTAAAATGGGAGCAACTAAAGAAGAAGCATCAGGAGTTATGGTTACTGCCTTTGCAAGAGAAGCAGAATCCAAGAAAGGTATGGATGAAGCACAGATAACAGGATCGGCTTCAAGTTATGCGAGGAAGTATGCCCTCAACGGATTGTTTGCAATAGACGATACAAAGGATGCAGACACTCAAGACAACACCTCAACTGAAACGACTGTAAAAATGGTTACAAGGAAACAGGGGAAGTATCTACAGGATTTAGGTTATGAGGGGAAGATAAAAGGAATGACCTTTGATGAGGCAAGTAAAGAAATTAAATTGTTAGCAGAGTAATATGGAAATATCTAAAGACATAGGAAAAGGGGTTAAAATAACAAGATACATTCCAGACAGTCCTTTACAAAGCATTCTTAATATAGGGAGGACAATAGAAACTAAAAGGAGGATAAAGAAAAAGTTAAACATCCCTCTGGATAAAGTAGGGAGAAGAAGAAAGAAGCAGTTAGTAGCAAAGTTTGAGAGAGATATGAATACATACTTAAATTCTAAGAAAAAGAAAAATGAATCTAAATATAGATGATATGTTATACAAAGATATGTTGTGGTTATCAGAGAGGGCAGATTTAACAGTAGGACAGTTTGTAATATTAGCAAAGAGATTAGACCTAAGGGAATCAGATTGGGCTATGTTCTGGAAGATAATCAGAAAATACAGGGAGGAAAAATGAAGCACATAAAGGCAATAAAGAGAAAGGAGAGGGAAAGGGCAGTCAAGGCAGGGATTCAATCCAAGAACCTTAGAGAACCTTTGAATAAGAGTGGATCTAAATTCAGAGTGGTAAACCCTCTCCGAATGGTAGAGAGAAAAGCAGTTAGGGAATACAAGAAACTTAACTGGAAAGAAAAGACAAAAGCAAATAGTTAAATTTATTTATATACCTATGGATAAGAAAGAGAAAGAAGTAAAACAAAATATAAAAGAATACTTAAAGGGACTTGTTAAGAAATGGGATTCATACGATGAATACGGAGGGAGAGATGCACTTTCTTTTATGAATGATATAGAAATGTTATTAGAGTATTGGGATTTAAGGATAGAAGATAATAAGCAAGAGATAGACAGGGCTAGGGAAGAAGGATATACAAAAGGAGTGCAAGATGGGATGAAAGGAAAGGTGTTTGAGAAAATAGAGATAGATACGGAGGTAAGGTTTAGTGATTTGAAAGATGTAATTGATGGGAAAGAAGATGCAGGAGAGTTTTTATCTAATTTAACTAAGTAATATATATGGAGAAGAAATACAAAAAGTTAAATTGGAGTAAGGAAAGGAAGGAGTTGTTTAACAGAATGAGCGATTGGCTTGAGGAAATAAGAAAAGGAGAGAAGACGGGATTTGTTTGGTCAATGGAACAGCTGCTAGTTTTTATTGAGCAAGAGATAGACAGGGCTTTTAATAGGGGATACGCAGAGTGTAAAAAGGATGTTGCAATAGGAGTAGGTTTTGCAGAAGACCCAGAGTTTAGCGAATTGGTTAGTAGGGTTGCTAAGAAATTAAATTAACTAAGTAATATATATGGAGAATGAAGAACTTAAAAAGAGAATTGCTAAGTATATAAATAAAACTGTTAGTTATAGTTATGGAGATGGATTTGTCCAGATAGATTATACCTCCCCTGATGGAGTAGAACATATTTATATAGAGGAAGATATTGATGATTTTACTTTTATAGATTTTCTAGAAGATTACACATTAGATATTTTACAGCAAGAGATAGACAGGGTTAGGGAAGAACAGAATAAGAAGATAGAAGATGTAATAAACGAGGAGTTAAAACAGGGAAACATAGTGATACTAAAAAAGAGTAAGTGGTTTAAGAAGTTATCTAAATTAAAAAACAAAAGTAATGGATAAGAAAGATTGGAGAGGACAATTAGATGACTTATTAACTGAATATCATAGCCGAGCATACTGCGAAGTTGAGGGATTTGTTTATGACGATGACGATAGAAGTACAGATGAAATACAAAAAGAAATTACAAATCTTGTACAGCAAGAGATAGACAGGGCTAGGGAAGAACAGAATAAAAAGATAGAAGATGTAATAAACGAAGAATTAAAACAGGGGAATGTAGTGATACTTAAAAAGAGTGAATGGTTTAAGAAGTTATTAGATAAATTAACTATATAAGGGAATGAATTATAGAACAAGGGGAACAATAAGAGCTGGTAAATTTCTAGGAAGACAAATGAAAAAGGGGTGGACAGCCAAAGAGGAACTCACTCAAGTAGAGGGTTCATATGGTAGCAAGATTCATTATTATCTATTGTTATCGTTACAAAGAGTTCTTTGATAATTTAATATGTAGCGTGTATTCGGGGAGTTGTTATATTCTCGCTTACTGTGGCTAAATAGGTTTTGATAATTACAAATCTATGATGCCGTTAAATAACAGGAATCCGTTAATAACAATTAGTAGGTTGTGTTACTACACGACTCCCCAAATATATGCTTTATATTCAGTTAAATAAATTAAAAGATAAAGAAGAATGAAAGAAAGGAGGATAAGACATATAAATATTATATTTCCTGTATTAAAAAGTGAAGTAAGTGTTTGGATTAGAAGTAAGGAATACATACAGGAATATTTCCCTAGTGTTGATTTTTCTTCTTGTCTTGGGAGGACAATATCTATTTCTAAGGGTATAAATCCAGTAATTTGGTTAGACGAAAGTTTACCAAAAGAAGAATTAGTATCTATACTTGCACACGAAGCAGTACATTCGGTTGGTTATCTATTAGATAATAATGGAGTGGAAAGAGATGAGGAGTTAATGGCATATTCTGTTCAATATATAGTTGAGCAGAGTATCAAAAGGTTATCTAAATTAAATATACAGACGAATGAGTAAAGTAACAGAGTTAAGAGTTAATGCAAATATAATTCGTAATAAGTTAGCACAAGCATACGAGATTATTGATAGTATCAAACTATATGAAGGGATGAGTGATACTGCTTTTAAGGAGAGTTTACTAAGAATAAAGGAAGAGATTGCAGGTGCAAATAATGACTTCCTACTCTCCGATAGTTTCTGGGAGAAGAGAAGAAACGATTAGATAATTTAAAAGATAAAGAAGAATGAATACCACTGCTTTAATGGGTGTTGTTGTATTTGGAGGGTTTCTAGTGTATTTAATAACTAATTTTGTGAGAGAGTATAGAAAGAGATGAAGATATATTTTTCAAAAAGTAAACCACCTATATACGAGAGATGTGCTGAACAGTTTGGAGTGAGATGGAAGGATAAGGTTATATTTACATACGGAGATACTATCCATTGCAAGAACAAGGTAGGGAAACAGAAGATAGCCCACGAAACAACCCATGTGAATCAGCAGTTAGAGTATGGAGTAAAGGCATGGTGGGAGAGATACTTTATAGATGTTGATTTCAGGATAGAGCAAGAGGTTGAGGCATACAGGAACGAGATTGATTGGGTAAGAAGTAAGATTTGGGATATGAAGAACAGGAAGGCAAGGATAGATCACATTATAGAAGACCTCTGTTCACCTATGTATGGGAGTGTAGTTACCTATGAAGAAGCAATTAAACTATTAGGATTAAACAAGTGAAGAAAGAAAGGTGGGAAGAAATGTTTGGTGAAAGATTCACTAAATGGTTTTGTAAATGGCTATTTATGATGCACACCCAGAAAGGAGGATACCCAGAAATGATGCTAACACTAGTTGCAAGGGACAACTGGAGATTGAGAGGGCTACTTCGTATGTATTATATGGACATTGGAGAGGACAGAGAAACTGCGTCTGAAATAGTGAGCAGTATTGGAAAGGTAGGGTTGGGTTGTATAAAATACAAGATGTGGAGGAGTTTAAGGTCTTTCTTGATAGAAGATGGTAAAAGTAAGGAAAGTGCAGAGGAAACAATGAATGTGTGTATTAAAGTTTATAAATAATTTAAGTAAAGAAAGCAAATGAAGAAGAAAATATGTAGAAAGTGTGGGAGTGAGAATATTCGGATTGAGAATGAAATGAAGATTTCAACTAAAAGGAGAGGGTGTCTTGGGTGGTCAATATGGTTGTTACTCGCTGTATGTACCTTTGGCTTGATATTGATAATCCCCTTGATTACTAATAGCAAGGTTAAGAGTAAAAGTAAACTTGTAGCAATCTGCCAAGATTGTGGGCATAAGTGGAGAATTTAATTTAAGTATATAGACAAATGAAAGTAATACAAGTTGAGTTAAAGAATTACAACCGAAGGGCAGACGATTCAGTCAGTTTCAAATGTGATTCACTAATAGAACTATCTAGTAAGGAGATTGGAGATATAGATAGTTACAGAGGATCGGTGGGTATCCTAGCCCTCACAGACACTACAATAGGCAACGAGGTTAAGGTAGATATAGATGAGATTATAAAGAACCTACCTGAGAATGATGCAATAGATAATTATAAATCACCTAGCAAGAGGTTCAGGGATATCCTATGGAGATTGCAAGAACAGGAACTAGGAAGGAAGCCAACAACAGAAGAATTTGCAGATTATTATAAAATGGAATATAATAAAATAAGCGAACACTATAAAAATAAGTTTGATGAGGATATTTAATGGATTTAAGAGGGTATTATACAGCGACAGAACTTGCCCAGAAGTTTGAATTGAAGATTCAGACAGTATATTCAAGGTTCAAATCACCCTATGCAGAAAGCAGATGGGGGGTTGAGGTTAGAAAGAGGGTTGATGGTTCTATTGAAAAGAAGGTACACCAGAAGAACTTGAGGAAGTGGAGAGTATTTACAAACAGTTATGTAGGAAGACCAACACGAGCATGAAAGGAATACAAATAGATCTAACAGTTGAGGAACAGGAGAAGATAAGGGACTATGCAGAGAGGATGTTTGATTTTAAGAGTGGGCAGGAAGATAAAAAACAGGGAGATGGTGATGGATTGATGTATGATAAGATGGGTTACACAGCAGAATACATGGTACACAAGTTATTTGAAAGGGACTTTGGCTGGGATTTTGTAGAGGGGAAAATAGAAGGGGACATAACATTGAAGTGTGAGATGATAGATGTAGTATGTGATATAAAGGGTTCTTTTCAGGATAGATATTTAAGAGTTCCGAAATGGCAGATTGAGAACAAGGTAAGTATTTTAGATGCCTATATCTTCGTACACTTAAAGGAAGATTTTACAGGAGGAGAGATAGTAGGGTTAATATCAAGAAAGAGGTTTAAAGAGAAGGCAGAGCTAAAAACATATACAACAGAGTGCTACAGTTTAGATACCAAATACCTAAAATCAGTTGAATGTTTAAGATGACCAGAAAGTACAGAAAGAGAACACCGAGGAAGAAACTAGAGGACAAGTTAGATAAGAAGTGGAGTGAGATTATATTGTCAAAGGGGAAGTGTGAGGTAAGTGGGAGTCAAGAATCTTTGAACCCTCATCACATAGTAGGGAGAAGGAATAGAAGATTGAGATGGGATTTGAGGAATGGGTGTTGTTTGAACTCTGGGTATCATGTATTAAGAAGTCAATCAGCACATCAAGATTCTATCTGGTTCATGAAGTGGCTAGATGAGAACAGACCAAGAGATAAGGAGTATTTAGAGAGAGTAGAACATGAGATAGTTAAATGGACTATGGATTCATTACAAGCGAAGTATGAGCAATTATGTGCAATGACAGATTAAGTATTTGCACCTATTCTTTGGCGATACAAAGTGGCGAGAGAACAGGTTTAAGTATTTAATATATAATATAAGCAGAGAAAGAAGAATGAAAGTAATAATAACTGAAAATATAGATATGCATCTAGTAGTAGAACCTAGTGTCTTTGAGTATATAATGGCTTGGGCATTTGGGAAGTCAGTTACTAATGTTTTTGAACAAAAGACTACAGGAGATATCTGGATCAATAGATGTAAATTGTGGAAGACATATTATTATTTAATGGAGCAGGAGATAATTAAGTTTGAGAAAGGAGAGAGGTGAATAAGAAACAATTAGGAACATTTAAGGATTGGATAGAGAATCATAGTGAGGTCTTAGATGACATAGATACTTTCTGGTATATACAGAATGTTATAGGAAGTATTTTAGGGTGGAGTAAGGAATACATTGAGTATGTAACTCGTTTAGAATCTTCTATTAAAAGAGAACCTATTAGGATGGAGGATTTACCAACTGTTGAACAATTAAGAGAAGAGGGGTTAGTAGAGTTTAACTTAAAAGATAAGGAAGAATGAAAAAAAGAGAACTGAATCCAGAGCAGGAATTGTTTTGTAAGTTGTTTGCAACTACCAAAGAGTTCTTCGGAAATGGCACTCAAGCATACATAGAGGCATACAATATTGATGTAAAGCATAAAGGTGCTTATGCAGGGGCTAGAGCGAGTGCTAGTCAATTACTAACAAAGACTAACATCCTGAAGAAAATCAACGAATTATTAGAACTTGGAGGACTAAGTAATGAACGAGTAGACAAGGAGTTATTGTTTCTAATAACTCAAGATGCAGAATTTTCAGCAAAACTTGGTGCTATCAAAGAATACAATCAGTTGAAGAACAGGATTCAAAAGAAGTTAGATATAGGACTGGACAATATAGAAGGGATCAAGATAGAAATAATCAACCCAAGGGAGGAAGATGTACCAGAAACTCCAACTGACTAATGTATATCAAAGGACTGTAAAGGTAGCAGATGACTACAGGATAATATGCCATGAGGGTGGTTCTAGATGTTTCTCTGGTGAACAAAAAGTAGTTACAAAAACAGGTGGTAAGAAAATCTCTGATGTAAAGGTGGGTGATTATGTACTTTCTGGTGTTAATAAAGAGTATAAGAGAGTGAAAAACATCTTCAAAATGGAGAATGATAAACCTTGCTTTGAGATAACATTGAAAGATGGAAACAAGATAAGGGCAACTCAAGACCACAAGTTTTGGTACGAAGGGGGTTGGCATTCTCTAAAACATATGGTAAAATGTTGGAATGAAAGAAACATGGAAAACAATACCTAATTTCTCAAGATATGAAGCATCTAGTCTTGGGAGGTTAAGGTCTTTGAATTATAAGAGGACAGGAAAAGTAAAGATACTTAAACCTGCCTGTTCATCTGGTGGGTATATGAAAACAGTATTGTTAAGAGATGACGGAAAGTATAAGAGTTGGACAGTACATCTATTTGTGATGATGGCTTTCGTAGGAGTGAAGCCAAGTGGGTTGGAAGTTAACCATAAGAATGGGATTAAAACTGACAATCGGGTTGGCAACCTAGAATATGTTACACATAAATACAATGTACAACACTCTTTTGACAATGGGTTTCAATTACCATTAAAAGGGGAGGATAATCCGACATCTAAACTAACAGAAGAAAATGTTTTGGAAATCAGAAAGTATGTAAAAGGACAGAGGGAGAAAGGAAACAGATATTACGGTAGGAAAAAACTTGCCGAGAAGTATGGAGTTAGTGATGGATACATAAAAGATATTGTTTCAAGAAGGAGGGGAATATGGAGTCATATATAACACTAGATGATATTGTTGGGGTAAAAGAGATTGCACTTGATACTGTTTACGATATAGAGGTAGAAGATAACCATAATTACTATTTGGATTGTGGAAAACAGCTTCTAGTACACAACTCCTCTAAGACATGGAGCATATTCTATTTCTGGTTATTAAAGGCACTAGCAGGTGAGAAGTTCACCCTGACTATAGCAAGAAGTAAAATGACATGGGTTAGAGATTCGTTAGTACCAGACTTTGAGGAAATATGCGAAAGGAATGGATATCCTGTATCCCCTAATATAGATAAAAAGAGGAATGCTCAGGAGTATAAAATAAAGAATGCAACCTTCCAGTTTGTAGGATTAGATGATACTAAGAAAATTCACGGACAGAAAAGAGATCACCTCTGGCTTAATGAAACAATGGAGATTACCAAAAAGGATTTTGACCAGTTAGAAATGAGAACGAGTGGTTTAATTATTCTGGACTACAATCCTTATGATGATTCTCATTGGGTGTTTGATTTACAGAAAAGAAAAGATGTAAAGAAGATACACTCTACAATGCTTGATAATCCTTATAATCCACCTGCTATCATTAACAAGATTAAAGGATACGAACCTACACCAGAGAACATAGAGCAAGGAACAGCAGATAACTATATGTGGGAAGTGTATGGACTAGGGAAGAAGGCAAGGTTGCAAGGTGCTATATATACCAACTGGGATGTTGTTGAGGAGATACCTACTGACTGTAAACTGATTGGGTATGGGTTGGATTTCGGATATACCAACGACCCTACAGCCATTGTTGCACTCTATACAAAGGACAATGAGTTGTACTGGGATGAGTTACTGTATGAAACAGGATTACTGAATGAGGATATAGCAGAGAAGATGGGTTATTTAATGCCTGTGAGAGATATATACACCTATGCAGATAGTTCAGAACCAAAGAGTATTGAAACAATAAAAAGAAAGGGGTTCAACATTAAAGGTGCAACTAAGGGTGCAGACAGTATCAAGTTCGGTATTGACTTCTTGAAGGGTTATAAAATGCACATAACCAAGAGGAGCATTAACCTAGAGAGCGAGTTGAGGAAATACAAATGGGCAGAGGATAGATCAGGCAAATCATTAAATGTTCCAATAGGGAAGAACGACCATGGTTGTGATGCCATGAGGTATGTTGCTACAATGTGTTTGCAGAAGAGAAAAGCAAGGTCATTTACGAGGAAGGCGAAAGTGTTTGTTTAATATGGTAAAATATAGTAGATAATTTAGTCCAAAAAACTATGCCAAAGAAGACAGTTAAAAAGATTGATAAGTTCCCCAAAGAAGATTCCATTTTAAGATTAAGACAATACGGTGTCTATGAGAGGTTGCTTGAAGGAGATCATTACTCTGCATATATGTCAGAGTTAGGTAGTAAGTTCTCAGATAGGTATAAATACCTGAAGTATATGACCTGCAACTTTGCAGGGCTTTTATCTAAGGTAATAGCAGATGTACTATTCGGTGAGAAAGTAGTAATTGAATCCAAGGAAAAGAATAAAAAGGAACAGGATTTTATAAATGCCATTGTGCAAGAGAACAACCTGAGCACCCAATTATACGAATCAGCATTGTTAAACTCTGCAAGGGGTGATGCAGTTCTAAGGGTTAGGGTAGAAGATAGCCAGATAAAAGTAGAGGATATAAACCCTGCAATGTACTTCCCAGAATTAACATCAAACTTCAGAGAAGACCCAGATGTGAAAGTTCTAGCATGGAGAGAAGAGTTCCAGAAAGAGGGTGGTAAACTAGAATCATATTTGATTAAAGAGAAGTATACAAAGGGATTGATAGAAACATCTGTATATCTAATGAAAGAAAAGAGTAGTCAGGAGGTATTGAAAAAGGTAGCAGTAAAAACATACAATGAGAAGACAGGTAAGAGTTATAAAGAAAGTGTAAAGACAGGGATTGAGGAGATACCTATTGTTCATATCCCTAACTTCAGGACTAGCAACAAGTATTTTGGAGCATCAGATTATCAGGATCTACAATCATTGTTCTTTGGTATAAACAACAGAATGACTAAGGTTGATAATATCCTTGATAAGCACAGCGACCCTATATTAGCAGTTCCAGAGGGTATTTTAGATGAAGATAATAATGTTAAGAAAGAAGCACTCGGAATGGTTGAGAAAGGGGAAGATGGAGAGATACCAGAGTACATCGTATGGAATGCCAATTTAGAGGTAGCATTCACCCAGATAGATGAGATGATTAAAATGATATTCCTATTCGGAGAGGTATCACCAGATGTAGTTGGAATGGATATGGGAAAAGGTGGAAAGGTAGTAGAGAGTGGCAGAGCATTGAAACTAAGAATGTTAAGAACCCTTGCCAAGAAGAACAGAAAAGCATTGTACTACGAATTAGGTATACAGAAGGCAATAGAGATTGCTTCATTGTTCGCTAAAAAAGGAAATAAGGCAGGCGAGGTTGGATATAAAGGAGAACCAATAATCCCTAATGTAATATTTGCTGATGGTGTTGTAGATGATAAGGTTGAGGAAATAACAAACGAATCAGTTAAGATTGATAGTGGTTTAACTTCAAGGAAGAGAGCAATCAAGGTTATAGAGGATATGGATGACGAAGAGGCAGATGCAGTATTGAAGGAGATTAAAGAAGAGAACAAAGAGAAAGCAGATATTTCAGATGAAGCATTTCATTTAAGAGCAAGAGTAGATGAACAACAAGGAGTTAAGAACGAGGGTCAAACTGTTCAGCTCAATAGTGGACAAGACAACAAAAAGAATAACAGCAAGAATACTAGCAAGTAAGTCGTACTCACTATTAGAGAAGCAGAGGATTCTTAAAGGGATAGATGGAGAACTAAGGAAGATGGTTAGTCAAACCGACCCTTGGTTTCTTTCTAACTTGAGGTATGCATACAAGAGTGGTATGTCAGATGACTTTGCATATTTCAAGAGATTAGGTGTTAAGAACATGAAATATACTGATTATGATTATGATTCTATTAAAAATCTAGCAGGCAATTCTAAGAAACTATTTGATGAGGCAGTAAGTGGAATAGGGAGATCCTCTAGTAGTATCCTATCAAAAGGAACTAAGGCGAAACTCCAAGCGATAATCTCAGAGGGGAGAGTTGAGAAGGGAACATTGAGAGGTATCAAAGGAATGATGTTAGATTATATGGATAAACAGGGAGTGTATTTGTTAGATTCAGCAGGAAGGAAATGGGATGCAGTTAAATATTCAGAGATGTTTGCTAGAACCGAGATGATGAATACTTACAATCAGGGAGCAGTAAACGGAATGTTAGGAAGGGGAATGGACTTGGCAGAAATAACCAGCTACTCAGGTTGTCAATGTGATATATGTCTAGAATGGGAAGGTGAGATAGTTAGTTTAACAGGAAAGACAGAGGGGTATCGTACCCTAGATGATGCTTATAATGCAGGGGTATTTCATCCTAACTGTTTCAGTGATGATACAGAAGTTTACACGAATGAGGGTTGGAAATTGTTTAAGAACTTACAGGGAGAGAAGATAATGTCCATAGACCCTGAAACTCAAGAAATGGAATGGGTTGATTATGTAGAACATATAGCATACGAGTATAAGGGCAAGGTGTTTTCGCTCAAGAGTAACTCATTTGATTTAATGGTTACACCAGACCACATGATGTATGTAGGAACTAATAGTCATGGGAAAGGTGGGAGAGGATATATAAAGTGGCAGTTAATGTCTACAAGTGAGGCGATAAAAAAGAATCATAAACAGTTAAGGACTGCTAACTGGGAAGGCAAGGAGGTTGAATCCCCATTAGAGGGTATAGATATTAAACAGTATGCATTCTTGTTAGGTGCTTATCTAGCAGAGGGTCATATAGATAGGAATAAAGTGATTATCTCTCAAAGTGAGCCAAGAAAGAATAGGTACAGGAAAGAACTATTGGGAATGGGTTTCTATGAAAACAAGAACAGGTTTATTATCAGTAATAAACAATGGGCAAAACATTTTAAGAAGTTCGGCAAAAGTTATGAAAAATATATGCCAGAGTTTGTGTTGGAAGCGATACCAGAAATTCTTAAAGAATTATTAAGAGGTTATCATCTAGGAGATGGCTCTGTAAACAAAAGCAAGTATAAGGGATTTGAATCTAAATCTAAAACCTATTTTACCTCAAGCGAAAGGTTGGCAGGACAATTAGGGGAAGCAATATTTAAGGTCGGTAAGTATCCAAGTTTTAGGAAACCACCAAAGCCAAGGGCTGTGAAGTTTAGTAATGGGGAATATCTACCGAAGCACGCCTGTTGGGTAATAAGAGAGAATAACTCTAAGAGGGCGTACTACAATCTAAGTCCAAGTATTGCTTATAGGGGAGTTCAATTAAAGAAAGTAGATTACAATGGGTATGTTTATGATGTAGAGTTGGAAAAGAATCATGTGTTGTTAGTAAGAAGAAACGGCAAGACAGCATGGAGTGGAAACTGTAAACATAGATTCAAACCATACTACAAACCATTGAAAGAAGAATACGATTCAGGGAATCAAGTTTTTAGTAAAAGTGGCAGACTATTGCATTCTATCTTGTAGGTGTGATATATTAGAGTGTTTAATATTATTTGCTGTAAACGAGTATGAACTCGTAAAAAACGAATTACGGCAGAAAGGAAGTTATTATGACAAAGCAATCCAAGAATGCTACTACTGAAGAAAATCAGAAGGTGGAAGCAACTCAAAAGGTAAAATCTGAGGAGATTAAAAAAACCGACAAACCTGCTGAGGAGTTAAAACTAACTGATGAGCAATGGACTGAGGTCTTCAAGCATCCGAGGTTTACTCAATTAAATGAGAAAGCCAAAGAAGCAGATAAATTGAAGGAAGCCACAGACCTAGAACTTCAGAAGAAGTTGAAAGAGGAGGGCAAGTTTAAGGAACTTCTTGAGGAAAGAGAGAAGGAAGTAGAAACATTAAAGTCTTCCCTATCGGAGAGCAGGTTGAATAGTGAGATAGTAAATATTGCTTCAAAACTAAAAGTAGTGGACACCGAAGCAGTAGTGAAACTCCTAGACAAATCTAAACTCATGACAGGAACAGATGGCAATTATCTCAACACGGAAGAAGTCGTGAGAGAACTTTTGACTCAAAAACCTTATCTAGCAGAGGTTAGTACTAATGATGGCTCAAATATTGGTTCTAAGGCAAATGCGACTACCAAAAGTCAAAGTGGAGAGTTTATAATCTCAAAGTCAGAATTGACTGAAAAACTAAAAGACCATAAGTGGTATTTAGAGAATAAAGAAGATATTGATACTTGGACTAAAGAAGGTAGGATAGACTACAGTAAATAAAATTAGAAAATAGAATAATGACAGATTATAGTTCAATAAATGTAACTCAAGCAGATGCATTCATTCCAGAGATTTGGTTGAATGAAGCCATCACGGCATTGAGATCATATCTTAACCTTGCCAAAACAGTAAGGAGAGATTTGGATTCTTCAGTAGCAAAGTTTGGTGATACAATCAATATTCCTAAAACAGGAGCATTGAGTGTTAATGCCAAGGTAACTAACGAAAATGTTACACTTCAAGCACCTGCTGACGATGTTGTGCAAGTTACTCTTGACAATCATAATGAGGTAACATTCCTCGTTGAAGATGTCGCAAGAGCAGAGGCAAATCAAGATGTTAGAGGTTTATATATCAAAGATGCAGTAATTGCTCTAGCTGAAGAGTTAGAAACAGATATTGCAGGTGAGTATACGGAGGCAGATAATGATATCACCTTCTCATATTCAAGTGATGCCGAAGTTGAAGCATCAATGCTTTTAATAAGAAAGGCATTTGTAGATGCAAAAGCACCTAAACTTGACCCTAAATTCCTTTATGCAAGTCCAACTGCAGTAAATCTTTTACTGGGAACAGACAAATTCACAAAGTTGAATGAGTATGGTTCAAGAGCACCTATCGTAGAGGGTGTACTTGGTGATATGTTCGGAATAAATACTTTTGAATCTCAATTAGTAGTTTCTGCAGGTTCTCCTGCAACGGAGCATATGTTGGCTTATACCAAAGATGCTATCGCACTAGTAATGAGAGCATTACCAACTGATGGTAATGGTGAGGGTGTTTCTCAAACAGTTGTAACTGACCCAGATAGTGGAATATCAATGAGATTAACTGCTTCCTACAGCCCAAATGCTTTAGGTAAACAGGTAACTCTTGACCTTCTTTATGGAATAAAGACAGTTAGACCTGAGTTCTTATTTGATGTAAACATTACTTAATCGGTAATAGTTTATAATTGTTAATGGCATGATGGGGGCTTACTGCCCCTATTGTGTTTTATGTAATTTATGCTACAATAGATTATGGCAATCCTAGTAAACAAAAGAGGCAGATTAGTAGAGGTGGACAAGCAGGAGAGGATAGATTATCTTATAAAGAAAAGGGGTTACAGGTTTGCTAACAAGTTAGAGAAAAGAAAGTATTTCAGAGCGAGAAAAGTGTCAGAGCCAGTCAAGGATGGCAATGGTGTGTTCTTTAGGAAGAATAACAACAACCCTCATGGATATGGACAATCCACTACACCTCTCATAATGGCACTTGAAGATGCAGGAATCCCTGTTACACATAACTACACAGGACAGAAAGTTGGAGTAGTTTATTCATACCCTCACCCACTAGAAAGTTTGCAGACAGAATTTAAGGTTCTGTTTTCAATGTTTGAATCCACAAAGATAGACCCTGCATGGATACCATATTTAGAAATGGCTGATAAGATATTTGTACCGAGTAAGTTTTGCAGAGATGCCTTTGCGACCAGAGGCATTTCTACAGAGGTTATTCCGTTGGGATATAATCCTGATAATTTCTACTACCAGAAGAAAGAAGATGATGGAGTATTTACATTCTCTATGTATAATGCTTTTGACCATAGGAAGGGTTGGGATATTCTCTTTGGGGCATTTGTAGAGGAGTTTGGGAAGCAAGCAGATGTGAAATTGATATTAAAGAGTGTTCATAGGAAGTTACCATTCCCTATATTGAAAAGTCAGTACCCTAATGTAGAGGTTAGATTGGGGAGTGTAGGACAAGATAAGTTAAGAGATCTATTATACGAAACCGATTGTTTTGTATTCCCTAGTCGTGGAGAGGGCTTTGGTTTACCACCCCTTGAGGCACTTGCTTGTGGTACTACATCAATATTACCTAATGCTTCAGGAATGA
>Ga0075120_10000661_pt1 | contig 28439 bp, 23 predicted proteins | sample AntAceMetag02UKL_FD_69792 | JGI IMG/M metagenome (GOLD analysis project Ga0075120, IMG submission 69792) | Saline lake microbial communities from Ace Lake, Antarctica - Antarctic Ace Lake Metagenome 02UKL | ecosystem: Environmental > Aquatic > Non-marine Saline and Alkaline > Saline | place...
ACGTCGTGACGAATTACGGCGTGCACGAGTTCGGTACGCTCAAAGACTCCGATGACCACGACACGAAAATCACCCTGGCTATTACCAAAGCCTTCGACTCGGATGGTAACGCGGGCGGAGTCTGGAACGATCAGGCCATCCCCTGGGGGGTTGACGCGGCAACAAACGATGTTTTCACTAGCGGCGTATCCGGGGCTGCCAATACGGCGGAGGTCGTGCTATCCCACCTGACTTCGGCACCGCTATACAATGTGTCGGTGATCGCCTCCCGTTTGACTTCCGGTAATAATTGAAGGGCAACATACAAAATCAACGGTACGCTGGCCGACGTGAACGGTCTGGATCTGTTCAACGCCCACAGTGACGGGTATGTCGCCCATCGGGTAATGGTTTGGGAAGAGATCGCTCCCAACGCAAGCGGCGAACTCCGCCTGTTCATCACACCCAAAGACGACAATTGCTTCGGCTATCTCGCCGCCATGCGGATCGAGGAGATACCCGAGCCGGCTGGCGCTCTGCTCCTATCCGTCGGCGGTTTGCTGCTGGGATGTCTACTTCGCCGTCGCCGAGCGGTCTGTTAGAATCTATTGACGTTTGCACGGCGAATGAACCGAGGCCGCGCCACGGAAGGGGACAGGTCCATGTTTTAGGCTTGCGTCTTCGGCAAAATGGACAATCAACCGGCCGAAAAATGGACCAGTCCCCAGCGGGAACGGTTGCGGCCGGGTCATTCTCCAGGCAAATACCAATAGACGCCGCACTTGTACGGTGGTGCCGGGAAGGCGAGGCTCCTGCCGAGCCGGCAGTGACGTGCCATCCCGAGTGCATGGCTCGGCGGGAGCCTCGCCCTCCCACCATTATCAACAGCGACTATTCAGATCATTAGCACGGTTCATCATGCATAATCCCCGACACGCGCGTATCGGCTGGCGGGGTTTTACACTGGTCGAGCTTTTGGTGGTAATCACCATCATCGGCATTCTGATTGCCTTGTTGCTGCCGGCCGTGCAGGCTGCCCGGGAGGCCGCCCGGCGAATGCAGTGCTCGAACAACCACAAGCAGATCGGACTGGCGCTGCACAACTACCACGCGTCGAACAATACGTTCCCGCCGGGCGCGTTTTTCGGGCTGTATCGCGGCTCGATCCTGATTCGGCTGTTGCCCTACATCGAGCAGCAGGCGTTGTACGACGAGTTCGATTTCAGCAAAAACACCGACACGCAGGCGGCGGCCAACGATCACCGGCTCGACAACACAATCGTGTCGACCTACGTTTGCCCCAGCGACAGCCTGGGGGGACGGCTGCCGGACAGCGGTCGGGGCGTGTCGAACTACACCGCCTCGCAGGGGCCCACGCCGCATCACGGTAACGACGCCTGCTGGTGCGACAATAACTGGAACAGCTATACACCGCCCCCGCAGGTCTATCAGACGAGCGTCTTCCACGGCCCCTTCACCCGCGAGCCAATCTCCACCCGCGTGGCCGACTGCGTTGACGGCCTGTCGAACACCATCTACTTCGGCGAGGTGCTGCCGCGTTGTTCGGCGCACATGAGCTGTGGCTGGGCCCGAACCAACAACGGGCAAGGGTTCGGTCACACCCACATCCCGCTCAACTACGACACCTGCCAGACGGAAGGCGACTTCTGTAATCAGAAGTGCAACTGGAGCACCGAGAAAGGTTTTCGCTCGCTGCACCCCGGCGGGGCCATGTTCCTCCTCGGCGACGGCTCCGTCCACTTCCTGCCCGAGACCATCGACCACTGGCTCTACCAGTACCTGGGCGACAAGGACGACGGCCAGGTGGCGCACGTGCCGTAGCGGAAGTGCCGTAGGTCAGGCACTCCGGAACTCCCTACTGTCCCCGGAACTCGCTGTGGAATTGAATCCCGTACGGGCCGCTTGTCGCTATTTTTCCCGTCGCAGGCGACGGGGCTAACGCAACTGGCATCCTATAACCACCCCTCAAACAGGATGTGACAAGGCCCTAGGCGGACCAGCCATCGGGCATTACGGCATCCTTGGGGACGACAAAGATACCGTCACGAATCATGCCGTGTTCGGTCTCCTCGGTCGAGACAAGCCCTCTCTCGTTGGTAATCCGCACGTTGCGGCCGATGTGGCAGTTCTTGTCGAGTATGGCGCCCTCGATCCGTGATCCGTCCCCAATACCTAGCGGCGGCCGGCCAATCGAGTCGTCGTCGGCCAGTTCGTCGGGTGTTTGGTAGAAATCGTTACCCATCAGAATCGAGTTGCGTATTACCACGTTGCGGCCGATTAGGCAGCGCAGGCCGATGACGCTGTTTTCGATAAGGGTCCCCTCGCCGATAATGCAGCCGTCGGCGATCAGGCTGCCGCGAACCGACACATCCTCCAATCGCGAGGGAGGCAGGAACCGGGCGCGGGAGTAGAGCGGGGCTTCGGCCGACGCCAGGTCGAAGGGCGGGGCGTGGGCGGCCAACTTCAGGTTGGCGTCGAAAAACGACCTGATCGTGCCGATGTCTTCCCAATAACCGTCGCTCAGATGAACCTGAACGTGCCGGCTGCGAATCGAGGCGGGAAATATCTCCTTGCCGAAGTCCTCGTAATCGGTCTTCTCCAGTACGTCGACCAGCGCGTCACGGTTGAACAGGTAGATGCCCATGCTCGCCAGGCAATCGCGTCCCCGGCTCTCAACACCCTGCCGGTCGATCCAGTCGGGATCGGTGCGGACCATGGCCAGGTCCCTTTCCGTCATGGGCTTTTCCAGGAATCCGACCACGCGGCCGCCGTCGTCCAGTCGCATGATACCCAAGCCCGACGCCTCCTGGCTTGCCACCGGCACGGCGGAGATTGTCACGTCGGCGCCGGTCTCCCGGTGCGTTTCGATCATCTCCTTGAAATTCATTCGGTAGAGTTGATCGCCGGATAGGATCAGCACCTGTTCGATGCCCGGCTGCTGAATGGCGCGAAGGTTTTGCCGTACCGCGTCGGCCGTGCCCTGATACCAGTTGGTGTTGGAGATCGTCTGCTGGGCCGCCAGTATCTCCACAAAGCCGCCGTGGAACGAATCGAACGTATAGGTGCTACGGATGTGGCGGTGCAGGCTGACCGAGTTGAACTGGGTCAGCACGTATATCCGCCCCAGCCCGCTGTTGATGCAGTTGGACAAGGGAATGTCGATCAGGCGATATTTGCCCGCCACGGGCACGGCCGGCTTGGAGCGAAACTTGGTCAAGGGGTAGAGTCGCGTCCCGCGGCCGCCACCGAGTACCAAGGTAACTATCTTCTTCATGATGATATACCACGCACGGTCACAAATTGAGGTTCCGTATTACCGCGCTACTTCGACGACTTCGAGATGACGCCACCGGGCTTGCCCCGGTGGATTGGCGTTTGAAAACTACACCCCCGCGCTCGTGCCCGGTCGCTGCTTCGCTTCCGCCCTTGGCGGAAGCGGAGCAGCGACAGAAGGGCGGGACTCGCGTTTCTAGTTTGCAAACCTTGTTTCCACTGGGGCAAGCCCAGTGGGGGTAAGCACTCGCACCGATACTCATCTTAATGGAAACCGACCCCGCATGGAATCGGCCCGATCAGAATCCCCCCACGTGCGGCGGAAAGCCGATACCTTCGGCACGTTTCACCCACCCTACGCCCGGGGAGGGGAGAAATCAGCCCACTTGGGAGAAATGTGCTTGACAATTGGACCAAATCCGAGTCGAATAATATAATGTGGGGCAGGGAGCGCGACGGGTGTGCTAATCGGGCCAGTCAGCCAAGTGTCGTGTCAATTTGAGCTTATGGGTGGGGCGTCCGCGGCTTCGGGGTGCTACTGTCGGCTTGTCCAGCAGTGTCCAGCATGGGCTTCGCGAGAGCACTGCCGGGCAAGCCGGCAGTGGCACCCGGATTGCTCGCCGGCCACCCAACCGACAAGATCAAAACGGATACGGTGCCAGGGCAAGTTGTGCATATGCCACGTCGCCGATAGGAGGACGATATGATTCGGCCCGATTTCTCTTTGGACACCGCACACTACCCGCCACGCGCACGCGGCTTCACGCTGATAGAAATGCTCGTGGCGACCACGCTCACGCTCATCATGATGTACGCCGTGGTGACCATCTTCGCAATGGTCGGCGAGAGCGTCAGCGACTCTCGATCGACGCTGGAGATGTCGGAACGGCTCCGCGCGGCCCAAGCCACGCTGCAAGGCGACCTCGGCGGCCTGACCGTCACCATGGATCCGCCCCGAAACCCCGACGCCAACGAAGGCTACTTCGAGTACATCGAAGGACCGCTGGGAGTGGTTGCCGGAGCTCAGCCGAATCCGGTCAACAACGACAATGGGGGCGCGACCGACACGACCGTCGGCGACTTCGACGATATCCTCATGTTCACCACCCGCAGCCGCGGCAAGCCGTTCGTGGGCAAATGGTGGAATCCGAATACAAATATGCAAGACTCCGTTGAATCGAATGTGGCCGAAATCGCCTGGTTCGTGCGCGGCAACACACTCTATCGCCGCGTGCTGTTGGTGGCGCCGGGTTATAGCGTTTCGGGGAACGGGAATGGCTTCTTCGCCAACAACGACATCTCGGTCCGGATCGAAAGCGGCAGCGTGGTCGCTAACACTCTGGGCGATCTGACGAAACGCGAGAACCGTTTCGCGCATCAAACTTCCGCCGGGTTCCCCTGGAATGCCGGCCTTTGGGGCCAGTTGCGTCTGCCCACGCTGCGCGAGTGCTCGTCCTCCACCTGGACCGCCGGCAACGAGCCACCAACCACCGTCGGGCTGCAACCAACAATCGACCTGTGGAACAATCCGCTGCCTTGGGGTGAACTTGCATCGGGGACTGACGCGCTTAGCGGCTACGTGGACGGCTCTCGCATTGCCGAGGACGTTATCCTCACCAACGTCATCGGGTTCGACGTGAAGGCGTGGGATCCCGCTGCGCCCTTGTTCAACAATGGCACGACCGTTCTGATGCCGGGCGACCCAGGCTATCCGCCGAACGCAGTACATGCGACTTGGCCAATAGTCGGTTACGGTGCGTATGTCGATCTGTGCTACGCAAAAGAGACCATAGCCATACCCACCACCAACTTCTCCGGTTGCGGTAAGGCGAAATCTCAACTCCGTAATACCACGACGGGCCCTTGGACTTACGACACCTGGTCGACTCACTACGAGCACGATGCTGTTGACCGAAACGGCGATGGAACAATCTCTGGCCCCGGCGAAGGCGACCAAGACAACGACGGCGTTGGCGACGAGGGTACCGACGGATTCGACAACGATACGGCGGGTATCGGCTTTGGCATTGTTGACGACGTCGACGAGCGGGAGACTTTTCCGCCGTACCCGGTGCCGCTACGGGGGATTCAGGTCAAGATTCGCGTCTTCGAGCCCGACAGCCGCCAAATCCGCGAAGTGACCGTCCGGCAAGACTTCCTGCCGCGGTAGTGACTTCAGGCCCAACGGGCCGCGCTATCATAGCCCAGGGCGCAGCCCTGGGGCTGCCGTGGAACGACCAATCCAGAAGGCCCAACGGGCCCGCGCTAAAGCGATTAGCGCGCCCCGTTGGGGCTTGCGGCGTGTTGTCGGCTGAGTACCCAGGGCTGCGCCCTGGGCTATGGCAGCGCGGCCCGTTGGGCCTGAAAACGCAGTATTACCTGGGGCTTAGCTGCGCTCAGCCGCCAGCCACCCCTTCGTAAACCAATTCGCCCCGGGGACGGCTCGGCCACCAGCCACGCGCTATTACGCGAGTTCCGTCAGCACGTAGGGGCCTTTGGGGATTACGGCGATGGTTGCCCGGTCGCCGTGCTGGGCCAGCGCGTCGGCCACGGCCGCTTCGACACTGGGGGCCGGCTCGACGAACAGGCCGCGAAGCGTCTCGGCCGGCAGGCCGTCGGTCACCACTTTTACGTTGGCATGGCGGCGCACCTTGGCCAACTCCTCGAACTGCCACTGGTCCATCACGAAGTAGTCGGTGTTAGTGATCCGGTCCATGAAGCCTTCCAGCGTGGGGTTCTCGTCGAAGAGGCGCTGGAACTGCGGGCTGCCGATCCCTTCGGTCATGCCGGCCGCCAGGATGATCGTGCCGCCCGGCTTCAGAATCGCCAGCGCCGTGACCATGCCCTTGACCGACTGGTAGAACGTCGTGTCCAAGGGGTATCCGGCCGAGCTGGTTACCACGATGTCGACCGGCTCGGGCAGCGTATCCTTGACGATGCGGCGGACAAACTCGACCCCCTCCAGGTGCGCCGCTTCCATCTCGCCGGCAACGACCTTCAGCAGCCTGCGCCGGGCGTCGATTATCGTGTTGACGATGAAATCGCAGCCAGCCCGCCGGGCGATCCAGGCGCTTTCCTCGTGGACCGGGTTATCAACCAGGCAGCCGTTTCGGGCGTTGGGATGCTCGAGGAATTTCGGCACGTGCCAGGCCCGAACCGTATCGAGCCCGACAACGCCCGGGCAAATCACCTTGCGCCCGCCGGAGAAGCCGGCCATGAAATGCGGCTCGATCAGCCCGGTTGTGATCTTTAACTCGGCATTCACATAGCGCGAGTCGATCCAGACGGGCACGCCGCGCGGGCTTTCGCCCAAATGGGTCTGCTCCTCTTTGACCTGCCCACGATGGTTCTCGATACGGTAGTTCTCGAAGACCGGCCGGCCAACCATTTCGGCCAACTCATCGCCTTCGTTGGGCCGATGCATGCCGGTGGCCACCAGAATGAGGATATCCTGGCGGGCGATCCCGCTCCGTTCCAACGTGGAGAGGATGGGCGGGAGGATGACCTCGTTGGGGACGGGTCGGGTGACGTCGCTGATTACAACGCAAGCGTCTCGACACCCTTGGGCCAGCTTGGCCAGCGGTTCAGTGCCGGTCGGTTCGGTCAGGCACTGGTGAACGGCCGCTTCGGCATCGGCCAACGGTTCGGCGTCGGCATAGCCGAGGCATTTCACCACGTTCGCCTCGGGCAGATCAACATCGAGTCCCGTGCGACCGTATTCCAGGTGAAATTGCATTCTTGTCTGATCGGAGATTGCCGATCACAGTTAGCCCGGTCGCCTGCGACCGGATAATGGGGAGGTTCCCGCCGCTTCCCCGTCGCAGGCGACGGGGCTAACACTGCCGGCTATTCGGTCTTGGCCTCGGCGGCCGCGTCTTCGCCCTCGTCCTCTTCCTTCTTCTTTTTCTTCTTCCTAACTGCCAGCTTGAAGACGCGCACCTTATCCAGCCCGAACGGACTGTCGCCTTCCGACCATCGATCGGACGCCTTGAGGCGTTCGATCCGCTCGGCACGGGTCAACACGCTACGACTGCGCGCCAGGCCTTGTCGCATCTTGAGGCTTTTGTCCATTGTCATGATCGTCTGTCTCCTCGGCTATGTACTTTGTATTTGCCGCGGCCGCAAAGTGCGTTGTTCCCCAAATTCAATATTCGGCAGAAGCCCTGGTTGCGACCGTATCTGGTTCAAGACGACCGATCAAGCGGGCTTGCCCGCCGCCGGCCGGAGCGTTTTCTCATATTTGACGGCAACCCCAGGGGCCGCCGGGAAACTACTCAGTATATGGTTTTTTTGGGGCACGTTCAACCGTAGCCGCCGGCCAGCCGCCGGGAACGCCCGTTATCTCGTTGCGGGGCAACAACTTAGGGCGATCTGCCCTTAGCCGCCAGCGGAAGCTGGCGGTTACTTTGTGCTTGGGTGACAAATTCAACGGCAACTCTGGCGCCGCCCAACCGCCAGCTTCCGCTGGCGGCTATTGTCGAAGGATTACGTCTCCTGTCGGGGCCTACTGCACATCTTCGTGCTCCACCCGGCTGATCATCTGCAGGAAATGCTCCATCGAGGGGCAACGCTTCTTGAAATTCGGCTCGATGCACTGGTGAATCGCCTTGGCCAACACGGGATGGATATTTGGGCGATACTCGCGAATGTCCGTCGGCGGCTGGTCGTGCGTCATGGCCGCCATACCGGTGGTGCCTCGCATCCAAGGCAACTCGAATGTGCAGATTTCATAGGCGGTAACGCCAAAAGCGAAGACGTCGAGTCGCTGGTCGGTCTGGTATCGTCGAACCAGTTCCGGCGCCATGTAGTTGGGCGTTCCCGTTCGATTGCCCGGCTGCATGAACATCTTCGTGGCCGGCACGCTCAGTCCGAAGTCAGTTAGTTTCAAAGCCTCGCCGTCGCCGGTAAGGATAAGATTTCGCGGGCAGATGTCCCGGTGCAAGTAACCGGCCGAGTGCACCTCGGCCAAGGCCTGGGCCACCTGGCGGATAAACTTGACGCGACGGCCTTCCAGCGTTGAATCACGGCCCACCAGTACCGAGTTCATGCCGGCCCCTTCCAGGAACTCCATCACCAGATATTGAGCGTCATCAACGGTCAGCCCATACTCGTAGGTCATCACGATATACGGATGGTCGAACTGGATGGCGATTTCGCCTTCGGTGGGTTTGACGAGACCCTTGAAGCGTGCCTCGAACAGGGTGGTTTTCTCCCGGTCGAGTATCTTCAGCCCCACCACTTCTCCCGTCTGACGGTCCCGAGCCATGTAGAACTTCGACATCGTCCCGGATATCGCCTCGCGCAGCAACTCGAAGCGCGAACTCACGTTGAGCTTGCTGCTGAAGAGTGTCGCTTTGATTCGATCCAGGAAGCCCATGGTTTAGGGGTCAGGGGTTAGGGGCCAGGGGTCAGGGGTCAGGGGTCAGAGTACTCCAGGAATTCTGGCCCCTGATCCCTAATCCCTGATTACTTTCCGCAATAATCAATAGCTCGGGCGATTTCGCTCTTGAGGTTCTGGCGCGGTACGACGCGGTCGATGAACCCGTGCTCCAGGAGGAATTCGCTGGTCTGAAAGCCTTTTGGAAGTTCTATGCGGATTGTGGCTTTGATCGTCCGCGGGCCGGCGAAGCCGATCAGCGCTTTCGGTTCGGCGAAGATCACGTCGCCCAGCGAGGCGAAGCTGGCGGCCACTCCGCCCATGGTCGGATTGGTCAGCACGGATATGAACAGACCGCCGGCCTTGTCGAATCGGGCCAGCGCGGCGGAGACTTTGGCCATCTGCATCAGCGAGAGCACGCCTTCGTGCATTCGCGCGCCGCCGCCGGAGCCGGAGATGATAATCAGGGGGAGTTGTTCCTCCGTTGCCCGCTCGATCGATCGGGTGAGCTTCTCGCCGACGACTGATCCCATGCTTCCCATGATGAAGGACGAGTCGGTCACGCCGAAGGCCACGCGCCGCGCCCGGATCATGCCACCGCCGACTAATGCGGCGTCGCGCAACCCGGTGCGCTGCTGTTCCGCCAGGAGCCGCTCGCGGTAGGGCTTTTTGTCGACGAATTCGAGCGGGTCGGTCGGTTCAAGATCGGCGTCCCACTCCTCGAAGGTGCCTTCGTCGAGGACTTGGCGGATTCGTTCGCGGGCCGGCACGTACCAGTGATAATCGCATTCCGGGCAGACGCCCAGGCGTTTCTCGGCTTCCTTGCGGAAGATGGTCTCCTGGCAGCCGGGACAGCGTCTCCAGAGTCCTTCCGGCACGCCCCGCTTGGGCCGCGTGATCATGTTTCGCCAGCTACTAGGATCCGGACTGTTCGCGGACATTTTGAGCTTTGAGTAGTGAGCTTTGAGCAGTGAGCTATGAGCAGTGAGCCTAGGAACGTAGCCTACGGAATGCTCATAGCTCAATGCTCATGGCTCAAAGCTCTAAGTAATGGTTTCCGGTACAATATCGAGTATTTCCCATTGACCGTGCTCGGCCGACGCTTTCCAGAGGTTGCCCAAGTCGCACTGATTGACGAAACGTCGCACGAGGCTGGCTAGCGGTTCGGGAACCACCAGGGCGAAGGCGCCTTCCTTGTGGCGCTTTAGCAGCTTTGCCATCGCGGTACGCACGCGCTGCTCGGCCTGGTTTAGCATTTCCCCTTCGGGCGGGCAAACGCTTTCCGGCTGATCCTGCCACTGCCGGTACACTCTTGGCTGCTTGCGACGCACTTCGTCGATACGCATTCCTTGCCAGAGACCGTAATCGATGTTTCGCATGCGATCCAGCTTCTTGCAGCGAATTCCCAGCCTCTTGCCGATGGCCTTGGCGGTTTGCTCCGCCGGCTGACAAGGCGGCGAGTAGATGGCTTCGATCTTCCGGCCTCGGAGTTCTTCTATGAGGAATTCCACCTCGCTGTCGCCCTGTTCGTTAAGCGGGATGTCCAGGGTTCCCTGAATACGCCCCTCCTGGTCGTAGTCGGTGGAGCCCGGGCGAATCAATATGATCTGTGGCATGGTCAAGTCCGTGCAGTCATGGATGACTTTGCAGTGTTGGTTAAGTCGCTGAGACGTTGGTGGTAGTCGTCGTGATGTAATATGGCCGTTCCCGCCACGAGCAACCGCGCGCCTGCCCGGGCACAGGAACCGATAGTGTCGCTGTTCACTCCCCCGTCGACCGATAGCAGCAACCTCGAGCCGGCCAATTCATCCAAGCGGCGGAGCTTATCCAGGGCGGCCGGATCGAACTCTTGCCCGCCAAAGCCGGGCATCACGCTCATTACCAGCACCAGATCGCACAGATCGAGGTACGGCTCGACGGTCGCAACCGGAGTAGGCGGATTGAGCGTAAGCCCCACGCCGGCGCCCAGGTCGCGAATCTGCTTCAGAAGCACGGTCGGATTCGGCTGGGCCTCGATATGGATGGTCAGCAGGTCGGCGCCGGCCTCTCGAAATCTTTCCAGATATTTCCCCGGCTGTTCGATCATCAAATGCACGTCCAGCGGCAGCGAGGTCGCCCGGCGAATGGCTTCCACGACCGGCAACCCGAAACTCAGGTTGGGTACGAAACGGCCGTCCATGATATCCAGGTGAAAAATGCGAGCGCCCGCTTCCTCCAGCCGCTTCACTTCCCGTTGGACGTTGCCGAAATCGCAAGCCAATAGCGACGGCGCCACCAAGGGGCCGGCGGAACGCAATTCGGAAAGTAATTGGGAAGCGGACATATAGCCAGCGTGAAAATGGGAACGGGGAAGTTGCGACGACGGCAAGACAAGCGAGATGCTTCGATAGATGTTCGGACCGGATTCTCTCCGCCCGCTCTGATGGATAGTCTTTCGACAGTTACATACCGCCGTGTCGCAATAGCGGACGAATCAAACTTGCTCTCTCACCGAAATGCCGCCACGGCTTTCGGTCGCGTCCGCCCTGGAAGACATAATTCTAACAACGGGGAAATGGCCCGTCTGCGCTACTTTTGGGGTGAATTCGTAACATGCTTTAGGGTAACGACTTACGAAACCCACCTCTGGCGTCAATCCCCGCCTTGTGGGGTACGAGTGGCGGTCGGGCGTGAATATCCGCCAGCAGGCAGGCAGTCGCCGACCGCTATTCATCCGTCGGCCACTCTTCCAACTCTTCGCTTTGCGGCAAGTCGTCCAGGCTTTCCAAACCGAACAGATCGAGGAAGCGGTCGGTGGTATGGTAACGTACCTTGCGCGACTCGCCTTCCGAACGTTGGAGCCGTAGCAGCCGGCGGCGGACCAACTGGGCCAGAATGTGTCCGCTCGACTTGCCGCGCAGTCGGGTTACCTTCTCGGCCGTTAGCGGTTGCTGATAGGCCACAATGGCCAGCACGTCGATGGCCGCCTGCGAAAGCCGAGCTTCCCGCACCCGGCCGTAAAACCGCTTCCGCAACGGCTCGAAGGATTCGCGCAACGTCATTCGGTAGCCGGAACCTTCGCTGACGATCTGGTACGGACAGCCGGCGGCCGCGTACTGGCCGTTGAGTTGACCGATCAGCTCCGGAATCTCTTCCGGCTCGACGCCCCGCATCAAGGCAGCCGCCCGACGGCTCTCCAGGGGCCGGTTCTCCCGGTTGTCGACGAAGAACATGGCCTCCAGGATAGTCTTGGGGCTCATCGGGCAGGAGTCGTCCTCTTCTTCCGGCGGTTGATCTTCCGCTTCGGGCGGCCGATCGGCCGGCTCCGCGTCGACTGGTTCGGCATCGACCGGCCCGGCTTCCGGTTCTTCCCGCTCGACTTCGGTCGGCGGGCCGGCCGGAACACCCATCGCCTGGGCGAAGGCCTCGCTTAGCCCTTTGAGCGAGATCCCTTCCTCGGCCGGCGGCTCGGGCGTGTTTTCCGGTATGTCCGACATGATGCGCACTATATCCCCACGAGCCGACCGGAGGCAAGAGGAATCGTTGCCGAGGGGCGAGGGGTGAGGGACGAGGGGCGAGATTGCACTGGGGACTGGTCCATTTTTCGGCCGCTCAATTGTCCATGTCACTGGAGTTGCGAGCCGAAAACATGGACCTGTCCCCTTTCGTAGCGCGAGGGGAGAGGGACGAGACTCGGATGGGAACCCTGGAGTCTCGACTCTCGCCCCTCGCCCCTCACCCCTCGCCTCTCGCCCCTCGTCCCTTCTTCTCAGCCCCAACGCTTGGCTACTTCGGCTTGCATGAACTTCAGGCCGTCGGTGGCCAGTTGCTGTTCGCTATGGTACATGCGACGCCAGATCTTGGTGGCCGGGATTAGCCGTTCCAGCGCCAACCCGAACGCCTCAATAACCATCAGGCCGTCGTAGCCGATCTCCTTGAGCGTGTCAAAGTTCTCCTTCCAGCGGACGTTGCCCGTACCGGGCGTGCTGCGGTCGTTCTCGGAGATATGGACGTGGGCCAGGCAATCTTTCAGCGAGCGGATGGCCTCCGGGATGCTCTTCTCCTCGATGTGTGCGTGGAAGGTGTCGTACATCATTTTGCAGTTGGGATGATCCACATCGGCGCAGAATCGGGCCCCGTCGGCCGCCGTGTTCAGCAGGTAACACTCGAACCGGTTGAGATACTCCAGGCCCAGCATAACGTTGCACCGCTCGGCGTATTCGGCCACTTCCCGCATGCTCTCGACGGCCCATTTCCATTCGTCGTCGCTGGGACCTTTGCCGCTGAACACGCCCAGTGCCGAATGAAACGGCCCGGCCATCACCTCGCAGCCGGCCGCGGCACAGCAATCCAGCACGGCCTTGTTGGCGTCGATGCCCTTGCGGCGGCAGTCCGGGTCGGGGCTCATCGGGTTGGCGTCCGGACCGCAAATGGCCGTGCCGGAGCGCGAGAGGCCCAGTTCGTCGAACCGTTTCCCCCATTTTGCGTAATTGTCCACGTCCGGGTCGAAGATCGGCACCTCGACCGCGTCGAAGCCGATTTCCTTCAGCCCGTCCAGCAAGGGCAGCTTGTCGTCGGTGAGCACGTCGGTCCACATCAACAGGTTCATTCCGAATCGCATGGTTCTTCTCCTTGAATAAGGGGTTGTTGTCTGGAAAGGCTCCCTCGCGGGAAGTCTTGCTCGATCAGTCTACAACAAACTTGCGCTGGGGACTGGTCAGTCTACAACAAACGGGTGGGAAAGGCGAGACGCCCCGACAATCGGGACAACTGCTGTCAGATGAATTATATTTACCCCACCCTCCCACGTGCCTTGACCGAGGGAGATTAGCGACCTAGAAGTTAAAATGGGGATACTGTAGTTTGGCATTGGCAACCTGGTAGCCAATTATGAGCAAGAACCGTCCGCGGCACGCCTTCACGTTGATCGAGGTATTGATCGTCGTGGTCATCATGGCGATTCTGGCGGCGGCGGTCATTCCGCAGGTCGCCTCGTCGACCGGCGACGCCAAGGATAGCTCGTTGGAACTGAACCTGCACTCGCTACGCGCGCAGCTACAGATGTACGGCCTGCATCATCTGGGCGAATACCCCGCGATAACGGGAAACGCCCTTCCCCAGCTAACCGGTTCCACGAACACGGCCGGTGAGTTGGGCGCGGCGGGCGACAGCTATCCGCACGGCCCGTACATCAAGCATGAATTACCGCCCAACGCGCACGACGGCAGCAACAAGGTGACGGCGGTCGCCAAGCCGGGAAAGAAGCCCACGCGAGCCGTCGGCACTCTGGGCGGATGGCAGTACGACGCCAGCACGGGTGACATCTGGCCGAACCATCCGAAGTACTATTGACCCCTGCATAGCCAAAGATCAATAAAGTGTTACGGAAGTCGGAATTCCGATTTCAACTTCCGACCTCCCACTTTGGTCAGAGCCAGCCGGCGTCGCGATACCATTGGGCCGTTTGGCGGAGACGCTCGGCCAGCGGGACGGCCGGCGAAAAGCCCAACTGGTCCTTGGCCGCTTGGGGCGAGCAGAGCCAGGAACCGGCCACTATCTCGCGGTACTTGTCGAAGTTCATAAACCGCGGCCGCCGACGAACCCGGGCGAGAGCTTCCATGCAGATGGTCGTCGTCCAAACGAGGGGCATGGCGGTTGGCATCGTCACGACCCAACGACGCCCAATCGCTTCGCCAATCATTCGCCCCAACGCGGCATAGGTGGGATGCTCGTCGCAACAGCAGAAGTAGACGCCGCGTGGATCCGACAAGTCGTCCGGCTTGTCGGCCGCGATTCGCACACCCCGCCGGGCTGCCAGAATCAACAACTCGGCTAAGTCCCGGGCGTCTACAACGGAGAACCGGTACGTGGAGAAACTGGGGACCACATGTACTCCCGAAAGGGATATTGCCTTGAACATCTTGAAACCCAACAGGTCGGACGGCCCCAGAACCATGGGCGGACGGACAATGGTAACGGGGACCCGGTCGGCAAGCTCTCGGACGGCCGCCTCGCCCGCCAGCTTGCTGCGGCCGTAGTGCGAGACGGGCTCGGGTGGATCGGCTTCGGTCCGGGGCCGGTCGTCCACGGACGCGCCCGAGGCTGCCAGCGAGGAAACCATCACAAGCACGGGCGGGTTGGTTTGCTCGGCGCAGGCTTGCGCAACGTTCCGCGTTCCATCCCGATTCACTTGATAGAAATGCTCGCTGCGAAGCGCCATGGTTTGGCCCGCCAGGTGATAAACCACCTGGCGGTCGGCAATCGGTTCGGTGAGGGTCTGCCGATCGGTAACGTCGCCGTGGGCCAAGGTGACGTCGAGCGACCGGAGGCGGTCGAGTTTTGCACTTGGCCTGACCAGGCAAGTCACCTCGTCGCCTTGTGCCACCAGAGCTTCAGCCAGATGTGAGCCCACAAACCCGTTGGCACCGGTGACCAATACTCTCGCCATTGTCTTTCTCTCCGGATCGAGCCAACCCTCCGTTGGCGTTGCCCGCCAGTGGCGTTGCCCACCAGTGGCGTTGCCCACCAGTGGCGTTGCCCACCACTGGCCAGGATAACATTTCTTCGGACCGATTCAACGGTTCTCTGGAGACTATTGAGTGGGGCATAATGGCCGACATCGGTTGGCTTGACCCGCATCAAGAGGGCGGTTACAATTGCAGACTTGTGTAAGATAGGCAATTTACAGGTGATTCGGCATGGCTGATCTGGCGGTCAGACCGGTTAGCTGCCGTCGTGAAAGGCGGCAGTTTCTGGAGTTTCCCTGGAGCCTGTGCGGCGATGATCCTAACTGGACGCCACCCCTTCGTGGCGACCAGAAGGAGATGGTCGGATACAAGCCGCATCCGTTTTACGCCGACAACGAAGCCCAGACTTTCCTGGCTTATCGGTCGGGAAAGGTATGCGGCCGCGTGGCGGCTATCCTCAACCGAACGCACATCGAACGACATTCTGAACGCCGTGGGTTTTTTGGATTCTTCGAGTGCGTGGACGATCAGGAGGTGGCCAACGGGCTGTTCGACGCAGTCAGAGAGTGGTTCGCAGACCGCGATATTCATTGCCTGCGTGGTCCGGCCAATCCATCGATAAATTATGAAGTTGGTTTGTTGGTCGACGGCTTCGACTCGCCCGCCACTTTCATGATGGCCTACAACCCACCCTACTACGCCCGACTGATCGAGGGATACGGTTTTCAGAAGGCTCACGATTTGTACGCCTATTGGGGCAACTTGGCGATGTTACCCAAGGTGTCGGCCAAGCTGGAGCCGATTGCCCAACAGATTATCGAGCACTACGGTATCAAGCTACGAACGTTGGACAAATCGCGTTTTCTGGAGGATGTCGAAGCGTTTCTGTCGATATTTAACCGGTCGATGACAGCCCATTGGGGCTTCGTTCCGATGTCGACGGCGGAAGTGCGAAAGGTGGCCCAAGGGTTACGTTACTTGTTGGTGCCGGAATTGGTCCTGGGAGCCGAGATTGACGGTCAGTTGGTCGGCGCGGTATTGGGTATGCCCGACTACAACCCGCGCATCAAGGAAATCGACGGCCGGCTGTTTCCCTTCGGCTTCCTGCGACTTTTGCGAAACAAACAGCGGATCAAGCGAATCCGCATGATCAGCACGAATGTCGTGCCGGAGTACCAGCGGATGGGCGTGGGTTTGGTGTTGATGCACGGCCTGGCGCCCAGGGCCATCAAGTTTGGCTTCAATGAGGGCGAGTTCTCCTGGGTGAGCGAAGCGAACACGCTTTCCCGCGGTAGCCTGGAAAAGGGTGGCGCAAAACTTGCCAAAACCTACCGCTTGTATGACTATAAGGGACGAGGGATTAGGAACGAGGGATTAGGGACGAGGGATTAGGGACGAGGGATTAGGGATTAGGGATTAGGGATTAGGGATTAGGGATTAGGGATTAGGGGCGTGCGAAAGAGTGTCCGTCGGATCTTCTTTCTACCCCTCATCCCCAACCCCTTGTATTAAACGAACAAAAGGACTGCACGTCTCCGTGGAAGGCTCGCCTTCCCTGATGGACCCCGTGGCAGAAAAACAGCGTATGGGTGGAAGAGGATCTCCAAGCGGTATGCATGAGGCTGTCCCCAGGCTTGCGAGTCAGCGAACGGGAGTCGGCCCACGGGCGGACGACGGCCTGGAGGTCCGCCAGGTAGCCTCTCGCCGCGACCTTGACCAGTTCATCAAACTGCCCTGGAAACTCCATGCCGACGATCCCCAATGGGTTCCTCCGCTGCTTGTCGACGTGAAAGAGTTTCTCAATCGCAAGAAACATCCCTTTTATCTGCACGGCGAGGCCACCCAGTTTCTGGCTCTACAAAGCGGCGTGCCCGTCGGCCGGCTTCTCGTTAGCGACGATCCGCACTACAACTCGCAGCACAACGCAAACCTCGGTTGCTTTGGGATGTTCGATTGCATCGACGACACGGCGACCGCCGGCCGGCTGCTCGAGGCGGCCGCCGAATGGTTGCGCGCCCGCGGTCGGGCGACCATCAGAGGGCCGATCGACTACTCGTTGAACTACGGCTGCGGCCTGCTGATCGACGGGTTCGACACTCCACCCCGGGTGATGATGAATCACAATCCGCCTTACTACGCAGCGTTGTTGGAGTCCTGGGAGTTGGCCAAGGTGAAGGACCTTTACTGCTGGTGGTTCGACGACCGGCTCGACATGATCAGCAAGTGGCGTCGTCGAGCCGAACGGCTTGCCAAACGCGGCGGTGTCACCATCCGCCCGTTTAGAATCGACCAGCTTGAGGCCGACACACAGCGTTGCCTGGATATTTACAACGGGGCCAACAACGACCTTTGGGGATTCGTCGGCTTGAGCCCGGCCGAGTTCCGCCATCTAGCCAAACGGATTGCACGCCTGGCCACTCCCGACCTGGTGCTGATCGCCGAGGTTGACGGCAAGCCGGTTGGGTTCTCGGTTACTCTGCCCGACCTGAACGAGGCGGTCCGGCCGCTGAACGGTCGCCTGACGACCTTCGGTATTCCCATCGGCGCCGTCCGGCTCGCCCGGCGATTGCGCCGGGTCAAGACGGCCCGAATGCTGGTCCTCGATCTGCTGGAAAACTACCGCCATCGCGGAATCAGCGAACTGTTGATCCTGCGAACGCTCGATCACGGTAAGAACGCAATCGGCTACACGACCGCGGAACTCGGTTGGACGCTGGAAGACAATTACAAGAGTAACCGCATCATCGAAGCGGTGGGGGCGGAGCGATACAAGACGTACAGGATCTATGAGAAACCATTGACATGTCTGAACTGCTAATACGACAAGTTGCCTCGCGCCGGGAAAAGAAACAGTTCCTGGAATATCCCTGGTCGCTATACCGGGGCGATCCCAACTGGATCCCGCCGCTCAGAGGGGAACAGAAGGCACTGGTCGGATACGCGAAGCACCCGTTCTACGAAAAGAACCAGTGCCAAACCTTTCTTGCCTACCGGGATGGCGAGGTTGTGGGTCGGGTGGCCGCCATCTTGAACCAGGGACACATCGATCTCCACGACGAACGTCGAGGGTTCTTCGGATTCTTCGAGTGCGTCGACGATCAAGAGGTGGCCGACGCGCTGTTCGACGCCGTCAGGAAGTGGTTTGCCGAGCGGGATATTCACAAGCTGCGCGGGCCGACCAACCCGTCGCTCAACTACGTGCTGGGGCTGCTGATCGACGGGTTCGACTCGCCTCCGACCTTCATGATGACCTACAACCCGCCCTACTATGCCCAATTGATCGAGAACCGCGGGTTCCAGAAGACGCAGGATCTGTATGCGTATTGGGGGCATATCGATATGCTGCCCAAGATCAACGAGCGCTGGGACCCCGTCGCCAAGCAGATCATCGAGCACTTCGATATCAAACTCCACCCGCTCAATAAATCGCGATTCCTGGAAGACGTGGTCGCCTTCCTCGACATCTACAACCGGTCGATGGTGGCCACCTGGGGATTCGTTCCCATGTCGGATGCCGAACTGAAGTTCATGGCTCATAGCCTGCGACATCTGATGGTACCCGACCTGGCCTTCAGCGCGGAAATCGACGGGAAACTCATCGGCGCGCTGTTTGGCCTGCCCGACTTCAATCCGCGAATCAAACAGATTGACGGCCGGCTGTTCCCCTTCGGCTTCCTCCGCCTGCTGCGAAACAAATCGGCGATCAAGAAAATACGGCTGATTAGCGCAAACGTGCTGCCCGAGTATCAATTGCAGGGTGTCGGCCTGGTACTTCTGAATCACCTCGTGCCGGCGGCCCAGAAATACGGGCTGCAAGAGGCGGAGTTCTCCTGGGTACTCGAATCGAATCGCCTCTCCCGCCGCAGCCTGGAAAAAGGCGGCGCCAAACGCGCAAAAACCTATCGACTCTACGACCTCGATGAATAGATGAAACTAACGGCCAATCGCTTCCCGTAACACGCCAGGAATATGATCACCATGAATCACGCATCAACACAAGTCAATTCGCCACGCCAATCGCGCCGCGCGCTGCTGAAGAGTTCGCTGGCCCTGGTCGGATCGACATTAGGCGGCGATCTTCTTTTCCGTTCGGACGCGGCCGCCGCGTCGGCCGATCGGACGGAACTCAAAGTCGGTCTGGCGGGCATTTGCATTACGCCCAAGCAGCCCGTCTGGCTGTACGGCTATGCCGGTAAGTGGCGGTTCCAACCCTACACGGGCGTACTGGACGACGTCCGCGCCCGGGCGATGGCCGTCCAAGACGGCGACGGCCAGCCGGCCGTGCTGATTACGGCCGATCTCTGCGTGCTTCGCGAACCGGAAGAAAGCGAACTCTCCAAGCGGCTGACCGCGAAGACGGGCCTGCCGCGTGGTCGGTTCCTGCTGAACTGGTCGCACACGCACTCCGGCCCGGCACTCGGCACGTCCGACCTGAACCGCTACCCCATGTCGGCGGAAGATATCAAGCTGACCACCGCCTACACGCAAGAGTTGTGGGACAAGCTGGCCCAACTGGCGGCCGATGCAATTGCCGACCTGAAACCGGCCCGGCTTGGCTGGGGACACGGCCGGGCAGACTTCGTCGTCAACCGGCGAACCTTCAAAGCCGATGGCACCTATCGGGGAATGGGCCCGAACCACGAAGCTTGGATCGATCGCGACGTGCCCGTATTGCGAATCGAGCAGCCCGACGGCAAGCTGCGCGGGGTCGTCTTCGGCTGTGCGTGTCATGCGGTGACCTTGGGTGGATCGAGCACCAAGCTCTCCGGCGACTATCCAAGCTTCGCTCGAACACATATCGAGAAAACCCACCCGGGCGTAAAGGCACTGTTCATGCAAGGTTGCGGTGCCGACGCAAACTCGCATCCCCGCTCCTGCAAGAATCAGGAACAGATAGTACAACAGCAGGGCCGCGGCCTGGGTGAAGAGGTCTGCCGGGTGCTAGCCGAGAAGCTGTCGCCCGTGGGTGGACCGTTTCGGGCCGAGTTCGTCCGGGCCGATCTGCCGCTAAAGCCGGTGCCGCCGCTGGAGCAATTGAAAGAGATGGCCAAGGGCCCCTTCTGGAAGTCGCACAACGCCAAAGCGATGCTGGCCGCCATTGAACGCAAGGAGCCGATCCCCACGCACTACAAGGCGCCGCTGGCGCTGTGGCGGTTCGGCAACGACCTGACGCTGGTGGCCATCTCGGGCGAGGTCGTTTCCGACTTCGTGCCGCTGGTCGGCAAGGCGCTCGGCGGCGAGCGACTCTGGGTGGCCGGCTACTCGAATCAGGTGTTCGGCTACCTGCCCTCGGCCCGCATAGTGAAAGAGGGCGGCTACGAAACGCTCGGTCTGGTTTCCGCCCACATCGGCTGGTTCTCGGCCGACGCCCAGGACGCCGTCCTGGCCGCGATCCGCAAAATGGCCCAGTAACCGTCGCTCGCAGGAACACGTTTGTAGCTGGATTCGCAAGAATTCAGCCCGTGAGCGTAAATCCGTCTGAATTCTTGCGAATTCAGCTACCAACGTGTTACCGATCCATTGAGGTTCCGCAAACCCGTTCCTGCGCCCATAACCGTCGCTCGCCGCTTCGTAGGCTTGTGCGGCGCTCACCCATTTCGTATGGTTATCGGATATGGGCCGGTCGGCCGGATCGGTCCGCCCCACGCAATCCAACCGGGAGCCTCGCCAATGTGTGCTAGAATGTGTGCCAAGCTGTTCAAGTTCGCCGCCGTGTTGACAGCCCTGCTTCTTATCCCGGCGCTGACCGCCCGGGCCGCCGAGAAGCCCGCCAAGAAGAAGACGCTTATGGCGGGCGCGGCGACGAGCAATATTACGCCGCCGATCGGCCTGCCTACAATCGGAGGCTGGAAGCCCGTAACGTCCACCCACATTCACGACGAGTTGCACGTCCGCTGCCTGGTACTCGATAACGGCCAGACCCGGCTGGCTATCGCCATCTGCGACAACATTGGCATCCCCCGCGACGTGCTCGACGAGGCGAAGCGCCAACTTAACGAGAAGGCCGGCCTGCCGGTCGACCATGTGATGACGACCGGCACGCATACGCACTCGGCGCCCAGCGCATACAGCGGCAACAGCCTGAAATCGATCGAGAAGTTCACCGATTATCAGAAGCTGATCATCTGTCGGATCGTCGACGGAGTGCGCACGGCGATCTATAACCTGGAGCCGGCCAAGGTCGGCTGGGGGGCGGCCGCCGAACCGACCCAGGTCTTCAACCGCCGCTGGCTAATGAAGCCGGGCGAGCACCTTCGCAACCCCTTCGGTGGGATGGACAAAGCGCGGATGAACCCGCCGCGTCGCAGTCCCGACCTGATCGAGCCGGCCGGTCCGACCGACCCCCAGATTTCCTTCGTCACGGTACGCGCCGTCGACGACCGACCGATCGCGCTGTTGGCCAACTACTCGCTGCATTACGTGGGCGGGGTCGAGCGGGGGGCGGTCAGTGCCGACTACTTCGCAATGTTCGCCGACCGCATCCAGCAGTTGATCGAGGCCGACCGGGTTGACCCGCCCTTCGTCGGCATCATGACCAACGGCACCAGCGGCGACATCAACAACATCGACTTCCAGGGCACGCCCAAGCGGTTCGACCGATACGGGAAGATGCGGCAAGTGGCCAATCTGGTTGCCGAGGCCGTCTTTAAGGCCCAGGCTGGCGTGAAGTTCCACGACTGGGTGCCGCTCGGTGCCGCCCAGCGCGAGTTGACGCTCAAGGTCCGCAAGCCGACCGCCGCACAGATGGCCTGGGCCGCCGAACTGACGGCCCGCACGGGTGAGGCGAAGGGCCATCTGGAGCACCGCCAGCGAGTCTACGCCCGACGATTCAAACAGCTCAGCGAAGCGCCGGAGAAAATCGAGATCGTGATGCAGGCCATGCGAATCGGCGACGTTGGCATCGTGGGCATCCCCTTCGAGGCCTTCTGCGAGATCGGCCTTGAGATCAAAGCCAAGAGCCCCCTGCCGCGCACGTTCGTCGTCTCCTTCGGCAACGGCTCCTACGGCTACCTGCCCACCCCGCGCCACTTTGAACTGGGTGGCTACGAGACCTGGCTGGGCACCAACAAGGTCGAGCCCCAAGCCGCTCCGAAAATCGTCAAAACGCTGCTGGAATTGCTGAGCGAGTTGAGCAAGTAGAATTGACGGGGAGGGCGAGGCTCCCACCGAGCCGGCAGGAAGTCTCGCGCAGAGGCGCGAAGGAGCCAAGGCGCAAAGACAAAAGAGGGAAGACGAGGTCTTGGTTTGAGGAGAGGATTTGTCGGCGGGGTGCCACTGGCGCCCGCGCCAGTGCTGGTTAGCCCGGAGCTTGTTCGTTGGTGTTCCCAGAGTCCATTTCGCGTCAGTCGATTCGTGGCCACGCCAGCGAGAACCCGCACATACGCACGGAGATCTCCTGGAACATCAACGAACAAGCCCCGGTTTGTATTGCACTGGCGAGACGCCAGTGGCACCCAACGCTCACTCCACGCCAATCAACCCGGCGGCGTTGTCGTGGTAGATCTTCTTCAGCACTTCGTCCGGCAGGTCCAGGCCGCAGAGCTTCCAGCGAGTGTACACGCCGAAACGGCCGATGTAGTCGGGATAGTCGAAGTACTCGTCACGCGTTTCCAGGAAACGGAAGTAGCAGCGGTACGCCTCGGCCGAAACGGGCATGTCGAGGCCGAAGAGGATCCGATCCTGATACTTAATCAGGAAATCGCGGGCCGAATATGGCTGCCGGGCCAGTTCGTCGATCCGGGCGGAGAAGTCGATAATTACGTTCGGATACGTGTCCAGTAACTCCGACACCGACGCCAAATCCTCCGGATGATTGGCCACGTGCGGCAGCCAGAAGGTCGTGTCCGGGTGCGCGGCTATCATGCGGTTGCGCTGCGCGAGAAGCTTGGCCTTGGAAAAGTGCGAACCCACGAAGCTCCAACCGGGAAACTCCTGCAGAGTTAGGTAGTGCTCGTTGGCGGCGTCGATCGGATCGAAGAAGGCCACCGGGTCGGAGATGTGCATCAGGATGGGAATCTTCAACTCGCCCGCCCTACGCCAGATGGGAAACAGCCGCTCGTCGTCAACCGGAACCATCGAGCCCTCGCGGTCCTGGAACTTCAGCCCCAACTCCTTGGTGATCTTCAGACCCCGGGCGCCCTTGCCGATGTCTTCCTCCAAGTGCTCGATGCAGCGCTCCGCGAAGCTGTCGTCCTTCAGCAGCACCGGATCGTCCCACTGGGCGAAGTCCGACATGGTCAACGCGGCGAAGCGGCCGGGATACGCCCGCGCGTAATGCTCCATGAAGTGGTCCAGGTCGCGTCGGGCGATGGTGTAGGTGTTGTTCTCGATCGGCATCGTCGTGTTGCCAGTTACGTTCACCCAGGTCTCGACGCCCACGGCGTCCATCACGGCCACAAGCTCCTCCGGCGGCAGTTCGCCGAAGAGATGGTTGTGCGCGTCGATCACCGGGAATCGGGCTGTTTGCGGAATATTCTCCGCCAAGTTCAGTAGGCAGTTCGGCTTGAAGTCCTTCAGCAACACCTGTTTGACCGGATTGTCCATGTGATTTCTCCCTCCCTCCCGGCGTGTCCGCCGGGGCTATTGATCTTTGCATGGTCAATGCGCGGATCAAGGGGGTTCCGCCGTGGAACCGGGCTCTGTCCCCGTTCATTGGGCCCTCGATCATTGGCCATGCAAGGGTCAATAAACATCATACCAATGTGTATCCTAACGCCCGTGGCGGGTTGCTTCAAGCGTGCGGTCGACAGCCGGTCGGGTATTCGATACGATGAGGGTGGGCTTGGGTCGCTGGGACCTCTGTCGAGCGGCATGTTCCAACCGAGATCGATCATGAACGAACCCGATACACGGCCGTCTTTCGAAAAACGGCTCGTCACTCTGGAAGAGTCGATGATGCACGTCGAGCACACGGTCAAGGAGTTGAACGAGGTCGCCTGCTCGATCCAGGCCCGGCTGGACAAGCAGCAGCAAACGCTCGACCAGTTGACCGAAACGGCCCGGCTTCTGTCGAACCGCGACGTCGAGAAGCGCACCCTCGAAGACGACCGCCCGCCGCATTATTGAGGGACGAGGGGGTGCCACCCAATGCCATCAACGGATTTGACGGTTAGGCTACTGTTTGGCCACTTGTTTCAACAGTTCAAGCGCCGCGGCGCGAATTTGCGGCTCGGCTTGTGTCTCCAGGTACGAGGAACGGGCCGGCCAGGTTTCGTAGCCGCCCCACTCATGCTTGCTCCTTCGTTATTGCCGGTTGACGGTTAAATCACACCGCTGCACGGCCGAGCCGCCGAACTGCGTTTTCACTTCGAGTTCGATCTGATACTTGCCGGGCAGATCGGGCATGCCGCTAAGCGTACCAGTCTTGGCGTCCAGCTTCAACCAGACCGGCGCTTTGCGTAGCGAGAAGGTGAATTCCTCGCTATCCCAGAATCCGTTCCCCTTCGGCGCGTAGTGATGTTGCGCGTCGCCCAGCGAGCGGATCACGCCCGCCTGATATGAGAAAGGAGCACCGACTTTCGCGGTCGCCGATGGCCGGCTCCAAAAATGCGGATGCGGTAGCTCAACGAAGTCGGAACAGCGGAAGACGGGCCGGTCGCCCGTGTTGGCGATTGTCAGTGAGACGTTCGGCTAGACGGCGACAGCCCTTTCTTCTCCGCTTGTCCGTGGATAATGCGGCACTTGACGATGCGACGATTCAGCATATCGACAACAAACAGCCGGTCTTTCCAGACGGAGAGTGCGGATATCTTTCCGAACGGAAGTTCGGGGTGCGGGAACTTGCTTCCCTTGCCCTGGCAATCCATATTGCCATAGCTTCCGAACTCGCCCACGAGTTTTCCCGTCTCGCAGTCAATTGCCTGAATACTGTGCTTGCCGGGGGCGTATAGATAGCCTTTTCCATCCAGTGCTTGGTGATGTCTCCATGTGCTGCAATGGCAAGGCGGATTAGTTAATTGGGCCGACTGTACAGCGCCGTCCCATTGCCGGGACCAGAGCGGTTCGCCCCCGGAAGGCGGGAATTTTGATAGAGCAAGGTATCTTTGCCAGGGCCTCTTGGCGGGACGGTAAACGACGTACAGGTTCCCTTTGTCGTCGACCTGGATGCCTCGCACGCTATCCAGAACGAGCAGGCCTCGTTTGTGCAGTTTCCCGTCGGCGTCGTATACGTTTACTTGGCGGTGCATCCGTTTGTATGGACTCACGGGCCGCGATTCTTTATCGACATCAACTTTGGCAACATAGTAGATGTTACCGTGCCGGTCGACGTCCATGCCGTGGTAGGTATCGTGCCAGAAGCCTGCCCGCATCGCGTGATCGACGAACAAGCCGTTCGTCCCCGTGGTCTTGAAAGGGATCGGTTTACCCACGCGGTCGAAGCGGAGGAGTTCCACCCCGGCCTTACCCAACTTCCATCGGTAGACCCTGCCGTCTTTGCCGAAGATGGAATCGATAAACAGCGGCTCCCGCGGATAGCGGAAATGGCGATTGTAATCCAACGTGCCCCAAGGCGAGGTCATCTTCAGGGCTCTGGCGTCGAAGAATAGGGACGGCCATTTCTTGAGCACGTTTCCATCCTGGTCGATCCGGTAAACGGTCCCGTATTGTTTGAGGCGGTAGTTGGAATCATCTTCGACGTAGAGGTGGCCGGTTTGCGGGTCGATATTGAGTATGGGTTGGTCGCCGCTTTGCCGGGGGCAGGACAGAGTCTGGCCGCTGTCCATCCATTCGGCCTTCGCCACCAGAGTGTCGCCCGCCAGTTGCAGCAGGTTACCCGGGCCGGCGCCGTTGGCCACCCAAACCAGCGGTGGAGATACTCCGGCATCCACGGCGATTTGCAGCACGTCCTGATGCAAGGGCTTGGAAACGGCCAGGAGATCGGGCTGCTTCCAACTCTTGAGTTTGATCAATTTCCTTGGGGCTTCCGGCGGTTGGCCCGCCGCGGCGACCAAGGCCTTCCGCAACGATGCCAACGTGCGTTCGACGCGGGGGTCCTTCGGCCTTGGCCGCGGCGCGACGAGCACATAGAGGCTTTTGTCATGGTCGATTGCCAAAGCGGTCGGACCGTGTATCGGGTGTTTCTTCCCTTCGTGCTGGTAGTGTGTTATCGATGCGACCACGCGGCCGTCTTCCCCGAGTACCTGCAGGCGGTTGTTCCCGGCATCGGCCACAATCAGATGATTCCCTTCGAGGGCCAACCCGCTCGGCTCGGCGAAACCGCCGAGAGAGTTCTGTTTTTCAACCTTTACGCCCGGGTGTATCCGGCACTTCCAGACACAAGCGCCTCTTCCCTCTTTTTCGCTCACTTTCAAGTGGTAGTAGTTTTTCCGTTGTTCGCCAACTTCCCAATAGTAGCCGAACAGCCTTGTCCGGCTGGAACTCTGCCCTGCCGAGACGTACAGCAGGCCGCTGGGATCATAACAGAAGTAGGGGTAGTGCAGCGAGTGAAAGGGCAAGTAGTTTTTCAGGTCCCCAATATGCCAGAAATCCTGTGTCCAGGAGGTGCTATCGAACGGTTCGTTTCGCGCTGGATTGTAAGTCGAGGTCCATCCCTCCGGAGGCAAGCTTCCATCAGGCCTTATTCTCCATAGCGTGCCTCTGGAGATATTCGCCATGATCAGGTCGCCGTTTGGCGCCAGCGTTATCTTCTGAGGGAGCTGCCACTGCTCGCCATACAGGCTGAACTCGGTCCAGGTTTCGAACAGTTTCGGAATGATCAACTCCGCTTTGCCTTCCCGCGCCATCTTTCGGCAGAGGTCCCGCACACTCGATCGAGCCAAAGTTGGGTTCAGCGGCATGATTGTCCGCAAATACTTGCCCTGCCGGTCGAAGACCCGCACCTCGGCCAACCCCCTAGCCTGTCTTGGATCGGAGAGCACGTAAAGCTCCCCCTTCCGCTGGTCAACGGCGAGGTCCCAAATAATGCCATGCGCATGAGGATCACCCGCCAGCAAAAACCCCTCCAGTTCCAGTTTCACCTCACCCGTCGCGCCCGGGTGAACGGAACCGGGTCCAAGCCGTATCGTTCGCCCTTGTTCTTCGGCCAGCAACGATCTCCTTGCCTTGTTTGGGGCGAAATAGAACCTACTGAGGCCGTGGCTTTCATACTCGGGCCTCGGAAGACTCTCCCGCGCCGGGATACCCGTCAGGATTCCACACTCGCCGGGATTCGTAAACGTGCCCTGCCAGCAATGGGTTTCGCCGCCGGGCATGCCGGTCCGGCGGATGTTGAACCCGATCTGGGACGCGAGCGTTTTGTTCTTGTTGAAGATCTCAAACGGAAGAGCCAACTCAACGGCCCACGCACCCGTGCCCTTTGCCACGGCGGACTTGAACGGCGGCTGCCACGTCCGGTCGTGCCAGGGGGGCTCATTCTCATTGTAAGAAGAGGAGGTTTTTCCTCCGTTCTCATTGGTGATCCGGATCAGGTAGTATGAATTCCCATCGCCGTTCGAGTCGATCAGCAGTTCGACGGATTCCACTTCCTTCGAGGGCTTGGCCTTCCCCTTAACCGCGTCCTTCCCCGCACAGCTTACACCGATATAGAGATGGTCGGCGTCGCGCAAGACGAACGCCTCGGTGGTTGACTTCGCCGGCTTTCCCCGCGTGACCTCAAGCGGACCGGTTCTTGCCGCACCCTTCCAGCACGGCTCGTCGAGCTTTCCGTCCACCACCGGCTTGGAATCCGTCAGTGGCACCTGCAACAGGGGTCTTCCGTCGGGGCTGCTTTCCGCCGCCGGCGCCTGGCCAAGGCACGGCAGTGAGCTCAGAATGGCAACCGCAATATGGACGTTTCGTAACCATCTAGTCGGCTTCATTTTCTGGTTCCTCTCAGCAAGGTCTACGGTTTGGTGGCGATTCGCTTCCGGCGTTCTTCCTTCACCTTGCGGACCCAGCAGCTTAGACACCGACAGTCTTCGTCGCGGCCGCAGGTGCCGGCAATGTCGTGGTAGGGTAAAGGTTGGATGGCCGCCCGCACCAGCCGTTGAAGTTCTTGGTAGTCCGGCTCGTCGCTGCTCTTCCAGCCGCCACGCTCAATCTGTCCCCAGCCACCGGCCTCCAGAGCCAGCGGCGCTTTGAGGATACGACTCTCGTCGGGCAGGGCCACGTTGACTAGCGCCGCGAACGGCTGCCCGGCCAACTCGTTGCCGAACCGCCGGCGAACGTACTCGCGCAGCAGCTTCTCGCCTTTGGGGTCCGGCCGCCGCCACTCGTCTTTGTTCCAGGAGTAGGTGCCGTGGAATTGGGCGTTCAGATCGAGCCAATCGATGATCCGCTGGCGGCTCTGGGGGTCCAGCTCGACCTTCTCGTGGCCCTTGAGCAATATCTCAGCCAGCGTGCCG
>Ga0075120_10000664_pt1 | contig 28405 bp, 23 predicted proteins | sample AntAceMetag02UKL_FD_69792 | JGI IMG/M metagenome (GOLD analysis project Ga0075120, IMG submission 69792) | Saline lake microbial communities from Ace Lake, Antarctica - Antarctic Ace Lake Metagenome 02UKL | ecosystem: Environmental > Aquatic > Non-marine Saline and Alkaline > Saline | place...
TATCCATTGATTTTTTAAAATTTAATTTTGATATTCAACAGCTTTTGCAGGGCAAGATAAATATAAATCAGATAACTATTGATCGCCCTGAAATAAAACCAATGTTAATAGAGGGCAAACCCTTTGCATTATCCCATAATATTTTTGTTTCAAGCTATATCCAGGACTTAAAAAAAATATTTGCCTTTTTACCCGAACATCAAACCTCTGTTGAACTCAGATTTGAAAATGCAATCTCACAATACTTTAAACAAATGGATGGATCAGTCTATCTGTCAAAAAAAAAAGAGGAGATCTTTTTAAATACGATAATAAAAAAAATAAAATTCAGGCCGGACACCCTATCAAAAGATACTTTTGAAAAATATTCTGATTTGGATTCCATTGAGCTGGATCAAGTAAGTTTTTTTGCCAACATAAATTCAAAGGGAGAGATAAAAGGTAAGTGCACCTTTGTCCAACCAAAACTTTTGTCTAAAAATAAAGATATATTATTGGGCGCAAACATAATTGAATCGTCTTTTAAACTGGGTGAAGACGAGTGTCAATTTGACCTGACTCCATTTAAATTAAGTTTTCCTGAAGGCATAGTAGGTGTCCATTTTGAAACCAGCCGGATCCAAAAAAAATCAATTCTGGAATTTACCGGAACACAAATTCTTATTGATCCGGCAAGACAGATGTCCTTAAAATTATTAAAGGACAATGAAATTGTAAAAACTATTTTCCAAATTGTCAGGAAAGGCTTTGTCCCCAATGTAGTTGTATCTTTTCACGACAAAGACCTTAAAGACCTTTTTAAAGAAGATCAGTTAAGACTAAAGGGAAATATTGAAAAAGGATCGGTCTCTATTCCAGAAACAAACTTGATGGCCTCAGATGTTAAGGCAGATGTCCATATACACAATGGCATTCTTGACATACAGGCAAAAAACGCAATCATTCAAAATTCGAAAGTTGAAAAAGGCCATCTTTCCATTGACCTTTTAAATCATAAAAATGTTCCGTTTCAAGGTGAGTTTTCACTTGATCTTGACCTTTCCCTGATACCACAAACCTTGATAAGTCTTTTACCAGAAACCTTTCTATCCAAAGAATTATCTCTTGTTCATGATGTGGCAGGACGATCAAAAGTCCAATTAACACTTTTAATGGAACCAGACACAACTGATCTTAAGGTTAAAGTTGAAGCACCTGATTTTTCGGCTACGGGGTATTATGATCGTATTCCAGGCAATATTTCTCTTGAAAATGTGAATTTTAATTATGAGTCTGATCTTGTATCCCTTAAACATTTTAATGCCGGTTTTAACGGCAATAAAATTGATGATTTTAATACACGTATCAATTTTAAAAATGATGTATGGATTGAGATCCAATCCGGTTCCGGGGTTATTGACCTGGCCTCAACCATACCCTGGTTGATGTCCTATAAAAAAACCCGGAAAATGATATCGCCTGTCATCCACGGAAACGGTAAAATCCATATCACTTCAATTGACCTGTCCGGCCCCATATTAAACCCGGAACTATGGGAATATGAATTAAAGGGCAAAAGTGCTGAAATTAATATTACAACACAAGAAAATCAAAAACAAATACAAGACCTGTCCTGTCAATATCATTTTTCCAAAAATCTTTTTAATATGAAAAATATTCAAACAAAGATACATGATCTTTCATGGATGGAACACTTAATTGAAAAAAAATATCTGGATAGTATTTCTATTCCATTTAATTTGGAAAAAGGTAATTTTCAAATAGGGACCACGGAATCTTTTTTCAAAACAGACATTAACTTTCCCAGCGGGGCAAAAGTTTATATGGATCTAAAAGGTGAGACACCTGCATCCTTTTACTTAAATGCTATAAAAATTTTAGATGCTCCAATTTCAAATGCATCTGTATCATTCAATTACAACAAAGATAAACCCTTGTTGGATTTTAAGGGGATATTAAATACAAGCACATTAAATAAAATGATCAGGCAGAACAGTTTCTGGGCAAAAAAAATAAAAGATCTTACTACAGGACAATCAATATTAATAGAGGCTGATAAGAATTCCAATTTAAATGTCACAACCAAAGCCATTGACCTGAGTTCAGTATTTTTTCAACCCCCAATTATCTCCCCAGAAATTACCACAATTGACAAGCGGTTATTACCGGATAAGATCATCCATTTCAAAACAGATCAACTTAAAATTAAAAAATTGACCCTTACCCATATGGACTCTCTGTTATTTTTAAAACAGGACCCTTCCCATATCATAATAAACCAAGCTTTTTTATGTGATTTGGAAACAAGTGGTTATATGAATTTTAACAAAGATAGCCTGAATGCCGATATTGCTTTTAAGGCAAAGAATAAAGACAATATTCAGGATTTTTTTACCTGTCTTTTAAAAAAACATGAGTTTATGGACGGGCAGTATTCTTTAACTGGTATTCTTAAGTCCAATGGCTTTAAAAAAGATTTTTTAAATACATTAAACGGGGCATTCACATTGAATGCTGAAAAAGGGAGAATATATAAATTAACACTTCTTTCAAGAATTCTCTCTGTTTTAAATGTTTCAAAAATTTTTAAAGGCAAGATTCCAGATGTGACACAAGATGGGTTTGCTTATAACAAGATTTTTCTGGAAGCCGATATCAAGGATAGTAAAATTTATCTTACCCGTGCAATCATTGATGGCAAGGATATGACGTTGATATTCAGTGGCTGGATTGACCCTGTAAATGATACCTTGGACCTGACTTGTCTGGTTGCTCCTTTTAAAAGCATTGATCTTATCATCAAAAAAATCCCCGTTTTAAACACACTTCTAGATGGACGACTTGTATCTGTTCCAACAAAAGCAACTGGAAAACTTTCCGATCCTGTAGTTGTTCCTCTGCATCCATCTGCTGTTGGTGACGGGCTTATAACTATGATGTCTGATATTTTAAAAACCCCAGTTAAATTGTGGGATAAGCTTTATGGTGAATGAGAATAAAACAATTACACTGCCTTTAAACGTGGCTTTAAACGTGGCTTTAAACTATTTATCCTATCAAGCCAGAACAATTCAAGAAATGCAAAAATTCTTAAAAAACAAAGAATTTAGTGAGGACATTGTAAAAGGAATAATCAAAATTTTACTGGATAAAAATTATTTAAATGATAAAGAATTTGCAAAACTATTTGTAGAAACCAAAATAAAAACCAAACCCAAATCAAAATTTGCCCTTGAATATGAACTCAGACAAAAGGGAATTAATCATTCTGACTTTGAGGAGCTTTTAACTGCATATGATGATCAGTCCTTGGCGTTAAAGGCGGTAAAACCTAAAATTAAAATATGGCAAACTCTTGATACTGACAAATTTAAAAAAAAAATGATGAACTTTTTACAATACCGGGGGTTTAGTTATGATATCTGCCTTACAACCCTGAACTTTTTTTTAGAATCAAACGTATCTAAAAAGGAGGATTATGAAAATTAAATTTTTTGTGGCAGGGTTTTTGCTATGAATCAGGATTTTTGCTATGGATAATGCCAGGAAAAAAGCTTTTAAAACTATTTGAGAAAAAAATGTGATATTTTGAGAAAAAAAACTCTCTTTTTATAACAAGTTTTCCCTTTATTTTTCAAAGCTTATGGAAAAATTCATTGTTCTTATCACGCTGTTGACTATACTCTCTGAAAAATAAAAAAAATATTTTTACATCTATTGATTTTCTTTGGCCAATATATTAAGACCTTACTCAAAGTATATTAAAATATTACTTAGAAAAAAGTTAGAACTATCGAATGAATTTTTTAAATGGTATATTTTGTGCATTCGTTAATAGAAAAACAACTTATTAAGTGAACCGAGACAATTAAAGGGAACATATTATGGTGGGTAGAAAAAGAACTGTTGAAAGGAGAAAAAGCACACGATATAAGGCTGTTGAAGGAGCCTACGCTGCCATAAGTCCCAAATCTCATAAATTAGGGCAGATAATTGATATCAGCATGGGCGGACTTGCATTCAAATATATTGATACAAACAATGATGATGTAACTAATGATGACACAAAAAACCAAAGCCATACGCAGGAATCAATTTTTTTAAGCAGTATGGGATTTTATGTGGGTGATCTCCCATTTAAAACCGTTTCAGATGTGGAAGTCACAAACGCACCATCCTTCAGTTCAATGAAGGTTAGAGAAAGGCATGTACAATTTACCGATTTAAGTTTTAAACAGCTCTTTGATCTGGATTATTACCTTAGGAATAATGTGTCTGATCCAGTATAAAAACTTCCTGAAGAATAAAACCCATTATATAATTCATAATGGGTTAAAAAATTTCTTTTTTGATTCTCCAATAATATTCGAAAGCCCCCCTTTTTTTAATCTGCACTATCCGCAGGCTTTATAACAATCAATGCACTATCATCAATGTTTAAATATTTTTTTGCGAGCAGCATCAAATCATCTTGGGTAATGGCATTGTAGTCATGCATTATGGTATTGGCCCAGTCAAATTTTTCCGGATAAACTGAAACATTTGCCATAACAGAATTTAACCAATAATCATTGGTTTTTCTAATAACTTTTAAATGATTCAGAACGGGTTTTAATGCCAGATCTGCTTCTTTTTTTGTGATGCCATCCATGAGAATAGAATTAACAATATCTTTAATTTTATTGTAAACAAATGTGTGCTTTTCCGGTTTCACCTTGGCAACCACATGCAGTATCCCATAATTGTTAAAGATCTTTGACGGATCATTATAGGCATAAGGGGAATAAGTTGCACCTAAATCTTCTCTAATAACAATTCTCAGCCTTTCTGAAAAAACTCTGGACAAAACAGACAACTGGCGGGTTTGCCTGATATCCCAAAAATCATCTGTTAAAAATGCAACTCTAACAACACCTGAATCAATTTTGGTTTTAATTTTCAGTTCAAGCTGTTCTCCTTTTGGAAAAATTATTTTTCCAGCAGGGGTGAATTTATCTGGAAAATTTTTCCTTTTTCCTAATGCCCCTAAATATTTTGAAGCCAGGCCAATGATATTTTCTTCATCAAAGTCTCCAATAATGGATACTTCAACAGGTGAATTTTGAAAATATGGGGCCACCCAGTTTTCAATATCATTCAGAGTATACTGATTTATTGTATTTGGATGGGGCAAACCGAATCGTGTATCATTTTTGGCAAGAAACGAATTACCTTTTATCTGCATGATACCTTCGGTTGTTCGCATAAGGCTGTCATATTGCTGTTTATAGAGCGTTTTTGTAAGATCCAGAGCTGCGCCCCTGTATCCTGGATCATTCAAATAATGATATATAAGTTGAAAAATAAGCTCTGCTTCCTTTGGATCACCGGAACCAGATAAAGAAAAATAATTATCATTCAATTGGAACCCAATACTTGCCTTTTTGCCGGCCAAGGCTTCTTCCAGTTGATCTGTATCAAGATTTCCAAGCCCGCTTGCCTTTAAAACACCCTCTCCAAGAAGGGCTAAACCAGGTTTAGATAAAGGCTCGGATTTTTGGCCGTCTCCAAAACAAACCTTAAATATGAATTCATTTTCCTTATAGTCTGTTTTCTTTAAATTTAATCGAACATTATTATCAAATTCAATTGATGTAATGCCAAGATCTTTTACATTTTCTTGTTTTGACAGTATTCCGAATTTCAAAGATGGCAATTCAAGATAAGGAAAATTACCCGATTCAAACCCTTTATATTTGCCTGCGCTATCAGCATTAGCTTTAGTATAGACTTCAAGAATGGTTGATTCAGGGTCCTGGGTATTAATTTGAGCATTGCCGGTGACCAGAATAAGCCGATGTTTTTTTGACCATGCTATTTTTAGTGCCTCGTGAACATCCTGCAGGGAAATAGATTCAACATAGGGTTTTAAAAGATCTTTTTTCTGTTGTGGAGATAAAATCAATTCTTTCCCATTCACGGCTTTTAAAATATCTTTGGACAGGTCATGACTTTTTTGTGTGGCTGCCTGATTAACCTGTGTTTCAAGTGAAGAAATGAAATCAGCTTTAACTCTATCCAGCTCCTTTGTGGTGAATCCATATAAAAGCCCCTGTCTCAAGGCTTTTTCAATCTGATTAAGCCCCTTTTCCCACTTATCCGGCTCACATTTTGCACTAATGGAAGACATTGAAATATGATGCAAAAACAGGCCTGAAAAAATATCAGCTTCTGAGAAATCAGCAGTTTGCCTGCTTACAATTCTGGACAACCGGTTTTGTAATATTGAATTGGCAAGATGTGTTAAAATCTTTTTCTTAAGCATATTCTCGGTTTCTGTTTCAAACGGCTCCCAGGAAATGGTCTCTATTGTAATATCCGTGCTGCTGGCTTCCGGTTCATATTGATAAAAAGACTTTATCCCCTTGTGTTCCTTCCATTGGGTTGTTAATGCCGGTTTTATAAAAACGGCTCGGGGTTTCAGTTTAGAAAATCTTTTGACAATCATGGACTGAACCATCTTGACATCAAAATCACCAACAACTATAAACGCCATATTATCCGGTCGATACCACTGGTCATAATATGGTTTTAACAAATTTCGGTCAGCATTTTGAATGACAGAGTCAATCCCGATGGGGAATCTTTGATTAAAAAGAGAATCTGGAAGCTCAAATTCCAGTGATTTTTTAAATGTCCTGTAGGAGACCGAATCTCTCTCTCTCTTTTCAGCTAAAATAATTCCCTTTTCACGCGTAACTTCTGACTCCAGAAGAAGTGCCCCCTTTGCATAATCCTGGATTACAACAAAGGCTTCATCCATATGCTTATAATCTGCCTTTGGCACAGACAGATCATAAACAGTATTAAAAAAAGAAGTGCTGGCATTGGCATCTGCACCAAAATCCATACCAATGGATTGAAAATAGTCGATTAATTCTCCGGGTTTAAAATGTTCTGACCCGTTAAACAGCATATGTTCCAAATAATGGGCAACCCCCTGCTGTTCATCTGTCTCATGCATTGACCCGGCAAAAACATTCAAATGGATGTTAACCTGGTCCTCGGGGGTGGAATTTTCCTTGAGGATATATTGAAATCCATTGGGCAGAACGCCATAAACAATACCAGGATCGGCTTGAATCCCCTGATCAGAAACAATAATCCGATGCTGGGGAACAGCACATGAAAGTATAAGTAAAAGCCATAGAATGGAACTCTTAAAAGCAAATCTCCGGTAATTCATATGGAATCTTAGTTCAAAACTTCAGGATCATAATTGATTTTACTTTGATTTTTCAATTCATTGATCCATGCCTGATAATATTGTGACTGCTTGTTCCAGGCTATTTCATCTTTAATGGTTTTTATATTTTCGATAATTTCAGATTCTTCAGGTAATTTTTTTTCTTTAAACCCGATAACATAATACTTGGACGAAACCTCAATTATTTCAGGATGAATTTTATTATTTTTATTTAATAAAAAACTGGCCTTAACAAATTCAGGAGAATTTCCCACCTCTTCAACCTTGCTGTTTCTTGTGAATAATTCTGTGGATTTAAGAATTAACAGGTTATCTTTGGCCAGCTTTTCCAGTGTTTTTTCGTCACTGGTTTTGCTGATAATCAATTGGGCATCTTCTTTTGCCTTTTCGATTTGAAGTTTTTTTGTGAGCTCACTTAACACTTTGTTATTAACAAGATCAAAGGCCTGAAGTGCAGGCTCAATTTTTTTAACTACCTTGATCAAATAATAAGAACCACCAATTTCTTTTACATCACTGATAGCATCCAGGGCAAGACTGAAAGCAGCAGTTGCAAAGCCTGTATTATCTTCGATTTCAAGGCCTTTACCACTGATGTCAAAGTCTTTAGTTGACACAAGTTTTTTATTAACGATAAGGGCTACCTGTTCAAAATCATCTCCGTCAATCACTGCATCAAATGCTTCTCCGGCTTTATAATATGCTAAATTCTGCGTTTCCTGCTGTTCTAATTCTTTTTTTATTGTTTCTGAGACCATGGCCAGGGTCTGGACAGAAGCATCTAATTTAGCGACAACCTTGATGATGTGCCAGCCAAACATGGTTCTTACTGGTTCGCTGATGTCACCGGCTTTCATGGAAAATGCCTTGTCTGCAAAGGGCTTCACCATGCTTTGCTTTTCAAACACACCAAGATATCCGCCATTGTCTTTTGTTGGGCCTTCTGAATATTGTTTGGCAAGCTCTTCAAAATCCTGGCCCTTTTGTGCCATATCAAAAATATCCTGTGCTCTTTTTAGGGCCTCATTGACTTTTTCTTCTTCTGCATCTTGTGCAACTTTAATTAAAATATGTCTGGCTTCAACTTTTTGAGGTATTTTAAATTGTTCCTGATTCTGCTCGTAAAAATCTTTAATCCTGACATCAGTGACCATTATCTTATCTTTGAAATCCTCTGGTGAAAACTTTAAATAAACTGCATTAAGTTTGGGTTCAGATTTATACTTGTCTTTATTTTCAGCATAAAAAGATTTAATCTGCTCTTCATCAGGGCTAATATCAGAATAATCATTGGGATCAAAAACCAGGTAGTCCACGGCTGTTTTTGTATTTTTAAATACATACCAGTCCCTTGCTTCAAGGTCTGACACATTAACAGTGCTCAACACCAGATCTTTAACTTTTTGCTGTCGCATTGAATTTAGCTGGTTGTATTCAAAAATTTCAGGATTTAAAGAATTCAAACTTAAAACTTTTTTATACTGATCCAGATTAAATATCCCATTTTTCTGAAAAGCTTTAATGGAGAACAGGCTTTCTTGAAGCTCTTTTTTTGTGACTATGATTTCCAGTTTATCTGCCTGGGCTAAAATCAGTTTTCGTTCAATTAATGAATCCAGCGCCTGTTGTTTTACATTAAGCGCTTTCAAAATATCATCATTTAGATTTTTCCCAAATCTTGAACGCATCTGATCAACAATGATCTTATATTCCTGCTGAAATTCCTTTATGGTAATGGATTCATCATTTATGGTGGCAATAGAATCATTTCTCTTTGATCCAAATGACCCCACTCCGAGAAACACAAACACAACGACAATAATCCCCAGAAATATTTTTATGATCCAGTTTCCGGTATTTTCACGCAAGTAACGCAGCATCACTTTCTCCTTAACTCCAGTAAAATATAAAAGTATTTAATTAAACAAAAGTTATATAATATCTTTTCATAAAACCATGTGTCAATCTTTTATTAATTCAAAACCTGACTTTATGGATTAATCGACAATTTTCTGTTGACACAGCAGGCAGAATCTATTATCTAAGGAGTGCTTTTACCGTGGGGCTGTAGCTCAGCTGGGAGAGCGTACGGCTGGCAGCCGTAAGGTCAGGGGTTCGATCCCCCTCAGCTCCACCATCTTTTTTAAAAATCTTCCATAAAATAATCCTGACTCAATTTATTTTTGCCTGATACTAAAACGGCATTCCTGTCTTGCTAAAGAAAAGAATGCCGTTTAATAAAAAAATGACTCAATAATTATGATTTCTCAAAGCTTGCAACAAACACATGGCTATTCCCTCTTCTAAACAGAAGTTGAACCTTTCCGCCTTTATTTATTTTGTTCAAATATTGCCGATAGCCTTCAATGGTAGCAATTTTATGACGGTTCACCTCAAGTAAAAGATCTCCCTGCTGGACACTTGTTTTTGAGGCCTGGCTTTTGGATTCTATATCAATTACGACAAGTCCTTTGATATCTTCAGGATAACCAAGTCGCTGGGCAATATCTGCATCCATCTGCTTTAGCCTGAACCCAAAAGAATCATACCCATCAATTATTTCTTTTGTCTCAGGGTCCTGATCCGGCCTTTTAGCAAGTTCAACCTTCACCATTTTTTCTTTACCATCATGGATCAACTTTACATTAACTATTTCACCAACTGATGCACTGCCAATGGTCAAGGTAAGATCCCTTGACGAATCAATTGGTTTGCCATTGATTGAAAAAATAACATCCCCGATTTTAATTCCTGCCTTATCTGCGGGATCTCCTTCAAACACTTTGGCAATATATACACCTTTGGTTTCTTTGATGCCATAATATTTTGCAAGCTCTTCCGTGACATTTTGAATAGCTACACCCAACCATCCCCTGGAAACTGTTTTTTGTTCTGTTAATTGATCAATAATACCGTTTGCAAGGTCCGAAGGAATGGCAAACCCTATGCCCTGCCCTGCCCTGACAATGGCTGTATTAATACCAATGACTTCTCCATCAAGGTTTAGCAAGGGGCCGCCGGAATTGCCAGGATTAATGGATGCATCGGTCTGGATAAAATCGTCATAGGGTCCGGATCCGAGGATTCTTCCCTTTGCACTGACAATCCCTGCAGTAACCGTCTGTTCAAGACCAAATGGGCTGCCGATGGCAACCACCCATGAACCCACTTCGGTTTTAGAAGAACTTCCAAATTTTAAGGGCATCAAATTTTTCGCCTTAATTTTAATAAGGGCCAGATCTGTCATGGGATCTGTACCTATTATGGTTGCATCATATTCAGTCTTGTCATGCAAAATAACTTTAATTTGATCTGCATCCTTAATCACATGGTTATTGGTGACAATATATCCATCATCACTGATAATAAACCCGGAACCCAGGCTGCTTTCTTTTCTGTCCTGGGGCATTTGATTAAAAAAAGGTGCCAGAAATTCATCAAGTTGATTCTGGTTTCCGCCAAAGGGCTGACCAAAAAAATGTTTGTAAACTCTTCCCCCGCCTTTGATAACTTTTTCTGTTTGTATATTTACGACACCTGGTCTTGCCTGTTTGGCAAGCTCGGCAAAACTTATGGGCACCATCCTGGTATCATTTTGATTTGTTTTTGCCATGACCGGCAGGGTCAAAAGGCAAATAACTATAATGGTAAAAAGTATTTTATATTTTAGTCTCATCACAACCTCCAAAAAATGTAAAAATTAAACTTCCATAGATTGTATAATAACCCATAAATATGACGATTAAATGACCCCAGAATTACAATATGGTAATGTCATAACAAAAACAGATCCCTGGCCAGGGTAACTTTTTACCTGTAAATCTCCTTTGTGTTCATGGACAATGGTCCTGGCAAGGCTTAGGCCCAAGCCTGTACCCGCACTTGTCCTGGAAGATTCAGCCCTGTAAAATCTTTGAAATATTTTTTCCAGGCATTCCGATGCTATGCCGATTCCCGTATCCTCAATTTTAATGGTAATATAATGATTTTCTTTAAAAACAATAACATTTATCCTCCCGTTTTGAAGCGTGTATTTTATTGCATTGTCTAACAGGTTGGAAAATGCCCTTTGAAGCATTTTTATATCTGCAACAATAAATATTTGTTCTTCAATGGTATGGTTAAATTCTATATTTTTATCTTCTGCCAGCGGTGCAAACAGATCGCATGCAGCTTTGATCATTATGGAAAGATTGGTTTTTTTAAACTCAAATTCTCCCTCTCCAGCTTCAGCCTTTGAAATCACCAGCATCGTGTTGATCATATCCAGGAGACGATCTGATTCTTCAATGGTATTTGAGGCCATGGCACGAAAATCCTCCAGATTTTCCTCATGGGTAAGAGATAATTCCGCAAACCCTCTGATCCTTGCAATGGGGCTTTTTAAATCGTGGGCAATATTATCACTCATCTCCCTGATATTTTTTACAAGTTCTTCTATTCTGTCAAGCATGGCATTAAATGTAATGGCCAGATGATCAAGTTCATCTTTATTGCCGGTTGTCTCAACCCTTGCCTCAAGGCTTGTACCCGTAATATTTTGAGCTGTTCTTGTAATGGTTTTCACCCCTGACAAGGCTTTTCTAATCAGAAGCCAGCCAGATACTGCGGAAAAAATGGTGATAAAGCCCATTGCACCGATAAAAACTTTTTTAAATGCTGATAAAAATTTAATGGAAGAATCCATGGCTATTCCGGTTTGTAAGATGGCGTTGGAAGCCACATAGCTATAAAGAATTCTTATTTTTTTTCTGGTGGATGGAATAAGAATGGTTTCAAACACGGGATTTTTCTTAAGAACAAGGATTTGCAGGGTATTCTTGCTGACATTAACCTGTTTCCAATAAGACATATGGGAAGATGCAAATACTTCTCCTGTTGGATATAACAGCCTGAAAAATATCAGTTTTTCTCCAGCTGCCTGGGCTTCTACCACGGCCAGTTCCCTTGCACCCATTAAACCATTTCTGTGAATAACAGCAGAAAATTTAGATGCATTATCCATAAGTTCCTGGTCCACCTGAGCCTGAATGGTTTGCGTGGCAAGAAAATAGAATAATACAAAGGCAAAACCGGAACAGATTGTAAAAATTCCTGTAAACCAGAGTGTTAATTTAAAAGCAATTGTATTAAAAAGTTTATAACGCATTATTCTTTCAGCACATACCCTGCACCGCGAACGGTATGAATCAATTTGGGTTCGTAGTCTTTATCAATTTTATCCCTGAGCCTGCAGATTCTTGCTTCAACAACATTGGTCATGGGATCAAAATTATAATCCCATACATGTTCCATGATCATGGTTCTTGAAACAACCCGCTCCTTGTTCCGCAACAAATATTCCAGAAGAGAAAATTCAAGGGGCTGCAATTCAATGGTTTCATTCTTCCTTTTTACCTGACGCTTCAAAATATCAAGACTTAAGTCTGCATAGGCAAGATTTACAGGATCTGTAACATTCCCGCCCCGCCGGATCAATGCCTGTATCCTTGCAACAAGTTCTGAAAAAGCAAAGGGTTTTGTCAGGTAATCATCTGCACCGGCGTGAAGACCTTTAACCCGGTCATCCACCCGGTTCCTGGCAGATAAAATAATGACAGGGGTATTGTTCTTTTCTGCCCGGATTTTTTTGATTAGGGAGATGCCATCCAGTTCCGGCAGCATGATATCCACAACCAGTGTGTCATAAGGTGCTGCAAAAGCCATTTCAAGCCCCTGATTTCCTGTTGTGGCATGATCAACTGCAAACCCGGATGACCTGAGGCCCTTTTGAATAAATTCTGCAATTTTTAAATCATCTTCAACCACAAGGATTCTCATAATAAAGCTCCTATTTTTTTATCTTTTTATTAAAGACACTAGTAACTATTCAGCTCTTATGCTTGAAACCGCCCTATCCAATGGATATTTGTTTCGATGCTAAACGCTTAACCTCCTGCAAATATCCATCAGACAGGGCTATGTGATAATTTCTTTTAACGGGCTGAACAGTTATAGACACTATAATGCCTTGGCAATACAAATCAATGGGTTTATAAATGGATTTGATTTTTTCATGGCAACACTGTAGACTTGCCCTGTTTTTAAACCCCTTTACGCTTTTTAAAAAGGAATTTTTTTTTATATGAAATATACGTGGTGGCTGGTACAAATTATCATGACCCTTTTGTCCGGTCTTTTTCTGGTCTTTGGAGTTGATTTGATGACAGGATCTTATTCTTTAAATGATCCTTTCAGTTTTATAATGACATTTTTTGCAGCAAGCTTTGTCATATTGATCAGTTTAACTTTGTTCATCAGCTTTCCCATCAAAATGATCAGGGTATACAGGCAGATCAAACATCAAACAAACAACAAAGAACAACCGTCATGAGTCTTGTTTTCAGTTTAAAGAATGTTTCAAAAACCTATGGAGATGATACTCTTTTTCATGATCTTTCCATTGATTTTAAATTAAATGAGCAGCTTGGGCTTATTGGAATGAACGGATCCGGCAAATCCACTTTTTTAAAGCTCATTGCAAATATTACCCAACCAGATACAGGAGAGTTTATTGCCAAAACCGGTTTAAGAGTTATTTATCTTCCCCAGGAAGATAAACTTAATCCGGATCAAACTGTAGAACAAATTTTATACGACTGCATAAAAGACAGCCCGTTTGATGAAAAAGAGCGGCATAAAATTGTTCAAACCTCACTGGGAAAAGGCGGATTTACAGATGCAAATCTAATATCAAAAAATTTATCCGGCGGATGGGTTAAAAGATTGGCCATTACCAGGGCCCTGTGCTGCCAGCCAGATATCCTTTTACTGGACGAGCCCACCAATCATCTTGATATTAATGGTATTTTATGGCTTGAAGAAATTTTAAAGACTGCCAGATTTTCATTTATTGTTGTCAGTCATGACCGTGCCTTTCTCGAAAACATCTGTTCCAATGTAATGGAAATAGGGAAATATTATCCATCTGGATATTTTAAAATCCAGGGTCAATATAAAAAATTTGAAAAAGAAAGGCGTAAGTTTTTAGAGGCCCAGCAAAAACAACAGGCCTCTTTATCCAGTAAAATGAGACGGGAAGATGAGTGGCTGAGGCAGGGAGCCAAAGCCAGGAGCACAAAAGCAAAATATCGAATTGAACAGGCCCAGGATTTAAGGATGGAATTGTATGCCTTAAAAGACCGGAATAAAAATACAGCGACTATGGATATTGACTTTCAAGCCACTGGCAGGCAGACCAAAAAATTATTACGCGCCTATGGCCTTTCTAAAGATATTAAAGGGAAAAAACTGTTTTCTGATATCACCTTTGAAATCGGCCCTGGATTTTGTCTTGGGATTGTTGGGGAAAACGGCAGTGGCAAGTCCACACTTTTATCCATTCTTGAACAAAAAACCCTACCTGATAAAGGTAAGGTCCAATGGGCTGAAAATTTAAAAATATCTATATTTGATCAAAACCGTTCAACCTTAAATCCCCTGTTAACCTTAAAAGAAGCCCTGAACCCGGGCGGTGGAGACAGTGTAAATTATAATGGCCGATCCATTCATATTGTTACCTGGGCAAAACGGTTTTTATTTATGCCAGATCAGCTGGATATGCCTGTAAAAAGGCTTTCAGGCGGGGAAAAGGCAAGGATCATTCTTGCCAATATCATGCTGGCTCCATGTGATCTGCTTCTTTTGGATGAACCCACCAATGATCTTGACATTCTTTCTCTTGAAGTCCTTGAAGACAGTATCCAGCAATTTCCAGGTGCGGTTATTATTGTTTCCCATGATCGCTACCTTATGGACAGGGTCTGCCACAAAATTTTATATCTTGATCCAAATGCAGAAGCCAGATTTTTTAAAGATTTTCATCAAATCATGAACTATCGCCAAACCTTAGGTGAAAAACCGAAAAAAATCAAAAAATCAGCTGAAAACAAAAAACAGCCTTCCAAAACTTTTTCCTATAAGGATAAATATGAGTTGGAACATATTGAAGAAAAAATTCTGGCGGCTGAAGCTGAAATCAAATCATTGTCCGACAAAATTCAACAACCTGAAATTATCAGAAACCCTGAAGAAATGAAAACCTGTTGTTCCCTTCTCAAACAATCACAGGAAAAGGCCCAGTCCCTGTATGAAAGATGGGAAGACCTTGAAGACAAAAAAAAGCAGAGCGCTGATCAATCGCCTACTCTTTGATAATAAATTCTTCCAGTTTTTCAAACAGAGATTCCGGCCATTCTTCTGCATTTAGGAAAAGCTGTTTTTCTTCTTCGGTCAAGCTTTCTTTAACACTGGGAGGCAAGCTGTCGTAGGACATCTGCCGTTCTTTATCAATCTTTTTTTTATTTTTCATGGAACATTCCTTTTATGAGTGCCTGCCAGAAAACCTGAAAATTTTTGTGAGCATACGCTCCTCTTCGAGCCGAGTACAAGGCGGGCGATAATTTTAACCGGAGGAATACATTAAGTATTTCGAGGATTAAAATTTGAGCCCAACGCAGTAATCGGGAAAATTGGCGGTTTTCGGTCGTGCACTATGAATACAATCGCGATATCATATAAGTAACCGCAGTTTCAACCCTTAAAATTCTTGGCCCGATGTGATATGAAGAAAAACCTGCTTGCTCCAAAGTGTCAATTTCAATATCAATAAACCCTCCTTCAGGCCCTATCACAAGGGTGATCTCTTTATTTACACCTGCCGGACAAATACTTGAGGCCTTTGGATGGGCTGTGATACACAGGCTGTCTTTTGCAATGAGCGGCAGTTCTTCCTTTACAAAACGGGTAAAAAATCTTTTTTGATAAATCCTTGGCAATACAGTATCCTTAGCTTGTTCCAATCCAAGGATCATATGCTTTTCAAGCTCATCATGATTCAGCAAAGGGCTTTGCCAGAAACTTTTTTCCACCCGCCATGAATTGATCAGATAAATGTTCTTAACCCCCAGACTTGTGACACTCTCAATAATCCGTTTGAGCATTTTCGGTCTTGGCAGGGCTAACACAAGTGTCAAGGCTAATGGGCCTGGTGGATCATGGTCAAGGCAGATTTCCATGTCGATAAAATCATGTGATATTTTTTTAACCAGGCCAGTACCGATCTTATTGTTTAAAAGGCCGCAGACAACTTGATCATTTTCCATGACCTTGTTGACTGTGACTAAATGCTTAAACCTCCTGCCTTTGAGCCTGACCCGCTCAGGGTCAATAAAATCTTTAGAGTCTAAAAGGATAAGATTCATATTTAGCAGCAGACCCAACGCAGTATTCGGGGAAATTGGCAATTTTCGATCATCACTGATTATGCTCTCTTGTCTTATGAAAGACTATCTGCGGCCACTCTTCCATGGTAAATCCCAGTTGATACTCACTTGTCGTCAAAAAGGTCAGCCACCCCTCGGAATCCAGTGTCAGATATGATTCATTTTTCTTTTTAAACTCTCTCAGCATTTTCTCATCTTCACAGGTTACCCACCTTGCAACGGAGAAATCAATGGTTTCATAGCTGGCATTTACATTATATTCTGCTTTAAGCCGTGCCATGGTTACATCAAACTGAAGCACCCCGACTGCACCAACAATATGCAGGTTCCCCAGCAAAGGATTGAATACCTGTATGGCACCCTCTTCTGACAGCTGAACCAACCCCTTGTGCAGGGCTTTTGCTTTCAGGGGATCTTTTAAAATCACCCGCCTGAAGTGTTCAGGAGCAAAACTGGGAATGCCTAAAAATTTTAAAGGCTCCTTTGAGGTAAAAGTGTCACCTATTTTGATAGTGCCATGGTTATGTATCCCTATGATATCGCCGGGATAGGCTTCTTCAATATTGTTTCTTTCCTGGGCCATGAAAATAGTGGCATTGGAAAGTTTAATCTCTTTACCAATCCTGTGGTGTCTCACCTTCATACCCTTGGTAAATTTACCTGAACAAATCCTGAAAAATGCGATTCTGTCACGGTGCTCCGGGTCCATATTGGCCTGAATTTTAAATGTAAATCCTGAAAATTCGTTTTCACAAGGTTCCACATCCCTTGTGGCTGTATGACGCGTTCCAGGAGGTGGTGCGATTTCCACAAAGGCATCCAGCATTTCTCTGACTCCAAAATTATTAATGGCAGAGCCAAAAAAAACAGGAGTTTGAGTACCATTCAAATACAAATCCATATCAAAGGGCTCAGATGCGCCGACAATTAAATCCACATCATTCCTGAGCTGTTCTGCCTGGGTCTCGGAAATCATCTCATCAAGTCTTGGATCTGCTAAATCATCTATAAATAAGCCATCATCATCCTTTGGCGTATACCCTGGAGAAAAAATGCCCAATTCCTTTTTCCCAAAATTATACACACCTTTAAACCTCTTTCCCATCCCAATGGGCCAGCTTAAGGGCACACATTCAATCTGAAGCTTGTCCTCAATATCTTCAAAAATATCCAGAGGTTCCATGCCTTCCCGGTCCAGCTTGTTAATAAAGGTGATAATGGGTGTGTTGCGCATCCTGCAGACTTCCATCAATTTCTGGGTCTGGGGCTCAACTCCTTTGGCATTATCAATAATCATGACTGCACAGTCCACGGCAGTCAAAACCCTGTAAGTGTCCTCGGAAAAGTCCTTATGCCCCGGGGTGTCTAGAAGATTGATCTCATACCCTTTATAATTAAACTTCATAACAGAAGAAGACACACTGATACCTCTTTCCTGTTCAATGGAAAGAAAATCACTGGTGGCTGCTCTGGCAATCTTCCTGGATTTAACAGCGCCGGCCTGTTGTATGGCACCGCCAAACAGCAGTAATTTTTCTGTCAAAGTTGTCTTGCCTGCATCAGGATGACTGATAATGGCAAAGGTACGGCGTTTATTTATTTCTTTTAAAAGGGTCTTATCTATGGTTTTAGAATTCATTAAACAAAAATTCCTTGTATTTCAAATTTTAAGAAGGGAATCTAACAATATTTTCCATAATACTCAAGAAAAAACGCCTTGCTTAGACAAAACATTAATAATTTCAGACTATTGAACTGGATTGTTAGATTTAGGATTTCCGCAGTTAAGGATACTTACAAAGCATTAATCTTCAGATTGTTTTATATTTCTCTGTTTTTTTCGTATTTTAAAAAAATCATAAACACCCCAGGGAAGCAGGACAGCACTTAAAACCCTGTTAAAGGTGGCATGTTCAAGCATCTCAGGATCATTTGTCAGCCAACCGTCCCAGGAACACCACAGACCAAAGCCGATCAATAAAATTGTAAAAACATAGGGGCTCATTTGTGGGGGAGATACTTTATTATTCTCTTTTTCCATTTTCTTCCTCAGTTTCAATATTCAGAATCATTTTTTCAACAAAATACCAGCTTACTCATACATCTTCAAGGGGAATCAGTCGAAAATAATCCAGATACAAAACATACTTTTTATCAGGATGGGACATGAAAACCAGGAACCTGTAAATTTTTTTCAATTCAAGGAGTCTGTTTGTTTCCGATATTTTAAGGCTGTCCAGGGGTATTTTCAGCTTATTTGCCCCAGGCAGCAACAGAAAATTTTTATTATATCTATCGCTGTATTCTAAAGCATCTTTTTTATCATCAATTCTTAAAACAAGGCTTACCGTTTCAGGCAAAGGATTATAGACCTCAAAGCACAAGGCTTTATACCCTCTCCAGTCATGATGCTTCAATGCAGGAGAAAGCCCGGGGTATGATGAGGGATAAAGCTCAAGCTTTAAGGATTTTTTACCCTGAACCGCATAATCATCTGAAAGGGAAAAAAGGGTGCGGCATTTCCAGTGAAATTCATCAAAAACAGATTCAGATTCAAAATCAAAAAGCACAAGTTCTTTAGATGGTATTTTTTCACAGGCAACAATAAAAAATACACTAAAAAAAAATAAAAAAATATTTTTAGCCATATTGCCCTGCCTTTAAAACCGGAACACCACTATTTCCGGTTGACTAAAAAACCTGAACCGGAAATGGCTTGTGCCGATCCCCCTTGTTACATACATGGTTTTATTTCCATCTTGAAACAATCCATAATTGTATTTCACATTTTTTTCATACCCAAAAAGTTTATACAACCATAAAGGAAGCCTTACCTGACCGCCATGAGTATCGCCGCTAAACATGAAAACCCTGTCTTTGCCTGAAAATTTATCAAAGACAAAAGGACTGTGGCTTAACACCAGCAATGGCGCATCCTGATCCACCATATCCTCCATTTCTTTGAATTCATTCAGATCATCATACTCTTCATCTATGCCTGCAATCTTAATAACCTGTTCACCGATATATATCTTTTGTAAAGAATTTCTCAGCATAGTGACATTATGTTGTTTTGTGGGCCTCCCGCTTCCCTTTTCATGGCAGAACAGACAGGAGTTCTTTGAATCAGAATAGTCATAATCCCCCATTACAGCAAAAACACCATATTTTGCTTTTAACCTGGATAAAAATTGTAATGCCGGTTGAGTATCACCCTTCCATTTCACATAATCGCCTGTCAGAAATATCAGATCAGGATTGATCTGTTCAATGCTTTTCAATACCCCAGCTTCAACCTTTCCAAACCCTGCCATATGCAGATCTGAAAGATGAACAATGGTTTTATCCTTTAAGGCATTGCCAATAAAATCACTATTTATCTTTATTTCCCTGATTTGAATTGTATTTGGCTCAATGTATCTGCCGTAAACAAATAAAGCTACAAGCAAACTGATAATTATATATTTCACTTTTTTCAAAAATTTCTCAGCTTTTTCAAAATCGAAAAATATTAAATTCTTTTGTTATGATTTACAATTTTATCGATTGAATTGTTCAAAGGTCTATTCTTAAGAATATGGATTTTTTTCAATGACTATTTGATTGGAAGAACACCAAGGTCTTGACATATTTTCTTAGCCAAAACATCTTTGATCTCTGAATGCCTTGGTATTGATGACCGTTTATTTAATGTTGTATTTACCCACCACGAGTGCCTACCACCTTCTCTTAAAAGATCGCATCCTTGACTGCGAAGGTACTTCAAAAGCTCCCTTTTTTTCATATCGCAAGTTTTTCTTCTTTATATCCGCTACCGGCCGCCGATAATGCATCCTGCCGATTAAATTCCAATGCTTCTTTTAAAGTAATCACTAAAGTCTTTTTCAATTCATCATAGGTTTTCTCTTGACAATTTACCCCCGGTACTTCCTCGATCCATCCAACCCACCAATTCTCTTCTTGTTTAACTAATGCTGTATATTCATTTTTCATGAATTCACCTCATTTAAAAATTTCAATAATCTGCAAGCAGGCCAAGCTTACGCTTCGCTTTAGGCTTATGAGATACCAACTCGACAAGCGGCAAATTGTTCTTGGCAATTATTATTTCTTCGCCGTGATATGCCATATCAACAAGCTTTGAGAGGTTAATTTTGGCTTCAGATATATTGATAATGCACTCCTATGTTAACGAATAATTAGATCAAGCATGGCTGTTTAGATCAAAAATAGCCATTTAGGTAGAGTTAGTCAAGAGCATATTAAAGTCAAAAAAAGTCCTTCTCAGGTTAAATCAGCATTTGTCGAAAATGGCAGTACTGCCATTTTCGACAAATGCTAAAGATAAATATTCTTTTTATTTAGGTCAATAAGAAGCCTTTTGCAGGAATAAAAAACTAACCTGATAAGATTATTTTATAGTATAGTTGTCAAGTTCCCAAAGGAATTTTCCGTTTTGGTAATCGAAGAATTTAAAATCCAGCTCTATGTTAATATCGCCCGTTACAGATTGATATATTGCATTTGATAATTTGAAGGATAAATCGGATTCTATGGTTACAGGATTATTTGAGGATGTTTTGAGTCCTTTGTCATAAAGTTCCCAAACGGGTTTCCCATTTTGATCTCCAAAAAACTTTAACTCTGCCCACAGATTAGTATCACCTGTTATAGACGAATATATTGCATCAGGAAGTTTAAAGGAAAGGTCTGATTCAATGATAATTGAATTTACTACAGAATTTGAATAAGCACTTTCAAAACCGGTATCGTTAACAGCTACGCATACAAAATAATATTGCTGACCGCAAGTAAGTACAGTAACAGTTGCTTTAATAAGACCACCTACAGATCCAGGGTTACCAACATTAACGACATTCGGATATGGCCCGCCTTTGGTCGAGCCATAATAAATCTTATAGCCTGCAATATTTGATTCAGTGTTGGGAAGCCAGGAAAAGGTCTCAGTACAATTTGCTATAGCTGTTCCACAAAAAAGAAAAAAACAAAAACTTGCAATAACCAAAACAAACCACAACTTTCTAATATTCCTATTTATAAAACTGGGAACCATAAAATCCTTCTGATAATTTTACAATAATTGTCCATGGAAAACTAATATGCAAATTTAGTGCCTTCTGATCAGTCTTTCCTTCTAATCTTAAAACCCAGACATGTGCAAGGTCCCTGTGGTAATGTCTGGCAATGTACTCCATGTCATGGCCCTGGGTAAGCAAATTACCAATATTACCAAAACTGGTATTATTGGTAATTTGAAAAATTCTTTAATGATATATCTCACTTTCAAAAAACTCTGGAACTTGATATTATTTGCAAAAAAATCAACCTTTACTTATCACTTGAAAAACGGCATAAAATCATTATGTGTGGAATTGCAGGCATTATAAACTATCAATCACCTGAAGAAAAGAGCCTTCTTATAAAAATGATAGAATTCCTACGTCACAGGGGCCCTGATGCTTCCGGAACTTATACCCGAGGGCCGGCCGGGCTTGCCCACACCCGTTTAAGCATCATTGATCTTAACAGCGGCGATCAACCCATTCACAATGAAAACAAAACAATATGGATTGTTTTTAATGGAGAGATTTTCAATTATCCAGAATTGAGAGCCCAACTTTTAGCCAAAGGGCATAAATTTTACACAAAAACAGATACTGAGGTAATCATACATCTGTATGAAGAATTTGGCACCCAATTATTTGAACATCTAAATGGTCAATTTGCCTTTGCAATATGGGATCTGAATACAGAAGAGCTTTTGCTTGGCCGTGACAGGATGGGCATACGACCCCTGTTTTATTATCATAATCATCACCGCCTTGTTTTTGCCTCTGAAATTAAAGCCATCTTTGCTGACAATACCATTCCAAGACAAATCGATCCCGGCAACTTATCTGATATTTTCACCTGCTGGGCAACTTTGGGCGACCAAACCTGTTTTAAAAATATCTTTCAAATCCCACCAGGACATTATGCCCTTTTTTCAAAAACAGGCCTTAACATAAAACCATACTGGCAATTACCCTTTGGCAAAAAATCCTATCAGGAACGTTCTGTTGAAGACTGGACAGAAGAACTCAACCAGCTTCTTCTGGACGCAACCCGCATCAGACTCCGGGCTGATGTTCCAGTGGGAGCATATCTCAGCGGCGGTATTGACAGCACCTATACCAGTGCTTTGGTGAAAAATAATTTTAATAACAAATTGTGTACATTTTCCGTGGGATTTTCTGACAAACAATTTGATGAATCCTATTTTCAGAAAAAAGCCGTTGACTATCTGGGCACAGACCATAAAACCATATCATGCTCATACAATGATATTGGCAAAATCTTTCCCAAAGTAATATGGCATACAGAAACCCCTATCATCAGGACAGCCCCTGCCCCGCTGATGATGCTTTCACAACTTGTCCGCGAAAACAATTTTAAAGTAGTTTTAACGGGAGAAGGGGCAGATGAAGTATTTGCCGGATACAATATTTTTAAAGAAGATAAGGTCCGCCGCTTCTGGGCAAAAAATCCAGACTCCAGAATACGTCCCAGGCTGCTTGAAAAACTCTATCCCTATATTTTTTCTCAGAATAATTCAAAAGCTGTCAAATTCTTAGAACAATTCTTTAAAAAAGGAATGATGGATTTAGATTCTCCTGTGTATTCGCATATGCTCAGATGGGAGAACACCTCCCACCTGAAACAATTTTTCTCCAAAGACTTGAAAAATCAAACATCTGACCTTGCTGATTTCACCAACCGGTATACTAAAACACTGCCCGTTGACTTTATGTCATGGGACACTTTATCAAGAGCCCAGTATATTGAGAACAAGATTTTTCTTTCAAACTATCTATTGTCTTCCCAGGGAGACCGCATGGCCATGGCCAATTCCATTGAAGGAAGATACCCGTTCCTGGATCATCGGGTGATCGAATTTGCAGCAAAACTGCCGCCCAATATCCGGATGAACGGGATGACTGAAAAATATATTCTTAAAAAAGCTGCCAAAGGCCAAATACCATCCGAGTTGATCAACAGGCCCAAACAGCCATATCGTGCACCCATCAGTCAGGCTTTTCTTGGCAACACCCGACATGAATATGTACACGAATTATTGTCTGAAAAAACCATCCAGGAATATGGTTATTTTGATCCCCAAAAAACAAGTCGTCTTGTAAAAAAATGCCGGCAGCAAAAAGGGAAACTTTTAAGTGAACGGGAAAATATGGCACTGGTCGGTATATTATCAACTCAGCTTCTTGATTTTCACTTTATCAAAAATCTTTCAAGCCCATGCAGTATAAGGTAAAATGATTTTATATTTTTATTCTCACACAAAGAACGATAAAAAAACGTTGTACAGAATTGATAAAGACAAGTCTTAGTGCGGCAAATAAAGTATGACCAGAAACTGATCCTCTTTTTCCATAAATTCAATTTCAAATCCCGGCATTTCTTTCACCTTTCTTACGACCATGGGGATACCCCGTCCAAGCTGATCTGAATATCTGAAATTTTGCATATACTTTATGATTAAAGGATTCCTGGGTATGGAGATGCCTGTTTTCATCTTCTCAATAGTCACTGAATTAACAAGTCGCCCAGGTGTCACAACCACAATTCTTCCCGGAAACATGCGGATCTGAATTTTTGAATGGATACTATAATCCCTGTGAGTAACCGCATTGACAACAAGCTCACGAAACATTTTTTCAGGAAAGCTCGTTTCCTGACGTTTCATCCCCATAATTTTGGATGGGGTCTTCCAGTTCAAACGAATTTTGTGGACAATTGAATCAATTGCTTCGGGATAGGGTTCAAAGCTATCAAACCGATCAAAAATTGATTCCATATCTTCATTTTCATAAGCCACAAATTGAATTCCTGCATGAGAAAAATATTGCTCCAGTGATGAATAAAGGATGCCTTTTGTTTTCCCAAAAAAAAGGATGCCAGCTATCGTCAAAAACAAATCTGAATTTACTGGTGACATGATAGATGCATTGATCAAAATTCTATCTTTTTCTGATCTATCAATATCTTTAAAATCAATATCATAGACTTTCAGAAAAAAAGAGCTGACTTTTTCCATATCAACACATTCAATCCCTGCTTTCTGAATTGGATGATCATCTATGTGAAGCACCATGGAATTTTGATGAAGCCTTAAAAGTTCTTCCCTTGAAGCAATTCTTTTTGTCGTCCCCGTGCGAACGAAATGCTTTCCCTGTATTGTGCTGTAAGGTTTTTCTATTCCTTCTGAAACACTTATTTTCGCAATCCATTTTGTTTTTATTTTAATTGTTTCATATTGTGGGATGATCGGAGGAATAATATTATTACGACACACATTCATTACAGATTCTTCAAGATTGGATCTGCGGTTCATATCAATACCGGTTATTTCACCTTTATCAGAAATACCAATAAAAATACTACCGCCCTTAATATTTAAAAATGCAACAAGCTCTTCTGCAAGCTTATTTGGAGCCACAGAAGCCTCTTTAAATTCAACAAAAGAATTCTCGCCGTTTTCTATTATTGTCTGTATGTCAGAATTCATAAATTTCAAATATCCCTCAAGCTCCTTCTTTTCATGCAATTTCTATCATTATGATGATATTCTCCTTGAATGACAAGACAAGATTTCTCTTGACTGAAAAACATTTTCCTTGACACTTCAGTTATATAATTTTAAATTAAATATAAATACATCAAATATATTTGGAGGCATTTATGGCACAATTACATTGTTACATACCTGACAACATAGCAGATAAATTTCACCAAAAAGCAAAACAAGCCAATCTTTCAACATCTAAATATCTGGCTCTTCTCATAAAACAGGAAATCACAGATGAGTGGCCTGACAACTATTTTGATCTTTTTGGCTCGTGGGAAGGAGAACCCCTTGAACGACCCGAACAGGGGGACTTTGAAAACCGTCTGGAATTAAAATAAAATGTATTTACTTGACACTAATGTCTGTATTAATCTGCTAAATGACCAGCAGCCTGAAGTTGAAAAAAAGTTTCGTTCCCTCTCTCCTTCTGAAATTGCTTTATGCAGTATTGTCAAAGCAGAACTTTTTTTTGGGGCAAGAAACAGCAAAAGAATAGATGCAAATCTGCAGCGTTTACACTTTTTCTTTGCACCCCTGCAAAGCCTGTCATTTAATGACCTATGTGCAGATGAATACGGGCTCATTCGAACAGACCTGCAGGCACAAGGCAAACTAATTGGTCCCAACGATCTGCTCATCGCAGCTATTGCCCGCACCCATCAGGCAACCCTTGTAACTCACAACACAAAAGAATTCAGCCGGGTTTCAGGACTCAGGCTTGACGACTGGGAGTGTTAAATGTCCCCGGAATAAAGGAATAACTACCTGATAATCTCATCCTGCCAGAGTTTTTGTAGAAAAAGACGCCAGGGCATTATTTTAATACCACTATGAAGCCTTTCTTCAGTCTCGTTACAGACAACGATAGCCTGCCTGGGAGCGTATAGTTCAATAAACGATTTCATGGGCCTGAGCGCTCTTTTATCCACCATTGCAGAGCCTTTCACCTCCACAGCCACTTCACCCCTGCCCAGAACGAAGTCAACCTCCTGACCTGATTTTGTTCTCCAGAAATTTATCTCATAATTGATTTCATGGTATGAACTATGAGCCAGCATCTCAAGGTATATGAAGTGCTCAAAAGCATTGCCGAACATCTCTCCTTTTTCTTTTGCAATCGTTCGCCTGACAATGCTGCCGGCAACGCCTGTATCAAACAGATAAAATTTCGGGGCCTTGCTTATAACCTGACGTTCCTGCCTTTTTTTAAATGGCAGAACAAAGGTACCCAGTAGAGTATCCACCAGAATTTGATAATATTCCTTGACTGTCTTGGAGGAGACCCCGCATTCGCGGGCAATATTGGTATAATTAATCAGAGCTCCATGAGCATAACCCATAGCCTCAAAGAATCTGGAAAAGGCAGGTATATTTCTCGTCAGACCCTCCTGAAGAACTTCTTCTTTCAAATAATCTTGAACATAACCGCGCAGGGATCGTTGATAATTATTCTGCTGGTAATGGACAGGAATAAGGCCATGATTAAGCGCTCTGAGCAAATCCAGATTTTCAATCTCCTTTGAAATCAACGGAAACAGCTCAAACCGCCATGCCCGGCCACCCAGCAGATTGGCTTGCCCTCGTTTGAGTTTTCTGGCTGAAGATCCGCATAAAATAAAATTTATCCTCTGATTTTCTATAAGCCAGTGAACTTCATCCAGAACTTGAGGAACTTTTTGCACCTCATCAATGATAACCGGGTATTTTGCAGCCTGTTCCCCCTTTGCAAGTAATCGTTCTCGAAGTAAAAAAGGTGATTTTGTATATTCAAGAAAAAGGTCAGTCCTGAGAAAATCGATGAAAATGCTTTGTGGGAATTGTGCTCTCAATAAGGTGGTCTTGCCTGTCTTTCTCGGCCCCCATAGAAAGGCCGACTGATTAACAGGAAGATTGATTGCAAGCAATCTTTTAAACTCATTTATCATGACCTATACTCCAGATTAGTTAAACTATTTTGGATCATAGTTCAGGTTGCCGGATTTGTCAAATGCATATAAATATCTCCCTTCTCTTTGAGCATCAAACTTAAAAAAAATAACCGCTTCCCTTTTAAGTGAACTGGGAAATTGGCGGTTTCCGATCAAACATTATTTTAAATTGACACACATTGGCCAATACATTATTACATTACTTAAATAAAGCTACCAATAGGGAGAGGACTCTTGACTTTAAATAATCTGAATATTCCAAAAGAAATATGCCAGCAATGCATCCTTCCAGGAACATTCCCTGGTATTAAATTTAATGACCAGGGTATTTGCAAATATTGCCAGAAAGAATCCTCTTCCAGACAGACAAAAGCTGTTGAAAAAAAATCTGAATACCGGGATCGCCTGGACTCTTTGATTAAAAAAATCAAAGGAACCGCACCCACATATGATATTATTGTGGCATTCAGCGGTGGAAAGGATTCATCCTATACATTAAAACTGCTTAGAGAACATTATGATCTTAGAATCATTGCCCTGACCTTTGACAATCATTTTGTATCACCCGTCGCATTTGACAACATCAAAAAAATCACGGACAATCTAAAAGTGGATTCAATAATTATCAAACCGCCATGGTCTATTGTAAATGAAATATTTTCTTTGACCTCTCAAAAAGATATTTTTTCAAAACCAACTTTATTAAGGGCATCCAGCATCTGCACTGCCTGTATCGGCATGGTAAAAAGCATTGTTTTAAAAACCGCTCTTGAAATGTCCATTCCCCTTGTGGGATTTGGCTGGTCCCCGGGCCAGGCACCCATTCAATCAGCTATTCTAAAAACAAACCCTTTGTTGATCAAACCCAACCAGGATGCTTTAAAAAAAGCATACCCACCCGAATTATTAGCCAAATTAAATACCTATTTTATCCCAGAAACATACTTTGAAAAATTTAAAGATAGCTTTCCCTATAATATTCATCCTCTGGCTTTTTTTGATTATGATGAAGGCCAGATTAAACAAGAACTCAAAACCATTGGCTGGCAGGCACCGGAAGATACTGATACCAATTCATCTAATTGTCTTATTAATGCCTTTGCAAACAAATGCCACATTGAACGCCATGGGTTTCACCCCTATGTCTGGGAAATCGCCAATATGGTAAGACAGGGAATTATGAGCCGGGACGAGGGATTGATTAAAATTTATACTGAACAAAATGCTGAAATGGTAACTTATGCAGAGGAGAAACTGGGTTGATGAATAAAACAAAAGAAAAAATCAGAAAATTTATGATAGAAAATTTTTTGTTTGGAGAAGA
>Ga0075120_10000667_pt1 | contig 28292 bp, 28 predicted proteins | sample AntAceMetag02UKL_FD_69792 | JGI IMG/M metagenome (GOLD analysis project Ga0075120, IMG submission 69792) | Saline lake microbial communities from Ace Lake, Antarctica - Antarctic Ace Lake Metagenome 02UKL | ecosystem: Environmental > Aquatic > Non-marine Saline and Alkaline > Saline | place...
GTTATCATATCTCCGGGTTCACTATTTTTCTTTTCCCGGACCTGTTCTTCCTGAAGATCTATTTTTTTTCGACCTTCATATTCCAGCTTATTAACAGTAGGATAAAACTGCGTCTTATTGCCTTTTCTATGGAAATGTTTAATCCCCTCAACAAGAGCTGTCCTATCTCTTTCAGGATTATCATTTATTAAATCATGATAATATCTAATGGTCCGGTCTGACAAAGCAGCCATTATGAGAACATCCTTCTTTGCGGTTGATTAAAAGATCTTTTTTTCCTGTCTTCATATGATCCGGCAAGCGGAGTTTTACCAATTGCCGGATTGGAGATCCCTGGATGGTTGGTTGTTTGCTGCAATGATCGGGAATTTGTATGTCTCCCCATGGATGACATATCTCCAGGGAGCGGGTCTTGCATGGAACCGGATGACAATGGTACCTTTTCATTCTTTGGGCCATAAAGCTTATCAATCTGATTGTCGTTATCAGCTTCTTCCTGGTCGGGCCTACCAATCGCATTTGTGTAAGGGTTGGCAAGCTTTTGCCCAATCACAGTACCTTCACCTCCATACTCATTTAAAATAAAATTGGACTTTTCCCTTGCGGTTTTGCTTTTTGATGCCTCAACCTTTAAATCAGTATCAGCATCAAGCTTCGACCTTTTATAATCCCAGGCACCCCGTTCCTTTTCAACATCGGTGGCACCCGTATTCATCAATCTTTGCCCTTCAAGCTTGTTTTGACCTTCCAGTTCGGCTTTATCCATAAGCCCGGAATTTTGAAGCTGCTGATGTGACAATGCTCCGGAATTCACAAGTTCTTGTCTATCAATAAGGCCTTTATTCATAAGCCTCTGAATTTTTTCCTGTGAAGACATGTTCATCCTCTTGGTTTTTTCCTGTTCAAGCCCGAGCTGTGTCAGCCTGTCATTCTCCATTTTGGCATTTGTCTGTTTCTGTTTTAAAGATTCCTCCAAAAAATCCCATGCCTGGTCTAACACCGAATTCAAGTTCATGTTTTATCCTCATAAAATGTGATGGGTGCTATCACCCATGTTGAATTAATTTCAAATACCTGACCGGACATAATCAAATCATAATCCTGTCTACTATCCACTGTTTCTCCTGGAATCATTTTCCCGGGCGTAAGCTGGGTCCAGTTAAAATTGTTAATATTAATTCCAGCCCCTTTGACAATGGCCACCCTTTCATTGGCCTGGTATTCTTTAAAGTCAGTGCTTTTCAGATATAAATCCTGATCTTTCACACGAACCTTGTATATGTTGCCAATTCCAGGAAGCAGAAATCCGTCACCCACAGAAACGATATAATCACCGTACCCGGTTCTTTGCGAATATTCGTCAGACACTTCAGATGCTTCATATTGCCCTTCATCAGTATTTTTAATGACGGCCAGAACAATACCGGATGTGTAATAATCGGTTTCAAACCAGTTCCCGGAATAAAGCAGTGGGCTTGTTTCCTGGAACCACCAGCAATGGGGTGGAACGGCCAGGGGTTTTACAGTGACCCCGACAAACTCTCCGGGGATCGGATAAGTATTTTCTTTATCAAGCCAAAGCCTTAACCAATTATGAGGGGCAATAAAATCATGGCCTTGCATTTCGGCTGCCGGGTATTCGACATCGATGCAGGTTCTAAGATACGCCTTGTCATATAATTTTAATCCTTTGCATTGGCCCGCCTGTGATTCAACAGGGGGAAGCAGGCCATTGCCTGAAACAGCATCGTAGGTACCGTCATATTCCTGGCCATCTTTCTCAATACCGTCCAGGAGACTGTCACAAACAAAAGATATAGTTTCCATGACACCAAGGGAACCGACCGGGAAAGCAAGGTATCCTGCATAAACATCGCCCTGCCCCATGCCCTGTTTGTCCTTTCCATCTTCAATAATTTTTTGTGGCCCTGGTGATGGGTATTCAGGTGATCGATCTTTAATAAAAGTTTCAAACCGCATTTCCTTTACAAAATAAAACCCGTTGTCCTGGAAAAAAGTAAGGTCCGGTGGGTCTATTGGAAATAATGAGTTTGGATCTGGCGCCAACATTTCTTTAGGCACCATTCTAATCGGCATAATCCCTCCAAGCCTGGTTAATAATGGATCTAAAACTAATTGAGCAAAAAGAAGCTGACCTTCTTCATTATCAGAAAGGACATTAACCGTTTTCCACAGATACCAGACGTCATAAGCAATTGGCAGGGATAATGCCAGGCCCGGCGTCCCATCGTCTCCAATCCGAATATAATCCCCAGGGTCAACGGCAATAGGGGCATAAGTAAATCCTTTGGTTTCATTTGCCATCCTGAATAGCTGGGCCAGGCGATTAGACAAAGATCCGGACATCTGCCCTTCTTTGGATAAATCAACGCCTGAAGCAGTTTCTATTCCTTTTGACCAAAGGTTTTCCATTTACGATGTTCCTATTTGATGTGCCAGTGTGTTGATTATATTGGCAGTTGCCATGGTTTTGGCTGCATCTATGGCCGCGTTTTTGGAATCGCTTGCAGCTTCAATCTGAGCCAAAGGAATTTTAATTTGTTCCTCATCTCCGTCTTCCTGAAAATCTTGTTGCTCGTTTGCGATATCAACATCTTTTGAATACCCTAAAATTTTAACATCTGCTCTATGGAGGGAAAGGTCTTCATCCAAGACGGCGATGCCCATTCGATAATCATGTTCAGCATTTTGTTTGTCTGTCCTGGAAAGCTGCATAGAAGTTTCAAGAACTTTGTACGCTTCAGATGCGGTTATCTTGGCCTGTAGCACTTCAATTTGTTTTGAAATAAGATCAAGTTGAGCCTGTTTTTTACTCGGGATCTCATAGGCCATATTGTTTTCCCTGATCTGGATAATCTCCTTATCAAGGCCCAAGAGTGTCGTCCTAAGCATCTTTGTATCAAGCATGGCCATATCAACGCCTATTTCAGATAATTGCACGCCCGCCTTGTCTGTATCTAATTGCAGTTGAGCAATTTTAACATCTACCAGTGCTGTATCTGTCTGCAAGTCAGTTTTTTTGGCTGTTTCATAGGCCGTTTTTGTTTTAAGCTTTTCGATTTCTACATCGGTCATAGCAATATCAAGATTTGCCTTTGCGATATCAACGTCAAGGAGAGAAATATCAACGCCCCTCGATACAACATCGATAAGTGTATTGGCCGTTCGATTTTCAATTTCTGCGATTCCTGCATCCAATAAGCTTTTATCCGTTGCAGAACCCAATATCTGGGCATCCAAGCTTAAGCCCGCTGCTTCAAGATCCTTTGCATCTTCCGGGACCAAATCTATTTGCTGTTGATAATTATGCCGGTCAACGGAATATTCTAATTGTTTGGTGGCCTCATTCTGAATGTCCAACTGTATTTCCAAGCCTCTAATCCCAGCCTGAGAAATTTTAAGCTCTGTTTTCGTTACTGCAAGCTCTTTTTCAAGGATATTAATTTCAACATAATTCTGCTTGATTGTCTCTTCACTTATTTTGGCTTCAAGGATAGCTATGTCTGCAATTGCTTTTGTCTGTGCCTGAACAAGTTTTTCCCGTAATGTTTCTACGGCTTTTTCATCAGCTTCCAAAGCCGCTTCTTTAGCGTCAAACTCCAATTCCTCTGCCTTAATCTTTGAATGTAGAACATCCATTTTTTGTGCATGGATTTGTTGTCCCAAAAGGTCCATATACTGTTTAGCAGCGATTTCAAGGACTGTTCTTTGCTGACCAGCATCAAGCGCGGCCATGTTTGAATCATACTGAGCGACGATTTGCAGCAACCTTTCCGTTGAGATTTCCGTAAGATATACAAACCCATTTTCAAATCCACGGGCATACAAGCCGAATAAAACGGTTCTTCTCTGCGTATCATGGGCCCCAATAAAACAATTGGGAAAAGGGGTCCACATGCGATCTTCTCTTAACCTGAACCTTGTCAAAATATTTTCAACAGTCATGATCGCTCCTTAACTGATTTGGTGAATCAATGTACTTGTTATTTTTGCCGCTGCGGCTATATCTGCCGTTTGTTTCCGCTCTGAGGCCCGAAGCCTGCCAATCCTTTCGATGCTGCCAGTTGTACCGGATCTGGCCCCTGTGGTGGTTCTTGTACTATCCAATCGTGTATCCATTCTGATTTGTGCAACCTCATAATGACTATCCACTTGACCCGTTGCAGCCGCTTTCTCTTTGACAACTACAGCCGTCTGACCTTCTTCTTTTTCGGTCACATACTCAATGGTCTGGGTGGCCTTCAAGGCCATAAGGTCTGCTTTATTATTTTCTGATAAAGTATTTAAAATAACATTGGCCTCAAGCAGGACCTTTTGATAATCACCCTCAGAAAGTCTTTTCTGTAAAACTTCCAGGTCTGCATCAATCCCATCTTTTTTAAGGTTCTCAATGTCTTTGGCTATGTTTTTGATATCCTGTTCAATCAAATTCTGTTTAGTAAGTTCGGCGGCATATAATAGTGTTTTTGCTGCTTTGGCCTGTAATGGTGCTATCAGCAAGGCAAGCGCCGCTGCCTTTGCCAAGCTCGGAGTAACCAGATCTGCTCTTTTTGTAGCCAGCGCGACAATGTACGGAAGTGTAGCAAGTAAAGCGGCGGAATATGCGGTTGCCGGTGCTACCAGTTCCGCTATCTTTGTGGCCCGTGCCAGGTATGGGACAACCAGCTCTCCTTTTTTTGTGACATACAATTGCATTGCCGTGTTCAGTTCAGTCATGGCGGTCACAAGGTTATTCGTAGGAGTGATTCTCCCTTGGGCTTTTATTTCATATTCATTCCTTGCGGAAGCCAACGCCAATTTTTTTTCCGCAACTCCCAGGCTTGTGGAAGTCAAAGCGTCCTTAATCGTTAATAAATATTCTTTCAGGCCTGCTATTTGTTCTTTAATAAAAACATGTGACAGTCTTTCATCAATTAAATCTTCACTAAGCGCAATATTGGCCGTTTCAGCCGTGACCAAACTTTCTTCGGCGGTTATGAGATCCTGAAGGTATGGGATGATCCCAAGCTTTTTTTGGGCGGTTACAAGTTTCTGCTCTGCCAGCTGCACTTCATATGGGAATGTCTGTCCTTGATTCTCAACAATCTCTTTTTTTAATTCTTCTGTTTCAATTTCAAGGAGAGTTTTGGCATTAAGGATTGCTATTTGCCTTAACCCAACCTCAACTGCCAGAGCAGCAAGGGCCTGCTCGTTACCGTCCATTACCGACTGATTGTATGCCAGTTCCCGGGTAAGAGCGTCCATAAGCCCAGCCTTTTCAATCTCCCAAAGAGTGACAGATTCTTTGTATGAAAGATCATAATCAATCCCTTGTTGTGCAAGCTCACGCTCAATGGCTCGGGCCGTGATATCATAATTCAGGCCGGACAATGCCTGTTTAATGTTCAGCTCCAAAATAGTGGCGCCACCAATAAGATGTCCAGGGACTGCGGTAAAATTACGAGAGGCAACATTATTCAGTAGCCCCTGCCGTTGGCTGACAAAATCCTCAATGATAGGAGTTTTCCCTCTATACCATTCAGATCCTTCTGAAATTTGGCTCATACTGCTATCTCCTTAAAAGAACCGGGATTATTTCAAATGATTCAAGCCTTTCAAACTCAGATAGCCTGATCTCCCAGTCGCGGCCATAAAGATTCCTGCCGACAGGGATTTTATTCTTTCTTAAAGTACAAATGGCTGACCCGGAACTTGTTGTGGCTTGCAGGACAGTCTTATCAATGATCCCGTTTACAAAGGCCGCTCTAATTCGTTTACTGCGTGAAAGTCCAAAATTGGTTTTGTTCCAGACAACACCGGTATGAATTGTTTGCCCATCATCGGTATCCCCTGTAAACTTAAATAAACCATTTTCATTTAATCCGTATATTTCTCCATCAAACTCAATAAAAGAATTAAAAAAAGGTAAGCTGTGGATTGACGGCAAAAGCTTTTCCGTATCAAGAGAAAGAATTAAATATGGGGCTTCGTCCAAAAGGATGCCAGCTAAAACATTCAAGGAATCCATGACAACAGGAGAAAAAATTCCCTGAATATATTCATCGACATCAATGGCAAAAGATTCATCCACTATGAATGGCATGGAATGATTGAATAATGACGAATCAGCATTTATAATAGAGTCCTCAATCAGGTCTATAGAAATTGCTGAATTAAGACTGCTATCGATTATTGTGATCCCATCTTCAATTAAAAACATGACATCGTTCGTAGGTGCTGCCGTATCCTCAATCGGGAGCTGATCTTCAGCTATCAAAGAGGTTGTGGTTAATTTAGAACTTTCTCCGGACAAAGCCATTTCTTCTAAAATGGTAAAATTAAGAACAAGTCCCATTAAATTACACTCCCATTTATTTCCAAAACTTCGGATATGTTTTCAGTATAATTCCCAGCGACACCAGTTTCAGTGAATTCATCCTCTGCGGTAAAAAGCTCTGTAAGTTTTTCAATGAATGGGGCAGAAAGGCTCTCTTCAAGAAGCAAAGATTCAAAGGCCTGCTCGTCAAATCCATAAACTCCCTTGCTATTGTCATAAATAAACAAATTGTCTTGAAGGTAATTGTTCCCAAACCAGGAAACCTCATCGCTGTCATTGAGAAAAAGATGTTCCAGGAATTTAAAGCCAAGAGCCCTTTGTACATTATCCGTGATCACAAGGCCCATTTCTACTAAATGATGCCAGCCAAATACCAAGTTGTCATATGTAAAAAGTTTTTCATCTGATAGATTATTGAAATACCATAGGGGTACTATCTCATGTCTCATATTGACAATATCTGAGGATACAGGATAAACAGCCTTCCATACACCAGGAGTGCCGGGCGCCATTTCGAATTCCAGATCGAGGCTCTCGAAACAGGTATCCCAAAACGCAAGGCCAACGGTTGCCGTGCCATCTGTTGGAAAATGTACGTTGTCCCCAATTTCTTCCCAATAAGTATCGACGCCGTGAATAATATCAATGGACATATGACAAAGATCCACGGGTGAAACAATGGGCTCATGAATCACATTAATTGCAACCTGCTTTATCCTGGAGGGGAATCCAAAGACCTCATTGAAATCAAGAAATTCTTCTAAAAACATAAGATGGTACGGATCAAAAGATTCTGTTAGGGCAAGCTCTTCTTCGATCATATCGACGTTCACGGTATATGCAACATCAACCGAGTCAAGATATTCATACAAAAGGTCGTCATAGACCAAGCCAGCAATATTGACATTGCCCTGCATATAAGTGGCATACCACAAATAATCTTCTACCTGATCCTGATATACAGTCATTTAAGCCTCCGTGACGATTTCGGACAAACCAATAGATTCATCTAAAAATAATTGGTGTACAAGTTGTGTGGATTCAAAACCAAACTGAGTCCCGTCTAACATCTCCCATGTCCAGGCCACGGCAAGATTAGGAACCACACCATAATAAAGGTCCAAGGGTTTATATGTGTGCTGATCGACTGAAATCTTACCGCTGGTTTCCCTGGATATAATATTGCCGGAAGGCTTCGTCAAAGCCACAAGGCCCTTGTCAAAATCTTCGCTATCATAACTAAAAATATGTTTAATGAAAGTTGTGAAATTGACTGCAATTGGATTGTTCAAGCCTATCGGACCAGGAGCAATATCATTTTTCATGTAATACAATTCCTGCAACAATTCGGCGTCAGCTTCGATATAGTCTTGTGCTGCCTCTGTAAAATCAAGGGCCGGGCTATTGACCAAGGAGGCATTCGGATCGACAAGAGGGCCTGCTTTAACCTGATTCTTATATCCAACCCAATTGCTTACATCCCCGGTTTGTTCAGGGTCCGGATACAGGGTTGAGATATGAACAGGTCCCAGAAAGTCATCATGGTAGCCGCCATCTTCGTTACAGATATAGAAATGATCAATTAGCCAATTCACGTCAGAATAATATGCCTGGTAATAATCCAGTGTATGAAATCTGAACTTAACGGCAACATTGTTGTAATATGACCCAGGGTCCGAAGGATTCCCAGCCCACTCAGTATATTTACTATTTACTACATTTTCTTTTGTGACAATAGTTACACCATTCAAGGCAACCTTTACCGTTCCGTTGCTGCTTTCGGCACCGGTTGAGTCTGAGTAAAACTCAAGGAAATTTTTCCTGAATTTATTAATAGGGATACCTTCGTCCGGAGCAATTGCGGTAAGGGTCGCGTCCATATTGTCATAATGAATATCTATGGTCCCATTTTTCCGGTAATATACAGAGATCATAAACAAAACATTGCCATCCCCCCACATACTGATAATACCATTCCCAAATTTTATATCCATTTTCGTCCATTTCATGAATGGCATGTCACCCCCGGCGATAACGTCTGCAACGCCGTCTCTCATTTGAAGGCCACCAACAGATATCCCAAATACAAACCGCCTTGAATCAGGAAGTAGAGGCGTGGAAAACTGATTATTCGTTTGTTTATAACCATAAAGGGATTGTTTATGTTGATCCCCTAATTCCAATGGGGTTGACGTTTCAGCATTGAAAAATTCATCGGAAGGGGCGATCACCATTGGTGGGTAGGTGCCGCCGTCGCCAATAATTCCTTCGTAGCCATAAAGCTCATCAAGATCAGCCGTATCTTTCACTTGATCAAAATTTTCTGAAAGGATAATCACAATCGTTTCCTCCTAATCTAAGCTTTCTTCATATTCTGAAGCAAATTGACCGGTCCTGTCACCCTCATTGGATTCTTGCTCAATGGGTTCTATCTGCCAGCTATTGATACAAAGACCAAGCAAGAATTCATGGCGCCATTGCTGGGTTAATACCTCGTCTGTAATGCTGAATTGGTTTGTTATTACTGCGACAAACCATCCATTATAGTGTTCTTCCTCTAAATCAAATGTCTCCGGGACCAGCTCATGTATCCCAACAAAAGAAACTGAATCAGGATATAAGGTTTCCGCAACCAGCTCATGCCCGCTAAAAATGTAGGATGAATCCATCTGGAAGCCATCTTCTATTAATTCTTGATTTGTTTTAACAGAATCAGTCATCCCTAAATCATCCAGGATTGTAAATCCCTTGCTGAGGCTGTCTACATCTGCCATGTCGAAACCGTCCTGGAATTGTTCAACCCAGAATTGATATCCGGTATCTATGGCACTGAAGGCCTCTTCAATCACTTGCAACCATGTGATTTGTGCTTGATCAGCAAAACCTATTTCATCTTGCACAAACAAATATGTCCACGGGATTTCATCATGGAGATAAAGAATACTATTTACATATTTTTTAGTACCTTTGACACCCAGGGTGCCATCATCATCAGAAAACCCAAGGGCATCGTATATGGCATATGTTAAGTCAAGCTCAACGGCTGAGGATAGATCAAGGGTAAGCTCCATCATTTCTTCCCAAAATCTATTGGGTACGTCCAGGAGATCCATGCTCTCTTCAAGGAGATCGTCATGTATGTATGTTACCCTTAATAGTTCAGGCAAATAAGCGTCAGGGTCATCGACTGCCCGAATGACTTCTAACCCGAATTCTGCATTAGCAAGCGCGTCTCGATTCCAAATAGCAGACAAGAAGCCCGTAACTTCGCTGACATCAGGGTTTTCAAAAATTCCCCGCCTCACTTCCCATTCGTTATCGTATAAATACATCAGTGGCCTGCGTAATGGCACTGTGGCCTCAACGAAGTCAAGCCCGCTTTTCATAAGCGGATTTATAGAGGTTTGCCCCTGATCATAATAACCCGGCCTTGACATCATGTATGCAATGGCACCGAAAAATTTTGGCTGTGATCCTGCAAAGTTTGGGTTTGAGAAGTCAAACAACTGCTTGTCACCAGACTTAGGAAGCTTCAAATAGCTCGCCCTTGGATCTTCCCATGCCATAAAATGTTGATCCTCGTCAGGAGTTGGAGGAATTGCAGGCATTGTCTCAAATGTGCCGATCATATCAGTGTTCACAATCTGGGCTCTATCGGCCAAGCTTGAATTGACAGGTACTCCGCTATTTAAAGATCCCTGAGTTTCTGGCAAAATTGTTCTTATATAAATAGGTCCAAGAAAATCATTGTTTACATTGCCTTCATCATTGGCAATATATACATCGTCAAGCGAGACATATGGTTTAAGCACAATTTCAACTGCGTCGATAAAATAACTGTTTTCAGAATCCGGCGCGGCTGTAAAAATATTATCTATTTTGTCTATGACATATGTTCCTATTCTGTTTTCAACCCATGCCTGGGCTCCATCTGAATTATTGCCATGAAGGGTTATCCCAAGCTGGAAATAGTGCCAATCACCGTTGCCCATTTCAGCATTTGCATTTAATTGACCATAGGCATTGGCGCAATATTCACTTGGGAATGTCCATACGATATTGATTTGTGTACCGCTAAAACTAAAGGTACAAGTTGCAACAAGAGCGTGTGTATCCTCACTTGTGCCGTTCATCTTGCCGGGGACCCCGGGGAATGTCCTTGTATAAAAATTAACTTCTTGATCCTGTAAAGTATGAAGGTCTGAACGGAATCGGAAACCAAAACCGACAAAGACGGTCCTTGATTTCCTGATATATGTTTTTAAGGACAAATTATTATAATTATTATTGTATATGGCCCTGCCGCCTTCCTTTCTGGCATAGTTTTGCGGTGGGCTTACTGAATCGTCAGTGCCGGTTAAAAGCATAACCTTGTCATCTTCAGTATAATATTCGCCCCATCCGGAAAGACCCCATTTTCGCCCAATATCTGAGGGTCTGATCCCTTCAAAGCCATCTGTAAATAATAACATAATCCTCCTGCCTTAGTTTTTAAAGACTTTCAGCCCATCGTCTGTCACAACTGAGCCCGTAACTATCTTGCTCCATCCAGCCTCAGAGAGAATGTATCCTTCATTAAACTTCTTCCATCCATCCTCTTTTAAAATCCAGGGTAAGGGGACGTCATCAAACTCAAATTCCAACCGGATAGCAGGTGAAAAAGCCATTTTATGAACCTCCTATTACCTTCATTCGAGGCAATCTTTTTGATATGTCCGGCGGTGGGTTATCTGCTTTCATAGAAACCACCCGGGTATCCCTTACGAGTCCGGCGGCGATTGCATCCCCCGTCGGATCAGGAATTGGATCTGTAGCAAATTTAAAACGATCAACCCCGACATTGGGATATCTGGTTGTATATGAAAAGGCCATTATTACGCTCCCCCGCACTTAAAAGCCATGAGATCATAGTCAACTCCTGATTGCCAGATTTCATCTGCAATGCTAAAGGAGTCACCAACTGCAAGGGCGTCTATCCAATCGTATTCCACGGTCAATGTATCTGCCGTATTTGAAACGATCTTTATGAAATTCCCGGTAAGAGAATAACCAGTTCCCGCAGAAATATAAGCGTAGCGCCCTGCATGTTCATTGATAGTCCAAGCCTTGCCGGTATCTGTCAAAGCCTTGGCGGCTGCACTGGTCACTGTTCCAATATCTCTCGGGTTTACTGTTCCAATCAGGTATACATACAGTTGTTCGGCGCCGTAATCACCACACAATATTTTTTCCGGAACAGAAATGCCACCATTAGCAGAGGCATTATTTCTAACCATAAGAGGGGCCAATACTCTCTTGTTTTGAATGCCATCAGGCATCCTGAATCCATACGACATATATTCAAGGTCAAAGGAATCTGCGCTTGACGGTTCAACAAGGCCACTTAGTTTTCCATGTCCAAGATTGTATATAGCCCCAGATTTCCTGAAAAAGTTCATTACGGAGTTTCCAATGAAAGACCCAGCGGAATAATTTCTTGGAAGAGAATCAATCGTGACATGTGTTGCATCTGGAATCGCTGTACATAGAACACCATAGTCCTGACCTTCTCCATCAGCTCCCCATATCATGTAATATCCACCCACTTCAAAGCCAGCAGAACTGGCCACTAAAATATTAGGGGCAGTTGCCGCAACCTCAGCACCGACAAAGGTCGTGTGTGCCGGGGTAAGGTCGGAATTACGAGGCCAATGCCCCATCATAGACATTCCTCTGTCATAAGATCCCGTTACATGGTTTGGCGCCACCAGTTGAAATAAGTCTCTGTTTCCCCGACAAATCATAGTCCATGGGTCCGAATTTTGTACCTCCACATTACTATAATCTGACGCATAAGAACTGCCTTGTGCTATGAGCATTGAACCTGTTTTTGCCGCAGCATCCCAGTATCCGTAAGCCTTTTGAAAATCCAACTCACCGGCGCTGACTATTTCACATACAACATATCCCCAAGGCTGATCATTATTTAACCCATCCGATTTTAATAGCAGTTTTGATGGATACGTTATGATGTCAACATCCCAGCCTAAATCTTCTACAAACAAGGAGAGCAAAGCCTTACAACGTGTCTCATAATCCGTTCCGTACACATCGTCCCTTAAACAATAGATCCAGTCTGTGCCTTCTATTTTATTCAAAGGTTCGACGTATTCAGTCACCGTGTTAAAGGTGAAATCCCCTGTTCCAAATTCAAAGGAGATTCCATAAAAATAACTTGGTTTGGTTGAAGGGGTCACAAAGCTTACTATTTCAAACATGTAATATCTAAAGCTTTGCGGGGTGCCTATCGCATAGGCAACATACTCGTCGGCTGACGTTGAGACAATTCCGGTTAGTGTTTCAATTAAAGTTTCTTCCCCAGCAAATGCCCCTGTTGCAGATCCATAAATTTTAAGATCACTCGGCGGTTCGTCCGTACTGTATATATGCCAGTAGAATATCTCTAAAGCCATTGCTGACTGAAAATCCATTGTAAACGTCCATGGGGCTCCGGCGGTTGGAGCGGCGGCATTCCCTATGAAAAGAAATTCGTGGGGATTTTTAAAAACATCTGCCTCGACGGAACATATATTGTCCTGTTGAGCATACCAGGAAGCCCGTGCAGCGCTGCCGATTAATGGTAGGTCATAAATCATTGTCTGTATTCTCCTTATTCATGCTTAAAATATAGGGTTCCAACGGCAAGGCCAACAACCGATGGAGGATCTCCGGTTCCGGAAAGAACAATAGGTGAAGCGTCTCTTTCTTCTGCAAGACCCGCGCTATTCCCGACCCATATTTTCCCTTCAGTCATGGCCCCCGGGTCCCCGGTTTCACCTTGGATTCCTTGGACTCCTTGAATTCCCTGGCTTCCAGTATCACCCTTGATACCCTGGATACCTTGATCCCCGGTATCTCCCTTGACACCTTGAATACCCTGAATGCCCTGATCTCCGGTATCTCCTTTAAGTCCTTGATCTCCTGTATCGCCCTTAAGACCTTGAACACCTTGGATGCCCTGGATGCCTTGAATTCCTTGGATGCCTTGCTCTCCTTTAAGATCGACTTCTGTAAAGAGTTCTTCATCAGTAGTCTTCACTCCAAGGACTGTGCCTGTCCATTCAAAGGCAAAATCAAAACCCCTGGGACCACGAGAGGCCCAAGGGAGTTCGCTCCATTTAAGAGTACCGTCACCCATTTTCATTAACTGGGTGTCTGGATCGTCTGAAAGAAGAAGGCCAAGCTCTCCTTCAAAAAGAACCGGATCTGCATCGGCCCATTCTGCGGCAGTGCCTTTTCTAAATTGAATAGGTATAGCCATTATGGTCTTCCTCCGTCTAAAGGTTCAATATTTGTCATAACTTCATTGGGCCTTCCTCCATCCAGTGTCAGATAATCCTGGTAAGTCTGGAAAAGAGAAGAACCAAAACCCGCACTAACTTCAAGGATTTGTGTCTGTGTCACTGTCACCGGTAGAATTTCAATTGAAGCATTTGGATCAAATGGGATCTGGGTCATCTTGTCACTTCCTTAGAAACGGTCACAATGCCTTCCATGAGCCGGTAAACATCTGCGGATGTGTCTATGAGTTCAAGGTCATATACTCCCTTTGCAACCTCTATAGCTGCGGTGTCCGTGGCAGAAATATAAATTGACAAGGTTGTTGTCTCAGCGGCCACCTCGATGGTGATCCCCCCGTTTTCGGTGGTAAGGTCCACGATGGGATCAATGTCTTTAAGCTTGCCCCGGATCTGCATTCTGGCCGTGTAGCCGGTGAGATCGATCGGGTTTGCTGAATCCTCATCTGTTATTTGCCAGGACTTTTTAAAGGATGATCCCTGGTATATTGTCAAATTTACTGTTTGTGGTTCAAACATATTAAATAATCTCCATCTCTGTATAAACTTGGGAAAAAGACAATGAGGCCGTTACCATTACTTGTTCAAGCAACTCTGCTACAGCTCTTTCAAATTCGGGACACCTGACTTGATCTATCGGATTTCTTCTTTGATGGTCGGTCAACAAAGACCCATAAAGATCCACGGCCCCCATTATTTCAAATTCATTTCTATTTGATCTAAATGCCTCATTGACTGGCATCAAGGTAGGGTCCTCATCATCACAAACAGAACGGATATAAAGTCTTTCTGAAAGTACGCTTTCAATCTCTGCATTGGTCACGGAATCTATATGAACCAAAGAATCATCCGGCATTTTTACATAAGCAATTGAGTCATCTCCAAATTCATCCAAAGGAATAGAATCATACGGACTTTTGCCAACTTCTTGTTTGGAAAAAATATTTGCTGTTTGTGCCCACAATGTAATCGCAGTTCTTTGAACTATATATAATTGTGCCACGGTTGCCCGGGAATGCTTACAACAATATGTCAATTCCTGATTAAGGGCCTGGTCCCTTCTGGCCACGGTAGAGCAACTGCCTAATTGATACATGTACCATACAGCCGCTTTCCAATCAGGGGATTGAAACCACATGCTTCCCAAAGGCGTATCCGCGTATATTGTTTCAGCTCCCCATGACTGGGCATTGCTGCGAAACCACCAAGTAACATCGACACCAAAGGAGCCATACGCTGAGTTGAAACTATTTTGCCAATTATCATACCGGCTCCATGCGTCAATTTTGTCCCATCTTTTATTTAAAGCACAAAAATAAACGGGCTCTTGAAGCACATCTTCTGGAATGGCTGTTGTTCTAAAAGCCATGCTGCCGGTCATTGCTGGATGAATGGTCCGATGAAAGGCGCCTTCATTGATTCGTTTAAGAAGACCGAAGCTCCATAAACTGTTTTCTCCGCCCATGCCTGCAAGTGAAGCTTCCCCGGCCAAAACGGCTCCAAGGTCTGTAAGCAATAAACCACCGGCACCCGGCGTGGCCATGCCAATTATGGCTTGATTGTTAAGGTTTGCAATATTTTCATAAAGCCCCGGGATAGGTATGTTTGGAGGAACTTCTATAAATCTTACGAATTTCCACATTGAATCACAATAACCGACAACCATCCCATCCCATGTATTTACAGCACATTCCCATATTTCATCTTCTCCAAAGGCTGTTTGAATATGTACTGACGTTGCATTGTCAGAAAGCTGACCGGTTGGCCCAATACAGGAGCTCCCCAAGTCTACGGACCCTGTAACTGCATAGTTTCTTGAATCCATCCCAAAGGCCGGGCTTACTGCCCATGCTGCAATATCGGTCAAGCCAGCGGCATAAATATCCATAGTGTCTTGATATGTTCCGTTCGAGGCCCCTTCGTCATCCATCATTATTCCAAAGTATAGATCCTGGAAAAAACTCAAGACCGGATTACCATCAACATCATAGGTGTTCCACCATTCATCCACGCCATCACCGGCACGGATGATAGCCCCATCGCTATCTGTTTTCCAACTGGGAATAACACCAGCAATTTCAATGTCATCGTCTCCCTGTGGGAATTCTTCAAATAAGGCAACCCCAGACATCTCTACAAATTGCAAGAAGGGTTTAATTTTTGATACAAGACAGGGAAATTGGAGAAGGTCAGGGGTAAGATCTGGATCGACAATACTTGCCACAGTTCCTGAAGCAACATCGAAAACAGTACAATATTCAGTAAGGTTTGCCAATGGATCGGCAATGTCCAAAGATTCAAGGGGATTTAGACTGGAACGAACAATTACATAATTATAAGAACATTTTTTTAAGCCATCGGTATGACCGACAACGGTTACGCTTTTAACTGACAGCGACCCAGATTGAGCCGTCTGTTTTTCACAAAGCAGAATTGCCGAATCATTCTCAGTAAACCCCTTTGCCCCTGAAAATACAGAACCATTATCCCTGGCCGGTAAGTCAGGAGAACAATGATAAAAGATAGGGGCATAATTCCAGCTAAGGCCAAGTTCTTGAATAAACACATCGGCTGTATCCCAATACTCTTCGGGAGTGTCAGCATTCTCCGGATAAACATTTACTATGGTCCCAACAAGGTATTCATGCTGCTGGATGTCCCCAAGATTTTTATGGTCGATCGCGTTTGACATAAAGCCCTTTTTAAAGCAACAAAGCCCGAGGTAAAATTGGCCCCCATCACCACCCTAATGATGGAAACAGGGGGACCAATACCAAATATAAAAAAGACTGAAAATCAAGAGGTTGTAGACGTAATCTGATAAGTCACATAAATCTCATCATCAGCGATTACAGCCCGTGGAGTACCAAACCGTTTAGCACACATCAAGACACCTGACGCGGCTGTTTTGGCTGCGGCATCTGCAAGGAAAGCACCATAAACAGTGATACTTGCATTCATAACAAAATGAGCTTTGGCATTAACATTTGAGATAACCGCCGTGGAGGTATCCTCAGTTGTGTATGCGGGCCTGTTTGTCAAAGGTGAATCGTAATCGGCATCCTGGCATTCTCCATAAGCATTTCCTGAACCAAGCTTTGCGGCCGTATCAGCCAACGCCGGGGTAATGTTATTCTTGAAAATACCGACATACCAGATATGGGAAGCGGCCTTACTGATATCATGAAAAATGATATTCAATAATTTGGCCATGCCTTCAGTGGTGAAAGTATTGGTTCCAACCTGAGTATGAATCAGCTTGCCACCTCGGTAATGTTCTGTGGTGACTTTACCCTCAAACGTTAAGGGAAGCCTTTCGAGCGACCATCCAAGGATTCTCTTTTTAAAAGCGTAAGGGGTAATCCTTAATCTTAAAATGGCATGAACCAATGAGTTGTTCAATATGAAATCGACAACGATTGCGATGAGATTAATCCAAAACTTCTTCATAAAACACACTCCTTTTTGAAAATTAATTTTTATATTACCATTCCATCCCTGACAACATCACAAGCCGCCAAGTCTCCGAATCCGACAACCTGGCCCCTCGGCTGGTTGTGTTTCATGGAAAATAACATTTGTTTACGACCATCTTTTACTCTTGAGAATGATGCACCCTGGACTTGCTGTGGGTCTATCCTGAGATTGTTCTTTACAACATTGAGAATGCGGCCATCGGCCAGCCCTGCATATACACCGTCTTTGCCTATCCATACAGGGACATTCTTTCCAAGCTCCCCAAGATCACTGACATAACATAAAGTTCCTGGGACCACTCCAACTCCTGCGGTTGATTGCACCATCCCGGCCGGATCTGTGCCAGCAAGGTAATAGGTGTTAGATTCACCCCCAATGAATAAACCATGATCAGTCTTTGCGACCATTAAGATCGTTTCCTTAAAGTCAAAGAATCCTGTCGATAGCCGGAAAAGTTCTGGTTGATAGGGTTCACTATAAAATACTTTTTCAAATCGAGATCCCCAAACCCTTCCAAAAGCCCAACATAGATGGCTCATTGGATATGGCGGCTCTCCCCACATAGTAGGTATTGGTTCTGGATGTTCTGGCAGATTAGTGATGAATGAACTATTCCCGGCATAAAGTAATTGGGACCCGTTCGGATCTGTCATCCACACGCTCGCGCCTTCAGGAAGATTTGAAATGGATATACCTCCTGGCTCTGACAATGTTATTTCAGTCAAGGCACTATTACCGGATGGCCTGCCATATTCGCTGATAGCAGTAAGGCAAACCATATAGATACCGGTAGGAAGGCTTCCGGTTCCAGTGGTAAGGATCGGTGTTACGGGAACAGGTATTCCCCATTCCACGATAGAATTTAATTCCGGATCAAACATCCCAGTCCAATTTTTGTTTGAAAGATATATTTTTCCGGATATTTCCAGGTAAGACATAGGAGCATCCGCCCGCGCTGTATCGGCCAATTCAACTGTAGCGATACCATCAACGACCTTATAAACCTTGCCCGCTGCCCCACACAACACAATGCCCTTGTTATCTGTCCAAAGACTATGGCCCCCGGTCAAATCAATGACCTTCTCATACCCTGGCCGTTTTGCAAGACTGCCGTCCGGTTCTACGTTTGCATTTAAAATAATTGAAGGATTTGCCATGGTCCTCTTGGATTTCACGACAATATTGTTCATTCCCTCAAAATTATCGACCTTAATATCACGCATTAGAAAAACCTCGCTGACCGGGTGATAACCGGGGTGTGTTTAGGGGCAGTCTCACAATGTTTAGCTAATTTGGCCAAACCTACATTATAACGATTAGTGTAATACTCAGTATTAATTTTTTTCCCATCAATACCGTCTTCTTCCAGGGCAAACAGCTCTTTCAATGCGTAATCGACAGCGATCTTGGCAAGGTTGGGAGGAATCCCGTCTAAAAGGGCTTCATCATCATCAAACTCAACTGGTATTGGCTCTCTATAATAAAACAAAGTCAACGATTGATCCTGAACAGGTAATGGCCGATACCAAAGGGTTTTATGTTCCAGAGCAACATCCTGAATCATCCCAGGCGTTTCCCATCCAGAATACAATCCTTCAAGGGCTTTAATATTTGATCTGATATTGACCTGTTTCCGACTTGTTTCATTGTAAACCCGGTACAGATCATGAGCAAATGTCTCTGGCATCACAAGCGTGGTTGGATTTTCATCTACCACAATCTCAATTGTTTTTTGTTCTTGCAGATCTGGCAGGGTAAACAACTGGCTTACCTCTGCCACAAACTCATTGACCAAAGGACAAATATCATCCTCTATTGTAAGGGATGGATCTTGGATGCCCGTTTCAATCCGGGCTAATATCTTTTCCAAAATCATTTCTTACCATCATCCTTTTCATTGGCCTTGGTCTTAGCATTGGCCTTGGCCGCTTCTTTCTCACGGGCTTTAAGTTCTTCCATGGTAGGAGGAACGTATTCTTTGAAATTGCCCGTTTCAAGAAGGTGCTTTACGTGGCCTTCAGACACAACACTTGCCACAAAATCACCGTATTGGTTTTCAGTGAACAGGTAGTCGAACTTTTCCACACGCATGGGAATAGGCTGGCCGCATCTGGTAAAATTTGCTTGCATAATCATGGGTGATGAATTCCTTTATTAAAATAAATATTACGCACCGTAATCAGAGGCACGGTAAATCATTGCTGCACGGATGGTCCCGGAAACTGCAGTAGCTGCGGTTGCAGTAACCTTGATTGCCAAAATCCTGTCATTGACCTTATCCCTTGTGATGCTAAGAAAACCTGCACCATCGCCACGGATGGTTTTAACTGCTTCGGCCTGGGCTCCAACCAGAAGTTCAGATCCAGAGACAAGGTCATCCCCTGCATCGTTCAAAAGACCAACGGTAAAACGCAGGGTGTCGGTTGCATTGGAATCAAGCTCTTCTGTCCGTATAATCAGATCAATAGGCATACAGTCAGCTGGCAGGTGACCCATTTTGACAATATCATCAGTAACTATGGTATCGGGCAGGACAACTTTGTCGTCACAGACGTACACTTCCCCGGCACTATGGGGAGACAGGATAGACTTTTCAAAATTATTGCTTTCAAATGTAGGCATGTTAAAAACTCCTTATAAAATTATTTTATTAAACTTTTGTCGCTGCTGTATCATAGGCAATCAGGCCATAATCAAGGCCATTGAATGCCACCTTATTCAACCCGAACATGCTGTAAGTGCTGATGATCAGAATATTCCCGTTGTCTCTTGACTCTTCGTGCCAGTCAAAACGCAGACCTGAGCCGGAAGAACCCCATGCGACTGCAAGGCCCTGCTCACCAAGGAATAATGCACGAGCTGCCTTGACATCTCCGCCTGATCCATAATCGTCGAACCGGATAACGCCTTTATGCTTTTGAAGGATCACGTTGTTGTACATACCAAGGCCACCCTTGCAGATCGGAGATTTTTTTCCTTCTGAGGTTGCAAGTGCCTTCTGGATATCGAGCCACTTTCCAGATGCTGTATCCGTTCTGAGGTCATAAGCCTGCCATGGATTCATAAGAAGAAGGAAATGATCTTCACCTTCAAGTTTAATCGGCTGGATCTGAGGGGTACCCTGGGTACCGCCACCCATCATGTCTGCCTCGGCAACCAGGCGATCAACGCCGGAAAGGGACATTTTGTCATCAACCGTTATTGTGGCCTTTGCCTTGCCATTTGCAAAATAGTGATGCAGGCTGTCCGGTGCTGCAAGCGGGTTGTTAGCAAACCCGGGATAAGTTGCATCAAAGATAAATTCATCATTGACCCCCCTGGTTCCGGATGCATACATAAAATGCAGCTCGTCAAACACTCTGGCCCACCAATCAGACTGACGTGCACGGGCCACTTTTCTAAGATCATGGATGGTTCTTTTCCGGGTCATACGTCCACCGGCATTAACTCCGCCCCTCATCTGATCGATATATAATCCATCAGTGTAGAACTTGAGTTTTTCTTCTTTGTTCTCCAGGATATCATCACCCTCAACAGGCTTCATCCCTAACTGCATATTGAGATCAAAAGAGACATATTCCCCGGCATCATTCTTCAAACGGTCAACCTTTACAACAGGGGTTGATCCACCTTCCGGACCTGTAAACTTCTTGGACCAGAAAGATTTTCTCGGGGTGTCAATTGCTAAAAATGCGGAATACTTTTTAACCGCTTTGGGATCATTAAGACCGATAATTGTTTTACTCATAGTATTGCTCCTTATGTTGATTATTTTTCGGTCTTACCCTGCCGCAATTGACAGGTGAGCTATACTGAACCACTGACCTTTTTAAAACTTTAGAACTGCATCCAAAGGCCCTACGCCCTTTCGTATGCTTCCAATTCTGCTTCGGACAACTTTGCGAGTGCTGTCTCATACTCCGCACCTTCAAGGTTATCTAAGTATTCATAAACGTCATCCGTGTTCTTGTCGGATGCGGGTACATCTTTTAATGTTTTGGGACCTGTACGATTTCCAGAAGATTTCTTGGCAGCTTTGACTGCCTTCTCTCCGTCTGAGTCCTCTTTTTTCATACTTTCTTTACTGTCCTGAATCCCAAAGGCAGACTTGATTGATTCTTTTGCCTTGGCAAGTATTTCAGGACCGGTTTTTGATTTCCATTCTTTGACCCCTAAAAGCCGGTTGACCTCACGGGCAAAAGCATCATAGACAATGGGATTTCCTTTAAGTTTGGCATTATCCTTGTCACTGAAAAATTCTGTCTGTTCAGACTCCCATGTTTTTTCGGCAGAGATACGGCTTGTTTCTTCCCGGACAATTTCCCTGGTCCGTTCCCTTTCAACTGCCAGCAACTGTTTTTTGTAATTATCAAAATCAATGTCACCTTCATCCAGCTTTGTATCCAGGGCCTTGATCTTGTCCTCGTATTCTTTTTCTACTGACTGACTGCCGTCATCAGAGGAAGAAGCGTCAGTATCATCTGTATCAGTGTCAGCCTTCTTATCCTCTTTGTCGCCGCCCTCTTCATCATCCTTAGCCGCATCGTCCTCAGAATCATCACCAGAACTATCACTGTCTGATTCATCCTCATCCTCATCAGCATCATCATTTTTGCTGTTCTCAGTATCATCTTTGTCGGCTGATTCATCATCCCCCTGAGAATCGTCAGTTTCTCCGCCCTCTTTGTCGTTTCCATTGTCATCATTGTCATCACCATTCTGATCATCTGAAGCATCTCCCTCATCATCTTCGATTGCTGCGATTTCTTCTTCAGACAGTCCATCAAAATCGTTGCTGTCGCTGTTCCCCATGATTACTTTGCTCCTTTTTTCTTATTATCGGATTTGATGCCATGTTCACCTTGTTTAGTGGCCATAACCCTGTCTTTTGTTTTGGTTGCTGACGGTTTTTCTTTCTGATTTAAAGCTTTATTACCGATCTGGATGTCATGCAGGGCCTTGGCCTTGTCAATCCTCAATTTCTCTTGATCAAATTTCACACCTGCCCTGGTTGCCGCTGCATCTTCAACATTCTTATCAATCTCGCTTTCAAGCTTACTCATTTCAAGTTTTTGCATTGTTTCTTCAAACAGGGCCTGGGCTTCATCCGCCTGTCTTTGTGCTTCCTGTTCAGCTTGAAGGTCTGGATCATTCTGATCGGCATCCGGATCACTTTGGCCATTAACCATTCTGATCCTGGCTACAAGGTCTTCCTTGCCCGGGATATCTGACAGATCAACCACAAGATCAAGAAGGTTGATTGCAATTTCAGGGGCCATGTCCTTGATCATTTCCATAAGGGTTTCAAAGGTGGCTTGCCTGATACTGGCTGTCCATGCGGAAGAATCAACTACAAAATCGGCCTGGGCTTTTGTGATATCATTTAAAGGATCGTTTGTTTCCGGGTCCGCACCATTAATTTCAATGAATTCAGGCTGGTTTTTCTCGTTTGTAATCCTGAATATCTTTTGATCAGTGTAATACTGTTCAATTAAGGAGAGGACGATTTCACCGAGCATTTGGGTAGAAACTCTCAAATTGTCAAATACTTCTGAATTGACAATATTTCCCTGTTCCTTCCTGGCTTCGATAGCTTTACCGGATATGGCGTTTGTTTCCCGGCCCATCTGTTCATCAGTTACACCACCGACAGCCTCAATATATTCAGCGTCCTGATCCATCAAGGCAACATGCTCTTGAGCCAGCCCCCTATCGTTGTTGATCTCAAGATCAGACCCTCTTTTCTTTTTTATGATGCCATCCGGCCGGGAAACTTCGTCTGCCAATTCATCCCAATCCTTTACTGCATCCTCATCGGCAATGACCTGGTTGGTACTAAGGATGAATAGAGCCTTGCTCCTTCTTTTATTAAGATCGTCCTGAATATCTCTTAGATTACGGACTGGGCCGTATTGAGTATTATCTTTCTTTTTTCTGAATCCCCAAATGGGAATAAAGGGAAAACGATTATGATTATAAGGTGATTCCTGATCCTGTAAAACCAGATTCCCAGTAAAGATCATACATCGAATAACCATTCTGATACTGCTTGTCAGTGACGCGTATCCGCCTTCTATCATATCCTTATGTGCTTGATCATCAGCATGATATTTTTGTCCTCTAAGCGTGCCAAGGTCTTGGGTACCATTGTCCATGATTTCAATTTTTTCAGGTGTTTTATACCAGCATTCAACCAGCTCAAGCCTATTTCTCTGGGCTCTGTCAGTCCCTTCAAAACCCGTCATTTCTATTATGGATTCAAGGTCTGTATCTTCGTCAGCATACTCTTGAGAATATGCACCCTCATCATTAACAGAGCTGTTTGCCAATATTTTTAATGCCCCTGAAAACTCACTGAACATGGAACATGCCACATCCAGGTCAACCCGTTTGCGCCTGAACATAAATCTGGCATCTTTGAGATCCAGACGAACAGACAATGGATCATACCAAATGTTTCTCCAGTCCTCATAATCAATGAATATCGGTTCTTCCGTGACATCTTTTGTTACACCTGCTTCCAGCCATCCTAATCCTGATATGACGGTGTCCTTAAACGCCTGTGATCTTTCAGTCGGCAATTTGTTGACATCGGAAAGATATTTCAAAATATGGGTCTTGGCCTCTGCAGGTTTGGCATCCTCAAAAGTTCTTGGCAGAACCCTAAAATCTATCCGATTCTTTTTTTCTGAACCAATGATCCAGTCAATTGTGGGCTTGACTCGATTGAAAACCGTTGCAATCTGACCCCTGGCTTCCACTTCCGCCTTATCGTCCGGGGACCATTGATCACCGTCATAAATATCATGGTCTTTGAGGCATTCAGCACGGGCAGGCGCCTGTATAGACCTTGTATATGCCCACCATGCCTTGATCTTATTCAGCTTTTCTTTTTGTTCTTCTGTAATCTCCGGGGACTTCCTGCCCTCTTCACCCTTCAGTCTATCGTCAAACATGGCATGGCTTTCAGATGATTCGCTCATATAATCACCTTGTTTCCGTTGATTTTTATGCCATCACCGGAACCACCCCCTGGTGGTGTAGCAGGGGGAAGGAGAGGTTCCGGTGTGGCCGACAATAACTCTTCGATACCGTCTTCAATCACCGAGGCAACCTGGGCCATGCGCTGACTTGATACTACGACACCAAGATTGAATTGATCATATATTTGCCGAACAACGTAATACATCCACTTATCAAAGTTCGGGTTCTTATCAGGGGTGTACATCCAGAGGTCTTCCATCCGTATACAAAAATTGGCATTGTGCCCTTCCCTCTCGACCTTTGGTAAAATAACGAGCACTGGCACCAGTTCATCATCAATGGTTCGATAAATTATTTCTCTGATTACTTCAGCCATGATTATGCCGCCATTCCTGAACGTCTACGTCTTTTTGTTGTGGTTTTCACTACCTGCACCGGCTCAGCAAATGTCAGTGCAAGGCCGTCACCTTCATCCGGGGATCTGCCAATTCTTTTTTTTATATCTTCTTTGGGCTCAAGCTGCTTCTGGGTTGTGCTGGTGTATTTGTACCCAGGGGCAGTAAGATCAGCCTGAAGGGTATCAACATCCGGTATCTGAACTTCTTCATCTGACTCAAGCCACTTTCTGACTTCATCCCACATTTCTGCACGGCGGTTTTTATAATGCTCCGGGTCCATGGCTTTGCTGCCGAAATTGACAAGAGTCACTCTATTCCCAAAACCCATTTCAACCAGCCGGTCATACATCCCTGATCCGCCACCCCGGTCAATAAACATCCTGTCAACCGGTTCATTCTCCAGGATCATTCGGGCCAGGCCGGCTTTGGCCATATCATCCAGTTTGTGGTGGGATTCTATATTCCAGGCTCTTCGACCCTGACGTCTGATAAATGTGGTAGCATCGTCACCTTCACGGGCAGGATCACAGCCAACGACATAAGCACCATATTTGGGAACACCCATTGTTTTTCTGGCCGTCAATACTGATTCAGCAGATATCAAGGAATTGATACCCGTTGTCTGGAAAGCTTCCGCCGCATTCCCGGGATACTCCTGTTTGAAAAGAAGAGGATCACCAAGTTCAACAATTTTGAACCGTCTCCAATAAATCTGTTCATCATCCAGCTTATAGGCCTTTTGATATGCTGCCTCTTCAATGGTCGGAATAAATTTTGCATCACTCGGAATGGGCTTTCTGTATTCTGATTGCCAGTACCAGGGGATAAAGATTGCAATGTATTCGCTCTTTCCCTTTTCCGCATCCTGCCACATCTTATGAAACATATTCCCCAGGCCATTGGCCGTGGATTCAAGGATGATCTCTTCAGCCATTTCAGCAGCCTGGAAGACACCTGTTTTGATCTCATCTGTATTTTCCCAGAAAGCGACCTCAGAACCATGGAAAAAGTCTATCGTGTCAGACCTGCCCACGTTCTTTGATCCTGCCGTGCCTAGACCATATGCTGAATCAATTTTGTCGAATACCAGCTCTTTTCTGTTTGAAAACGACGTGGACGGGCGAACTCTGCGCGGACAATGCTCATGATACCGCTTGACCATATTGAACAGGTTGGTGGTGGCATCATCCATATGTGCCAGAATAAAGGTCTTAACCCCACGCCGGTGGGTGGTCTTGTTGTAATACCTGGCGCCTACATATGTGCTGCATCCCTGTTGACGGCCCTTGAGCAACAACGCCCTGATTTTACCTGTCTTGTTTTTTTGCCGCTCTAATTTGTCGTGCAGGTATAACTGAGCCCGGTTGAAAATAAACGGGATGATCTTTTGCATACGGCCATCGACCAGGACCGGTTGTTTTGTCCTGATCTTGAGGCACTTAAACGAATAATGAGACAGGTTGTTTTTCAACTTGCTCTTAACCGCCAAGTGTCTATCTGTTACCTCATATGCCATCGCTCAATTATTCCAGATCGTCTAAAGTGTCTTCGTGCGTCACGCTAAGATTCAAGTCACCATCCAAATTCTTCATATCAGGCCATCGCTCCCGGTTCCGGTTGCGAAGCCAAAATGTTTGAGCTTTGACGTCGCCTGCTACCTGCTTTCGAATCTTTTTTGTAATTTCCATATCCCCGTCTACATCCAGCTCTTTGGTGGTTTCATCATAGCTGTAGCCCAAGGCTCTTTTTAGCAGGGCTGTTTCAACATTCTCAGTGTCATATGTATCTTTACCGGTCTTGATGGCTACCAGGAAATCAGGATGGTCTTTTTTCCAATTGTTAATCAGGCTTTTTGAAACCCTGAAAAGTTTAGCCAGCTTGAGATCTGTAAATCCGTTCTCACAAGCGACCTGGGCCATGGGAGCAAATTCCGGGTCATAAATTACCTTAGTACCAGTATTCTTGAGTCTTACAGGGTTCTGTTTTTTACTTTTTCCCATCAATCTCTCCTGTCTGGGCCTTCTTGATATTCAGCGATTACAGCGGTCTCACCGGATTCATCATGCTTTCTACGGCCATATAACATCATGTCATGCTTGGCTATGTCGATTGCGTGCTTGTCAGTCCTGCTATAGAGTGTTTTAAGATGATCTGAAGTATTCTTCTTGTCGGCAAAACGATCCTGCAACGTATCCCGGCAAGACTGATGTGCACGGACAATGTTCGATTGCGCAGCTAAAATTTCTTCCAGCTGCTTTTTTAAAAACCATCCCAGGACAGATACCATGGCGCCCAGACAAAGGAACCCCACGCCCATAAAAACGGTATTGGCATCAAGCGGGTTTGATATTGATGTAGTAACAACTGGCGGACTGGCCTCGGCTGCGGCAAGAAAAGAAATATCAAGAATCGTCATTACCGAAATCCTCTGTGATTTTTATGGTAAAAGAATCAATCTCTGCCAGGGCAGCCATGAACCGCTTAACAGCTTTGCGTGAACTCAGCACCGCCCTATTTCCATTCAGCCACCCGGTATGGCTCCCTATCAATATGCACCCGGATGTGTCTTTTGCAGTATTTCCGGCATGGAAAAGGATATGATCCCGGTCAGGAACTAATATTTCAAAGGTTTCGCAAAATTTGGGTGATGTGGTGCGACGGCAAAGGTAGGTGGCAGGTGGGACACAAGATATAAAACGCTGGTTTTCAAGGTCTGGATTTTCAAGTGTGGAGTACGCTGCAAGATCATCTATTTGTAGAGATCCGATGATACATTTGTCTGTCTTTTCAAGCCGTTTCAACTCAATAATCAAAGCAAAACCCCCTCATTCCCTTGTCGGAGTCCAAAGTTTGGTAGTTGCGGCTTATTGTTTCAGGGGAAAATGGGGATTACAATTGAATCCATGCGTGAAAATTGTATTTCACTCATGAAAGTTTGAAGAGCAGCAATTCTAATTATGATACTTAATGGATTTCAAAACTGCAATTTAACGATTTCGGCCAACGTAATTTCAGCACGTTACGTGCCACTTTGTCGCCTGAAAAGTCTTAAGGACTTCTGATATTGAAATAAAAATGATAGCAAACCAAATATGATTCGCAACATTTTTTTCATCAAAAAAAGGTATTTTTACCTATTTACAAAGACAATTTATTTCGATATTGCATTACAGATAAATGTTTTAAATTATTTTTGGGTGATCTCTTTAATTTAATAGAATAAAAACATTCTTACTTGTATGTGTAATAAAAAAGGGGAATTCTAAAACAGGATTTGTTTTCCTAAAAGGAGCTTTGAGATGAAAAAAATATACGCTATCGTTTTTCTTTTATCTGTTTTTGTAATATCTGAGTCTTTTGCAACAAACTTACCTGAATTTTTTGGCAATTATATAAAATTACAAGATGAGACTTTTCTAGAATTGAATAAGAATAATAATCTTGGATCAACAGGGTGGTATGTAAAACCACAAAAAACAAAATCTAATAATTTAAATTCCCTGGATGAGTTATTTGGGAAGGCTCTCAAAGCTAATTCAAGTACAAAAATATTTTTATCAAGATTATCCAATATACAAATTACAAGTAATGATTTAAAAGGTTTCATCGTTTATGGAGAACACGATGTTAATGATATCAAAATAGTTAAATTATCGAATCGGGTAATTCCTACTAATGCAGTCCTTGCTTCTTATGAAGGGCCTAAACCCATTGATAAAAAAAATATGTGGCTTATTAACAGGTTTTATGATTTTCAGA